>Ga0210402_10003673_pt1 | contig 14280 bp, 17 predicted proteins | sample IncBWC7MmetaG_FD_161055 | JGI IMG/M metagenome (GOLD analysis project Ga0210402, IMG submission 161055) | Forest soil microbial communities from Barre Woods Harvard Forest LTER site, Petersham, Massachusetts, United States - Inc-BW-C-7-M | ecosystem: Environmental > Terrestrial > Soil >...
GCAACCGAATTCGGCGGAGGAGAACGAGCAGAACATCGTTACCGTTGAAGGCGAAGGACGTACCGTAATATTCAAGCAGATCGCCGGCCTGATCGCGCGCCGCATCGTTTTCAATTTTAAAGTGGGAGACCAAGTAGCCCGCGGCGAGCGGGTTGGCCTCATCAAGTTTGGTTCTCGCGTGGATGTTCTCGTCGATCGCGATGCCGCAATCCAGGTGAAGCCCGGTGATCGCGTCAAGGGTGGAGCTACTGTACTTGCCGTTTTACCGGTTACGCATCCAGATACACAAGCGGTTCTTGCCGGCACCGCTGGGGAGCGAGAGGCGCACTGAACATGGAAGAGCAAACGCCGCGTCGTCGTGAGTCGGACCACCCGCGCGGAAAGCTGCGCAAAGGCATGTATATATTGCCGTCGCTGTTTACCACGGCAAATATCGCTGCGGGGTTCTACGCGATTCTGCAGACCGTGCATGGCACCTCGGGCGAGGCCTGGCACCTGGACTTCGCCGCCAAGGCCATCGGCTTTGCCGTATTGTTCGACGGTCTGGACGGCCGCGTCGCGCGCATGACCCACACCGCCAGCGATTTCGGCAGGGAACTCGACTCGCTCGCTGACGTGATCACCTTCGGCGTTGCCCCGGCGCTGCTGGCCTGGATGTGGGGCTTTCATTTATTGCCGGGCACGATTGATCCGGAATTGCGCCTGCGGGCCGTGCAACTGGGCTCGATCGCCTGTTTCGCTTTCCTCATGGCTGGCGCCAGCCGCCTGGCGCGCTTCAACATTGCGAAAAATCCGCAGCCTTCGAATCCGGGGCGTCCGGGAAAGAGATATTTCGTGGGCATGCCGATTCCGGCCGGCGCCGGAGTCGTTGCCGCCATCGTTCACTACTCCGCCGGAGTGCCCGTGACTTCCTGGTGGACGGCGATGAGTTGGCTGCTGATGGTCGTCGTAGTCGGTTATTTGATGGTCAGCACGTGGCGTTTCTACAGCTTCAAGGATATCGATTTTCGATCGCGCCGTCCCTTCCGGCTGATTGTGGTGATCGCGGTGGCGGTCGCTTCGATCGCGCTATTTTCCCGGCCGGCGCTGTTCGCCATCGCGATTCTATACATGGCATCGGGCGTCCTGTGGCGGCTGCAGTGGATCTTCCATCGCAAGACTCGGCCTGCACCTCCGGTACAGCGGGAGGCATCTCACACTCCATGAGTCCTCTCTCCAAGCCTCCGCTTTCGAAGCCTCCCGTTTCGAAATCCGCCGCTTCGCAGGCTGATCTCCGCGGCACGAACCTTTATCGTCTGGCCATCGTTGGCGCGGCTTCGCTGAAGGGAAAAGAGATTGCCGAAATTCTCCGCGAACGGAATTTTCCCGCAGTCGATGTCCGCTTGCTTGATGACGACGAGTCTCTTGGCCAGTTGGAAGCGGTCGGCGATGAGATGAGCTTTATCCAAAGCATTCGCTCGGAACAGTTCGAGCGAGTGGACTTCGCCTTCTTCGCTTCCGATCCGCGCTCTACGCGCAATAACTGGAGGGCGGCGCGCGATCTGGGCGATACCATCGTGGATCTCTCGTTCGCGCTGGAAGATGAAGCGGGAGCATCGGTTCGCTCGCCCTGGATCGAACGCCAGAGCGGCCAGCCTATGGCTCCGGAGTTGCAGCCCGGTCCGGTGGTCGTGGCCCATCCAGCGGCTACGGTCCTCGCTCTGCTTGCTTTGCGGAGCGAGAAGGTTGGCAAAATACAGCGCATGGTTGCAACCGTCTTTGAACCGGCGTCGGAGAACGGCCAGAAGGGGATGGACGAACTGCATGAGCAGACTATCAATCTGCTCTCCTTCCAGGAGTTGCCGAAGAACGTCTTCGACATCCAGGTGGCCTTCAACATGGTGCCGCGCTACGGGCAGAGATCGGAATTGGCGCTGGAAGCCGTGTCACAAAGAATCCGGAAGCACTACGGGCACATTGCCAGCGGCGCAGCCGAGCCTTCGCTGCAGGTGCTGCAGGCGCCTGTCTTCCATGGGCATGGCTTTTCTGTTTACCTCGAAATGGAGAAGCCAGTCGCGATTGCAGATTTCTCGCAGGCCCTGGCGGGAGAGCATGTGGTCGTCAGCGGCAGCCCGGAAGATACGCCGACCAGTGTGAGCGCGGCTGGACAGGGCGACATTCTGGTCTCCATCACCATCGACGCAAACCACAAAAACGGCGTGTGGCTCTGGGCAACCACCGACAACCTGCGCGTTGCCGCCTTGACTGCGGTCGAGTGCGCCGAGACGATGACCGCGTCCCGGCCGAGAGGTCAGATTCAATGAGCCAAGGGACGGCGAAGTGGTGGGGGGCGGCGCTCGGCGTATGTCTGGCTGCGACCGGGTGCGGCTACCACGCGGCGGGAAGTGCGGTCGAACTGCCGCAGAATGTCCACACCATAGCGATTCCCGGCTTCGTCAGCCAGAGCCAGACTTTTCGCATCGAGCAACTGCTCACCGACGCCGTGGTGCGCGAATTCAACGCCCGCACGCAGTACCGTGTGATCCATGAATCGAAAGGCGACGCGGATGCCGTGCTGCGAGCGACGGTTTTAGCGGCGTCGGCTACGCCGCTTGCTTACGACTCCCAAACCGGGCGCGCGGCCAGCGCTCTGATCACCGTGAGCATACAGGTGACACTGACCGATCGTCAGGGCAAGGTGCTGTTCGAAAATCCTTCCTATCTCTTTCACGATCAGTACGAACTGTCGCGCGATCTGCCTAGTTTTTTTCAGGAAGATTCTCCGGCCGTCGATCGCCTGTCGCGGGATTTCGCGCGCACTCTGGTGGCCAATATCCTGGAGGCCTACTGATGTTGGAGAAGTACTGATGCGCGCCTTCAGTCAAGCCGAGCGCTTTTTCTCAGAACTTGAGTCGCGCAAGCTCAAGCCGGCCTATGTGCTGGTTGGCGACGAAGCGTTTTTTCGCAAGCGCTGCCGCCATGCCATCCTTGAGCACCTGGTCGCACCCGACTCGCGCGACTTCGGCTTGTTCGAGTTCGACCTCGGCGAGACGTCGCTGACTGAAGTTCTGGATCGGGCCCGCACGCCCTCGCTGATGGCGCCGTTTCAGGTTTTCTTCGTCCGCGGCGTGAAGACCTTGTTTGGCCGCGGATCGAATGAAGAAAAAATCGGAGCCATCGAAGCCTATTGTAAGAATCCCAACCCGGATGCGCTGGTAGTTTTTGTTGCCGATCACATCAGCATTCCCGCCGACGTCCGCCGCATGGAGATGGCGGACAGGGACCGCTACCAGAAGATCCGCGAAGACCTGGGTCCGTTCTGTGGCATCGTGGAACTGTCTCGCGTGCAGGAGGGAGAAGCCGTCCGCTGGATCGGCGAGTACTGCGCCAGCCGCGAACTCAAGATCGATTCCGATGGAGCGCGCGAGTTGGTGGATTCGCTCGGCGGCGACATGATGATGGTATCGAACGAACTGGAGAAGCTGATTCTCTACGTCGGCGAAAAGAAAAAAATCACGCTCGGCGATGTCGAGACCATGGTGCTCGCCGCGAAACAGCGCTCGCTCTATGAGTTGACCGATGCAATCTCCTCCAAAGACCGCGTGCGCGCGCTCGAAGTCCTCGATGCGCTGCTTTCGACCGGCGACGGCGAAGAAGCCGCCATTGGCCATCTCTACATGCTAGCCAAGACTTTTCGCCAGATGCTGGTCATCCTGGAGCGCAACGTGCGCGACCAGCGCATGCTCTGGGCGGCACTGTGGCAGGGCTTTCGCGTGCCGCCGTTTGCGGCCGACGATATCATCCGGCAGGCGCGGCGCTACAAATCGAAGCGGGAACTGACTCGCGCCATTCGACTGGTGGCGAAAGCCGATCTGGCGCTGCGCTCGAATCCTACCAGCAAGCGGATGGTCTTTGAAAAGCTGATTCTGGATCTCGCCACCGAACCCAAGGTCGAAGCCGCGGGCGGATGGATGCAAGAAGAATTGCCGGTTTAGACACTGGGGCTGCCCCGTCTCAGGCTGCGGCGATGGACGTTCAAGCTTATCTACAGCGCATCGGCTACCAGGGGGCGTTGACGCCCGACATTGATCTTCTTCGCTCCCTCCACCGCGCGCACCTCTTCACAGTCCCTTTCGAAAATCTCGATATCCACTGGGGACGAGAAATCGTCTGTGACGAAAGCCGCATTCTGCCGAAGATCGTGAATGAAAAACGCGGCGGCTTCTGCTACGAACTGAATGGAGCTTTTGCCGCTCTGCTGCGGGCGCTTAGGTTCCGGGTGACGCTGCTCTCGTGTCGAGTCGCTCGCCAAGATGGGAGCTACGGATCGGAATTCGACCATCTCACGCTGCGCGTCGATCTTGAGGAACCGTGGCTGGCCGACGTCGGCTTTGGAGATTGCTTCCTGGAACCATTACCTCTCGGTTCTCGCTTGGAGCACGAGCAAAGCGGACGCATCTATCGTTTGACATCTCGCATGACCGCCCCGGCATCCGCTGATGCCCTGTTCGGCCTGGAAGTCATGGCCGAAGGCAAGTGGAAAACTGAGTATGCGTTCACCCTCCAACCGCGCGAGCTGTCAGACTTTGCGGGAATGTGCCACTATCATCAGACCTCGCCCGAGTCGCATTTCACCCGCCAGCGAATATGCTCGCTGGCCACCCCTGAAGGCCGGCTCACTCTAACGGACCATAAGCTGATTGAGACCCGCGGAGCTTCGCGACAAGAAACAGCGCTCTCCGGAGACCAGGATTGGCAAGCAAAGTTGAGTGAGGTGTTCGGGGTGGTACCGCCAGCGTGAGCGGCCCCTATCCCTTCGCTTCTTCCACTGCCCGTCGTAGTTCGTCAACCTCCGGGAAATTCGGCTTGATCCTCACCACGCGGTCGAGTTGTTGCTTGGCCAGCCCGGCCTGACCAGTTTTGGCATAAGCGAGTCCAAGGTGGTAGTTAAAGAGCGCGTTGTCCGGTTCCTTCTTCACAGCTTCTCTGAAAAGGTTGATCGCCGAGGTATAGACATGTTTGTGGTAGAAAGCCCAGCCCAGCGTATCGGCGGCGTTCGCGTTATCAGGGAGATTCTTCCGGGCGGTTTGCGCCATTTCGAAAGCAATGTCCACATTGCCACCCTGCTGCAACATCACGTAAGCCAAGTTATTGGAGGCGTACGGATTATCCGGTTGAATCTCGAGCACCTTCCCGTATTGCTGCTTCGCGCGGTCCCAGTCCTGCTTGCCCATGTAGATGCCGCCAGCCAGCAGGTAGAAAGCGATCTCCTTGGGGTTCGTTTTTGATCCATCGAGATAAGTTTGCAGCGCCTGATCGGTGGCGCCGCGTTCGTTCTGCACCATGCCGAGTTTAACCAGCGCCTCGCTGTTCTTCTTATCCAAGTCAGAGGCTTGTTTGAATTCCTGTTCCGCCCCCGCCAGATCCTTTTTTTGTTCCATCAGAAGATGGCCGAGCATGATGTGGAACCCGGCGTTCCTCGGATACTTGGCCAGCTGGGCCTTTGCGGCAATGATGGCCCGGTCCGGCTGCTTCTGCACCAGGTCAACATTGAGCACGCCGCCCAGTGCGTCGGTCAGATTCGGATCCTGATCGAGCGCCTGCTGGTAGGCTTTTTGCGCTTCGGCATACTGGTTCTGCGCCATCCGAAGATTGCCCAACTGCACATAGGCGGCAGGATTGTTGGGCTCCTTTTCGAGGGACCGATGAATATACTCATCCGCCGTTGCGTACTGCTTGCGATCGATTTCCGCCACCGCCCGCAGCAGGTATCCGTCAGGAGCCCCTGGCTGGAAAGCAATGATTTGGTCCGCTTCCTGCGCCAGACCGCCGGGATCGTTGCGGTGGATGGCCACGCCCGCCAACGCCCGATGCGCTTCCACAATATCGGGACGCAGTCGAACGGCATCGCGCCACTCTTTTTCTGCCTGGTTGGTCTTACCCAGTTGGTCGAATGCCAGACCCTGCTGGTAATGCGCGACTGGGTTATCGGGATCATTTTTCAACACCGCTTGCAGCGTATTGACGGCGTCGCTGGCCTTGCCGCTGCGAAGCTCGATCTCACCCTTGTAAACCTGAGCGTCAGGGTCATCCGGCTTCGCCTTCACGACTTCGTCATTCAATTTGCGGGCATCGTCGAGCCGGTCTTTCAGAATCAGCAGCTGAATGTAATTCTTCTTAACCACCATGTCCTTGGCGTGGTCCTGATAAAGCGCGGCGTACTCGGCCGTGGCTTTGTCGAGTTGGTTGTTGGCAAAATAAAAGTCACCCAGCATGCGGTAGCCCACGGAATTATTAGGGAAATCCTTCCTCGACTGGCGGAGGAATTCTTCGGCTTGACCGGGCTTATTCTCGGCCATGTATAGCGCGGCAAGAGAGAGCCTGGGGTTCGGGTCGTCCGCTGCGGTGTCAATCGCCCGCCGGAACAACTGCTCCGCCTCGGGAAATCGCCCGCGAGCCTGGTAGAAGTTCCCGAGAGAGACCAGCCCATTCGTGGACTTGGGACTCAGTTCGACCGCTTTTCTGAAATTCACCTCCGCCGCGTCCCACTGTTGCCCGTGCATCTGGAGGAGAGCCAAATTCAGATAAGAGTCGGAACGGGCGGGATCCAGTTGCAGTGCCTTCTGCATGTCCGCCAGCGCGGCGGGGGTGTTATTGATGGCGGCGTAGTAGTTCGCTCGCGCGTTGTAGACGTCGGGGTTGTCGGGCTGTTTTTGCGCGAGCAGGTCGAGATGCTCCTTCGCGTCATTGAACTGACGGCCCAGGATCAGCAGGTTGGCCATGTCAAGGTGTGCCGCATATTGGTCGGGCTGGATTTGGACGGTAGTCAACAGTTCCTGGTAGGCCGCGGGCCACTGCTGCAGCTTCATTGCCGCTAGCGCCAGCTTGTAGTGGGCGTCGGCGAAACGGGAATCAACCTGGATGGCATTCTCGAACTGAATTTCGGCCTCCCGGTACTGGCCCTTGTCGAAGTAGCGCTGGCCGCTCTCGAGGTATTTCTGCTTGCGGACGTTCGGATCCCGCGAGCAGCCCGTAAACAGCGCCGCCAGCAGGCAAACCGCCGTCCCTGCATACTGGAATCTTGACCCTTTCGCAATCGCCATATCCCTGAACGCCTCACATCCCCGCAAACTTTGTCTTATCAACGCCCTACTACACCAAGGTACTATCTTGGGCGCACGCCAGAAAAGTTACTGCCGTTATGACCCGAAACCTGGACAACCGGCAGAGCCAGACTGCCCCTATGTCTAAGCATACGCTCGTGTACAGGTGCTTTGGTAATCTGCCCCAAACGGTCGCAGCATGGCATAGTGTAGTCGGCTATGACTCACTTCCCCCAATCCAATGTCAACCAGCGCTCCCCCCGCGTACAGCTCTTTGGATCCGTCACGGCCGCAGTGATGGCCGAAGGCGGACAGCGGGCGCGAGCAAAACTACAAACCATTTCCATCACCGGCGGATTGCTGCAGTTGCAGCATGAGCTTTCGAGCGGAGACTTTGTCGAAATCGCGTTCCACACCCGATCCGGCGCTATCCGTGGCATGGCTGAAATGCTGCATCCGACGCGCAAGTATCAGAGCGCGTGTCTTCAGCCTTTCCGCTTCATTGCCCTGGGCGATGATGATCACCGCAAGCTGCGCATGGCGCTCGATTCCGCGCTGGACCGCCGTTTTCTGGACCCGGTCTCCGAGCAGCCTCGCGCACCCCTCGGATTTTAAGCCCGGGATGCTGAGCTCGGACTTTCGGCCGCATCGCCGCGGCAGCTTTCGCCTGTCGCTATACTGAGTCCTCTGGTACGAACGAGGATGACGAGCGAGACCATCACTCACTCCCCTGAGGAGACGATCGTTTTCGGGCGGAGCCTTGCTGCCGAACTGTCTCCTCCCCTCATCGTGCTGCTGCGCGGTGACCTCGGAGCGGGCAAGACGACCCTGGTGAAGGGGATCGCGGAAGGCTTCGGAGCCGCTCGCGCCGAGGACGTGACCAGCCCGACCTTTACGCTCGTCCACGAATACCGCGGACCCCGCACCACGCTTTATCACATCGACCTTTATCGCATCGATACCGAGCGCGACCTGGAAACGCTGGGCCTCGACGATCTGCTCGCGCCGAACAGCATCTTACTCATCGAGTGGGGAGAGAAGTTCCCCGGCTTCGAACGCGATCAGAACGTGGAAATCAGGCTGGAGCGAGTCGGGGAAACCGAGCGCAGAATCCAACGGACCACGCGTTGAACCGCTTGAGTGTAGAACGAAGGGCGTCAGAACAATCGCAAACTCGGATCGTGATAAGTTGCTTCGTCCCTAACTTGTTGCCTTGAACTGTTGCAGAAGCCGGATCACGAGGAAGGGCAGAAAAACAGCGGAGACCAATCCCAGGTAAGTATGAGCGAGTACTTCCTCGTTGATACGAGCTTGCAGATTCGGCAGGTCCAGCGAAATTGTCTGAGCGACGGCGCTTTCCATAAGAAAGCTGAGTCCTCCCACGACAACGATTGGCAACGACCCCAAACATGCAGCCACCAGAACCGTCGGCTTCGCCGACCGCAGATAGGAAGCGCGCAGGTAAAGAAATGCGTCGAGCACGAGCGTAAGTACCATCAGGACCATTGCGAGGTAGCCGCGCTGCCAGCTGGTTACGATGATCCGTGGGAACGCCACCGGGAAAAAGACGAGAAGCAGGCCAAAAATCAGGGAGAGAGATGCCACAGCGATGGCCGCATCCGCCAGCCGAACGATGACTCTGGGGCGTTGAGGATTCGCCAAAGCTGGAGCCGGAGCGCTCACAGTGCTGCCACCTTCGCAAATCGGTCCAATAAGATTTCAACCACCGATGCCATCGTGAATACGAGAAACGCCAGATTTCTGGAGTCGCGCCAGGTTCTTTCGGAGTTCCAAGCTGTGCCGGTCGACTGCCGGCAGTAAGACTCGATCCACACATCCCCGGACATGGTTCCAATCACGGCCAACAACACTGCGGCCAAGGCCATGGTTTGTTGCATGAATTGAGACTGGAGGAGATTCCAGATCACCGAGATCACAACCACCAGGCCTACCAGGCCTAATTCTCCGCGTTGGAAGAGTTGCCGGACGCGTGGACGCATCTCGCTGCCGTGCTGGTGAGCCCAGGAGAGGGCCGTCGCCCAGGGCACGAGAACACCCAGGACTACGTATAAACCGATCCACAAGGGCCACTTTAGCGACATGCAATCTCCCCTCGATCGTGCAGGCGTTTGGTGCGCCGAGGCGCACTCGCCAATAATGGAATCTATCCGACCCACGGGAGCACGGCAAGTTACCGTAGACGCAGACCCCCCGGCCCCATCAAGCGCCGAATCTCTCTGCGGCACGCGCCTTCGCCTTGGCGGCTTCTTCCTCTCGATTCTTCGGCGGCGCATTTGTGTCGAGCGAATGGAGTAGACGAGTCGAGATGGCGGCGATTTCATCGATCGCGCCCAAGAACGCAGCTTCGTTCGCCTTGGACGGTTTGTTAAAGCCGCTGATTTTTCTCACGAATTGGAGCGAGGCAGCTCGAACCTCTTCGGCAGTGACGGGCGGATCGAAGTTGAAGAGGGTTTTGATGTTCCGGCACATTCAGCAGGACCTCCGTATACGGTTTTCAACAACCCGAATTCCCAGGCGGCGCGAGAGCATTAGAAATCTTCTCACAAAGAACGCCGAGGAGGCCGCCCTGTATTCCAAGGGGATGGAAGCGGGCTGGTCCGAAACCTCGAACGCCCAGAAGAATATCGGGCGACGATGGGAGAGCGGTCGCCCTTTCGTGCCGTGCGAAGGCAGTGTTTGGCCTCCGGCCTCAGGCATGAAGCGCCACGTCTCTTGCCCGTCATTGTGTACCATGGTACATTCGTACCATGGTAAATGAATCTCAACTCCTTGTTGAGCGTGTCCAGACTGGCGTCCGCATCGAAAAACGCCTTCTCAAAGTTCTTAAGGCGCTCGCCGAATATCACGACATGTCCCTGGGCGACCTGCTCGAAGGCATCGTGCTCCACGCCTTCGAGGGCAAGACCCCTTTCAGTCCCTCATCGCTCAAGCGCATTCAGGAGTTGAAAAAGTTCTACAGCCTTGATCTCGATTCCAGCGCCAGCCACCGGCTCACCGAAATCAAAAGGCGCTCGCGGAACAATTCTTCCTCGGAGGGGAAAAAATGACCCACGACCGCCGGCCGATGCGGTTAGAAGCGATGATGACCGGCGACGAGCTGATCAAACAATTTGCGGGCGGCACGACTCCGCGCGGCACCTTCCACCACGCCGATCACGTCCGGCTGGCGTTTGAGTACCTGTATCGCTACCCGGCCCTCGAAGCGCTGGAGAAATTTTCCGCCGCCCTGAAACGCTTTGCCGCCGCACAAGGAAAACCGCAGCTCTACCACGAGACCATCACCTGGGCCTACCTGCTTCTGATTCGCGAGCGCATGGCCCGCGCCGGCCGCTCCGAGACCTGGGAAGAATTCGCCGAGCGCAACCCCGATCTGCTCATCTGGAAAGGCGGCGTGCTCGGAACCCTCTACCGTCAGGAGACACTCGACTCCGACCTCGCCCGTCACACCTTCGTTCTCCCCGATCAAGGCCTCTGATCTCCTGGCGAGAGCCTGTGCTCTTGAATTTCATGACACCTGACACCTGAGACCTGAGTCGCCGCCGCCTCCGCCGCCTCCTGCCTCCTTGAAGCCGCGCCGCTTCGGCGTTAGTATTCCGTTTCGCCATGATCGCGATCCTGTTGAGGGCTTATGCCGCAAAATTACGTTCCCATCTTCCTCTTTCTCGCCGTCGTCGGCATCCTGATTCCGGTCACGCTGCTGATCGCGACCGTGATCCGCACGCAGAGTCCGAACCGCGTCAAGCTCATGCCCTACGAGTGCGGCATCGATCCCTACGACAGCGCGCGCGGACGCTACACCGTGCGTTATTACATCGTCGCCATACTGTTCGTGGTCTTCGACGTGGAAACGATTTTCCTGTTTCCATGGGCCGTAAAGTTCAAGGCCCTCGGCCGCTTCGGACTGATCGAGATGCTGGTCTTTCTCGGCATCCTCATCGTCGGCTACCTATGGATCTGGAAGAAGGGAGCGCTCGAATGGGTGTAACTCCGGCGGGTCCAAATCCGCCTACGCCAGGGGCCGCACCTCCCGATCAGACGTTCAGCGCGAGCCGCTTGACCGCAGGGAACCTATGGTTCCCGACGCGCATCGTGGTTAGCCCGCTGCGCGTGAGCCGCGTGAAGAGGCGTCTGTTCAGCCGCAGCGAGGAAAGCATTTCGATTTCCCAGGTAGCGTCGGTGAAGATTGCAACGGGAATCCTTTGGTCGGACATCCTGATTGAATCAACCGGAGGCACCGATCCGATCGCGAGTCATGGCCATCGCAAAGCCGACGCGGTGCGCATCCGCGATTTGATAGAAGGCTTTCAGGCAGCCCGGCGCCAAGCCTAGAGGCTTCCGCTCGATAATTGCGTCATTGACGGTGACCGCAACCACCTGTTAAAAGTGAGGGTTTCCTGATGCGGGCGCGGCTTGAGTAGCGAGTGGCTCTTGTAACGAAATGGCTTTTGTAAACAATAACGACAGACCCTAGGATGGCCGAGGAAGCCAAACCGCCTGTTCCACCACCGCCGCCGGAAGGTGAGAAGAAGCCGGCGGCGGAAGAGCGTGCAGCACCGGCGTCCGCCGGGGCGGCTAAGCCCGCCGCTCCCGCCAAGCCTGCCGGTCCCGTTCCGGTGCCGTGGACCTCTCCCCTGGTTGAAAAATACAAGGGCCAGTACGGCTCGGGTCTCGACGCGCAGACTTATCTCGGACAGAACTATTTTGCCGTCGAGCGCTCGCTGATCCCAGACATTCTGCGTCTGCTGCGCGACGAAGAACAGTTTGACTACTGCGTCGATATCACCGCAGTGCATTATCCGCAGCGCGAAAAGCAATTCGATGTCGTGTGGATCCTCTATTCCTTTCCGCGCAATGAGCGCGTGCGGGTGAAAACGCAAATCGCCGACGGTGCTTCGATCCCGTCGAGCGTCTCCATTTGGGCAACCGCGAACTGGCTGGAGCGCGAAGTTTACGACATGTTTGGCATCCCTTTCGACGGCCATCCTGACCTGAAGCGCATTCTTCTACCCGACGGCTGGAAAGGCCACCCGCTGCGCAAGGATTACGGCATCCTGCAGCAAGACAACGAATGGGTGCAGATCAATCTGGGCATCGAGAGCGGACAATGAACGACAGCACACACGACGTCTCGAACCGTGCGCCTTCCAATCTCGATCTCGAAACTCCCGAGAAGCCCTATCTTGACTCGAACGAACTCGTCATCAATATGGGGCCGCAGCATCCGGCTACGCATGGCGTGCTGCGCGTCATCCTGAAGCTTGACGGCGAAAAAGTTCTGGGCACCGAGTGCGTCATCGGATACCTGCACCGCGGCGTGGAAAAAATCGCCGAGAACCGCACCTACACGATGTTCAATCCCTACGTCGATCGCATGGATTATGTCGCTGCGGTCTCGAATGGCTTGGGGTACTGCGAAGCGGTCGAGAAGTTGATGAATGTGGAGGCGCCAGCGCGCGCGAAATATATTCGCGTGATCCTGACCGAACTGAACCGCATTGCCAGCCACCAGCTTTGGCTGGGTACGCACGCGCTCGATATCGGAGCCATGACGCCGCTGTTCTACACGTTCCGGGACCGCGAGGAGATCCTCAAGATTTTCGAGAAGTACTGCGGTGCGCGCCTCACCACTCATGCCTTTCGCATCGGCGGCTGCCAGTATGAGACTTACGCCGGCTTCGAAAAAGAGGTAAAAAATTTCCTGACCTTCGTCGCCCCGAAGATCGACGAATACGAGGAACTGCTCACCACCAACCGCATCTGGATTGAGCGCACGAAAAACGTCGGTGTGATTTCCGCATTGGATGCCATTGCCCTGGGCGTAACCGGTCCGGTGCTGCGCGCCAGCGGCGTTAAGTGGGATCTGCGCAAAGCCCAGCCCTACGCGGCCTACTCCGAATTTGATTTCGACATTCCGACCGGCACGAACGGCGACACCTACGACCGGTATCTGGTGCGCATGGCCGAAATGCGCCAGTCGCTGCGTATCATCGAGCAAGCCGTCAACCGTATCCCCGAAGGCCCCATCATGGCCAAAGTGCCCAAGATCATCAAGCCACCGGTCGGCGAAATCTATCATTCGATCGAGGCGCCGAAAGGCGAGCTCGGATACTTCATCGTCAGCGACGGCTCGACCCAGCCCTACCGCCTGCGGGTGCGTCCGCCATCATTTGTCAATTTGCAGGCGCTCGATACCATGGTGCGGGGCTTGCTGGTCGCTGACGTGGTCGCCGTCATCGGTACGATTGACATCGTGCTCGGCGAGGTGGACCGCTGATGCCTGATTTCATCATGTCCTATCTCGGCATCAAGGATGCGATCACGCCGGGCGCAGCCGGCAGCCAGTTCTGGGCGCTGGTCTATGTGTTCATCATTTTTGCGGGGGTGTCCGTGGCGGTGATGGCGATGAACTGGCTCGAGCGCAAGGCGCTCGCGCACTTCCAGATTCGCCTCGGCCCGATGCGTGTCGGCCCCCACGGATTGCTGCAGCCCATTGCCGACGCGATTAAGCTGATGCTCAAAGAAGACATTATCCCCGCCGAAGCCGACCAGTTCGTTTTCTGGGTCGCGCCTCTGATCGGATTGCTCGCTTCGTTCACGGTTTATACCGTGATTCCGTTCGGTCCGTCGCAGGCCGTCAGCGACATGAACATTGGCATCCTGTTTATGCTCGGGGTCTCGTCGCTCGGCGTGCTCGGCATCGTGGTGGCTGGATGGGCCTCCAACTCTCACTATCCGCTGATCGGCGCGCTGCGGTCGAGTGCGCAGATGGTGTCCTATGAAGTTGCCATGGGACTGGCCGTGGTTTCGGCAATCCTCATGACCAGCCTGAATGCCACGGGCACCGGCACGCTGAGCATGATCGGGATCGTCCAGGCACAGCAGCAGCAGGGCGTCTGGTTCATCTTTAAGTTCTTTCCACTCGGCCTGATCGCGTTTGGGATCTTTGCCATCGCCATGATCGCGGAGACGAACCGCGCGCCCTTTGACATGGCCGAAGCAGAGTCGGAACTGACGGCTGGGTATCACACTGAATACAGCGGTCTGCGCTGGTCGCTGTTCATGCTCGCGGAATATGCGGCCATGATCGCCGTCTCTTCGATCGCCGTTGCGCTCTGGCTTGGCGGATGGATGCGTCCGTTCCCGAACCTGCTGCAGGGGCCGGCGTGGGACTTTATTT
>Ga0210402_10003674_pt1 | contig 14280 bp, 13 predicted proteins | sample IncBWC7MmetaG_FD_161055 | JGI IMG/M metagenome (GOLD analysis project Ga0210402, IMG submission 161055) | Forest soil microbial communities from Barre Woods Harvard Forest LTER site, Petersham, Massachusetts, United States - Inc-BW-C-7-M | ecosystem: Environmental > Terrestrial > Soil >...
CGGGTAATTCCCGTAATCGCTGCTCTGAAGCAGAAGCGTCCTCAAGCGGTGCTCTCCGTCGATACCTACAAAGCGAATGTGGCTCGTGCTGCGATTGAAGCCGGGGCCGAGATTGTAAACGACGTTAGCGGATTTCGTTGGGATCCGGCGATGGTGAAGACACTCGCCACCTTGAATTGCGGAGCCGTGCTGATGCACATGCGCGGACGCCCTGAGGAGTGGCGGACTTTGTCGCCCGCTTCCGATATCGTGATGCTGGTGAAACGCGAACTTCGGGACTGGACTGATGTTGCCCTAATGGCAGGAATCAAACGCGAGCGAATCGTGCTCGATCCCGGGTTTGGATTCGGTAAGAACTTCGAGGAAAATTATCCGTTGCTCAAACGCTTCGACGAACTGCATCAATTGCGGTATCCGCTACTGGCAGGCGTCTCGCGGAAATCGTTCATTGGGCGGGCTCTGGCGCGTAAAGGCAAGGACGCGCCCGTGGGTGAGCGGCTGTACGGCACCGTATCCGCGGAGGTGACGGTCGCCTTGAAGGGAGCGCATATCATTCGTACGCACGACGTAAAAGCTTGCGCGGACGCACTGCGCATTGCGGATGTCGTGGGCAGCTAAGAAATGAACAGTCGTTCGCGCTTGCAAGGCGCACGTACTTCGTTTTATGCAACGGCAGCCGACCGGACAGTCTGCCCTACACTTCGAGTTCGTCAAAGCCGCGCCACTTGTAGACTGCGATCGACACTGCCCAACTGACGGCGAAAACGCCCACGATGAAATAGCCGAGCGTGCCAAAGTTATTGTTGAGCTTGGCCACACCTTCCCAGAATGTTCCCTGCAGGTGAAAGTGACCGGCTAAAAGCCCCAAGGCCTCGATGCCGCCGACGACCAGCGCGACGACTACCGAAATGCACGTGATCGTAATGTTGTAGTAGAGCTTGCGAATTGGCTTTACGAAGGCCCATCCATAAGCACCCAGCATCAGGATATTGTCGGTCGTATCGATGAGCGACATCCCGGCAGCAAAAAGAATCGGAAACACCAGGATCGCCGCAAACGGCAGGCCTTTGGAGGCCTCAGCGGCGGAAACCCCGAGCAGGCCGATCTCCGTCGCAGTGTCAAATCCCAGCCCGAACAACATGCCCAGGGGAAACATGTGCCAACTGCGGTTGATGATTCGAAATATTGGACGAAACACTCGCGCAAGAATTCCTCGGCCGGATAGAAGCAGGTGGAGGTCCTCTTCGACGTAAGGCTCGCCGCTACGGACCCTGACAAACGTCCGGTAAACCGATTGCAGCACGATGAGGTTCACAACGGCGATGGCAAACAGAAAGAACGCGGAGAGTAGCGTGCCGATAGCTCCGGCAATGTTTCTGAAGGCGTCAAATCGATGTTGCAAGGCGACGGCTGCTCCCGCAATCGCCACTGAGCCGAGCACGACGATGGTCGAATGCCCCAGCGAGAACATGAATCCCACGGCGACCGGCCGCTTGCCATCCTGCATCAACTTCCGAGTCACATTGTCGATCGCGGCAATGTGATCGGCATCGACGGCATGGCGCAGGCCGAAGCTGTAAGCCAGAAAAGCTGTTCCCAACTGCAGCGGATAACGGTGGAACGCGATGCCGGCCCAAAGCCATGCACCTACATTGAAAGCAAACAAGATGAGATATATGCCGATCACCCTGCCGCGAAGGTTGTCGGCGGCATCATCGAACAATGCAGTAAGACTCGTTTGCATGGGAATGACGAGTAACAAGAATGTTATATTCGTGTTACGAGACTGGTATTCTATACCAGACCTACCGAAACCTTCTTCGATTTTAAGAGCATTTACCGCGTCATTTGAAGCGCCACGCGAGATCCGGTTTTCAGTCGTGGTGTCCGTGATGCCGCGACACGGCTTCCGGCGAGCTCATCACGAGGCGGCCGTGCTGGACTCCTTTTGTGCTAATCAGCCGGTCGGCGAGCCTCTGCACATCTTTCGACGTACCCCGAAGTATGACCACCTCCAGGCAACTCTCGTGGTCGAGGTGCGCGTGCAGAGTGGAAATGATGATCTCGTGATTCTCGTGCTGGATGTCGGTCAGCTTCTCGGGCAACAGACGAGTGTGATGGTCATAAATGATCGTGACCGTGCCCACCACGAGCGCATTCGCCGCGATTACGACCGAGCTCACAAGGCGGTCACGAATCAGATCGCGAAAGGCTTCCGACCGGTTTTCGTAGCCCTTGTCGGCAATGAAAGAATCGAAGCGGTGAAGCAAGTCTGAGTCAATCGATACTCCAATCCGGCTGAGGTCTCCCATGAAAAACCTTCTTGTTTGTCAGGCGCAGTAGAGCGACCAGCGTAGCACACTTTTCGGATGTTGTAGCACCGCCGGTGGTCAGGAGATTTCGGCGGGGTGGGCCCTCAGTTTGCCCGGATGCGTGGTCACCAGGTTCAAGGCCGGCGGATAGGACTATCCATGCTACACGTTACAATACCGGAGTGAGTGCAGTGACCACTTCTCCGGTTTCCACTGAGGCATCGACGCAGAACCGGCCTTATACCTTGTGGCAGAGATTCCTGCTGTGGCTGATCACCTGGGCGGGATTTCTGGTGGTCCGGCTGATTGGCCCTACACTGCGCTTTTCAGCGTCGTATGAAGATGACGCACCGCCAACTCTCGCGACGCGTCCGATTGTTTATGCCTTCTGGCACAGCTGCATCCTCCCCGCAATGTACCTCTGGCGGAATCTGCAGATCAGGGTGATGAGCAGCGACAGTTTTGATGGGGAGTGGATGGGCCGCATCATGCGGAAGTTCGGTTTCGTGAAGGTGCGGGGATCGAAGAGCCGTGGGGCTGTGCGAGCGCTGTTGGGCATGCGCCGGGAACTTGAGCAGGGTTGGACAGTAGCGTTTACCATCGACGGTCCGCGCGGTCCGCGATTCGTGGCCAAGCCGGGGCCGGTAGTGTTGGCGCGTGCAACGGGCGTGCCCATGGCGGTCTTTCATATCGCGCTGGAAAAGGCATGGATTCTGAATACGTGGGACCGGTCGATGATTCCGAAACCGTTTTCGCGGGCGCTCATGCGAGTGAGCCGCAAGATGCCGGTTCCGCCTCACGCGGATGATTCCCAGAGAGAACGCTTTCATGCGGAACTGCAAGCGGCATTGGATCGGGTGCGGGAGTTCGCCGAAGCGAATGTGGGGAAAGTAGGAAGTGCGGAGTATCCCGTGATTAAGAGTTAGTTGGTTTCATGGAGCCTGGGAAGGATCGAAGGCCCCCACGAAAAGAAGCGAGGTTCGATGGCTGCGATTATTTTGGACGGCAATAAAATCGCTGGCGACATTCGGGCTGAAGTCGCGTCGGAGGTGAAGGCGCTGACGACTGCGGGGATGCGTCCTGGACTCGCTGTGGTTCTGGTCGGGCGCAATCCGGCGTCCGAGGTCTATGTGCGCGGCAAAGTGAAGAGCAGTGGAGAGGTTGGAATCTATAGCGAGCAGCACACTCCGCTCGAATCAGCTTCTACGGAAGAATTGCTCGAACTGATTGCGGACCTGAACCGGCGTGACGAAATCGATGGCATTCTGGTGCAACTTCCGCTGCCGACTCACGTCGATGCCAAGAAAGTGTTGATGGCGGTCGATCCGGCAAAGGATGTCGATGGTTTTCATCCCATGAATGTGGGATTCCTCTCCACGCAAAGGCCAGGCCTGGTGCCCTGCACCCCCGCCGGAATTATCGAGATTCTGAAGCGCAGCCACATTCCGATTGCCGGACAGGAAGCAGTGGTAGTGGGGCGCAGCGACATCGTAGGCAAGCCAGCTGCGATCCTGCTGATCAATGACAATGCAACGGTCACAGTTTGCCATTCTAAGACCCACGACCTGGCCGGGGTCTGCCGGCGCGCGGACATTCTGGTGGCCGCGATCGGCCGCGCCGGAATGATTACGCGCGAATTCGTGAAACCGGGTGCGACAGTGATTGATGTTGGTATGAATCAAGTGACGCACCGGGCGGAGTTCGAGCGACTGTTCGCGGGGAATGCCAAGCGAGGAGAAACCTTTCGCACCAAGGGCTCGACCCTGGTTGGCGATGTCCATCCCCATGTGGCTGAGGTTGCGGGAGCACTTACCCCCGTGCCAGGGGGGGTGGGGCCGTTAACCATCGCCATGCTGATGTCGAATACGGTGCGGGCGGCGAAGCTGCGTCGCGGCGGTCGGGTGACAGAGCTTTCGCGGGTTTGATTTTCGCTACAGAGCCACAAGAAAAGACAAGCTCTTGGGCTGCGCTTTCGTGACAGTGGGACGAGATTTTCGGAATAATTTCCCAGTGACACTGCGTTTCTGTGGTGACTGCGTTTCAGATGAGGGCGGCTTGCTGAAAGTCGGACTGACCGGCGGGATTGCTTCTGGCAAATCCGTAGTAGGCGAAATGTTTGTGGCGCTCGGCGCTCATCTGATTCAGGCCGATGTAATCTCGCACGAACTCATGCAGCCAAGCGAAGCCGTTTATCAGGAGGTGGTGCGGCACTTCGGCGAAGAAATTCTCAATCCTGACCGTACCGTCAATCGCTCGCGACTGGCGGAGGCGGCGTTTGGTGCGCCGGGAGGAAGTCAGCCATCCCGGATTCAAGAGCTGAATCAGATCGTGCATCCCGCTGTCATTCGGAGACAGGAGGAGTGGATGGAGGAGCTTGGTCGGACCTATCCACGGGCGATCGCAATCATAGAGGCGGCGCTGATTCTGGAAGCTGGCTCCGCCAAGAGTTTCGATCGGTTAGTCGTGGTGACCTGCCATCCCAAGCAGAGAATTCAGCGCTGGGCTGGTCGATTGGGCGTGAACGAGGAAACCGCTCGCCTGGAGGTTACGCGACGGATGGCAGCTCAGCTTCCCGACGAGGAGAAGATCAAGGCAGCGGATTACGTGATCGATAATTCCGGTTCGCTGGATCAAACTCGGAAGCAGGTCGGTAAAGTTTACAGCGAACTCAAGAACATGGCGGAAGACCAAGAGCCATAGCCCCCAGCGAACCCGAAGCACCTGCGCTAGCACCTGAACCAGCACCTGCACCTGTACCCATTTGTCATTCTGAGCGAAGCGAAGAATCTGCAGTGCCGACCGCACGGCGAGCCCCGCCGTTCGATAATTGATTACAATCGAGGTATGAGTCCGTGGAAGGCTTGTGAACTATGAGAGTGCTTCGACCTGTTTTATTGGCCGTGATTCTCGCCGGCGGGTTTTTCTATTTCACCACGTATCGTTCGGGCCGGGCCGCGCTCACCAATTGGGTTGGACAGCCGGACAAAATTGAGATTAGTGAGGCGGCTGGCAGTGAGTCGCTCGATGCTGAAGAGCAAAATAACATCACTGTCTACCGCAAGAACATCGGCTCAGTGGTGAACATCACGTCGAAGGCCGTGACTTTTGACTTCTTCTACGGCCTGGTGCCGGAGGAAGGACAGGGATCGGGTTTCATCATCGACAAAGACGGGCACGTGCTGACCAATTACCACGTTGTCGCAGATGCCCGGCAAATCGAAGTGACGTTGCACAACCGTAAGAAGTATCGAGCCACGATCGTGGGCGCCGACCGCTCGCATGATTTAGCCGTGGTGCAGATCAAGGTTCCCGACCTCACGCCGATGGTCCTTGGCGACTCCAGCAAATTGCAAGTTGGTCAGAAGGTATACGCAATCGGCAATCCCTTTGGACTGTCGGGCACATTGACGCGGGGGATAGTGAGTTCCATCCGTCAGGTGCAGGAACCCGATGGCATGAAGATTGAAGACGCCATCCAGACGGATGCGTCGATCAATCCAGGAAACTCCGGCGGCCCGCTGCTCAATATGCATGGCGAAGTGATCGGCATTAACACCATGATTGCTTCGAACGTGGGCCAGAGTGCGGGCATTGGCTTTGCGATTCCCATCAACACGGCGAAAGCGGTGATCAACGACCTGCTCACGCTGGGCCGGGTGCGGCGTCCCGCGCTAGGCGTGACCACAATTCCGATCGATCCCCAATTGGCCGATCAGATGGGCCTGGCGGCCGATTACGGACTGCTGGTTTTGCAGGTTGTGCCAGGGGGAGCCGCAGACAATGCGGGGCTTCGCGGCGGAAGCGAGCGCGCGTTTCTCGGTAACACGCCTATCATGGTAGGTGGAGACTTGATCGTAGCCGTCGACGGAGAACAAGTGGAGGATCAACAGGAACTGGCGCAGATCATGAATCATCACCGCGCGGGCGACACCGTCCGCATCACCGTCTACCGGGGGAAGAAAAAGCTCGAGGTTAACGTGGTGCTGGAAGAGGCACGACAGGAAGTGTAGTGCGCTTTCAGCCGCCGGCGAGGGCAAAATGTCGACCTTATTCCGCCTCTAAGCGGCGGTCTGCTCAAAAAAGTCCTCAATTTCGTTTACTTCCTTATCGCTGAGCCGGAACTCTCCGGCGCGCATCACGCCATCGGCTTGGCGAGCATTTCGTGCGCCCACAATCGCCGCGGTCACCGCCGGATTCCGCAGCGTCCACCCAATCGCGACCTCGCCCGGAGAGCGGCCATGACGCTTCCCGATCTCGCGTAGATGCTCGACCAAAGCAAGATTCCGTGACAGCCTGGGCTCCCTGAACTCAGGATCGCTGCTCCGCCAATCATCCTTCGGCAGCCGCGCAGCGCGTTCGCGGGTCATCGCGCCGGTCAAAAGGCCCGATGCCATAGGCGAATAGACGATCACGCCGATGTCCTCACGCTGGCAATAGGGAAGAATGTCCTCCTCGATCCCGCGATTGATCAGCGAATACGGAGGCTGCAACGAAGTAATTGGCGCGATGCTCTGCGCGCGCCGCATCTGTTTGACGTCAAAATTGGAGACCCCGATCCAGCGTACTTTGCCCTGCCGTTGCAAAGCATTAAGAATGGACCACCCTTCTTCGAGGTCGGGCGACTCGGGATCCTCCGGTGGCCAGTGGACCTGGTATAGATCAATGGTCTCCACGCCCAGGCGCCGCAGGCTGTCCTCGACTTCGCGGCTCAGCGAATCGGCATGCAAGTTCTTCTGCACATTACCTTGCTCATCCCAGCGCAACCCGCACTTGGTAAAAATGTAGGGCTTGGCGCCAGACCACTCTTTCAAAGCCCGGGCAACGACTTCCTCAGAATGTCCCAACCCGTAAACCGCCGCAGTATCAATCCAATTCACGCCTAATTCCAACGCGCGATGTATCGCGGCGACGGAATCGTCGTCATCCTGCGCCCCCCACGCAAACTGCCAGCCACTGCCGCCAATGGCCCAGGCTCCATACCCTACGGGGGTTATATTCAAATCGGACTTGCCAAGCTGCCGGGTTTCCATTTCAATCTCCTAGGATAGTCTGATTCGCATAAGTCTACCGCAACTGGTTCGTCCGCATGAACGTCGATTCCGTTCGAGGCTATTGTCTTTCCTTTCCGCAGGCAAGAGAAAACTTGCAGTGGGGCGAGACCGTCTGCTTCAAAGTTGCCGGCAAGATTTTCGCCACCTTGAGCCTGGACTCGGTCCCGCCGAGCCTGTGCCTCAAGTGCACGCTGGAGAAGTTCGCGGAGTTGTGTGAGCAAGAAGGGATCAGGCCTGCACCGTATGTGGGCCGCTACAAATGGGTATTGCTTGAGCGATTGGATGTGGTGCGGGATGAAGAGTTAGACGATCTGATTCGTCAGTCCTACGAAATGGTATCGGCGAAAGGCAAAGTCAAAGCGAAAGGCAACAAAGTCAAAGGCAGAAAACCCAAAGTCAATCTCAAAGCCTCCAACTTGAGGGGACGCAAACCTCTCCGAACAAAAGAGAGGACCAAGCTGAAAGCCAGAAGCTGACAGTTTACGGCTCCCCGCAAGATTTGACTCCCACTCGCCGCCTACGCTAGCATCAGAAGTCCGTCCACAACTTTCGATTTCCATGCGAACTCAGCGCAAGCGATTCATCGTGCCGCTGCTGGCGGTACTGCTGGTCCTGGCCACGTCCGGGATGTCGTCCACGCAACCCGTGCACGCGCCTCATGCCGTAGTGGTCAGCGTTCATGAACTGGCCTCGCAAGCCGGGGTTGAGATCATGCAAGCCGGAGGAAACGCAATCGATGCGGCGGTGGCCACCGGCTTCGCTCTGGCCGTGGTTCATCCGCAAGCGGGAAATCTTGGCGGCGGCGGATTCATGCTCATCCGCATGGCCGACGGGCGCACGCATTTCATCGACTATCGCGAAAAAGCTCCCGCCGCTGCAACCGCGAACATGTATCTCGACGCGCAAGGCAATGTCAGCGGCAACGCCAGCGTCTTCGGCTATAAAGCCGTCGGAGTGCCGGGTTCAGTCGGGGGAATGGTTTACGCCGAGCAGAAATACGGCCGTCTGACCCTTGCTAAGGTGCTCGCTCCAGCAATTAAATTGGCGCGTGATGGTTATCCGTTAGCCTGGCAAGATGCCCGCGACCTGCGCGACCAGGATTTGGCAAAATTTCCCGAGTCGCGCCGAATCTTTCAGCGAAACGGAAATTACTACAAGCCCCGCGAGATCTTTCGCCAGCCTGAGTTGGCCCGCACGATGGAGCGAATCGCAAGCAGCCCCGGCGACTTTTATCATGGGGCGATGGCGCGTGAACTGGCCGCGACCATGCAGAAGGGCGGCGGTCTCATTACCACCGAGGATCTCGCTAGCTACGAGGTTAAAGAGCGTGAGCCGATCCGCGGAACCTATCGTGGCTACGAAATCATCGGCGCGCCTCCTCCGTCGTCAGGAGGCATTGCGCTGCTGGAGATTCTGAATATTCTGGAGGGCTACGATCTGGCCAAAGCGGGCAATCGGTCCGCCGCTTCCATCCATCTGACGGTTGAGGCCTTCCGGCGTGCATTCTATGATCGAGCCGAGTTTCTCGGGGACCCCGATTTTTCCCGCATTCCAGTCGCTCAATTAATCGACAAGAAATACGGAGCAGCGTGGCGCGAATCGATCGATCCCGGGCATGCCAGCGTCAGCAAGGATCTACGGCGGCCTGCAATCTTCAGCCAGTTGGAACAGTACGCCGCGCAACATCCCCAGTCTTTGGCGGTTCATGAACCCGAGCATACGACGCATTATTCGGTAGTCGATGCAAATGGGAATGCGGCGGCCGTGACTACCACGTTGAATGACAGTTTCGGCTCGCGGGTGACGGCGGAGGGCTTGGGCTTCCTGCTCAACGACGAAATGGATGACTTCGCCGCGAAGCAGGGAGTTGCCAACCTTTACGGCCTCATTCAGGGGCCCGCCAACGCGATCGGGCCGGGCAAGCGGCCGCTCTCCGCCATGTCCCCAACCATCGTTTTGAAAGATGGCAAGATTTTTCTGGTGCTGGGATCGCCCGGCGGCGCACGGATTATCACCACCGTGGCCAATATTCTGATGGCCGTCGTGGACTACGGAATGAACATCCAGGAGGCGGTGAACGCTCCGCGCTTCCATAATCAATGGATGCCAGATAAGGTAAATGTGGAGCAGTGGTTTTCCCCGGACTCAGTGAAGTTGCTCGAACAAATGGGACACAAAGTCGAGATCGGTGAAACGGTAGCAGGAGACTGGATCCCGTACTGGAGCGATGGCGAATGCATCGCAGTCGACCCGAAAACCAGCGAGCGCTTAGGCGCAAGCGACGTCAGAAATAACGGTATGCCGGTGGGCTACTAGCATCGATCAAAAGTCGGCTTTACCGCTGAACAACTCAGATTTTGGGTGGCGCAGCACTTTCCAGGGCTATGGTAAACGCTCAATCAGCGAAGGCTTTAGCCGCTGCGGAACCGAATCGAATTTTCGGAAAACTTTTTAGCCCCTGAGCAACCCATCAGGAGACACTTATGAAAGTGGTCCAATGCTAAAAGCAATTTCGACCTACGTTTACGTCAAAGAGCGGCTGCACCCCGGCCTGCTGGATGGACTGGTCCGTGGTGGAGCGCAAGCAATAGAGATTTTTGCCGCCCGCCAGCACCTGGACTATGCCAATCGCAAGCAGCACGTGCGCGAGATCGCCGACTGGTTTCGCGCCAGTGGCGTTCCTTTGAACTCGGTTCACGCTCCCCTCTATGCCGACTACGAACGGGGCCGCACCGGAGCTCCGCCCATCAATGTCACTTCAACCGATCGCGCCAGTCGAGTGGATGCCATGGACGAAATCAAGCGCGCGCTTGAACTGGCCGAACATATTCCCTTTCGCTTCCTGGTGCAGCACTTGGGGGTGAGCGGGGAGTCGTTTGATGACCGCAAGTTCGAGGCGGCGATGACCTCGGTTGAGCATCTGCGCGCGTTCGCCAAGCCGCTTGGCGTCCGCATTCTACTGGAGAACATTCCCAACGAATTGTCCACGCCCGAGCGCCTCGTGGAATTTATCCGCGCCGCGCATTTCGATGACGTAGGCGTGTGCTTCGACTTCGGTCATGCCCATATCATGAGCGATGTGCCGCAGGCGTTCGAAACCGCCAAGAGTTACATCCATTCCACTCACGTTCACGACAATGCCAAGAACGAAGACTTGCATCTTTGGCCAGGGAGCGGATCGATCGATTGGAAGGAGGCTATGGAACTGCTGCGGTCGGCCCCGCACACCCCGCCCTTGCTGCTCGAAGTAGAAGGTAACGAAAAACTCAACCCAGCCGAAAAAATGTCCGAAGCATTCGAAAAGCTGGAGAATGCCTAGGGGCTGGCTTCATGAATGTCGCTGGGAAGGCAGCCCGCACCGATAAGTGCCAGTAAATTCGTGGGGGCTTTAGCCCTTGAGCTAAGATGCTCTGGCCGCCGGGGCATTACCAGCCTAACCCTTGCGATTGCTTAATTACATAGTTACGAAATCAAAACTCTATGTCACCCACACTCACCACAATCATCGAAATCGGCAAACACGAAGGTCAAACTGTCACCATCCGCGGCTGGCTCTACAATCTTCGCGAAAGCGGAAAACTTCTGTTCCCGCAACTTCGCGATGGCTCAGGAGTAATTCAGGGCATCGTGCCCAAGAATGCCGTTCCGCCTGAAGTCTTTGAAGCGGTGAAGGGCCTGACCCAGGAATCGAGCGTGATTGTTGAGGGCACAGTGCGCGCCGACAAGCGCGCCCCCGGCGGATATGAACTGGATATCTCGAATGTGCAAGTAGTCCAGCGGGTCTCTGACAACGATCCCTATCCCATCTCGCTGAAAGAGCATGGCGTCGATTTCCTGATGGAGCACCGGCATCTGTGGGTGAGAACCCCACGGCAGGCCGCGATTTTGCGAGTGCGTGCCGAAATCATCAAAGCAGCCCGCGATTTTTTCGACGAACGTGGTTTCACCTTAACCGATCCGCCAATTCTCACCCCCGCCGCCTGTGAGGGCACGACCACACTGTTTCCCGTCGATTACTTCGACGAGCAGGCCTATCTCACGCAGTCAGGCCAGCTCTACATCGAAGCCACCGCCATGGCGCTCGGCAAGGTATATTCCTTTGGCCCCACATTCCGGGCCGAGAAAAGCAAAACTCGCCGGCACCTGACCGAGTTCTGGATGGTCGAACCCGAAGTCGCATACGCCCAACTCGAAGACATTATGGCGCTGGCCGAGGGCCTGCTCAGCTTCCTCGTGAAGCGCTGCCTCGAACGAAGACGCCCCGACCTGCAGACCATCGGTCGCGACATTTCGAAGCTCGAAAAGATCCAAGCGCCGTTTCCCCGAATTACTTACGACGAGGCGGTAAAAATGCTGCAGGAAGCGCACACCAAAGGCGCGCTCGAAAACAACTTCGAATGGGGCGGAGACTTAGGCTCGCCAGATGAAACTTACATCTCCTCGCAATTCGATCGCCCGGTGATGGTGCATCGCTATCCCGCAAAAGTGAAGGCGTTCTATATGGAGCCGGATCCGCAACGGCCGGATCTGGCGTTGTGCGTGGATGTGCTCGCGCCCGAAGGTTACGGCGAGATCATTGGCGGCTCGCAGCGCATGGCCTCCTACGATCTGTTGCTCAAGCGTATTCACGATCACGGCCTGCCGGAAGAGGCATTCAAGTGGTACCTCGACTTGCGGAAGTACGGAAGCGTGCCCCACGCGGGTTTCGGCATGGGGATCGAACGAGCGGTAGCATGGATCTGCGGGCTGGAACACGTGCGGGAAACGATTCCGTTTCCAAGAACCTTGCACCGGCTCTACCCATAGAATTGAGTTGTGGTCATCCTGAAGCCCCGCGCTTGTACCAGCGGGGCTAAGGATCCGGCACGCAGTATTTCAACCTGAACCAGTTTTGGAATTCGGAAGCGTAATTTTTGATCTCGGTAAACTATGACAAACATCTCTCCATCTAGCATCACTCCCCGCAAAATCCGCGTCATCGGTGTCCCCCTCGATCTCGGCCAATCCCGCCGTGGTGTCGACATGGGACCCTCCGCCGTCCGCGTAGCCGGCCTCGAAGCCCGCCTCGAAGCCCTTGGCCACATCGTCGAAGACGCCGGCAATGTTTCCGTCGCTATCGCCGAACAAAAAAAGGAAGGCGACGCGCACGCAAAATACCTGAAGGAAATTACTGCCACCTGCACCAAGCACGCAGAACTCGTCGTCAAGACACTGGAAGCAGGCAAGGTGCCGATTACTCTCGGGGGAGACCATTCCATCGCTGCCGGAACCGTCGCCGGCGTCGCCGAGTTCTATCGCCGCCAAAACCAGAAAATCGGCCTCATCTGGATCGACGCCCACACCGACGTCAACACACCCGACAGCTCTCCCAGCGGAAACGTGCATGGCATGCCGCTCGCGGCGATCATGGGTTTGGGTCCTGAGGAACTGGCCAACATCTTTGACTTCTCCCCCAAAGTGAAGCCGGAGAATTGTGTTCTAGTCGGAGTACGCGACATCGACGCGATTGAAAAAGAAAACGTACGCAAAACGGGAATCCACGTGTTCACCATGCGCGACATTGACGAACGTGGCATGCGGACGGTAATGGAAGAAGCGCTGCGTGCTGCCGGACGCGGCACGGCTGGCTACCACGTCTCGCTTGACATGGATTGGATAGATCCGGAAGACGCACCCGGCGTCGGCACTCCGGTTCGCGGAGGAGCGACCTATCGCGAAGCTCACCTCGCCATGGAGATCATTGCCGACCACGGGCGCATGCTGAGCTTCGAGATCGTCGAAGTGAACCCCGTAATCGACGAACACAACCAAACCGCAGACCTGGCGGTGGAGCTCGCCTTGTCCGCGTTCGGGAAGAAGATTCTCTAGCAACCTGCCGAAAAACACGGGTTGTTGACAGCACACCGCCTCCATCCGTTGCAGTAGGTGCTTTCGAGGCAAGGGCTGATTGGTGAGGATATAGCGTGAAAACATTACTCGGCACGCTATAATTTGCCCTACTTCGTCTTTGCCCAAGCCGAAGCGTTCAAGCATTCGATCGTGCCATCAATCGCCTGTCCCAGCCCGTGCTTGAATTTCTCTTGATCGATAATCTGCCCATTAGCAACCGCGTTGCTCATGGACAACGCGGCTTGAAGGAATGACAGCGCGGCGTCTTTCTTCTCCACTCCCGTCCGCCGGCTAAACAAGCCTTCAATCCCGTTCACTATTGCAGGGACGAAGGCGATCGTCTGAAAAGTGTGGCTAGAAAGTCCATTAAGTCTCCTGAATTCCAAGGCAAGAGCGGGATTGTGTCAGAGCAAAAGTGCGTAGGACGATGAACGACGGGGAATATCTATTTAGGGAAACCGCTCAGTACGGCTTTGGCGAGATACATAATCAATCCGAATAGCGCGCTCAAAGCTAGTCCTCCAACGGCGCCTGCCAGTCCCGAAGTCACGGATGTCCTGCCCTGCCGGGTGGACAGCGCGGAGTTTACCTCGTCCCGCCATTTGTTGTGATCTTTGGTTTGACTCTCATACACTTCCCGGCCGACAAAGCTCGCCTCTTTCTGCCGGGCCTCTTCATGCGCATGATTCAGGAGGTCCAGCCTCCTAAGCATCTCGATGTGGTTTAGTTGTAGCGCTCTGTCCGCCAGTTCAAAACGCAGCTCAACGAGAGCTTTCCGTTGGTCCGCCACCTCTCGCTCGGCCGCAATCATGGCAAGCAGATGTTCCTTGAGCGAGACCGAATTGCCTGGGTCATCAAGTTTCATAGAACTCCTCTGGATTGAAAGCGTAGCCTCGAACGTTGCACCGGCGATGGCTTTTTCCAGTGCTTTCAGCCGGACATGTTGGAACGGGTCTTTGGCTTCACTCTACAATGGATCATCTAGCTGGTAGACGACCGTGTAAATCGTATTTGCCGGGGTCGCATTC
>Ga0210402_10003675_pt1 | contig 14279 bp, 15 predicted proteins | sample IncBWC7MmetaG_FD_161055 | JGI IMG/M metagenome (GOLD analysis project Ga0210402, IMG submission 161055) | Forest soil microbial communities from Barre Woods Harvard Forest LTER site, Petersham, Massachusetts, United States - Inc-BW-C-7-M | ecosystem: Environmental > Terrestrial > Soil >...
GGCCAAGGCAACAGGCGTCGTTACCTGCGAAAAGCTGAAGCTCTCCCCGAAGGGTTCCCCAGCTCCCAAAGCGGTGATAATCAAATACGCCGTCAATTCAGACCTCGATCGGGAGGCCGGAACCATCACCCAGGGAGATATCGCAATCGGTAAGGCCGTCGCTCGACTCACGGGCGGATTTCAGACCCAAGGTGAAACGCAGGTTCTGAATCTCAAACTCAATGCCCCCGACACGCCGGTGGATGAACTGGAACCGATGCTTCCAGCCCTTGGCGTAGTTCTTCCCTCAAGCTCGAAGCTAAAGGGTGGAACGCTGTCGGCCGACTTGGCCATCACCGGCCCTCTCGACAAACTGGTGATTGCCGGCCCCGTCCGCATGTCGAACACGAAGCTAGCCGGTTTCGATATGGGCGCGAAATTAGGAGCGTTATCGGCCTTTAGTGGAAGGGCTCCCTCAAATCCCGACACCACGATTCAGAATGCGAGCTTGAATGCTCGCATCGCTCCTGAGATGACAAGGGCCGACGCCATCAATGTGACGATATCCTCCCTCGGCGTGGTAACTGGAGCGGGCACGATTAGCCCTGCCGGGGCCCTTGATTTCCGCATGACTGCCGACTTGCAGACTCAGAGGTCTGAGGCACGCGCGGAAAAATCGGGCCGCGGAGGCGACAGAGGAGGCGTGTCCTTCAAGATTCAAGGGACAACATCAAATCCAACCTTTGTTCCGGACGTCGGGAGTATGGCCGGTAGCGCCGCAAAGGGAGCGATACAGAAATCTGTCACTGGAAAGACCGGTGGCATCTTCGGGAGGAAGAAGCCGAACTAGCATTGCGTATGGAACGACTTCAATCCGGTTAAGAGGCAGGCTTTTCATTAGGAGGTCGAACATGAACTGCAGGACGCGAACTGTATTTTGCTATATGGCGATCCTCGCCGCTATCAGCCTTTCCACAACGACGCGCGCCCAGACGACTCCATTTACAAAGCCTCAGGTTGCCGACCGCATCCGCAAAGTGGAAGACGGGGTGGACCAATTCCAAAAGTATCTCGAAAACAGGGGACAAGACGCCAAGAACCGGACGGAATCGGCACAGAGCAGCGGAGCAACAACAGGCCGCCAGCGTTCGAGTTCAGCTAACACGGGGGCCCGAGGGAGCCAAGCCAAGCAGACAAAAGACGATCTCGAGAACGCCATGGACGACCTGAATCGCACCACGAACCGCCTGCGGCGCAAGTTCGATGGAACGTCAAATTATCTGGAGACAAAGGCGCAAATGGAGCAGGTTATGGACAGCGCGCGCCGCGTCAATCAGGTGATAGTTAAGGGGAATTACGGCACTCAGGCAGAAAAATACTGGGCGGCTTTGCGTGCGAATATCAATGAGCTTGCGCGGTGCTACAACTTGACACCCATGGGGTCGTAGGTCTCCTTCAAGTCCTGGCTTGCGGGGTCCGAAAACCGCAATGAGTTGTTTGCGGTGACTTCATTTTTCACAAGCAGTCAAAAAGCGATGCAATGGATGGCCGGCGAATCCGGTGTGAATGAGCCATCCAACCTTTCTCTGGGGGGCAGTATCCTAATAACCATAGAGGCGCAACCGTTCAGCACTTGTTTGCCCGGGCGCACCAACGGATTCTGTCTTCAGGAAACCACGTCACTGACGAAGCTAGTTCTTTTCCTGGTGCCTCGCAGCAGCAACTTGGGGTGAAAGGCGCAACTCAACAGGCCCACAAAGGCCTGTTCGGCTCTGACGAGCCGAGCAGGTGAAGGATGCACGGCTACAGTACAGACTCTGACGAACGGAGGGTTGTCCCTCTTTTGCTGGCACTCTTTGCGATTTCTTTGGCGTGGCTGTCGTCCAAACTTCTGTCGGTGATTCACCTCTCAATCCCCTGGTGGGTGGATGCTCCTTCCCTCATGGCTTTCTATGGGACGCTCTACGCCCTTTTCGATAGGTATCTATGGCGGAACGGTTTCGTATGCAAATTGGGCTTGGTCAAAATCCCGAATCTCGCTGGACGCTGGCATGGTTACCTTATCTCTTCTTTTGACGGTCATGCCAGGCGCCACAACTTGGTGATCAATATCTTCCAGACTTGGACGCAACTCGCCGTGTTTCTCGCCACAACCACATCCATCTCCCGGAGCTGCGCGGCGGTGATTCAAGTCGGCGACCCGGAAGGCGTCGCGCTGATCTACCAGTATCAGAATCAGCCACTCGCAGACGCGACAAGAACGATGCACATGCACTACGGCACTGCGATGTTGAGAGTCTCCAACGGAGGTTGTCTGGTCGGAGACTATTATTCGGGGCGTGACCGGCGGACCTTCGGCCGGATTTGCTGCCGCAGGCAATTGGCCAATCCGAAGAAGAACCCAGAATCCGTCTCTATACCGTGAACAGAGAAAAAGACTCTCGGATAGTCGGGTGTTTGATACACCGCTTATTCGCTTCCTGCCTCTTCTCGGCGCGCATAGGCGGTTTGGAATAGTTCTCCAAGAAAGAATCCGCCCATTGCCGTAAGTCAAGGTTTCGCCCTTTCCTACGACTTCCAGGAGATTGGCGTCTCTCGCTAGAAGTCGTTGTCTGAACTTCTTATTTGCTTCTTCCCAATCGGCGATTTGGTTGGACTCTCTCCGGTCAATACCCTTGCGATTCCGATAGCGAATCCACCAGACTTGCGTACCAGCCCGCCTGTAAACCACACCGTCGTACTTTCGTACTCTAGGCATTCTCCATCTCCTGTTTGAAAGACGCGCGGAATGTTTCGAGATCCGACCTAAGAAACCGGATATTCCGACCCATAACGCGAAGATGGGGAATCTGCTTTCGCTCAACCCAAAGATACACAGTCTGCGGACTGACGCCATGATATTTGGCAGCTTTTCGGACGTTCATGGGATGTTCGTCTTTGGGTTTCGAAATCTGTTGGTCGCTTTCAACCAAAGCCGCATGAGTCATGACACTTCCCTCCAATCTTTCTTGAGTTGCTGGTCTTCCATCCGCTGTGAATCGTCTGCTCCCCCGGCAGCGATTCCTCGGTGAAGGTCAGCCTGGGCCTTGGTGACCGTGAGCCGTGCGTAATACTGGGGGTCGCTTTTGTCATGGGCCCGATGTTGTGCAATTTTGCGGATGACGTCTTCCGAGTCTTCGCCGCGTGCTAGTGCCCGTTTGGCAAAAGCCCAATCGAGTTCGGACTGGCTCAGAGTGGTCCGTGAGGAGGACCCGTGTTTGGAGTGGTCGTGGTAGTTGTGGTGCGGCGAGTCTTGGGAATCGACGTCCAGTTTGAAATCGCGAAGGTGGTAGATTTCAGCAGATTCTTTGCGGGTCTTCACATAGAAGTCGGTCTCGTATTTCTTGTTGGCAAATCCCGGCAGGCGCAGCACCCGAGTCACATCCGTGGCGGCGGGATCTCCCCCGAATTCGCGTACCATTGCGTGTAAAAGCCCTTCTGCCTCCTCGATGTTCATCCCTTCAACCTTCCAAACGATTTGGAATTTTCCGGGCGAACTGGTCAGGACGTAATTCGGTTTCGGGACAGTGCTGGAGTTCTCAAGGGATGCGAGGGCTTGCGGGCCTCCGTGATCGAGGTCGAGATACACATGCCGGATGAATTCGATGTCTTCCTTCGTTCGCGTTGAGGCGTCCCGCCGGAGCGGATTCATCCCTATATAGATGTCCGAGCCATTCGCGTTCTTGTAGCGCAGCCATGCTTGAAACTCGGGATTCGAGGCTTTCTGGGCGCTGGTGATGCGCTGGATGGTTTCGCCTAAGTCACGATTGAGGACGAGCATCGCGACCCGGTCGGTCGGTTCGAAGTTGTCAAGGATGTACTCTGAAGCAGACGGAACAGCTGATCCTGGATTCCCCACGGGGTTCATGCCAACTCCTTGTGACTGTCGAAAATAGCGCCGTAGTTGTATTCATCCCGGTCGGGGTCATAGCCGTGGATTTCCACGACCTCGGAAACAAAGCGCCGGCCGGGACGACGTTCGAGATGCACGACGACATTCACAGAATCGCCTATGTTTGTTTTGATGGCGCGGTAAGGCAGCTCAATCCCGCTCTGTAGAACACAGCTCGTAAACCGAGCTAGCCCCTGCTTGGCGGAACTCGCGTGAATTGTGCTCAGCGTGCCGGCGTGGCCCGTATTCAAGAGTTGAAGCAGGTCAAATGCCTCGCTTCCTCGAATTTCCCCCAGCAAAATACGATCGGGCCGGTGCCGCAGCGATGCTTTGAGAAGGTCGCGAATGGAGACGGCGGGTACGCCGTTCTGTTCCCGGCGCGCTTCGAACCGAACGAGATTCGATTGGCCAAGCTGTATCTCAGCGGTGTCTTCGATCAGCAGAATGCGTTCATCGGGAGGAAAGAATTTTCCCAGCGCGTTTAACAGCGTGGTTTTACCGGTTCCGGTGCCTCCGCAAATAAGCAGGTTACGTCGCTGCAAAATGTAGTCTTCAAGGCGATTCGCAAGCGCGCGAGTGAGCGTCCCGCCGTCGATGAGGTCCGCGATTTCGAACTGGCGAACGTTGAACTTGCGAATGGTGAGCGTCACACCGCGCAAACTGCAGGGAGGAATGACGGCGGCAACGCGGCTTCCATCGGGCAAACGCGAATCGAGAATGGGCTTTGCCTCTGAAATGTCGTCACCGAGCCTCCTCGCGATGTTCTTGACGGCAACGAGCAGTGAGCGCTCGCCGAGCGAGACGCCACGGACCTGTTCGACGTAGCCCGCTTTCTCGACGAAAACACGGTCCGGTCCGTTGATCATAACTTCACTGATGGATTCGTCGAGGATGAGATGTTCGATTGGTTTCAAGAACGGAAGAATGGTTTCAAAGCCAGGCATCAGAGTTCTCCTCGGGCGAGTTGCTCGAAATAGGACTTATTGGGGTCGTTGTAATAAGGCTTCAGGTAGCAAAAGGTCGGCGGAATCGGATTGAGTCCGTCGTAAGCAATCGCCACTGACTGGGCGTTCCGTAACTCAGTAAACGTCTTCATGTCGAAGCGATAGTCCGTCTGCGTGTTGTAGCTCTTTGATGCAGTGATGTTCGCCCGGTGGGAGACAGCTTTTCCTGTCAGCAGACTGACGCTCGCGTCATGGCCGCTTTCCGAAAGGTTGTAGCTGACCTTGAGGCGGTCTTCGCGGCCGCACAGTTCGCTCGCTGTCTTTGCCGAGAAATCGTCCGAGAGGCACAGAAAAATCTTCGTCCGAAAGCTCTGTAACAGCGTCCTCCAACTGTCTCCGGGAAGAGACGAGCGGAGCGAACTGATGCTCTGTGTCGCGACGATGGCGATGCACTTCGCTTGCCGCGAAAGGCTGAAGAACCTTTCATCGCCTGTCGGGTCACTTTCACCCACGGTGGCAAAGTGCTGGTATTCGTCGCAAAGGAACAGGACCTGGCGGAAGTGCCGATCCCTTTCCCTTTCAATCTGAGGGATGCGATTCAGCACCGCGCGCTCGAAATCGAGTTTCATCATCACGCCGATCGCCTTGGCCAGGCCAGGGCTCATTCCTACCGGGAAGTTCAAGGCGCACACCGCGCCTCGTTCCACGAGCCAAGAGAAGGAGGGCAACGGTTTTCCGTATTCATTACCCGCGTTGAGTTTCGGGTCGTAGCATTCCCGCTTGGGGCAGAAAACGCGCTTCACTTTCGGGTTGTCGTCGAAGAGTGAGAGAAAGACGGAAACGCCTTCGACGATCGAGGTGCGAAGCTTTGTCTCGATGCGTCTCCAATCTTCCCGAAACCAGCGTTGCACTGCGTAGAGTTGTTCGAGCTTGTCCTTGTCGGCATACTCAGGGTCGAGAATGCTCAGCGGCTCGGCGGGAACTCTTTTGGCACGAAGCTTGTCCCACAGTTCCGTCGAAGCCTCCGCAAGATAGCGCTCCTTTCCAGGGTCATTCTTGAAACCGAGCCCGGAGAGGTCGGCGATGCGCGCCCCGAATACTTCGGGGGTAACAGCCACGAAGTGGCGGCCCATGATGATCTCTTCGGCTTCGCGGATGCGTTGGTCGAGAAGTGGTGGCGATATGGCGCACTCATAGACGTTGAACAGCGTCACGTAGTCGTATGCGATCTTGTGCAGAAGGATGATGAACTTGACGAGGTTCGTGTACGCCTGCTGCCAGAAAGGCTCTTTGCCCCGCCCGAAAAGGTTATTCAACAAAGATGCGATGTTGAACGCGAGGGCGTAGGCGTCGAGATCGTTATGCAGCGGGTTGTAACGGAAGTCGGAATCGAGGCTGATTTCGACGTAGTCTTCCCCGCGGCCATGACGTTCGAGAATCTGCTTTACCTTGCTGCAGAAATCGCCCTTTACCTCCAAGACCAGAGCGCCAATTCTGCGATCTCTATCGCCGGCCTTGAACGCAAGGATCTGCTCTGCGAACGGGTACATGGCCGTGGCGGTTTTGCCCGACCCGACTGCGCCCAGGATGACGGTCCCAGTGAAGAGTCCACGCTCCGGAATCGTGAGCCAATGTGGCGTGGCGCTAGGGCCCGGCTTGCGGGGATTGTGGACCTCGCCGACGACCAGGAAAAGCTCGTCGCGGCTCTTTGGGTCGGGATAGGCTGGAAGGTGGCCGGGAGAAATTCGTTGACGATATTTCAAGGTCGCGACATAGAGTCCGGAAAATGCCCCCAGGTACAGAAGGTAAGGGGTTGTAAACAGGCACGCAGTGTACAGCCAACGGAAGCTCCCGAACGCGTGGGGCGAACGCAACGCAATCAGATTCAGAAACAGCGAACTCTCCGGTAATGGATGCGCATAGAAAAGGAACGCCCCGGTCCCCATCGCCAGCAGGGCCGCAAGAAAGTGACGCGAAGCGAGAAGGCGCTGCATCATGACTTCGCCGCCGGGTCTGGTCCGCGCCTGGCGGCAGCGCTGTCCGCACTTCTTTCCTGCTCCCTCCACTTCCGGTAGTCCTGATCACGCCAGAGCGTCTTCTTGATAGCGGCATTGACGACGTGGTCCGCACTGCTTTCGATGAACTGCGCGTAGTCGTCGAGCAGCACGGTGATCGGCTCCTCCAGGTGAAATTCGCGGATGAGAATCGCGGGTCCTCTCTTGATGATGGACATGGTGTTCCTCCTCTAGAGATTGGCTTCCAAAACTGTCTGGCCCGGCGAAAAAAACTCGCCCGATTTTTCCGCCGGGCATTTTTTCTCTGGGGTTGACTCCTTCTTGTTGACTCTTCAGAACATGCCTCTGCCACAACGTGAAGGACCCAGAGCAGGGACGGGTGCGGGATGTCGTTTTTACCTTCTTCACTGCTCCTCCCCGTCCGCTTCACCGGAAACGGCAAACGGCTTCAAAATTCGGGCTTCGAAGTGCGCGGTGTGCGGCAGGTGATGGCCCGGAAACGTGGCCCGAATGTGCGACTCGGGGACGCGCTCGGCCTTCCAGGCCCTGTAGAAGTGTTCGAACCGTTCGCCGGCAAAGCGTTCCTTGGACAGATTTCTGAAAATAAGGTCGGCTTCACTGAGGGACTCGTACTGGTGCAGATCCCAGGCTTTGCGAATCGCGAAGTAACGCAGCAAATCGTCGGCGGGATTGGATTGGAGCGGCACGGTGACGAGCGCATGAAAGAGTTCGCGCGCTTTTGCGAAATGGGCCTCGACCCGCGCCAGATACAAGAAGCGGAATTCCCGCAATTCGCGGAACAGAGACGAGTAGCTTTGCATGTGATGGGCGAAGGCCGACAGATTGGCTTCGCTGCCCTGAATGAAGGAAAGAGTCACGACTCGGGATGCCGATTGATGGTCCTCGAAGAACATCGGAAAGCCGTCGACAAAGTATCGAACCGTGGGCTGAACACTGCGGTGACTCAGGTAGGTTTTTGAAGGAAGATGCCGCGGCTCGACCTTCAGTTCGTGACAGAAGAAGGCGACTTTGTCCGCTTCGGTTTCGAGATACGTGACGTCGGGATGTGCGAGTACAAAATCGAGAATCGCAATCCGCTTCCGGATGTATTCGAGTTCATGCCGCCGGCGGTTGCGCAGGTTCTCGCGGCCAAGCTGCCGGTACAGCTTTCGTGCGAAGAGGTGATAGACCGCGCCGTGCCTCGGGAGCGGAGTGGTCCTAGCGTGCTTTTTCGATTGGAGCTTGTTCCAGAACAGCGTGGTGCGCTTCCCCCACTGAACATTTAGAAAGGCGAGAAATTGGCGCGCGACGAAGTAGCCCGAATGCGTTGCCACAACGTAGAGAAAGCGCGCTTCTTGTTCGGTGTAGCCGAGAGCTTCCAAGGCACTGACATGGACTGGTTCGATTTTCATAGCGAGAGGATCCGGGCAGCGAGTTCCGCTTCATCGAGGACGCGGCGGAGCTTCGAAGCGTCCTCACGCGGGGCGTAGAGGGAAAAACCAGCCTTGGCCTTTTGCGCCAGGGCGCGCGGGCGGTAGTTCCGCGTGGCGAGTTCCAAATCGACGTGTCTGTGCCCTAGCTCCGCGGTTTCGTATTCGAGGCGAAGGTCGGGAATTTGGACTTTGCCGCCGACGACAACCAAGCCATGCTTTTCCGCGAAGCGCTCGCGGATTTCGCGCGTGCGGCCTGCCTCGCCAAGCTGTGCAAGGTCTCGATGCAGGTTCCGTTTCAATTCATAGTCGAGCACCACCCGCAGGGGCCGGCCCCCGGTCTCCGCAATGCGCGCGGCTTCGCGCTGATAGAGGCGATAGAGTGCGGCGTCGTGCTTGGCTTCCCGCGGCTTGACGAGGCCGTGGTAGATTGCTTGGCCCTCCGGCAATCGGCCCGACTTAAGGACGAGGCTCTTTCCTTTCTTTGTCAGAACGAGGAGACGTTTTGTTCCGCTTCGTTCGTCATTCAATGGCTTCTGCGCAACGAGTCCCTGTTGCGCGAGACGGCGAATCTCTCGATTCATTCGATCGGCATCGCCGGCATAGCTGAATTGAACGAAGTCTTCCTCATCGACGACGCGAAAGGTGCCAATTTCGACGACCGTTGTGAGTTCGGAATCGCGAAGAAAGTAAGTGCGGTCGCGAAAGTAGTAAGCACGGGGAGAATCGACGGCTTCGGGTCTGCGATCCTTGCCTCGCGGAGCAGGATGTTGGATTTCGCAGCCGCGGTCCCCGATCTCCTGCAAGTCAGTAGGAATTGTCCCTGCGCAATCTGCCCGGCGCGTACTTACCGAATTGCGTTCCTCGCTGTCGCGAATCGGCTGGGGTTCCGTCGGAAATGGATCGCGAGACATCTCAGGATTGCTCCTCATCTTGCGTTGGCGCGGGCATCTCGATCTGCCCGACCTGGAACTGCCTGTCGAGGTGGGACAGCTTGCGGCCGGTGTTCTTCAAAAGGAACTTTCGCTGCAGGAGCAGCACGGCGCCGAATATGTTGAAAAACAGAACAGCGGCCGACCCCAGAATCCATCCGCCGTAGGCATGAAGCAGGACAGCCTTGTAGGAGGCCATGAACTTCAGCTCGCCCATGAGCCAGAAACCGTAGGCGAGAAGGAAAGCGATGGTGATGAGGAGGGCGTTTGCGATCATGACGAGCCTTCTAGAGAGCCAGCGTTCGGTGTGGGTTTGGCATTCCCCATCCCTTCGAGGGAGCGGGCGGGCGTCCGCAGCAGCCGAAGCTCTCCCGAGGCGCCGTTTGTTCGGAGGGCGAAGAACCGTGGGAAGGGCTGTGACGAGTGCGAGGAGGGGATTCGAGGGGTAAAAGAGGATGTGGCGCGCGGAGGTTGGGCCGAGGCTGCCAGGCGAACGCCCGCGACTCGTCTGCTCTCCGAATTCCGGGAAGATTTCATTTGAACGCCTGATCCTCGCGGAAGTAGGAGATCGTCAGTCCCAACGGATTGATCGGGATGAGTTCGTTGGGTACGCGGGATTGGAAGATGAAAACGAAGTTGGCCGTGTAGAGGTCGCGCTTCAACTCGCTGTGATCGGCGGGCGAGTAGTACACCATGTAAAAGTCCACGCGGGCGCGGTAGGGCGGCGTCTGCAGCTCCTCAAGCGCGACCTTCTTCACGTCGATGTCGATTTCGGAAGCCGAGGTGTTGGTCAAGAATTTCCGAATGATGTCGTCTTTCCGGTAGGCGTCGAGGATGCCATTGGCGAGCTTGCCGTCGAGGAAGTAGAGCGACTTCGCGAAGTCGTCCTGGATGGTGTAGCGGTTCCTCCGGTAGAAGAGCTTCGTGAACTCGGAGAGAAAATATTTCGATTCGGCATCCTGGGGTTTGTACTCGAAATTGTGATAATTGATCGCTTCCGCGCGCCCGAGGTCGTCGATGCGGATGACGAGCGGCCGGAAGTTTTGGAAGGTGCGAATGGTACGGAGATCGACGAGGGCGAGCGCCACGGCGATAAGCGACACGAGAACGAGAGCGATCTTGAGATAGGTGTTGGTCACCATCGGGTCACCGTAGGATTCGAGGTACAGCCGCTTGGCGTCGTGAAAAGAATCATCGCGATCCATCACAGCTCCTTGGCAATTGCGGCCCCAGCCGCGGCGGGGGCTTCCAGGATCCCCGCCGAGCTTCCGCCGGCGGCCCCACTGAAGATGTGGTTGGTGAGCGCCGGCACTTTCAGCAGGACGTAAATCGAAGCGACAAATGTGATCAGCAGGACGGGAAACCAGCCGATGAGCTGTACCGTCGAGATCGTCCCAGTGCCTTGCATCGTGAGGACGCCAATAATCAGGTTGCCGATGATGTAGACGACCGCCGCCGCGACGACTTCATAGAAGGCGTATTGCAGGAAGCAGCGCAGCCAACCCCAGAAGAGCCATTCAAGCTTCGGGACGATGAAAAATGGCACGAAGATGGGCCCCACCAGGACGCAGACCGCGGTAGCGATAAACCCATAGGCGATGACCACGATGGAGATGGCCTGAGCACAAGCCAGCAAGATAATGACGACGATGTAGATCGCCATGCCCAGGAAGTCCGTAACTCCCGGCGCGTCAAGGCGCGCTTCAAAATCACCGATGCGGTCGACAATCGTCTGCAGCTCCGCCTGGTTGATGCGGTTCGCGAGAAACTGCGCTTCGTCGGTGATCAGATTGTGAAAGCTCACACCGATGCCGGGGATGGGCGTGCTGTAGTAGTTGATCATGGCGAATCCGAAGGAGATGGTGAGAAGAAGGCTTGCGAAGTCATCGAACTGGAAGGTGTACTTACCGCTCGCGGCGGACAGGGCGGACTTGATGCCATACCAGGCGACCAGAATGGTGGCGAACATGCGGAACAGGTTCTGCCCCATGGCATCGAAGAAGCCGAGGTTCTGCGTCAGAAGATTGTTGATCGCCTGATACAGGAACTGCAGGAAATCGGTCTGCATGGTCTCGGCTCCTTCGAGGGTGAAACGGAACACAACTTACGGCATACGGAAGTTCTGCAACGAGTTGCTTAAGGTGCCGGTGACTTGATTCATGTTTCCGGCCAGGGTGGCGCGGCGGCTGATGTCCGCGTTGATGGCGTTGGTGGTTGTTTCGCGCTGCTGTTTCGCGGCGATGGTCTGCTGTTCAAGGAGCGAAGCAAGCAACTTGTTTGAATCCTGAATCGAGCGCAGGGTCAGAACGTTGGTCGCGTTGATCTTATTGAGGACCGCGACCTCTGAATTCAGGCTGGCATCATCGGACAATGAATCCTGTTCGAGATTGGTGATGCGGGCTTCGAGTGCCACGGCATTGCCGCGAATCGCGCCAATGGTCGTAAGGGCATTCGCGCTCGCGCCGTCAGCGAGTTCCACCGAGGCGTACTGCGATTTGACGCGCGACAGCTCGTCGTCGCGCATGCCGGAAAGAACGGCCTGGTCATAACGTCCGAGTTGGGTCGTCGAGCGCTGATATCCGTCGAGAGCGGCTTGCCCGGAGTTAGCACCGTTGACCCAGCCTCGAGTGTTGCCGTAGGTGTTGAGCGCCGTCACGCTGCGCCAACTAGAGAACTGGCCGCGGTAGCGGGCGGGCATGTTGTGCAGATTGCGCGACATCTGAAGGGCGAGGTTGTACGCAGTCACGGTTTGCGTGTAGGTCCTTTGCAACTGCGCGAGATGCTGCTGCAACTGGTAGTAGCGCAGCAGCGCGTTGTGGTAGTTCGTGGGGTCGTAAACGATCCCACTTCCGAATTGGGCCGATGCCGTACCGACCGAAAGGCCCAGGACAAGCAAGCCGACAAGAATTTTCTTTCGCACGTTTCCCTATTCTTTCCGCCCTCAGAGGTTGGAGGGCATGGTGTGGTTCGCGTAGTCGGGCAGCGCGAGGTCGCCCGACAGGTAAACCTTGACGCGGTGCCCCTCGCGGATGGTCACCGTCGGCAGGATGTTGAGAAAGCGGTCCAGGATTTGTGCAGAGGATTGCGCAGTGCTTTGCGCGAATCCCTGGCGCATGAGGTCGGCGCCTGACGCGGTCAGCGCGCCGGAGGTGCCTCCTGCGGCGACGGCACCGATCGCGCCAATCGCGAGCGAGGCACCGAAGATGCGAAGGTAGTGGTTGTTGACCTGATCGCGAAGCCCGGCATCTCCAATCTGGTTGAGACCCTGGAAATGGTCGAGGCTCGTGGAATACCCATCCGGCATGATCAGCCGGTGAAACGAAACGGCAAGCCGGCTCTGCGCAAAGCTCTCGACCTTGCGTGTTTCCCCGAGAAGCTTCGTGCCCGCGGGAATCAACAGATGCTGGCGGTCGTGGGAATAGACGTCGGTTGTGAGAAGGCACTCGATGGGCCCTGACATTTGTCCATCGAGGCGGTTGACGAGCACGGTTTCAAGCACGGTTCCTTCAAACAGAACGTAGGTTTTGCCTGTCGCCGCGGCGGGTGCACCGGCCGGCGCGGCAACGGGATTTCGGTTTCCCTCCTTTCGGTTGCTTTCCGCAGCGGAATCCTTTACAGATGTCTGGTTCTGGGTGGGAACAGCGGGAGGCTGCAACGGCTTCATGAGTTCAGCGAGCTGCGGCGCATTCGCCTCGGCTGCGGCGGAAGACGGCGGTTCGCCGTCATGCGGGGCCGCAGTCGCTTGGGACTTCCGATAGGTCAGCGCGACGTTCGAGGCGAAGAGTGAAAGGTATTCGCGCTTTTTCCGTTCGGCCTGGATCGAATCCTCCTCCCGCTCCGGCGGGTCGCTTCCAGCTGGGGACTGCACGACGGACTGCTGGTCCGGTACGCCGGACGTGAGCGTGCGGTTTTGCTGAGCCAGAGCGTTTTGCGCCACAGCTTGTTCACGCTGAAGTTCCTGTATCCGGTTCTGCAGGTCCACGATTTTCGCTTCGTTCACTTCGAGTGGCGCCTGGACGGCTGGCCCGGACAGAGCCGCCCGCGTGGGAACGGGAGGTTTCTTGCCGCCGGTCAACCACATGATGAGGACCATGAGCACAGCAAGGCTGATGAGCAGCCACGACTGCACATTCTTGGGCAGGAGCCCGGGCGGTTTCGGCGCTTTATACTGACTTACGGCAGGGGAAGTCATGGAAGTGTCCCTACTTCCCCGAGGCTTGCCGCGAGAAGTTTAATTTTTTCTTGCCCACTGCCAGATAACCCGAGTCAACGATCTTCGAAACGACATACACGCCGTTTTCGAGCTGAAACGAGATAAGGTTTGGCTTGCCGTCCTTGATCTCGTAGAGTGCGGGCTTCTCGCGGGCCGCACAACGGATGTAGGTGAACCCGTCGTCGTGGTAGATCGCGGAAACCAGAAACGGCTCGCGCGCGGACTTTGCGTCAAGAAGGTAGTCGAACCGGAGCTTCGCCGCGTAACTCGAACGGAATTGATTGACCTCTTCCACGGCGTGCGCCTCGGCGGCGCGGATCTGCTCGCCGGTCTGTTGATGAATGTCCGCCAGCTCCTTCTTGTACGCCTCCGCGTCGGCGGCCCGGACATAGCCGTGAAGCGGGCCGCCTGCGGAGGTTCCTTCTTTGGGTTCGATGAACAATTTCAGGTCCGGCTGCCCATTCGGATCGCCGCTGATTTCAGCCAAGAGAAACGAGTACACATGCCCGCTGGCGGTAATGAGGTTGAGGTTGCTCTTGATGCCCGACTGCGCAGGATGCACATAGCAGAGGTTGTGCGACCCGTTGATGATCCAGAATTCGCGGTCCCCGGTGGTGAAGTCGAGGATCTCCTCGTCGTCCGGCAGGACGATCAGGGTCGAAAAGCGCAGCTTGGCATGGACCTGGACGATGTCTTCTTTGCTGTACTTGACGACTCGTGCTCCGGGATCGGACGCGAACGCTTGTGCGCCGATCAAGGTGACGAGCGCAATACCGAACAGGAACATCCGAATCGCTGAGCTTTTTGTGACTCCTGACAGTGATGCCTGCATGTT
>Ga0210402_10003677_pt1 | contig 14278 bp, 13 predicted proteins | sample IncBWC7MmetaG_FD_161055 | JGI IMG/M metagenome (GOLD analysis project Ga0210402, IMG submission 161055) | Forest soil microbial communities from Barre Woods Harvard Forest LTER site, Petersham, Massachusetts, United States - Inc-BW-C-7-M | ecosystem: Environmental > Terrestrial > Soil >...
CGGTACAACGCCGATTCGCATGCAACGCCGATTCGCATACAACGCCGATTCGCGAACGACGCCGATTCGGAGCCGCGACCGTGAGGGAGCGGTTGAGCAACTAGATTGAAAGGAGTAACGACGATGAAGAAGATTCTGGCAGTAGCTTTGGTGGTCGCCGCGGCTTTCGCCGCCAGCGGCTACAAGGTGATCACGAAGTTCAAGATTGGCGGCACCGGCGGTTGGGACTACGTCGCCGTGGATTCCGCCAACCGGCGGATTTATGCATCGCACGGCACGGCGGTGGAGGTGCTGGATGCGGATTCCGGCGCGGTGGTGGGAAAGATCGAACAATTGCACGGCGTGCATGGCATTGCGATCGCGCCGGATCTGGGCAAGGGCTTCATCACCAATGGCCAGTCCAGCTCCGTGACCGTGTTCGACCTGAAGACACTCGCCAAGACCGGCGAGCCGGCGGCGGGCAAGAATCCGGACGCCATCTGTTACGAGCCGAAAACCAAGCGCGTGTTCGCCATCAACCACAGCGGCACCGACGCCACGTCGTTCGACGCCAAGACCATGGAGATCGTGAAGACCATCCCCACGGGAGCGGGCGGCGAATTCTGCGCGGTGGATGGCGCGGGCAAGGTTTACGTCAACCTGGAAACATCCAGCGAAATCCTGGAGATTGACGCGGCCAAGAGCGAAGTGACACGCAAGGCTTCCCTGGCGCCGTGCGAAGGCCCCAGCGGCCTTTCCATCGATGTGAAGGGCAAGAAGCTGTTCCCGGTGTGCGGCAATAAGATGATGGCGGTGGTGGACATTCCTTCGTTCAAAGTGATCGCCACACCGGCCATAGGTCCCGGCACGGACGGCGGCGGATTCGACCCCGGCTCCGGCTACGCCTTCAGCGCCAACGGCGGCGACGGGACGATGACCGTCGTCGGGTTGGTAAACGGCAAGTATGATGTGATCGAGAACGTGCCCACCACCCGCGGCGCCCGCACCATGACGGTGGACGAGAAGACGCACCACGCGCTGTTGCTGGCGGCCGAATACGGCCCCGCGCCGGAAGCCAAGGAAGGCCAGAAGAAGGCCCGTCCGCCGGTTCTGCCCGACAGCTTCCACGTGCTGGTAGTTGGGAAGTAACACGGGCATTCTTGCCTGTGTTTTCTCGCCCGTGTGGTGTCCGTGGGGCGCCGGCGGCACGACCGCCGGTGCTCGCCTTTGAGCGAACGCGAAGTCGTCGGCGAGAAGTGCGGCCCGGAGCGATCCGACGCCTATTCCGCGGCGCTCGATAGCGCTGATTTCACGTCAGGCGGACAACCCGAGCAGCACAATCCGTCCGAAGCGCCTTTCACCGCAGATGCCAGGGTTGCTAACCAGGCTAATCGACTACGGGAGGCGGCATCAACTCACGGACTGCGGCCCGAACTTTCGATGCAAGCGCAAGAGCCCGTTTGGCGTCACTCAATTGCGGTTCACGCCAATCATCGGCGTAGCGAACATCGACGGCATACGGATTCAATTCGACAAGATCCTCTACACGCAGCGGGAAACGCTGTTCCAAAGGAATGAGTGCCGCGAGTGCTTTCAGATCGTGGGTTCGGGGCGCCTGAATGCCCAGGTAAGTGAGCAGGCATTTCAAATACTTTTCGGCAGTTTGCTGACAATGAAAGCAGACCGTGTCGAACGGGCAGCCTTCCTCGATTGCCATAATCCGGCTTGCCGCTTCGAGGTCATGCTCCGCTTTACGAACCCATTGGCGGAGTACTTCAACAACCTCAGGCGGCACGTTCATAGAGGACTTTGCCTTCACGCGAAGCCGGCCAGTACACGGTGTTCACCACGTTCCGGTAGCGTTCGAAACGGGAACTGGTCGAAACAACAATGTCCAAAGGGCGGGGAAAGTCAATAAGCGACGCATAGAGTTCCGCCGCGCGCTGGTTCGGATTGGCAACCTCGGGAAACAGTACCAACAGGTCGATGTCGCTATCGGGACACGCGTCGCCCCGGGCGCGCGAGCCGAACAGGATGATCTTGTCCGGGGAAAACCGCTCTGCGATGCGCCGAACTACATCGTCCGGAACTGCCGGGCCCTCGGCAACTTCGCTCATGGTCTCCATGATAACGCGCACCACGCCCACTGATTTGGGCGCGATTCCACGCGCAGCCCTAAACACGCGGTGCCGTCGATGGTCCCGGATTGTTGCCCCGATCTGGCTGCGCGTCGCGAAAAACTTCACGCCTCGCCTGTCGATGCGGTCCACGTTCAACAACCGCGACCGCTGGGGCGGCACTACCGACCGCTCGATACGCTCGCGCCCCACGATGCCGCGTGCTGGTATTTGGGAAATAGCGCGTATACTTGTTGGGTCGAGGAGCTTGCCCGGTCCAGCGGCTGGCGGATTAACAATCCGCCGCAGGTTAACAACCTGCCCACATAACAAGACAGGAGGAGCTTTTGAAATCGGCGGATGTAATCGTCATCGGCGGCGGTATCGTCGGGTCCAGCGTGGCTTATCACCTGACCGAAGCGGGCTGCCGCCACGTGCTGGTAATCGAACGCGAAAGCCATCAGGGCAAGGGCTCCACCGGGAAGAGCATGGGCGGTGTGCGCGCCCAGTTCTCCACCATCCCCAGCATTCGGATGTCGCTCTACTCCATCCCATTTTTCAGCACGTTCGATGAGGTGATGGGGCACCCGTCCGGCTACCGTCCCCAGGGATACCTGTTCGTAGCCACTCAGGAACGCCACATGCAATACCTGCGCGACAACTATGCCCGGCAGGTGGAGGCCGGGCTGAAACAGGTCCAGTTGATGAAGCCGGATGACGTGATCCACCTGGCCCCGGAACTGCGCTCGGACGACATCATTGGCGGCAGTTTCTGTGCCACCGATGGTTTTGTGGATCCCCATTCGGTGATGACGGGCTTCATGCAGAAAGCCATGGAGCGCGGCGTCTCCCTGCTGCGCAACGCCGAAGTCACCGCCATCCAAACCGATGCCCGCGGCGTCTGCGGCGTGGAGACAAGCCAGGGCCCAGTCGCCGGGCGTACCGTGGTCAACTGCGCCGGCGCCTGGGCCGGGCTGGTGGCTAAGCAGGCCGGCGTGGATTTGCCCGTGGAACCCCTGCGCCGCATGCTGGTCCCCACCGAACCCTTCGACAAGGTTTCGCACCGGTCGCCCATGGTGGTGGATATGACCACCGGCTTCCATTACCGGCCCGAGGGCCTCGGGCTGCTGCTGGCCTGGAACGATCCGGAAGAGACCCCCGGATTCAAGACCAACTTCGACCCGGCATTTATCGAGAAGATTCTCACCCGCGGCGTAGACCGCCTGCCCGTGCTGGAAGAGGCCGAGGTCAATCCCAAGCGCGCCTGGGCCGGGCTCTACGAGATGACGCCCGACCATCACCCCGTGCTCGGCCCCGTGGCGGACCTGCCTGGATTTTTCCTGGCCAACGGCTTCAGCGGCCACGGCGTGATGCACTCACCGGCCACGGGCCGCATTTTGGCCGACCTGATCGTCCACGGCAAGTCCGATCTGGTGGACACGGGTCTGCTCGGGTTGGACCGCTTCGCCAGCGGGCGGTTGATTCACGAAACCGCGGTGCTGTAAGCTTTCATTGGTGCGGCGGATATACCCGGCACTACCCGACGGCCCCTCGGATGAAACTTACAATGGCTTCCAGGGAGGCGCCGGGCTGGAAAACGGCGGCCACGCCCTGCCGCTTGAGCGATTCGGCGTCTTCATCCGGCACGATGCCGCCGACGATTACTTTGACGTCCGCCATGTCCTTCTGGCGCAACAGTTCCATCACGCGCGGCACAATGGCATTGTGGGCGCCGGATAGAATCGAAAGCCCGATCACCTGCACGTCTTCCTGGAGCGCGGCGTTCACGATCATCTCCGGGGTCTGCCGCAGCCCGGTGTAAATCACTTCCATACCGGCATCGCGCAACGCACGCGCGATCACCTTGGCGCCGCGATCATGCCCGTCCAACCCGGGTTTCGCCACCAGCACTCGAATCGGTTTGGTCATGCGATCGGCGGGCGCCATCAGTAGCCGCTACAGGCGGGCGGTCTCCGTGTAGGTGCCGAACACCGCCCGCAGCGCGTCGCAGATCTCGCCCAGGGTGGCATAGGCGCGGACAGCGTCCAGCAGGCGGGGCATGGTGTTTTCGGTTCCCTCGGCGGCGCGCTTCAGTTGGTCCAGCGCCCGGTCCACCTTGCTATTGTCGCGCCGCGCCCGCAGCGCCGCCAGCTTTGCCTCCTGATGTCTGGCGGAGGTCTCGTCGATATGGAGCAGTTCGATGGGCTGGTCGTCCGACTGGAACCGATTGACCCCCACCACTACCCGCTCCTGGGCCTCCACTTCGCGCTGATACCGGTAGCTGGCCGCGGCGATCTCGGTCTGGGGGAAGCCGGCTTCGATCGCCGGGATCATGCCACCCATTTCGTCGATGCGCCGGATGTAGCGGTTGGCCGCGGCCTCCGTCTCCGTCGTCAGTTTTTCCAGAAAGTAACTGCCGCCCAGCGGATCCACGGCGCCGGCCAGGCCGCTTTCGTAAGCCAGCACCTGCTGCGTGCGCAGCGCGATGGTTACGGCGTGCTCGCCCGGCAAGGCGTAGGCCTCGTCGAGCGAGTTGGTGTGCAGTGACTGCGCGCCGCCGAGCACCGCCGCCATGGCCTGCAGCGTGGTTCGTACCACATTGTTATAGGGCTGCTGCCAGGTCAGCGAGCAGCCGGCTGTCTGGGCGTGAAAACGGAGTTTCAGGCTGCGCTCGCTGCGGGCGCCGTACCGTTCCTTCATCACCATCGCCCAAATTTTGCGGGCGGCCCGGTACTTGGCGATCTCCTCGAAGAAATCGCTATGGGCGTTGAAGAAGAAGCTCAGGCGCGGGGCAAAATCATCGATGGCCAGGCCGCGCTCCACCGCCCAGTCCACGTACTCCATGCCGTCGCGCAGGGTGAAGGCCAACTCCTGAACAGCCGTGGAACCGGCCTCGCGGATGTGATAGCCGCTGATGGAGATGGGATTGAACTTCGGCGTATGGCTGGCGCCGAATTCGATGGTATCGGTGACCAGCCGCATCGATTGGCGCGGCGGAAAGATGTACTCTTTCTGCGCAATGTACTCCTTCAGGATGTCGTTCTGCAAGGTGCCTGACAGCCTGCGCCAATCCACGCCTTGCTGCTCGGCCACCGCCAGGTACATGGCCCAGAGGACCGCCGCCGGCGAGTTGATGGTCATCGATACCGTCACTTCGCCCAGCGGGATTCCGCGGAACAGGATCTCCATGTCCTCAAGGGACGAAACCGCGGCGCCGCATTTGCCCACTTCGCCCGCGCTCATGGGGTGATCGGCGTCGTAGCCCATGAGGGTGGGCAGATCGAAGGCCACCGAAAGGCCGGTTTGCCCCTGCTCCAGAAGGTAATGGTAGCGGCGGTTGGTCTCCTCCGGGGTGGCGAAGCCCGAGAACTGGCGCATGGTCCAGAGCTTGCCGCCGTACATGTCGCGGTGAATGCCGCGGGTGTAGGGGAACTCGCCGGCGTCCGGCAACGGGGCTTGGTTTTCCGGACCTGGGTCCTCCGGACCGTAAACCGGTTCGATGGGAACGCCGCTGATGGTAGTGAACTGCCGTTCGACGGTCTTCATGAAAGCCGCTAGTGTTATCTTACCGCCGGACGAACGGGGACTGTCCCTGGGGCTTGGGTGCTTAAGCGTTTTCGGGAAGCACTTATGCGCCGGAACGCTCCCTAACGGTCGCGCCTCTGTAACTGACGCCGAATCAGCACGACCACAACCGAGCCGCGACCGTAAGGGAGCGTTTTGCCACCGCTGAACCCATCAATCCCGAAAACGTTTACGCACCCCTGGGGCTTCAACACTCTGGTCAAGCCAAAGTGGGAACGAAACACGCTCGGGGCCTGCTCTGAAAGGACTTGTGGGAGAACGCTGCGCCGCTATTGCCTCGCCCTCAGTTAACTCCCGCTAGTCCTCCAGGATGGCCACGGCGCGTACGGGAGCCGCCGTGGTGTTGACCCACTTGATGGGAAAGAGGCTAAGTTGGAAACCGTGCGGAGGCAGTTCGTCGAAGCGCGTCATGTTCTCCAAATGGTAGTATTCCCGCGTCAGCATGACGCGATGGGCCTCCCAGAATTGCTTGCGCTCGAACATCGCCCATACCGGCGGATCGAAAGTCACCGCGTCGATGCCCATCACCTTGATCCCCTGGTCCAACAGCCAATGAGTCGCCTCGCCCGTCATTCCGACGTGATCGGTGAGGTAGGCTTCCGTGTGCTGGATCTTTCCGGCGCCCGTGTGGATCAGGACGATGTCCAGCGGCTTCAGCGTGTAGCCGATCCTGGTCAGCGCCGCCTGCACGTCGCCCACCGTAATTCCCGCGCCCTTGGGCAGGTGGCGAAAGTCGAGCACCACGCCGTCTCCAAAGCAATACTCGAGGGGAATCCCTTCGGGTCCGGGCGCGTCTTCGCGCATGTGGCGCAACGAGTCCATGTGGGTGCCGATGTGGTCTCCCAGCACGATCAGGTAGTGGGCCGTGAGCCAATCCACGCCGTACCGCGCGGCCCCCACACGCTCGGCAAATTGTCTCCAGGTCTCGTACATCACCATCGCGGGCCGGACCACGCGAGGGAAGCTCACCATATCGTTGTGGACCGGCATGCTGAGGTCAATCAGTCTTCGTGCCATGTGGTTTGCGCCTTTATTTGCCCACCCAGCCGCCATCCACATGGATCGACTGGCCCGTCAGATAGCTGGCTTCGTCCGAAGCAAAGAAAGCCACCACCGTGCCGATTTCGCGAGGCTCCCCGGCCCGGCCCAGCGAGATCTGCGCCAAAACCAGCGGCAGCAGGTCCGGTTGTTTCATCACCCACGCCGTCATATCGGTATCGATCAACCCGGGGTGAACGCAATTCACGCGAATTCCCAGCGGCGTCATCTCGGCGGACATGTTGCGGGTGAGCGCTTCCAGCCCCAGCTTGGTGGGCGCGTAGTGCGTGCGCCCGGGAAGCACCTTGCCGGCTTGCACCGAGCCGATCATCACGATGTTCCCCTGGCGCCGCTCGGCCACCACCCGCCGGCAATACACTTGCGAACACAGCCACTCGCCGCGCAGGTTGACATCTGTAAGCCGTGTCCATTGATCGTCGGTCAGGTCGAGAAAAGGCACGATCGTCTCGATGCCGGCGTTGTTGACAAGCACGTCGATGGGTCCCAGTTCTTCCCACACCGCGTCCACCATGGCCTCCACTTCGGCGCGGTTGGCGACGTCGGCTTTCACAGTCATCGCCCTGCGGCCCTGGCGGCGGATGCCGGCGGCGACATCCTCCGCTGCCTGCCGGCACGCGATGTAGTTCACCGCAACGTCCGCTCCCTCCCTGGCAAATACCTCGGCGATGCCCTTTCCGATTCCCCTGCTAGCGCCCGTGATCAGCGCCACCTTGCCCTGTAGCTTCACTCTTCCTCCTCCAAACTTCCGCGATTTCTATTCTATAAACGTTGTGCAGCGGGAGAGACTCCGCCTCAAACGTCGCCCACCCAGCGCGCCATTGACAGGCGGCGGGCAAAGCAACTGGCCATCTGGAAACCGGCATCCTTGAGAATCTGAACTGCCGCTTCCGCATCGAAACCCTCATAGGGCGCGGGCACCTGAGCGAAGTACGCATCCCCGTGCAACTCGCGGGAGATGTCTCTAAGCCAGTCCGCAGGACCGTCCGGCGCGCCGTGCCAAGGGAAACAGGGCCGGATCCCGCGTTGTCGCTCCAGCCTCCGCAGGGCTGTTTCCGGGAGCCCGATTGTGCACTCAAGAGAGCTGCGGCTAGCACAATGACCGCGAGATTCGGTACTACCGCCAACCCGCTCGCTGACGCTCGGGGCTCTGATCGGAGCCCCGGCCGTGAGGGAGGGGTTGCCCTCAATAGCGCAACATCACGCGGTCGGAGACCTGGGAAGATCCTCCAAAGCTTCATGGCGCTTATTTTTTCATCCTGGCGCTGGGAGTGGCGTCTGCGTCCAGGTCGCCCAGAATGTACTGAACCGCCGCCAAAACGTGCTCAGTCCAGCGCTTGTCCGTATAAAAGGTGGTCGTATGTCCCAGCGGCGTGAAGTAGGTCCGGCCCTTGCCGTAGGTTTTGATCCAGGCCAGGCCGTAATCCTGATCCGGACGCGTGCAGATCTCGCAAAACCGGCCGCCGGTCGCCCGATCCGATTTCTCGACGTCGATGCTGAGCAGCACGTGCTGTTTTTCGCGCGAGTACGGTGCATAGGGCGGGAACTGATAAAACTCGTCGATGTGCTCGAAGCTGAGGCTGCCGAGACTTTTGGTGAGCGGGCTGTTCGGATCGTCAACCTTAATCACCTGCTTCTCCGTGTGATGCTGCCCCGCCCAGCCGCCCATCATCTCCGCGAATTCGGGCCAGTTGTTGTCGGAGAACGTCACGGCATGGTGGCCCCCGATGCCGCCGCCCTCGCGCACAAACCGGAGAATACCCTCGCGAACCTCCGGATCGTTATGTACCATGCCACAGACGTTGTTCAGCCAGATGCCATCGAATTCCTTGATTTTCGGATACTTCAGAAGGTCCAGGTCGTTGCTGAAGGTGGGTTCGAAAGCGCCCGTGTACTTACCCATCAATTCGAGCATCAGGTTGCCATGCGGAATGGTATCGTGGCCGGAGTACATTTGCAGGTCGGTGACCAGCAGCTTACGCGGCTTCCTGGGCTTCACGATGGCCTCGCGCGGCGCGCCCGCATCGATCTTGTCCCGCATCTCGGCGCTCAACCGATCAGGCCCGCGGATTTTGCCCGGCGGCGAATCCACCATCTGCCGCACCCGCGCCGCCATCGCCGGCCACATCGCTTTTTCGAATCCGTTGAGGCACTTCACCATGTCGGCGTAGCTGTCCGGCGCGCCCGTGGCCTCCACCGTAATATAGAGCGGCTTGACGCCTGCCCGGTAAATCGCCAGGAAAAAGTCGCCTAGTCCGCCCGCCCCCGCGCCCAGCGCGACATCGTGGCCCTTGGGGCCGAGCGCGCTATGGTCGCTGGCGATCACCGCCATCAGCCGGTCCCTCACCACCGGCACACAGTCCACCGGTTTGATGTCGGCGTGCATCCAGCCGCCCAGGTTCGCGGCTACCCCGATATGTTTGCCGCTGCCCGCGATCGCAGCCATCGCGCTCTTCGGGTCTTTCCGGCTTTCCATCGCCACATTGATATCGAATTCATTCGCCAGCTTATCGAGATCCGCCACCGGAGCCTGCTCGGGCACAATGATCATCCCCGCATTGACGGCCTTGGCGAACTCGAACATCTTGTGGCGGCTGTCCTGGTCGGATGGAACATTGTCGACGCGGTACGCCCAGATTTGCTGGTTCAACTCGCGGAGCCGGTAGTTCACCGCCGCCCGCTCACCCGCCTGGAGCCGGTAGTCCAGCGGTTTAGGCACTTCCGGGCTGACCTTTTGCATGCTGGAGGCTTCCACGCCCGTCACGGCCAGAGTGTCGGCGTGGACCAGGGCCTCCGAGAGAGTCAGTTGTTTGAATGCCGCGCTGGGAATGCCCACGTGCCAGCCAAACCAGATATTGTTGTCGGCTGCTCCCACACGGATCATGCCCAGGCTCGACCCGCTGGGCCGCTTCGAAATGGATGCTACTGTCTGCGCGCCGCGCCCGCCAGCGCCCTCGCCGCCACCCTGGCCGCGGCCTCCCGCCGGCGGGGTCTGCTCAGGTGGTTGCGCAAAGGCCGTCATGGCCCCCGCAACGATCGTCAGAATGACTGCACTTTTCTTCATGGTTTCCACTATTTGTTTCCCGAGCCTGTCATCGGCAACGCGAAGACATAATACCCCTGAGCTTCCGCCTTACCCGGTACCGAAACGATCGACTGGCTATCGCCGCCGCCGTCCAGGGGCCGAACCGTGCCCGATACGGTGAATCTTCGTCGATTCATTGGCCCCCCTCGCGGAGCAGGTTGCATATAATGCAATGTGCTCTGCACCTGGTGCGGTCGGATAGTATCAAGCCAGCGCAGAAGTGTCAAGGGGATCTGTTGATCCGAGTTGATCCGAGTTGATCCGAAGTTGATCCGAGCCCCGACCGTGAGGGAGGGGTTACTATCAACAGCAGACCTTCACGCGCTGCCCTCGCTCGAAGTCACTCTGGCGCTTCCCGAGTTCAGAATGGCGCCGATGTCCTTCGCCGCTTCACTGACCTACTGAGCCGCGGCGGCGCCGGAAAAACAGAGTCTTGCGCCGGGAAGTAACCAGGGTAGGGTTTATTCCCACTCGCCCCGCACGCCGGCCATTGATACCATGGTTCCACGACCATGAGTTTTCAATGGCTCCAGATGCGCATCCAGGAGGAAAAGGATCGGCGCCAGCGCGAGGCCCAAATCCTGGAGATTCTGCCCCACACACTGGAGGAACTGCATCGCGGGTTGGCGGAGTGCGTGGCAAGCTACACCGGGGTCTTTGGCGCCGAATCGGCGGAAATCGTGATGCTGCCTTCGAAAATCAAAGTCACGATGCATGAGCCGCGCGATGGCCGGTGGCAGACCACATCGAAGGTCGAGATCGGGGCGGTGCCGGCGGTTCCAGGCCTGCAAATCGATCGCGGCGAGGTATCGATGGTGATCGAAGTGGGCTTGCTGCCCGGCAACAAGGTCTTCTACCGCGACCGGGAGCAGGACAAATACCTCACGATGGAGGAACTGACCCGCCGGATTCTGGACCGGGCGTTTTTTCCGAAGCTGCAGGAGTAGCTTTCTCCTGCACTTCCCTGTCTACTTTCCTTCCCCGACAACCTCACTTCCCCGCCGTATACTGGCTCCACAGCGCCGCAATGTCCGCGGTCTTCACGTCGCCCGGATGAATGATGATCCGGTATCGGTAGCGGACGCTCTGGCCGGGCTGAATGGTCATGGAGCCATCCTGCGACTTGTCGTTGGTGAAAACCGAAAGACCCCAAAGATTGGCCGCGAACAGGCCGTAGCCGCGCGCATGCCAGCGCACGGGATGGCGCGGGTTTTCGGGATTATCCAGAATCGCGATGCCCACCTTTTCCCCCGCGACCTCGCCCGAATAATCGCACCAGTTGGAAGGCTTGCCCCAGAGCGACTTTTCGCCCACCAGACCATCGGCGTTGGAGATCTTCCCGGTGCCGGGAACGCCTGCCTCGGTACCGGCGGCGGTCTCCTTGGTGGCCCGCGTCCGTTGGGACACTTCCTGTAGCACCGGCCGCATCCGCATCCCCAAAACGCCATCCTTGCCATCGCCGAACGTCACCTCCTGGTTGGCCGTGAGGGTGATATCCAGATCGAAAACCCGGTTGGTCTTGCCGGCGTAGAACGTCATGACGCGCGATTCGGTGAGCAGATTCTGGGCGCCCTTCATGTCCGTCCAATCGAAGGTGGCGGCGATGGACCCCTTGTCCTTGCCGCCCTTCACCTCGCCCATTTTCTTGAGCGTGATCCGGCCGCGGTTCGGCGTGGTGTAGGAAGCCTCGTTGTTCCAGAAATCCAGCTTGTTGACGGTATCGTGAGCGAACCAAAGGCCGCGCTGGTGTTGATGATCCTTCAGGGTCTTTTCCTCTTCCGCCACCATCTCCATGGGCCACATGCGGGTGACATAGGTTCCGGAGGGAGCGCGCAACGGCCACAGGTAGGGCTTGGTGACCTCGGCCCCGAAGGCGGTGCCGCCCGCGTAGAAATCAGTAAACGGCTTGCCATCGATCTCGACCGATGCCTTGTTGGGGCCGGGCGTGATCTTCACCTGCGCCGACGCGGGCAGGGCTAGAACCGCAGTGGAAAACAGGAGCGCGAATACGGTCTTCATGGCCAACTATTTTAGCGCTATTTCTCCGGCGGCCCTGCATTTATGTGGGGCAGGTTGGTAACCTGCGGCGGATTGGCAATCCGCCTGCCGGTAGTTGGCACGCACCTGCGTCTGAGACGCAAAGGTCGCTCCGATTCCACCAGGCGGATTACCGATCCGCCGCCGATTAACAATCGGCCCCACAAGGGTTCGCACCCACCATTTCCGAGAACCGAGTGCCCTTACTGGTCGCGCTCCTGAATCAACTTCGCCGCCAGCGCCAATTGATCCGGTGTTCCGCGCATCGCCAGCGCCTTCGGAGGGGAGTAAGGGAACAGGCGCATAATCGACGCCGTGGTCCGGATCAGCGTGCTCAATTCCTGAACAGCCTCGGGCGTGGCGGTGTGGGTCAAATAAAAAACCCGCGCCACATCGTTGCTGGCGCCGGGTATTGGGAACTCCTGCGTGGACGGATTTGGCGACGGCTGGTCCAGCGTGTCGAAAAACCATGATGCCAGCGCCACCTGGGACGCGCTACCGCGCATGGCTATGGCGTTCAGTCCTTGGTACGGATAGATCCCTTGAGCATCTGTGGTAACCCGGATGAGGTTGGTCATTTCCTGGGGACCCTGCGGCGGCTCGGAGTGGGCCAGGTAAAAGATGCGCACTACTTGATTTCTCAGATTCCCCGGGCCTGGCGGCGCCAGGTACTCGGCGGTGGCTGTGTGTTGGCTCGGTTGCGAAGCCGGCTTGTCCAATCCGTTGAACAGCCACTCGGCCAGCGCCATCTGGTCGGCACTTCCACGCAATGTCAGGGCTTTGAGGGAATTGTACGGGAAGACCAGTTGCATGTCCGTTATTGAACGAATCAGGTTCACGGTTTGCTGCATGCGCTGCGGCGAGTCCACATTCGCCAGATAGAAGACGCGCGCCACCTGGCCAGAGCCGGGAGCAACTTCGGGGGCAACGGGGAAGGCTAGAGTGGTGGAATGCTGGTTCGGCTGGCCGGCAGGCTTATCCAGCGCGTCAATCAGGTACTCTGCCAAGCCGAGTTGGCCAGGTGTGCCGCGCATGGCCATCGCCTTCACCGCGTTGTTCGGCCACGCCGGCTTCATGTTCGCGTCCGAGCGAATGAGGTTAACCATCTCCTGCAAGCTTTGTGGCGTCTCGGAATGCGCCAGGTAGTAGACCCGAACCAAATCCTCGCTGCCCGCCACGTGATAGTCGGCCGAAGCCGCGTGCTGAGCCGGTGGTTGGCCTACCGCAGGCTTGTCCAAAGCCACGAAAAGCCACTCGGCCATAGCAAGCTGATCGGCGGTTCCGTGAACCGTCAGCGTCGCCGCCGCGTCATCTACGGAGACCTGAGCACCTTCCGTCATCCCCCGGATGGGGTCGGCGACTTGCTTAAAACCCGCCGGTGTCTGCGTGTTGACGAAATGAAAGACCCGATCCAGGCTTTGCGCCGCACTTGGCGCCCCAGCCGCACAAGCGAACACGGCGGAAATCGTAAATTGTATGGCGCGGGAACCCATAAGCCCTCCGCAATAGCAGACGGAGTGTGCTCCGAAACCGTGCAGGCGTTCGCGCAGAGCCCCCTGGCCCCCGGCCCCCCTGGCCCCCGCTGGAAGCCAGGCGCTCGCTTTACTCCACCAGATCCCGCCGGCGAATAGTCGGCCGCTCCTCGGGATCCTGCTTGTCGTCGGGCCTGTCTGACGAGGTAGTGCCATTGCCCGGAACGCCCGGAACCCGCCGCAACTGCGGCCGCCCATTATCGTCCTTCTTCTGCCGGTGGTCCATGCCGATGAGACGCTCGCGCATGTCGTGGTACTCGGAGGTGCTCACCACGTACTCTGCCTTGGCCGGCAAGATTCGCTCGATCTCGTTTTGCGTTTTCAGAATCCGGTCGGCATCCATGGGATGAGTGGAGAAAATGCGGGTCATCGCCCCCGGCTTGGACTTGTTCAGCGATTCGATTTTTTCGAAGATGGTGACGGCGCCATTGGGGTCGTAACCGGCGGCATACATGTACTGCGTTCCCAAATAGTCGGCTTCGGATTCGTCGCCGCGGCTGAACTTCAGGAACATAGTGGGCACCGCCACCCCCGCGCCCTGCCGCGCCGCTATACCGGCCCAACCGCCCAGCAGCACGCTCAGCGGAATGGTGGCCAGGTTGGCGATCTGCGATTTGGTGGCCTGCCGCGTCATGTGCCGCGCCGCTACGTGCGCAATCTCGTGCGCCACGGCGCCGGCGAATTCGTCTTCCTCATCGGCCAGCTTGAGCAGCCCGGTGTAGATGAAAATGTAGCCGCCGGGGAGCGCGAACGCGTTGGGTTCCTCGCCCTCGATCACCTGAAAGGTGAACGGCACCTTGGCGTCCGAGTTCCGCGCCAGGTTCTGACCGATCCGGTTCACGTATTCGGAGAGCAGCGGATCGTCCACAATCTTGGCTTGCCGCGCC
>Ga0210402_10003678_pt1 | contig 14276 bp, 11 predicted proteins | sample IncBWC7MmetaG_FD_161055 | JGI IMG/M metagenome (GOLD analysis project Ga0210402, IMG submission 161055) | Forest soil microbial communities from Barre Woods Harvard Forest LTER site, Petersham, Massachusetts, United States - Inc-BW-C-7-M | ecosystem: Environmental > Terrestrial > Soil >...
GGGCGTACGGATAACGTACGTCTGCGGGACTCGTCTCCGGCGTGGGAAAGACGTCTGGGATGCCGTAGCACGACGAAGAGGCGACATAGACGACGCGCTCGACGCCATGGGCTCTCGCACCTTCGAGCACTGCGAATGTTCCATCGACATTCGTGCGGAAGTAAGCTTCGGGTTCTTGTATTGAGGGTACCACGTCTGCACGCGCCGCCAGATGGAATATTCGTTGAACGCCGGCACAAGCGTCAAGTACCGCCGCCTTGTCCCCGACGTTGCACTCAATGAGTTCAAGCGCGGGATGTCCTGCGTGCTGATCGAGATTTGACCTTCTGCCTACAACGAAATTGTCGACAACGCGGACGCAACGACCTTCGGCTAAGAGCCGGTCGACCAAATGGCTGCCAACAAACCCGGCTCCGCCCGTTACCAAGTCTAGCATTTAACCGCCTGATTCTCTGAGGTTTGAACCTTCGATAGAAGAATATTTAGCGGCGATAAAGTGCAGGCAGGGCGAATTTCTGGGAATTACACGCTGGATCAACGATTTATCTTCGACTCTGCCCTTCGACTTGGTCGTGAAGGCGTTAGAGACAAACGCAATTTGCTGATAGTCGAACATCACGCTTACTCTTCGTACAACAATCACCGAATCAGCCGCACCAGAGCACCGTTTGATCCTGATTCCAACGTGACGCGAGACATTGAATGGGACGGATGTTGAATATCGTGACGTCGCTGCACACGGCGACCAAGCGCGACTACATGGCACGCATGAACGACAATAAGATTGCGTGCTCCTTGAGGGCGCGAGAGTACGAAGCCGACTACTGGGACGGCGATCGCCGCTTCGGATATGGCGGTTATCGCTTCATCGAAGGCCGCTGGGCACCAGTCGCAAAAGCGCTGATCGAGACTTACAGCTTGAATAGTGGATCACACGTGCTTGATGTCGGCTGCGGCAAGGCGTTTCTGCTCTACGAGATGCAGAAGATCCTGCCAGGATTGCAAGTCGCGGGCTTTGACGTATCCAAGCACGGTCTTGCGCATGCACAAGAAAAAGTAAGGCCAAATCTGTTCTGCCATCGCGCCCAGGATATCTATCCCTATGGCGATGACCACTTTGATCTCGTGATCTCGCTCGGCACACTGCATAATCTTCGATTGTACGAGCTGGAAACAGCGTTGAAGGAGATCGAGCGCGTCGGCAAAAATAAGTATATCATGGTCGAGGGATATCGGAACGTCGCCGAGATGCACAATCTCGAATGCTGGGCGCTCACCGCGGAGTCCATTCTGCATACCTCAGAGTGGATCTGGCTATACCGCCAGTCCGGTTATACGGGAGACTACGAGTTCATCTATTTCGAATGATCGGGTGTACGATGGACATAAAGACGGCTAGGGCGGCCATCCTCGTCGAGTCCCGTAAGCCACTCATCGTCGATGAAATCACGCTGCCGGACTCACTTGATTATGGGCAGGTGCTAGTTCAGGTCAAAACATCTGGCATTTGCGGCGCGCAAATCAACGAGATCGACGCGGTCAAGGGAGTCGACAAATTCCTGCCACATCTACTCGGCCATGAAGCGCTGTCCTTGATCATCGCGACCGGACCTGGTGTCACCGTCTGCAAGGCGGGCGACGTTGCGATTATGCATTGGCGACCAGGTCGCGGCATCCAGTCGAACACACCGGTCTACATCTGGAGAGGCAGGAAGTTGAATGCAGGATGGGTCACGACGTTCAATGAATATGCCGTTGTATCGGAGAACCGACTCACGCCGGTGCCTGCCTCAATCGACAGTAGGAGTGCTCCTTTGCTCGGCTGCGCCGTGACGACGGCACTCGGCGTAGTCAATAACGACGCACGCGTCGGAATCGGCGAGTCGGTTGTCGTGTTTGGCGTCGGCGGGGTCGGATTGAACATCGTACAGTTCGCAGCGATGGTCGGTGCCAATCCTCTGATCGCGATCGATCGTCTGCAGAATAAGCTCTCGATGGCACAGCGATTTGGTGCGACGCACGCCATTAGTTCCGGCGACATGGAGGACATGGAGGAACAGATTCGGAGTCTTTTGGGACCGGAAGGGGCCGATAAGGTGATCGAGACGACCGGCGTCAAGGGCCTGATCGAGTTGGCGTACCAGGTCACCGCGAAGAGAGGCCGTTGCATTCTGGTCGGCGTGCCGCACGAGAAGGTTGAGATCTACACGCTGCCGCTACACTTCGACAAAGTGCTGAAAGGATCAGAGGGAGGGCAGTGCCAGCCCGCGCGCGACATTCCGCGTCTGATTCGCCTAGCCGAAGCCGGCAGGATCAGCTTCGATGGCATCGTAACGGACGAATTTCCGCTCGATCGCATCAACGACGCATTGGATCTCATGCGCAGCGGAAAGTCAGGACGCATCCTGTTGAATATTTGTTAATCTAAAAGACGTGGTCAATCCGTGCTGCTCTATGCGCGGCAGAACCGTGGGCAACTATTTCTTCTTTCGTGACAGAAAGCTTCTGAACGCAGCGACCACCGACGGCGCGCTCATCCGTTCGCGGAAAAGATGCTCCTCCTGTCCCATCCGGCGTAGCAGATCTTCGGTCGGCAATTTCAAGAGCCTGCGGGATATCGCGACCGCTTCTGGCGGCAAGGCACAAATCTCACGCGCGACCTTCTGCGCCTCGATGATGGCATGGCCCGGCGCCACGATGGCGTTGACCAAACCGGCTTCGCGAGCTTCCTCGGCGCTCATCGGTCGCCCCATCACCAACATCGAGAATGCGCGCTGGTGACCGGCCATTCGCGGCAGGAGCAGGCTGGACGCGCCCTCCGGAACCAGCCCATATGGAACGAAAGGTGATAGGAACGACGCCGTGGTACCGGCGATCACGTAGTCGCAATGCAACACGACTGTCGCGCCGATGCCGACCGCAACACCGTCCACCGCGGCAACAATCGGTTTCTTGTTACTGACGAGTGCGCGCAGGAAGGCGATGGATTTCCTCGATTTTTCCGGATCGAGCTCCGTCGTCGCCTCGGAGATAAAATCGCCAATATCCTCGCCGGCGGTGAAGACGCCCGAGCGCCCGGTCAGGATGAGACAACGAATATCGGGATCCGATTGCGCTGAATTGATCGCCTCGCTCATGGCGAGGAACATCTCTTCAGTCAGTGCATTCTTTTTCTCCGGCCGTCGCATGACAATCGTGCGAGTCGCTTCCTCGTCCGAGACAATGATGTGACCAGCCATGCGTTCCTCGCGCAAGCCACCCTACGCACCAACTTGCGGCGCTTCGTCCAAGCTATCAAGCCCAAGAAAAAAGGGCGGCAACCCTTCCCCAATTTTTAAAGCAAGGCTAGCGCGGTGGGAACCTCGCCGGCGGCATGACAGTCACAACCAGAGCGATAGACTGACCGGGCCGCTTTATTGACCCGAAGGTGTGCGAAGACCGTGCCAGGTGTCCCGCACCTGGTGATAGTGAACTTCGGGCAGGTAGTCGGGCGTGTTGAGGTTGAGCGTACGGATGTCGAGGCGGCCGACGGCGCTCAACAGGGTGTAGGACGCGATGACGCGGTCTCGCTGCGCCATAATCTGCCTGGAACGGGCATTCGTCAGATCCTGCTGGGCGTTGAGAACGTCGATCGTTGTACGTTGTCCGCCTTGGGCCTCGCGCCGAACCCCCTGCAGCGCCACGTCCGCCGCGCGCACTTCCGACTCTGCCGCAGAGAGCGCGACCTTGGTACCCTCGTTGGACACCCAGGCGCTGACGACTGCGGTACGCGACTGGTTCCTGACCTGTTCAAGCACTAGGCGGCTCTGGGAGGCGACCTCTTTCGCCTGCCGCGTCTGCGAGGCTGCCATGCCGCCGTCGTAGATCGGCACATTCACCTGGCCCAGGACCGAGGCCTGATCGGTCGCCGCTGTCGTGAGACTGGTATCGGTCTGGACGGACCGGCTGGCGCTCGCTTGAACCGAAACCTGAGGCAACAAGCTGCTTTCCGCAAGCTTGATCGAGGTCTGGGCAACATCGACATCATAGCTGGCACCCAAGATCGCCGGATGCTCGTGGTTGGTGGTTTCGATCGCAGTCGTTTGCGTCGTCGGCGCAAGGCGATCCACAGGGCTCGCTGGCACCAGCTCCGACGGCGCAACGCCGATGACCTGCGCATAGAGCTCTTTGCTGATGGCAAGCGCGACTTCCGCGGCGTTGAGATCCGCCAGTCCCCGGCTGACGCGCGCCTCGGCCTGCGCCGTGTCCGTCGGGGTGACATCGCCGGCGTCGAGACGTTTCTTTGTGGTCGCTTGGATTTCCTTGAGCACCTGGACGTTGGTGCGCTGCGCCTCGTACAGCGCCTTGTTGGCAAGCACATTCATGTATGCCGTCACGGCGTCGAGCAACACCCCCTGCCCGACATTACGCAGGGCCTCTCGCCCCGACAGCACCTGCAACTCGGCGACGCGAACGCTGTTGGCGGTCTTGAATCCGTTGAACAACGTTTGGCTGACCGTGACCCCGATTGTCCACGGACGCAGCGTCGCAGTCTGCACAGCATTGTCCGGCAACAGATTGCGCACCGCCTGCAAGCCGGCGCCCAAGCTCGCGACAATCTGGGGCCGATAGCCCGTTAGGGCTTGCGGCAGGTTCTCGTCCGTTCCCCGTAGCCGGGCGCGTTCGGCGTTGAGCTGTGGATTGGTCTGGTAGGATCGTACCATGGCTTCTGGCAGGTTTTCGGCGGCAGCAGAAGCGACCATCATCAAACCAGCGGCGGCGGCCAAGGCAACCATGGCGGATGATGAACGGCTCCCCGCCCTGCGACAAGTTGCACAGCATTTGAAGGCAGTTCTACTTGCACCCCCGACCATCATTCTGGTCCATCATTCCGCCGAGGCCAAATGACCTTCCGCGGCCAACCCAGTTCGACTACGCTGCGAAAATACAGAAATCAGCGCCGGCAAAGTGAGGAGGATGATGACCGGCGCCAGCATCATGCCCGCAACTACCACGACCGCTAGCGGTTTTTGCACCTGCGAGCCTATTCCGGTGGACAAAGCCGCCGGTAACAGCCCGACGCCGGCCACCACGCAGGTCATCAAGACCGGGCGCAGCTGGAGCCTCCCGGTGCGCAGGATTGCCGCACCGCGCTCCATGCCCTCGTCGATCAAGGCATTGTACTGCGACAGTATGATGATGCCGTCCATGACCGAGATGCCGAACAGCGCGATAAAGCCTATCGCGGCCGAAACGCTGAACGGGATCCCGGTGACTAGCAATCCGAGGATGCCGCCGAACACTGCCATCGGGATCACGCTCATGGTCAGAACGGTATCGGCGACGGATCCGAAATTGAACCATATGAGCGCCGCGATCAGCGCGAGGCTGATCGGCACGACAATCGACAACCGTTTAATCGCGTCCTGCAGGTTGCCGAACTCACCGACCCATTCGATCCGCGAGCCCGGCGGCAGTTGCACCTCAGCCTCGATCTTCTGCTGCGCCTCCTGTATGGCGCTGCCGAGATCGCGCTCACGCACGGAGAACTTGATCGGAAGATAACGCTCCTGCTGTTCCCGGTAGATGTAAGCGGCGCCCGACACGAGCTTGATCGAGGCCACCTCGCTTAACGGGACCTGCGTGATGCCGTTCGGACCTTGCGCCCCTATCCGCAAGTTCTGGATCGCCTCCGCACTCTTGCGATACTCCGGCGCCAGGCGGACGATAATCGGAAAATGGCGGTCGCTGCCGGGCTCATAGAGATCGCCGGCACTGTCGCCGCCGATTGCCGTACGGATCGTCGTGTTGATGTCGCCCGGCGAAAGCCCATAACGCGCCGCGCGCGCGCGGTCGATCTCAATTTGGATCGTCGGCTGGCCGAGTGAGGTGAATACTGCGAGATCGGTGATACCTTGAACCGTCGCGAGAACAGATTTGATCTTGTTAGCGGTCGTCGTCAGCGCCTGCAAATCGTTGCCGTAGAGCTTGATCGAGTTCTCGCCTTTCACGCCAGAAACGGCTTCCGAAACGTTGTCTTGCAGATATTGCGAGAAATTGAATTCGACGCCGGGAAACTTTTCTTGGAGTTGCGCCAGGAGTTTGGCGGTCAGCGCGTCCTTGTCTTCGCCCTCAGGCCATTGCTTGGCAGGCTTCAGCGGCGCAAAGAACTCTGCATTGAAAAAGCCCGCCGCGTCGGTGCCGTCGTCGGGCCGGCCGTGCTGGGACACCACTGATTCGACCTCTGGGCGACTTGCAATCAGCTTGCGCATCTCGTTGACGTAGGAGTTGCCCTCCTGAAGCGAGATCGTCGACGGCAAGGTGGCGCGGATCCATAGATTGCCTTCCTCCAGCTTCGGCAGGAACTCCAGTCCCAAGAGGCGCACTGCAAAGATAGTCATCACGATCAACGCTGTCGCAGCGATCAGCACCACGCGGCTATTTGCGAGCGAGCGCTCCAGCGCTGGCATGTACAGTCGTTGCAGAAGGCGCATAAGGAATGTCTCGGTTTCGCGGACATGCGCCGGCAAGATGATGGCACTGAGCGCCGGTGTGATCGTAAATGTCGCAAGGAGGCCACCCGCCAGGGCATACGCATAGGTCCGCGCCATGGGACTGAAAATGTTGCCTTCAACACCACTCAAAGTGAACAGCGGTATGAAGGCAGCGATGATAATTGCGGCGGCGAAGAAGATCGATCGCGACACGTCGGCCGCGGCCGTCAGGATCGCATGATGCTTCATCGCCATGACCGTTCGTGGCGAGATCGTCGCAAGCTCATTATCCGAAAGCGGCTCGGTATGTGACAGGCGGCGAAAAATCGCCTCCACCATGATGACGGTGCCATCGACAATCAAGCCAAAATCGATCGCACCGACTGACAACAGGTTGGCCGATTCCCCGCGCAGCACCAGAATACTAACGGCAAAGAACAGTGCGAACGGGATGGTCGCCCCGACGATCAAGGCGCTGCGCAGATCGCCGAGAAAGATCCACTGCAACAGCACGATCAGGGATATTCCGACCACCATGTTTTCGAGCACGGTCCTTGTCGTAGTCTCGATCAGGTCCTTTCGATCATAGATGCGCTCGATCCGCACGCCTGGCGGCAGAACGGTCGAGTTGTTGATCCGCTCGACCAATTGCTCGACCCTGTCGATGGTCGGCGAACTCTGCTCGCCGCGCCGCATCAACACGATACCCTGGACTATATCATCGTCCTGATCCTGGCCAGCGATGCCAAGCCTTGGCTGCTCGCCCACCGTAACAGTGGCGATGTCCTTGACCAAGACCGGCGTGCCATTGGACGAAGCAACCATCGTATTGGCGAGACTGTCAATAGAGCGTATCAGTCCGACGCCCCGCACGACAGCCGATTGCGGACCGATATTGACGGTATTACCGCCAACATTGATGTTGGAGTTGCTGACTGCCTGCAGCAATTGCGGCAGCGTTAGCCCGTTCGCCACCAGCTTGTTGAAGTCGACCTGGAGTTCATAGGTCTTGGTCTTGCCGCCCCAGCCCGTGACGTCGATGACACCGGGCACGGTGCGGAAACGACGTTGCAAGACCCAGTCCTGCAGCGTCTTGAGGTCGAGCACCGAATAATTCGGCGGTCCGACCAGTCGGTATCGATAGATTTCGCCGATAGGACTGAGCGGCGAAATCTGCGGTTGCGCATTATTCAACAAGGGCGCAAGCTGCGATAGTCGATTCAAGACCTGCTGCAGGGCTTGATCGTAGGTGAAGTCGAACGAGAATTGGAGCTTGACGTCGGACAGGCCGTAAAGCGAGATCGTACGAATCACGTTGAGGTTCTTGATCCCGGCAACCTGGGTTTCCAGTGGAATCGTGATGTAGCGCTCAATCTCCTCGGCCGAGAGCCCGGGGCTCTGGGTGACTATGTCTACCATCGGCGGTGTCGGATCGGGATAGGCCTCGATATTCAAGTGTTGGAAGGCAACAAGCCCGCCGAGGATCACGGCGACAAAAAGCCCGACCATCAGGAACCGGCGATTGACAGCAAGGGAGACGAGGCGGTCCATTCGGTCTAAATCTCTTCTGAGACATCTTGAGGCGGCTAGGTGCCGGAAGCCGCCCGGTCTATGAACAGGCTGCCCCTGGTTACGACTTTCTCTCCAGCCTTTAGATTAGTGCGCACCTCGACAAGGTCACCATTGGTCAGACCGGTTCGAATCTCGCGCAGTTCGAGCGACTTGTCATCGTGGGCGACCCAAAGCCGCACGCGCTCGCCCTCGTAGATCAAGGCCTGTTTGGGCACACCGACCGACGTATGGTCTGCTCCCGCAAAGATCGTCACATTGGCGAACATCTCCGGCTTGAACAGGCCTTCCTTGTTGTCGATGGTTGCCCGCACCAGTAGCCTGCGGGTCGACGGGTCGATCGCGGCCGACACATAGTCGATGTTAGTCTTAAAGGAGCGTCCGGGCAGTGCAAGCACCGTGAAATTGATCTCCTGCCCCAGCCTGATATCCGCTGCCTCGCTCTCCCGCACGAACGCCGTCAACCAGACCGTTGAGAGATCGCCGATGACAAAGACTGGGTCGCTCGCGCCGCTGCTAATGAACTGGCCCGGCCCGATCTTGCGTTGCACAACGGTGCCACCGATCGGCGAATAGATCGGCGTATCGGCGCTGATCTGACGCGTCCGCTGGAATGTCGTAATTTGTTCTTCCGAACGCCCGAGTATCCGCAGCCGATTATGGGCCGCCTCAACCGCCGTTTCAGCCGTACGGACGTCGTTCTGCGCGGCGGTCAGATCGGCCTGCGCCTGCTGCCAGTCCTTCAGCGGTACCGCTTTTCCCGAATCAAGATCGTCCTGACGTTTCTCAACGATCTGCGCAAGATTAAGCTTTGAGCGCGCGGTGTTCAGCGCGCCTAATGCCGCTACAAAGTCATTCAATGCCTGAACTGTATCGGTGGCTTCGATGATGAACAACGACTGACCGCGCTCAACCACGTCGCTCGGCTTTACCAGAAGTTTGGCGACGCGGCCGGCATAGGGAGAGAAAATCGGCGTTGAACTGTCTTCATTGACAGAAATCTTGCCTTCGGTGACGTGCTCGGCGCGAAAGATGCGCTCCGACACTTGCTCAATCGACAAGCTCGCCCATACCGCCTCGCTTGGCTTGAAGCGTGACGGATCGACCTTCGACGAGCCCGACGTTTCGGACGACTTGGCGCGAGGTACGAAAGCTCTGTTCACGCCAACGATCGCAATGGCAGCCAAAACGATCCCCGTCAGCGCTAAAGCCAACCGCCGCCAGTTCTTGGTCGCGCCGATGATCATACGACGAATTCATGCATTGATTTACGCACCCACCGCCCGCCCTACACGCGTAGATCTTGCGGATCTAGCCTCTGCCGCCCCCTCATATTGGTGATTTCTAACCGCTGCAATAGCGCACGGTCCACACTAACCGGATGCATGTCCTAGCCACTTCGGCGGCAGCCCCGATGCCACTTTCTGACCCAACGATCTCGCCTTTTTGCACTTGCCTACGGGCGATCCAGGCCTCTCTTCCCGCCAACCTTACGCGAGCCTTACAGGCCGGCTCAGAATCCATAGCTTCCGCGTTGAACGACACGGTACGGACCTGCGAATTGTCTTGACCGGTGGGACCGAATAGGTCGATTCGTTAAATTCCGGCCGGCTGGCTCCGATGCGTGGTGTTGATCATTAAGGCCAAATGCTCGGTGATCCTGGATGCGATTGTTAATCGTTGAAGACAATGAGGAGCTTGCCGAGCTACTGGCGAAGGGCCTGCAGACGGCGGGCTATCAAGCTGACGTCCTGTCGACGGTTGAGGACGCGAGAGGCGTTCTGAGCACAACCTTTTATGCGGCTCTGATCCTCGACCTCGGACTGCCAGACGGCGATGGGTTGGAGCTATTACGCGAGATACGGCGGCGCAACAACCCAATACCGGTGCTGGTGCTGACCGCGCGGGGCGGCCTACACGACCGGGTCCATGGCTTGCGCAGCGGGGCAGACGACTACCTCGTGAAGCCATTCGCGCTGGAGGAATTGATCGCGCGCCTGGAAGCGCAGTTGCGGCGGCCAGGCCAGCTGCTCGGCAGCAATCTTCGCATCGCCAACCTCGAGTTCGATACGCGAAACCGGCAAGAGTCGATCGACGATCGGCCCCAGCTCTTCTCGGCTCGCGAGACCGAGGTGCTCGAGCTCCTGATGCGCAGCAAGGGGCGCGTCGTCTCCAAAAAGCAGGTAGAAGACCATATTTTTGGACATTCCGGAGACGTCGCATCGAATGCGATCGAAGTTTACGTTCATCGTCTGCGCAAGCAGCTCGCCGAGCGGGGCGCGAAGGTTCAGGTTCACACCATTCGTGGCGTCGGCTATCTGATCGCGGAGGAAAAGTAACGTGCTGAGATTTAAGTCGATCATCTCACGCATCGTGATTCTGCATGTCGTCGTTGTCGTCATTACGTCCGTTCTGATGTCGGTGGCGCTATCGTGGCTGCTGAGTTACGCGACCGACAATATTCACAACAAGGCGATGCAAGAGCAGGCGATCTCGGTCGGCGAGCACCTTGGCACGGGTCCCGACGGTCATCTCGAACTAGATCTTTCCTCCGACTTGCTCGGACTGTATTCGCAGGAGTACGGGCGATATTCCTACGCGGTGATTGACGATCATGGGCACGTCCTATTTTCCTCGCTGAAGGATCAAGAGGTATTGTTTCCTGCAGACACCCGCGCCAGCGCAGTCGAATTTTTGCAGCATCGGCGGGGCAATGCCACCGTCTCGGGCGCGAGCGTCCGCAAGACTGTTGACGGTCAGGCCATCTGGATTCAAACCGGCGAGGACCTTACCAACCGTGACGTGCTGATCGACGACATCGTCGCCGACTTCTATAAAAACGTCGGTTGGATTACCCTGCCCATCCTGCTCGTGCTTTTAATCGCAGATATCGCGATCTTCCGCCGCGCCTTGCGGCCGCTTCGGCAGGCATCCGAGATTGCCGCCGGCATCGGGCCGGCGCGTCCTGGCGTACGGCTTCCGACCGACGAGATTCCGCGAGAGGTTCGTCCTCTGGTGTCAGCGGTCAACCAGGGATTGGACCGGCTGGAAGAGGGTTTTCGGATTCAGCGCGATTTCACCGCCGATGCCGCCCATGAATTGCGCACTCCATTGAGCATCCTGAGAACGCGCATCGACATTCTGCAGGACCAGGACATGCGCGAGGACCTGCGTCAGAACGTCGAAGGCATGGCGCATATCGTCGGCCAGTTGCTCGATATCGCCGAACTCGACGCGTTGGTCGTCGATCCGGAGGAAAGGGCCGATCTCAGATCGGTCGCCGCAGAAGTCGCCGAGTTCGTCGCCCCGCTTGCGCTCGCACAGGGAAAAGACGTTGCCCTGCTTGGTGCAAGCGAACCCGTATGGGTCAGGGGAAATACGGAGATGCTCACCCGCGCTATCCGCAATCTCGCTGAAAACGCCATCAATCACACCTCGGTCGGATCAACTGTCGAGTTCGTCGTCGAGGGCGACGGAACGGTGAGCGTCCTCGACCACGGCCCCGGCATTCCTGAAGACGAGCGCAATCTCATCTTTCGGCGCTTCTGGCGGCGCGATCGCAGGAAGCAGGGAAGCACGGGGCTTGGACTCTCCATCGTCCAGCGCATCGCCGAGTTGCACGCTGCGACCGTCACTGTCGAAAATCGCTGCCCCCATGGCGCACGTTTTTCACTGAAATTTGATCCCACAGCCGGCTGATCGAATACTTCCCTCGCTTCGGTGTTACCCGCTGCTCACCGAAAAACGGCCATAGAGCTTACCCCAACGGAGCGCGATCGGATTTCGCACTATTTAGGGATCGATTCTCGAAAGAGCCCTATGAATATGGTCGTGCTCCGAGCAGCTCAGTTAGTTCGATTAGGCTCAACTTTGCGGGGCAAGTGAGCCCATCATTTTCTAATAGTGAAGCATTGTTGCCAATGGCGCCCCGACTAAGAGCTAAGCGCGGGCCAAACTACCACGACGTTGCATTGCCCGCCGAGCCGAAGCCAACGACAAACTGGCACGGGCACGCGCGGAAGCCGAAGACAAAGCCCTGCCTCCGAGCGGCGAAGGTAGAATCCCACCCGGACGCCAATCGGAGCGGCCAGACGTGCCGAAATTACATTGCCAGACGTCTTCATTCATCGATCGATGAAGCCTAAGAAGGAAAATCGGCTGTTTCGACCCGTATCCGGTCTGCATGCAACGACCAGTCACAAAGCGACTGCGTCTCGCAGAACTTCTGCTTCGCCAGTTCTGCGGCTTGGCCCTCATTGAGCGCATCAACTTCAAGGACGCCCTGGCAGGCCTCGATCTCGCGCCCGTTTTCGCCAAGCACGTCTTTCATAAAGCGAACGACATAGCGTGACATGGAACCTCCCTTTGCACTCGGCGGCGCCATTTAAGCACACCGCCCCGCTCTCGTCTTGAGTGACATCAAAAGGGGCAAAGACTGGTTCTGAACGGTTCCAAGATAATTCGTTAGGCGCCGGCGTCCGGCAGGCTGGCGGCCGCAATCGCAACAAAACGTGCGAAGCGACGCCCAATTTGAGCCGGCGCGTCCCGGAGCAGCAAGCGAAGCTGTTGCATCTGACTGCACTACCCTTCCGCGCCAGCGCAGCATCTCCTTCCAACGCATTGGCGCGGAAGAGACATGATGACATCTTGAAAGCGAGTCCAGGCGTCCAAAAAAATAGCAACGATCATTTCGTCGCGCCGCCGACAGCCAGCGGATTTATTGCCTCGAGTCCAACAGCGGAGAGTAAAATCTTCTCGTTCTGAACTCGCCCTTCGCCAACTATTTCGGCGTTACGCCGAACGTCGCCCGAAACCGTGTGCTGTAGCGGGGCCAGACCTCGGGGTTGATGATGCGCGCGGGCCGTCTACCATCGAATGCGTCGAGAAGCTGCTCGGCGGCGATCCGTCCCATGTTCTTGCGTGCCTCCTTGGTAACGCCAGCAGTGTGCGGGCTTGCCAGAACATTGTCAAACTGCAACAGAGGATGTTCCGGCGGCGGCGGCTCCTTGGACCAGACATCTAGTCCAGCGCCTGCGATCCGCCTGTGGCGAAGCGCATCCAAGAGCGCATTCTCATCATGGATGAAGCCGCGCGCCGTGGTGATGAAATAGGCGTGTGGCTGCATCAGCGAAAATTCGCGCACGCCGATCATGCCGTGGCTCTCTTTAGTCAGCGGACAATTGATCGATACATAGTCGGAGCGACGCAGGAGGTCATCGAGCTCGACTTTCTCTGCTCCCCGCACCGTGATTTCCGAGGCCGAAATGTAGGGATCGTAGGCCAACACCCTCATGCCAAGTAGTCCCTTGCAGAGTTCTGCAATACGCCGGCCCACGTTGCCGATGCCGACGATGCCGATGATTCGTCCCTGTGCCTCCGTGCCCATCAGGGCATTGCGATTGACGTCACGTTCTCGGCGCAGTGCACGATCAGCCTCCATGATGCGCTTCGACAGGGTCAAAAGCATGCCGAGCGCGTGTTCGGCCACCGAATGCGCGTTGCCGCCGGATTGATTGACGACCAGGACGCCGGCCTTGGTGCAGGCATCGACATCGACCGGGTCGAAGCCAGCCCCGTTGCTGGAAACGATCAACAGGTCCGGCGCTCGCCGCAACAGGTTCTCGTCGACGTGAAAATGTGACGCCAGTTCATCGCGCGCCGCCCCGACCTGGTAGGCGTGTGCGTCGCGGAGGATTGGCGCATAGATCTCTTCCGCACTCTCGTTCTCAAGTCGATCGAGTCGCACGTCAGGCCGCGCGTTCAGGATTTCGGCATAGATCTGGTGAGCAAGATATTTAACGTAGAAAACGCGTTTGTTGTTGACAGACATCGAGTCCCTTTACGTTGAGAAATCCATAGAGTCTTGCGGGATCGGTAAGGATACGCTGCCGCGTTGTCTCATCCGATGTCCACATCAGAAGCAGTTCGTGTGGGCGACCGGCATTTCGCAATCGACTGCGGATGTGGCCAGTCTGCATCATGTGGCATCGCCGTATCGTCGCGACCATGCGCACTGCCCGGCGAGGTAGAGCGGCGTCCACATCGCTTCTTCGCTCTTGTTGACGTCTCTTATCGCATGCCGGTCCCTGCGGTCATATCGTCGTATATCGCAGATCAAGTTATTGCGGAGGCATGTTGACAATCCCGCCAGTCGCGTCAAGTTTCGGCGGCCGAGCCATCCAAGATGGCCGTGCAAACGAAACATCGTGGCGAATGAGGGAGAACAGGATGGCA
>Ga0210402_10003679_pt1 | contig 14276 bp, 9 predicted proteins | sample IncBWC7MmetaG_FD_161055 | JGI IMG/M metagenome (GOLD analysis project Ga0210402, IMG submission 161055) | Forest soil microbial communities from Barre Woods Harvard Forest LTER site, Petersham, Massachusetts, United States - Inc-BW-C-7-M | ecosystem: Environmental > Terrestrial > Soil >...
GTTTCTGGCCAAGCGCAACCTCTTCCGGTTGCCGTTTCTGGGGTGGTCCATCGCCGCGGCCGGCTTCATCCCGGTGGACCGGGAGTCGCGCTCGAGCCGCTTTGCACTCGTGGACGCCGCGCTGGCGCGCCTTTCGGGAGGCCGCTCGCTCGTCGTCTTCCCGGAGGAGACGCGCACCCGGTCCGGAGAGCTCCTGCCCTTCAAGTCGGGCGCCGCTTTGCTGGCCCTCAAGTCGGGCCTTCCGCTGCTGCCCGTCGGGATCGCGGGAACGCTCCGGATCCAGCGGCGCGGCGGCTTCACGATCACCCCGTCGGAGGTGTGCCTTGCGGTCGGCGAGCCGATCGCCGTCGCGGGCCGCGCCACGAAGGACCGTGCGGCGCTGACGGACGAGCTGCGGGAGCGCGTGGCGGACCTGCGCACGCAAGCGGCGGCCGACATAGAATCTGACCGGGAGGACCCATGACCGCCACGGCGGAGCTGACCGAAGAGAAGGTGTTGGAGGTCCTGAGGACCGTGCGGTTCCCGGGTCTTTCGCGCGACATCGTCTCGTTCGGCTTCGTCAAGGACCTCGCGATCGGGGGCGGCAACGTCTCGATGCGCCTGGAGATCATGACCGAATCCGCCGCCGCCGCCGAGGAGATCAAGCGGGACGCGACGGAGAAGCTGCGCAGCGTGCCGGGCGTCCACGCGGTGACGATCCGCCTCGACGTGAAGGCGCCGGCCCCGGCTTCCCCCCGGCCGGCCGGCGGCGCTCCCGCGACGCCGATCCTGAAGGATGTCCGCTTCACGATCGCCGTCGCCTCGGGAAAGGGCGGCGTGGGCAAGTCCACGGTCGCGGCCAACCTCGCCCTCGCCCTCGAGCGCGTCGGGCACCGCGTCGGCTTGATGGACTCGGACATCTACGGCCCGTCCCAGCAGATGATGATGGGCATCGATGAGAAGCCGTACGTCAACGAGTCCAACCAGATCGTCCCGATCGAACGCTACGGCGTCAAGGTCATGTCGCTCGGTTTTCTCATGGACGTGGACCAGCCGGTCATCTGGCGCGGCCCGATGGTCATGAAGGCCGTCGAGCAGTTCCTCCAGGACGTGGCGTGGGGCGCGCTCGACTTCCTGGTGATCGACCTGCCGCCGGGGACCGGCGACGCGCAGCTGACGCTGACCCAGAAGGTCCATCTGTCGGGCGCGGTCATCGTGACGACGCCCCAGGACGTCTCGCTCATCGACGCCCGCAAGGGGCTGGCCATGTTCCAGAAGGTGAACGTGCCGGTGCTCGGGATCGTCGAGAACATGTCGTACTACCTCTGCCCCGAGTGCGGCCACCGCGAGGAGATCTTCAAGCACGGCGGCGGCCGGCGCACGGCGGAGGAGCTCAGGGTCCCGTTTCTCGGGGAGATCCCTCTGGATCCGAAGGTCGCGATCGGTGGGGACTCGGGCCGGCCCATCGTGGCGGGGGAGCCGAAGTCCGCCGTGTCCGAGGCCTACCTGCGGATCGCCGACACGATCGTCAAGAGCCTGGAGGCGGGGGCCTAGCAGGCGGAGCGGATCGCAATGGCTGCAACGATCGAACTCGCCAAGACCGACATCACGCGGATGCACGTGGATGCGATCGTCAACGCGGCCAACGAGGCGCTGCAGCTCGGCTCCGGCGTGGCCGGCGCGATCCGGCAGCAGGGCGGGACGACCATCCAGGAGGAGTGCGACCACATCGGGACCTGCGCCGTTGGCCAGGCCGTCGTGACGCGGGCGGGCAAGCTGCCCGCCAAGTGGGTCATCCATGCCGTCGGTCCGGTCTGGAAGGGCGGTACGTACGGTGAGGAAATGCTGCTCGCCTCCGCGGTGCTCCAGGCCCTGCGCCGCGGCGAGGACATCGGCGCGACCTCGGTCGCGCTGCCGGCGATCTCGACCGGAGTCTTCGGGTTTCCGCTCGAGCTCGCGGCGGAGATCACGATCGCCGCGGCGCGGTCCTTCGCGCCCGCCTCCGAGTACGTCCAGAAGATCGTCTTTTGCCTGATGGACGACGACGTGCACGCGGCCTTCGAAAAGGCTCTCGCCGCCGGGAAATGAGCCGCACTCGCCGCTCGCCTTCCGAGCCTCGACCCTCTCGCCAGAGCTCGTGACGGCCCTTCTCGCGCTCCTGCTCGCCGTGCCGGCCCTGGCCGGCGCACCGGGCCGAGCCGACGTGCTGCGCCTCCAGACCGCGCGCAACGTGGGACTCGCGGCCCTGGAGGAGGGCAACCCCGCGGAAGCGTCCAAGCGCTTCGAAACGGTGCGCCGCCTGGCGCCGGCGGAGCCGCTCGGGTGGGCCGATGGCGCCGTTGCCGCGATGCGCGCCCGGGATCTCGGGGCCGCGCGGGTGCTACTTGCCGAGGCGCTCCGCCTGGCGCCGGACGACGCACGGGTCCTGGCGCTCGAAGCCGTGCGGCGCGAGCTCGCCGGAGACCGGGCCGGGGCCATCGCGGAGTTCGAAAAAGCGGCGGCCGCGTCGCCGAAGGACATCGCGTCGCGCTGGAACGCGGCGCGGTTGTCCGCCGAGCAGGCGGACGCGGCCGGGCGCCGGGCCGCGATCCGCGGCGTCGAGGCCGCCCTGGCGCAGGCGCCCGCGAATCTGTTCCTGCTCGTCCGGCTCGCGGAATTCCTCCGTGACGACGGCGACGCGGCCGGAGCGATCGCGGCCTCCGACCGGCTCGCCGTCCTCGTCGCCGGCGAGCCCAAGCTCGAGGTGGCCCTGGCGGACGGCCGAAGGGCGATCCAGGCCGGGGACGCGCGAGCGGCATCGCTCGACTACCGCGTCGCGGAGAATCTCCTGCGTACGATGGCGCGCTATCAGCAAGCGCGACACGACGTCGACCCGGGCGTCATCGGCCTGCCCCTGCTGGATTGGGGGCCGGCGCTCTCCGCGGCCGTGCGGGCGCAGGCGGGAACTCCGATCCCGGTGACGTTCGCGCCGAGGCCGGACGCCGCTCTGGCGACCGTCACCGGCGCGGCCGCCGTGCGCGCCGCCGGGAAGGACGCCCGCGATCTCGTCCTGGCGGGGGAGGCGGGGCTGCGCGTCGCCGCCGCTTCGGGCGCGGGATACCGGCTCGGCGCGCCGATCCCGGGTTCGGCCGGCTCGGACGTCGCGGTCGCGGGCGTGGCCAACTCGGGTTCCCTCGATCTCGTGACGCCGGGCGCCCTCTGGGTCCGGGAAGGCGAGGGCTACCGACGCGTCGCGATCGCTCCGGGCGAACGCGTCGTGCCCTTCGACGTGGACGCGGACGGAGACCTCGATCTCTACGTGTCGTCGAAGGCCGGCGACCACCTCCTGCGCAACAACCTCGACGGCACGTGGACGGACATCACGGCGGCGTCCGGAATCGCCGCGGGAACGCGGTCGCTCTTTGCCGTCGCCGCGGACTTCGACCGGGACGGCGACGTGGACCTTCTCCTCGCGCTCGCGGACGGCGGGTTCGTCCTCTACGACAATCTCCGGGGAGGGCGGCTCGCCGCGCGCGACGCCGGGCTCCCGAAGACGGGGGCCATCGCGGCCGCCGAGGCCGGGGACGTGAACGGCGACGGCCGGCTCGATCTCGTCTGGATCGCCGAGGGCCGCGCCGTCTCCGCGCTCAATCGCGGCGACGGGACGTTTCTTCCGGCCGAACCCATCGGACCGGGCGCCTCGCTGTTGCTCTTCGACTACGACAACGACGGCTTCCTCGACCTCTTCCTCGGCAACCCGTCGGGCGCGTCCGCGCTCTACCGCAACGACGGCACCGGGCGGTTTGCCGTGGCCCGCGTCGGCCCGCTGCCGGCCGCTCGCGACGCCGAGGCGGTGGACTTCGACGGCGACGGCGATCTCGACCTCGCCGTCGTGACCCCGGCCGGCGGCGTGGTGCTTCTCGAGAACCGCGGCGGCAACGCGAACGGGTGGATCGACGTGGCGCTCGAAGGGCTGCCGACGGGCTCGGCGAAGGTCAACCGTTCGGGCTTTGGGTCGGAGATCGAGGCCAAGGCCCAGGACCTGTACGTCTACCGCGTGGCGTCGCGGCCGGTCACGCGCCTCGGCCTCGGTTCGCGGCGCGGAGCCGACGTGCTGCGCGTCGTGTGGACGAACGGGGTCCCGCAGAACGCCCTCGATCCGCCCGTCCGCACGATCGTGCGGGAGGTCCAGCAACTCAAGGGCTCGTGTCCGTTCCTCTACGCCTTCGATGGCCAGCGCTGGCGCTTCGTGACCGACGTTCTGGGGCGGGCGCCCGCGGGCCTTCTCTTCGATGGCATTCACCAGGCCGCGGCCGACACGCGCGAGTGGCTCGTCGTGCCCGGGCCGTGGCTCTCGCCCACGGACGACCACCTCACCCTCGATTTCACCGAGGAGCTCTGGGAGACCGCGTATCTGGATCTCGCGGAGCTTTTTGCGGCGGACCATCCTGCCGGAGCGACTCTCGTCACGAACGAGAAGACGGTGCCGCCCCCTTTCCCGCCGAAACAGATTTTCACCGTCGTACGGCCCTTCGTCCCGACGGCGACGGACGAAGCTGGCCGCGACCGCACGGCGGAAATCGCAGCCGAGGACGGAGTCTTCCTCGCTGGATTCGCGCCGAGCCGGTACCAGGGCCTCGTTGCGCCGCACGACCTCGTTCTCGAGCTGCCCGAAGCGCGGCGCGGCGGGGTCGTGATGCTCTACCTGACGGGCTGGATCTTCTATGCGGACACCTCGATCAACGTCTCGCTCTCCCAGCGAAAGGACGTCGCGGCATCCCCGCCCGTCCTCGAGGTTCCGGACGGGACGGGCGGCTGGAAGATTGCCATCGCTGCGATGGGCTTTCCCGCCGGAAAGACCAAGACGATGCCCGTGGACCTCTCCGCCGTGCTCGATCGCTCCGACCCGCGTGTGCGCATCCGCACGAACCTGGCGATCTATTGGGACCGGATTGCCTACACGGTGGACGATCCGCCGGCGCCCGTTCGCCTGACGCCGCTGCCGCTGTCGTCGGCGGAGCTGTTCGTGCGCGGGTTCTCGCGCATGCGCCGCGACGTTCCGGACGGACCCCAGGTCTTCGTCCACGACGACGTGTCGCGGGACACGCGGTGGGCCGACATGGCGGGCCTGTACACGCGCCTGGGAGACGTGCGCGATCTGCTGACCGCCGCCGACGATCGGTACGTCGTCATGAAGGGCGGCGATGCGGTGCGCCTCGGGTTCGCCTCTTCCGCTCTCCCGCCGCTTCCCGAGGGCTGGACGCGCGACTATCTGATCGTGCTCGACGGGTGGGACAAGGACGCCGACAAGAACACCGTCGCGGGCCAGACCGTCGGGCCGCTGCCGTTCCACGGGATGGACGATGCGCGCTACGGCGAGCTCGTCTTTCCCGACAGCGAGGCGCACCGCGACTTCGTGCGGACGACCCTGACGCGTCCGGGAGGGCCCGAGGAGTTCCGGGACGCCCTGCGCGGGTCAGTCGGCGGCCGGCAGGAATGAGGCGCCTGCTTCCGGTCGTTGCCGGAGTCCTGGTGTGCGTAGCCCTTGCTCCGGAGGAGAAGATCGGAGTCTTCCGGGACGTCACGAAGTCCTCGGGCGTGACGACGCGGATCGGGTCGGACCTGATGCGCCTGAAGCTGATCCCGGGAATGATCGGCGGCTGCGCGGTGGGCGACTTCGACGGCGACGGCCGGCCGGATCTCTTCGTGACCAACTCCATTCCGCACTGGGGCAACGCCAACACGAAATCCTGCGGCAGGCTCTACCGCAACGTCGGGGGCGGACGCTTCGAGGACGTGACCGACGAGTCCGGCATTCGGGCGTGCGGCCTCGGAATGGGCGCCTTCTGGGCCGACCTCGACGGCGACGGCCGCCTCGACCTGTACCTGACCAACGTCGGCGCGAACGCGGTCTGGTGGAATCGCGGGGACGGCACGTTCGAACAGGGCCGGGACACGGGTCTCGAGGACCCGCTCTTTTCGGTGGGCGCGGCGTTCCTCGACTACGACGGCGACGGGCGGCTCGACGTGGCGGTGGCCAACTACCTCGACTCGACGCCCGAGTGGGAGGCCGCGCAGCCCCAGTTCGAGCTGCGCGTCCCGGAGGACTACGTCGGGCAGCCGTCGCATCTCTTTCGCAACCTGGGCGGCCGCAAGTTCAAGGACGTCACGAAAGAGGCCGGCCTCGCGATGGCGGCCTCGGAAACGAAGACGCTCGGCATCGCCGTCCTCGACTACGACGGCGACGGGCGGGAGGACCTGTACTTCGTCAACGACCGCGTCTCCAACCGCCTCTTCCGGAATCGCGGCGACGGGACCTTCGAGGAGACCACGGCGCAGACGGGCGCGGGCGTGCTCGGCGAGCGGCCCCGTGCCGGGATGGGCGTCGCGGTCGGGGATCCCTTCGGCACGGGGCGCGACAGTCTCTTCGTCACGAACTTCGGCGCCGAGCCGAGCAGCCTCTACCGGAACGTGGACGGCGTCCTCTTCGAGGACGCGAGCGGTGCGTCCGGGGCGGGAGCCATCGGACAGCCCTTCGTGCGCTGGGGAACGCACTTCGCGGACTTCGACAACGACGGCTGGCCCGACCTCTACGCCGCCGGAGGGCACCTCGCGCCCCGGCTGCCGCGCATGCTCGGGCACTACAAGAGCGGTGGAGCGGCGTACGTGGAGGCGGGCGACCCGGGGTACGCGCAGAAGACGGTGCTCCTGCACAACCTCGGGGCGGGAAAGTTCGAAGAGTGGACGAATTCGGGCGATCTCGCGAGCCTGCGCATGGTGGGCCGGGGAACGGCGGTCGCCGACCTCGACGGCGACGGGGGGCTCGATCTCGTCGTCGTGGATGTAGACGGTCCGGTTCGGGTCTTCCTCAACCAGATCGGGAGCCGGAAGAGCTGGGTGGCCGTCGAGCCGGCGGTCGGCGCCGCCGGCGCGACGGTTCTCGGCACGCGCGTGCGGGTGACGGCCTCCGGCCGTGCCCAGACGCAGACCTATCGCGTTTCGCCGTCGTACGCCTCGGGCTCGCTCGTCCCGCTCCACTTCGGCCTCGGCGACGCCGGAGCGGCCGACGAGATCGAGGTCCGCTGGCCGGACGGAAAGACGCAGGCGTTTCGCGGCGTTCCGGCTCGGAAGACCTATCGCGTGCGCCCCGGCGGCGACCTCGAACCCGTGTCCCCGGCGGCCGGGCCCTCACCGGCCCGAGCTAGTCGATCGGCTTTTCGAGGACCGCCTGGGTCTTGACCGGGCCGAATCCGGCGCGCCGGTAGAAGGCCTGGGCCCGCTCGCGCACGACGTTCGTCCGTACGCGCAGCGCGAGGCATCCCTTCTCTCGCGCCCAAGCCGCGGCGGCGGCGACGAGACCGCTCCCGATGCCCCGGCCTCGCACCGCTTCGTCCACGACGAGGCCCGCGATCTCTGCCCGGCGCGGCGTCTCGAAGATGCGCGGCAGGCTTACCTGGATCCATCCCGCGACGCGGCCTTTCTCTTCGGCGACGAGGATCGCGTGATCGGGATGACTGGAAAGCTCGCGCAGCCGCTCGGCGGCTTCGCCGGCGGTCATCGGATAGCCGAGCTCGGTCGAGAGCTCCGCCAGCCGCGGCGAATCCCGGGCCTCGGCGCGGCGGGTCGCGTCAGTCACGCGGCCGCTCCACGCGCAGTCGCGCCGCACCCGGCTCCCGACCGTCGCCGATCTCGACGAACCCGGCGCGGGCGAGCAGGGCCCACGAGCCGGCATTGCGGCGGTCCGTGTCCGCCTCGATCCGCGTCACCGCGGGCTGCGCGAAGGCCCAGGCGGCGAGCGCCGTGACCATCTCCGTCGCGATGCCCCGGCCCTGAAACGCCGGCAGGACCGAGTAGCCCATTTCGACCATGCCGCTCGCGTCGGGCGCCCCGAGGAATCCGCCGCCCGCGACGAGCACGCGCTCGGAGCCGTCGACGCGGACGGCGTACCACCCGAGCCAGCCCTCCCAGTCGGGGTGTTCCCGGAGCCAGCCGAGAAAGAGGGGGAGTGCGTCGGCCGCCGTTTCCGGAGGCCACTCGGCCGGAACGGCGGCGCCGAGGATCCGCGCAAACGCGGCGCGGTCCTCGAGCTCGGCTTCGGACAGCGCGAGCGTCGCGGCCGTCAGCTCGAGCCGGTCGGTGCGCAGCTGCACGGCCCTAGCGCCCGGTCCTCTCGCTGATCACCAGGCGTGCTCCCCCCGCGACGTTCTCGAGGCTCTGCGTCGTTCCATCAGGCCACCGGATCTCGAGGCGGTCGATTTTCGCGGCGCCGCCGAGGCCGAAGGTCAGGGTCTTCTCGGAAGCGGAGAGGTAGGACTGGCCGCCCGAGACCTGTTGAGAGAGCGTGCGGTCGCCGATCGTCGCCGTGACGCGGGCGCCGACGGCGTCGCGGTTCGACTTGCCCGTCCCGACCAGTCGCACGCGCACGCTCTTGGCCGGGGCGTTCGTGGGGTTCAGGTAGACGCGGGCCGGGCCGCCGTTCTCGACCAGGATGAGATCGAGATCGCCGTCGCCGTCCAGGTCCGCGTACGCCGCGCCGCGCGCGACGAGCGGCTTCGCGAGGTCGCCCGAGAGCTCGCCGAGAGGCGTGAAGCGCCCGTCGCCCGCGTTGCGGTAGAGGACCGGGGCCTGGCGGTACGTGACGTCCTTCTGCACCTGCTGCACCGTCGGCTCGACGTGTCCGTTGGCAAAGAGCAGGTCCATCCGGCCGTCGAGGTCGGCGTCCAGGAAAAGGACGCCGAAGGTCAGGTCGAGGAAGGAGCTTGCGCCGACGCCGCTTCTCGGCGACTCGTCGAGAAAGACCTCGCCCGAGTCGGTCCAGTAGAGCGACTTGAGCTCGTTGGAAAAGTTGCCGATCGCGACCGACGCGCCCTTGCCGTTCTTCGTGTCCGCCCAGGCCGCGCCCATCGCGCCGCGCGCTCGGCCGGCCTCGTCCACGGCCACGCCGGCCGGGATCCCGACGTCTTCGAACGTGCCGTCGCCCTTGTTGTGGAAGAGGTTGTTCGGAGCGGTGTCGTTGGAGACGAGGAGGTCCACGCGCCCGTCGCCGTCGTAGTCCCAGGGGGCGACGCCGAGCGCCTTCTGATTCTCGTTGGAGACGCCGGCTTTCCTGGTGACGTCCTCGAAGCGGCCGTTGCCGAGGTTGCGGTAGAGGTGGGAGGAGGTGCCCGGGTAGCGTTCCGGCGTGCAGTACGACTTGGTTTTGCCGTCGAGGGTGCAGAAGAGGTCTTTCGCCGGACTCCAGTCCACGTAACGCCCGACGTAGAGATCGAGCAAACCGTCGCCGTCGTAGTCCAGCCACGCGGACGACGTGCCCCAGCCCGAATCGGCGACGCCCGCGGCCTTCGCGACATCCTCGAAGCGGCCGCCGAGATTGTGGAACAGGTGGTTGCCGTCGAGGGCGGTGACGTACACGTCATCGCGTCCGTCATTGTCGTAGTCCGCGACCGAGGCGCCCATGCCGTAGAAGACCTTCTCGAGGCCGGCCTCGCGCGTGACGTTCCGGAACCGGGGAACCCCGTTCGCGTCGTTGCCCTCGTTGTGGTAGAGCGCCAGCGAGGATTTCTGAGAGGCCGCGCGGGGATCGCCCGGCCAGTAGGATCCCGAGACGAAGAGCAGATCCGGCCGGCCGTCGCCGTCGTAATCGAGGACGGCCACGCCGCCGCCCATGGTCTCCGGCATCCATTTCTTGCCGGCGGCGCCGTTGACGTGCGTGAAGTCGACTCCGAGCTGCGCCGCCTTCTCGGCGAACGCGATCGCCGGCGGCGCAGTGCGCACGGGCGTCGGGGCCGGCGCAACGGCCGGCTTTTCCGCCCTCCGGCAACCGAGGGCCAGGCAGAGGAGGGCTGCGATTCTGAGCGGGCGCCGCACGGCGCGGCAGTTTACCGTGCCGCCGCCTAGGGCGCCGAGGGCGCGCGCTGCGGGCCGGAGGCGCCGTTGCCCGCGGTTTCGGCGTACGACCACTGCGCGGCCTCGGGCGGGACGGGAGCGTGCGGCCGCGTGAGGTAGCCGCGGTCGGTCTCGTAGCCCTTCGGGCCGATCCGCGCCACCCACGGCGCCGGCGTGTCCGGTGGGGGCTCTGCCTCCGCGTGCACGTGGATCGGCAGCGACTCGCGGTTGGCCCACGGGTTGTCCCGCCGAAAATCGCCTGCGATCGCGCGGATGGACTCGTCGTCCTTGTACTTGCGGTATGCGGCATCGTGCCGGTCGGCGTTGCCCCGGTCGCCCATGGCGCGGTACGCACGCATCAGGTTGTAGTGGGCGTTCACGTCTTCGGGATCGATTGCGAGCGTTTTTTCGTACGCGGCGATGGCGTCGGGAAATCGGCCCGCCAGCCAGAGAACGAGGCCGAGGTTGTTCCAGGCGACGCGGTCCAGCGGAAACGTCTCGAGGACGGCCCTCAGGTCCTTCTCGGCGTCGTCGAGACGGCCCTCGTCCTTGGCGACCGTGGCCCGAAAGAAGGCGGTCTTTCCCCAACGGGGCCGGCGCTTTTCGGCCTCGGCGAGCGAGGCCCTAGCCTCCGAGAGCCGGCCCTCGGCGATCTCGGCCCGGGCGCGGTTGAGCGGCCCGTCCGGTTTGTCCGGCGCGAGCTCAGCGACCTTCGTCCACGCGCGTGTCGCTCCCTTCAAGTCGCCCTGGAGGAAGAGGCCGATTCCATAGTCGTTCCAGCGCAGCCAGAGAGGGTCGCTGTTTCCGCGAGCGCCGCCGGCGTTTTTCCCCCGCCCCGCGTCCCCCCCTCTCCCGGCGAGAGAGGGGCCGGGGGTGAGCGCCAGGCTCACCGCGTCCTGCGCGAGCGTCGTCACCGGCAGCGACGGCTGGCCGGCGCCGAGCGAGAACGTCGTGAAGTCGCGCGAAAACTTCCGGTAGTGCGTGCCGGCGGACAGCGTGATCGCCCCCTTCGCGTCCTCGGGAATCGTGACGCGGTAGTGCACCACGCGCGCGGAGCCCGGCCCGATGCCGTTGTTGTACAGCGGCACCCGGATGTCCTGCGGCTGGCGTCGGTCCATGTGGCCGCCCTCCTCGTCGATGACGAGGGTCGAGAGCCGGTCCGCCGCCGCGTCGAGGCGTCCCTGCGCGTCCAGCACGCCGCTCGCGAAGAACCGGCCGGCATCGCCCGCGGCCTCGAGCGACACCCAGGTCTCGTTCGAGTCGGCCGTGCCGTTGGTGTAGGGATGGCCTACGCCGCGGGTGCGGACGACGACCTCGACCTCGAGCGTCTCGCCCGGATGCACGACGACCGGCCGGTCGCCGAGCACGACGAGCTCGTCGCCGCGGCGCACCGCGAAAACGTCCACGGTCAGAACCTTGTTCTGGAGGAACTCTTCGATCGTCCTCTGGGTGTCCCGGTCGCCCCGAATGAAGGGCAGTGCCGTGTTTGCGGCGGGGAAGACGTGGTCGTGGAGAAATCCCTTCTTGTTGCCGAACTCGTCGGAGCGAAAGTCGGGAAGGTGGCAGTCGCGACAGGCCTTCGGCTTCGGCGGGTCGTAGAAGGACCGCACGGCGCGGCCGGAGACCCCCGAGTCGTACCAGCCGTCGTAGTGGTCCTGGCCGCGCAACCACCGATAGCCGTTCAAGGCCGGGATGAGGGCGACCTTGTGACAGGTCGAGCAGAACTCGGGACTCTTCATGACCGGCTTCATGAAGGTCTTGCGGTGGAGCGAGGGCTCCATCCGGATGAGGAGGCGGTTGACCGCTCGCAGCGCCGGGACGCTCGAGAAGGCGAACGGGTACTGCTTCGCCTCCTCGATGACGTAGGCGCCGTTTCCCTTCACGTCCTTGACCTCGGTGATCGAGTGGCAGGACATGCACGTCAGGCCCTGCTGCGCCTCCCACGAGTCGTACGAGAAGGACGCCTGCGTCGCTTTGCCCATCTGTCCGGTGAAGAGCACGACCGGGTCGTGGCAGCCGGAGCACCACTTGGTGCGCTCGCGGCCGACGCGGTCGGCCATGAGCTCGACGCTCTTCCGGTAGAACGGGTTGTTGAAGGACGAGAATCGGTGCGCCGAGCGCTCCCACTGGTGGAAGGAGTCGGGGTGGCACTGCTTGCAGTAGGAATTCGCCGCGAGCCTCCGGCCGTCGAGCAGTCCCTGGTCGAAGGTCTCGCTCGAGGCGGGATAGAATACCGTGTCGCCGTTGACGTTGACGATCCGCTTCGCCGGCTTTTCGAGCCTCGCGGCGACCCCCATGGCGGCGAGGAAGACGGCGACCGCGCCGCCCCAGGCGAAGAGGCGCCGGAACTGGAGCTTGTGGACGTGCGCGCGGCGGTGAAGGATGAAGGCGACGAGGGCCAGAGGCACCGCCGCGACGTGGGCGAGCCAGACCGCCCGGTTGTTCAGCGTGGCGCCCCGGAACGTCATGAAGAGTCCGGTGGCGACGCACACGACGGACAGGATCACGATCGCCAGGCCCGCGGCCTTGGCCCGGCGGTTCCACATCCCGATCATGCGTTTGGCGTGGGTCAACGCGAAGAGGAAGAACGGCACGGCGATGAGCAGGCCGAGCGCGAGGTGCAGGAGCAACATCGCGTAGAAGAAGCGCGTGTCGCGGGTGAAGGCGGCGAGGTAGATGGAGTTGGCGGCGATCAGCCCGAGCGGAACCAGCAGGATGCGGTACAGGCGCCGCTGCCAGGGCTGCAGAACGCCGGCGGGCCGGGCCTTCGGGGGGGCGCTCGCGCTCATCGTCGCTCATTTTAGTTCGCGGCGGCCAAATGCGCGCGGCCGCCGATCTCGGCTATCTTTGGGCGCGATGCGCGCGGTCATTGCCGACAGTCACGTGGGGCGCAAGCCCGGAGACGAGGAGCCCTTCCTGCAGGCCCTCGAGACGGCCCGGCGGCGCGGGGCCACGGCCATCACTCTGCTCGGAGACATCTTTCACTTCTTCATCGCCCACAAGAAGTTCGAGACGCCGGCCGTCGTTCGCTTTCTCGAGGCCTCGAGGCGGCTCGGCGAGGCGGGCGTGCCGGTGACGTACGTCGAGGGCAACCGCGACTTTTTCCTGCGGGGGTCCTATGCCGAGAGTGCCTTCCGCGAGGTCTGCGACGAGGAAGCCTTCGTCGCGGGCGGGCGGCGCTTCCTCGCGACGCACGGCGACCTGCTCAACGACCGGGATCGCTCCTACCGGTTCTGGCGGTTTCTCTCGAAGAACGCGGCCTCTCGCGCGGCCCTCCGCTTCGTGCCGAAAGGCCTCGGCAATCGTTTCGTCTGGGGGGTCGAGGCCCGGCTCTACCGCTCGAACTTCAAGCACAAGCGGGAGCTTCCGGTCGCGATGATCCGCGAGTTCGCCGAGCGGCGATTCCGCGAGGGCGTCGACGTCGTGCTGCTGGGGCATTTCCACCGGTCGTGGACCCAGGCTTTCGCCGGCGGCCGCGTCGAGATCCTGCCGGCGTTCGTCGAGCAGCGCCAGTGGATGGAGATCGCCGACGACGGCACGACCTCGCTCGTGTCGCTGTAGCCGGGTGGCCGACTTTCTCGCCTTCCCACCGGTCCGGTCGCTGCGCGGCTCGGTCCGCGTGCCGCCATCGAAGAGCGCCACCAATCGAGCCCTGCTGCTGGCCGCACTGACCGAGGCGCCGGTCGAGCTCGTCGGGACGCTCGTGAGCGACGACACGCTGGTCCTGCGGCGGTGCCTGGAGGCCATGGGCGCCTCGATCACGACGACGGCCGACGGCCTGAGGGTGGCGGGACCGCTGTGCGGGCAGCCAGGCCGCGAAATCGAGCTCGATGCCGGCGACTCGGGGACGGCGGCGCGTTTCCTGACCGCGGCCGCCGCGGCGTCGCCCGGGCGCTTTCTTCTCGGCGGCTCTCGCCGCCTCTGCGAACGGCCGATCGGCGAACTGGTCGAGGCCCTGCGCCGGGCCGGAGCCCGCATCGCCTATCGGGGCACAGAGGGATGCCTGCCGCTCGCGATCGAGGGAGGAGGACTGCGCCCGGAGGACGTCGTCGTGGACGCGTCCCGGTCGAGCCAGTTCCTCTCGGCGTTGCTTCTTGCCGGGGTCGCGGTCGATGGCGGGGTCCGCGTCCGCCCGGCCGGGCCGGTCGTGTCACGGCCTTACGTCGAGGCAACGCTGGAAGTCCTGCGGGACTTCGGGCACGAGGTTTCATCGGGACCGGTCGTCTCCGTGCGGCGCGGCGAGCGGGTGACGGCGCGGTACGCGACGCCCGGGGACTATTCGTCTGCCGTCCCCCTCGCGGCGGCCGTCGGCGCGGCGGGAGGGTCGGTGGCGCTCTCGGGCCTGCGCTGGCCGTCCGTCGATGCAGACGCGGGGGCGCTGCCGGTGCTCGAACGGATGGGGATCGCGCTCAGCCGGGACCACGACGGCCTCA
>Ga0210402_10003680_pt1 | contig 14270 bp, 7 predicted proteins | sample IncBWC7MmetaG_FD_161055 | JGI IMG/M metagenome (GOLD analysis project Ga0210402, IMG submission 161055) | Forest soil microbial communities from Barre Woods Harvard Forest LTER site, Petersham, Massachusetts, United States - Inc-BW-C-7-M | ecosystem: Environmental > Terrestrial > Soil >...
GAGTTCCTCGATGTCGGTACCCCAGTCTTCCAGCAGACTGCCGACATGATCCTGCTTACGGACACTGGAACTCAGAAAACGAAACTCGGCTGGTTCGCCGACGACGAGGCCAAAGTCGCGGCCGGGAATCGCGGCTTCGCTGCCCTCCTCCATCCCAAAGGGAACGACGCAGAGTGCCTTGAGCGGAGCCTCCATGCCGGGCACCGCCGGCATGGCGCTTTCAATTCCGATGTAGTAGGTACGCGAGGCACCACTGCGTATACGCACTCCGCGACCGCGACGCGCCTTCCCGTAATAGGCTGCGCCTCGCGCAACTGCGTGTTCCAAGTCTGGAGCTTCGAGGATTTGCTCCGCCCCGAGAGCGTCGAATCCCTCTTGTCGCAACCATCGGTTCAGCACTTCGACCACACGGTCGCGCAACACCGCCGCCTTCATCACTCCGCCGTTGAACAGGATGTGCGTGGGGCATGCCAGTCCGCTGCGGCCGCGCCGGATGCCTGCTGCCTCGGGACTGTTGCGAACTTGTTCCGATAGAAACCGCGCTATGTGCTTGGTGATGGCTGGATCGGCCGCATACGGCAGGCCCAACTCCTGCAAGCCAACGCGGCGTTGCCGCGCCGGTAATTCGCCGCTCGCCACCTTGGGAAAAAATCCCTCAACGAGAACCCGGTCTAGGTCTTCTCGTACCAGTTCCGTCTTGATTGTGCCGCCGATGAGCTTGGTCCCCTTGCCCAGCAAGGTGACTGGGCGCTTCTGCGTCTTGGGTGATTCGAACAGCTTTTCCTTCTCGATCCGGCACTGATGCCACAGGCCGTGCAACTGCCAGGTATCGATGCGGTTGCCCAAGGCCTCAAGGCGCTGCTGCAGAACGCGCGCCAGTGCCAGGTCCATGTTGTCGCCGCCCAGCAGGATGTGATCGCCAACGGCGACGCGCTTCAGGGTCAGGTCGCCGTTCTCTTCAGAAACCACGATGAGGCTAAGATCCGTGGTGCCGCCCCCGACGTCGCACACGAGAACGAGGTCGCCGACCTTGATGCGGCGGCGCCAGGCATCACCCTGGCTTTCAAGCCACGCATAAAAGGCCGCGAGTGGTTCTTCCAGTAAAGTGACGTGTGGATAACCGGCCTGTTCGGCGGCGCGCCTCGTCAATTCGCGGGCTTCTTCGTCGAACGAAGCCGGCACCGTAAGCAACACGTCTTGCTCCGCCAGAGCGAGTTCCCCTTGCTCCCCGGCCTCGCCGCTGTCCCACGCGCTGCGCAAGTGCTGCAAAAACTGCGACGAGGCGTCGACCGGCGATAGCTTGAGTACATCCGCGGACGCTTGCCACGGCAGGATCGGCGCATTGCGATCCACCCCGGAGTAAGAGAGCCAGGACTTGGCCGAGGCAATCACGCGGTTGGGGCTCTCCGCGCCGCGTTTGCGTGCCAGTTCGCCGATCAAGAACTTCGGCTCGGGTTCCCAGGGCAACGTAAGGCTGCCCTGGGGAAAATCGAGTTCACCGGGAATGTAGAGAAATGACGGCAACAAGGTGCGCTCTGCCACTTCGTTCGGATTCACCAGTTGCGGAATGCTGCGGACCTCGATAGGGCTTTCCTCTCCTGTGGCAGTTGCGTTGCAGCGCGCCAGCGCCGAATTTGTGGTCCCTAGATCGATGCCAACGATGTACTTGCCCGCCAATGAAAGTCTCCTCTGCAAACCAATATTTACTGCACCTATGTGGATGGGTCGCTAGGAAAGTTCGACCTCAGCCGGCGCAACCACCATCCGGCCGCCGCCTTGCGGCAACGGGGGAAGATTCACTTCTCTCACGCGCCAGCCTTTGTGTCGTAGCACACCGCGGAGCGGCAGCTCTCCCGTCAGGTTGCCGATTAGTTTGATAGCCGCCAGGTCTGAACTCGCCGGAACTGTGACCGGTTGATCCTCTTCGGAATTCAGAATCGGCTCCAGCTTTACATACCGGTCGATCACCTGTCGGCAATTGTCGTGGATGGTTCGGACAGCGGCTCCAATCTGCGCATCGGGATAGGCGGAGATGTTCTCCGTCAGAAAATCCACGAGGCGCCCATCGCGTTGCAGCAGCGCAAGCATCTGGATGGCGCGAGCGAACTCTTCCGCGGGCAGCCGTTCAACCTCCTTCCGAGGAGAGACGGAAGCTACAGCAGCAGTCGCCGCCTGCGGAGCCGCACCAGCAGGCTTGACCAGCTTGTGTAGGATGTCGAGGGGAATGTCAGAGTGGAGCAGGATGGAAAAGAAACACCGAAAGGCAAAAGCTAAGCGTTCCCAGAATCCGTTCATACCCACTCCCCTGATTGGAAATCCGATAAACAGAAATCCGACGAAATAGAATCGTTTACCGCCACTTTCGCGTGCCGAGTTCGGAAATAATCCGAGCGGTGTGTATGCATCATACCAATACGGTCGGACGATCCGTAATCGCGGGCGGCACTCCGTGGCGCCCGCGTCGGGTTGCCAGTCTACCCCTCGTCAGGGACGGCGCTGCAAAATTCCAGTCAACATCATCTCGACTTTGACCGGAACGCAGGTGCGCACCGACCCCGGCAAACGGCAAAAGGGGGCGCCATTTTTCCCGGGCAGTGATGGGCACCGTGATTGAGCATGGAGCAGGAACGAATTCCCAAACCGCACTTCGTTCGCTAGGTCGGACATCGACGCGAGGAGAAACAATAACCCGCTTTATTTCACGCAATGGGCTTGCGGCCTCTTAGACCAAGATGCCTTCACTAACCTCAGGCGTTTGATCGACCGACCGACCGAAGGATTGTCGTCGAGGACGAAAGTTGGCACGGGCTCGCTCAGGATGCCCCAACGGCATCGCTGGGCAGAGTGAATTCGAACAACGCCCCGGTAGAGCTGGGTCCGATCCCTAGGCGGCCCCCATGGGACTCTATTATGGAACGGCTGATCGAGAGCCCCATGCCGATGCCTGCCGCCTTCGTGGTAAAGAATGGTTCAAGAATACGATCTGCTAGCTCCGGCTCGATTCCTGGCCCCGAATCTTGCACCTGGACCAAAACACCATCCGGGTTTTTTGCTGACCGGATTAGAATTTCGCGCCTCCCCGTTGGGGACGAACTGGTTGCTTCAATGGCGTTCATGATCAGGTTGATCAACACCTGTTGCAACTGCACCCGGTCTCCGCGCACGCGTGGCAGGTCCGATGCCAACTCGGTACTCAAGGAGACATGGCTTCGCGTTACCTCGTTGCGCAGGAGAAGGGGCACGCCTTGAATGATCTGGTTGATGTCTAGCTCGGTCCGGTCGGGAGTGCCCTTCATCAATAACCCACGGATCCGCGAAATAACTGTGCTCGCGCGTTCCCCGTCGTTCACAATCTGCGTAACCGCCGCCCGGAAATCATCAAGGTTCGGCGTGGCGTTTTCAAGATGACGCAAGCAGAAGTTGCCATTCGTTACGATTGCGGTAAGCGGTTGGTTTACCTCGTGAGCGATTGTCGCAACGACCTCCCCCATGTCCAGGGCGCGCGTGACGCGAGCCAACTCCGCCTGCGCTTCCAGCAAGGACTCCTCGGCACGCAGGCGCTCGACCATTTCTTTTCTCATTTCTTGATTCGCGGCGGTAAGTTGGTGGGTACGCTCGAGGACGCGCCGCTCAAGTTCATCGTTCAGCCTCTTGATCTCCGCTTTGGCCTGTTTTAGTTCGGCGGTTTCCACAACCTCCCAGCTTCTATTTCTTCGTGCGATGGCAAATTGGTGGGTGCGGGTGACGTCGAGAATTTCCGCAGCCGTGCTGCCGGCCAGTGGGTAGGTGCATAGAGCTGTCGTCCGCCATTTGCTGATGGAATTGCTCACGGCTTTTTCATACTCAGAAAACGCCTGCCGGTGTTGGCGCCCCAACCACGCGGTGCTGGCGCTCATTCGAAACCCGGCATATCCGCGAGCCAGGGCGGAATCGGTTTTCTCAGCCCAAGTCCGGATGGCATGCTCCAGGTCCAGATCATTGCCGGAGAAATAGATTTGGTGTTCGCGAAGAATTTCGATGCTGTGGTCGGCAAGATAACGGTCGAATTCGGTCACGGCTTCGCGCAGAGCATCTTTTGCTTCGTCCTCGGTTAACGGCTCAGACACCACCCAAAGGCAGAGTTCGCCACTTTCCAGCCCGGCTTTGAAGTAAGGGACGACTGTATCGAGGAGGTCTTCCTGGGTCTCGTAGAACATCAGGACGTGAGTACCCCAAGGCACATCGCCCAGAGCTTCGATTCCGGTTTTTCGGAGTTGCGGATCAACGGGTTGCGTTGCCATGGCAATTTCCTGAGTTCGATTCCGCCGTATGCTGCCGGCGGTTTGATCTAGCGGACGATTCTGAAAATTGTCCCTCTCTCGGATGAGCCACCGCCAGCTGTTGTGCTGTAGAGCGTGCCACCCTTGCCCACGATCAAGTGCCGTCAGTTCCGCCCTGAAATCTGTAGGTACCCCGATCGCGGAGAGCACTAGCGATGCCACGACCAACGAATAGAAGAATGACAACAAGGGCCGCAAGCGACCGCGTGATGCGAAGCGAAGAGTTTGCAGGTTGCATTTCGATCACCTCAGAAGGCGATTGAAAACTCGCGGCGTCCCGGAACGCCCGTGGCAAGGTGCCAGCGATTCTACACCCTCCCGGGGGATGTCCTCCAGCCCATTTGACCGGATCTTCCGGCGACCAGGGAAGAACAAAGTGACAAACCAAGAAGAATCAACTTGGCCCCGAGCGGCTTTTTCATGCCAGCCGAGCCTCTTGACAGAGCCGGCTGAGGGGCTAGGGCGGACCAGTAACAAACCGAAAGGCTACGGCACTTCATACCTTGATGAAGGGCGAGGCGAGCGTGATCTGCAACGATTCCTGGCTACCGATTCCTGCGGAGGTATGGCACAAACGGGTGGTTACTACCCGTTACGACCGCCTATTACCTTCTTGCGATTGTGCGAGGGCAGTCACCAACGTAATGTCTACACATGATGGATCGCAGCAAGTCGGAGGCAAGCGCAAAACAGGGCGCGGGTGTCCTCCGGGTCGATGGCCATCTGGGAGCAGCACTTATGATGTCGATGATGTCTTCAGTATTGGCCGTGTTGGTATTGAGTGGAGTCTGTGCAGCCAAGGAATTGCCAGAAGCTCCCAGTGCGGTAGCGGCCGGGGAAGCGTTCATCGTGGAAGCCACGCTGCCCACTTCTACATCGAAATTGGTCGAAAAGACGAAAGTAGTCGATGGAAAGTTCCTCAGCCTCGCTGTGATCGCGACCGGCAGCACGTTTGCCGATTCCTACACCACACTTTTTGCGCAGGAAAACTGGCTCGCCGGCAAGAAGGGCGTTTGCAACATGGAAGTTCAGTCCGCCTACCTGTATGGCAAGCATCCCACCGTGGGTCGGGCCTATGCCGTTGCCTCCATGAAGAGCGCCGGTGCCGTGGTTGCCGCGTACTACATGCGCAAGCACCACAACAAATTCTGGAGTCTGCCGCTGGTCGCGAACTCGATCGTGAGCTTGCAGGGCGTTACCCAGAACATGATGGCGTGCAACTAGGTTCAGCCCCACCGTTCCGCGGCGCAATTCCAGGCGCCCAACCCGCCGATTTTGCAATCTCTGCAACACGAAGCGTGGCTTGCGCCCCGCAAAATGCGTCATGCATTGGATTGGACTCGGGTCTCGAAGGTGCGGTTATCGGTATCGACGCCCGTTGTTCGAAGCCTCCGATTCTCTTTGCCGAGACGGAGACGGCCAGGGCGCAAGAGCAACAAGGGGCGCGTTCCGGACGGCCTAAGCCCGTAGTCAACCTCCGCCGGGGAACATTCCAGAATCCCTTAGCAACTCTCGGCGGGGCCCTCGATTTTGGTTGCCGCAGTCGTTCTGACTGTACCCTTGATCATCTTCGCGGCAGGCGTAGTCCGAAACCGAGTTTCCCCAGAGTGAGGGCGGCCGCGATGGTAAGCATTTCTTTATAGGATCTCCACATACCCTTCTGTTCCATGCACGCGAATTCGTTGCCCATCGTTAATCAACTTGGTAGCATTTTCTACTCCCACAACCGCTGGTAAGCCATATTCACGTGCGATGACTGCTCCATGGGTCATCAGTCCGCCAACTTCGGTCACCAGGCCTTTGATGGATACAAACAACGGCGTCCAGCTAGGGTCCGTAAAGACGGTGACCAAGATATCGCCATCTTCTAGAACAGCATCTTCCAGGTTCAGGATGACACGTGCGCGTCCCTCTATCACTCCGGACGAAACCGGAAGACCAACGATGGCGTCGGCTGGGAGATTTTCTCGTTTGTACTCACCGGCAACGATTTCACCATCCGAGGTGACGACACGTGGCGGAGTTAGTTTTTCATATGATTTATACTCGTCTTTTCGCTTGCTGATGATCTGGCAATCCAGTTCATGGGTGCGTACGACTTCGTGAAGTTCCTCAAAGGCGAGGTAGTATATATCTTCTTTTTCATGAATCACGTTGGCTTGTACGAGCCGTTCGGCTTCTTTCAGTAAAGCCTGCTTATAAACGAAGTAGCGACTGACGATGCCGTATTTTGGATATTCACGATAACCGCTGAGATTCCGGACCAGGCTGATCATCCGTTTTGTTTCTTTGGCTTTTTGTTCACCATCCGGCAATTGCTGCAATCGTTCTAAGAGCTCTTGCTCTTTGTTCAAAGCCTCCTGTCGTCCTTGCTCGAATTTCAGATGGCTGGCATTCGGCTCAACGTTTTTGATATTGCCAAGAATCATCGGGACAAGTGTCGCTGGTTTCTCGCTCCAACGAGGTTTGGTAATATCGATTTCTCCGGCGCATCGCATTCCGTATTTGTTGAGATAAGCATAGATGGCGTCTCGGGATTCCCGTCCACCATCAAACTGAAGCAATTCATCCAAAAAACTGTCATCTTTTTCATCTTTTACGCCTTGCAAGTAATGAATTACTTCCGGATGAGGACGAATCACATCTGCGACATCCAATAACTCCAGGCCCATTTCCGAAGTGATATTGTTGGGTACAGATTGAGAAAGGATGTCTGCTGCATGTTGTTCACCTAACCAATCCATCATTTTTTCATTGATCCATGATGAAGCATTCATCGCAGTCATAATCACGCCAAAACTTTGTGAGTCAGATATGCGCTTCCTTAATTTCCGGATGTCTTCCAGGATAAAGTCAAAGAGAACCGATCCTGATGTTGTTTGGATGTCACGTCTTAACTCGTCTATCGATTTTTGACTGCTCTTGATCAAATCGGAAACGACTTGGGGATCGTAGTCATTTAGTGTTTGAAAACCAGCAGGCGACACGCCTTGATTGCTTTTACCGGAACTCGGTTCTTTCAGGTCATTCGGTTCATTCGGTAGCGATTTTATAAAGTCTCCTCGCTCCAAGATGGTCATCAGTGCGTTTTTGATGAGCGGATCGGATTTTCCCAAGACATTGACGATGATGTCTCTTTTAGCAGGTGAGGCCAGATCTTGTGTGATATCAACAAACAGCCTTCCACCAGCTTTATCCACGGGCCGAGCGGCTGTTAACTGGAAGAGCGACAATCCCAATGGTTTCAAGGGGTCGGTCATCATCTGTTGATGGCCGACAGATACATAAACGTGATTTTCTTGATCGTTTGCTTCAGGGATTGGGAATAAAGTGGTGATCGGCCGACTCTGGACAATATAAAACGTGCCATCCGCCAAGCACCATTCGATGTCCTGGGCGTGGCCGAAATGTTCTTCGATCTTTCTGCTCATGTGCTCGAGCTGCAAAATCTGCTCATCCGTGAGCGCTTGCCTATTCTGCCGTTCAGGCTCAATCTCCTGTTCTGTCGTGCCGCCATCTTGTGAGGCAAATACCGCCAGCTTCTTGGCGGATATCTTCTTCGCGATAACCTTGCCGTTACGCACTTTGTAGACATCAGGATTCACCAGGCCGGAGACCAGGGCCTCACCAAGGCCGAAGCTGGCGTCAATGGACGTCACCTTCCTGTTGGAAGTGACGGGATCGGCAGTAAACAAGATTCCTGCCGCCTGCGGGAAGATCATCTTCTGCACCACCACAGCCAGGTGGACTTTGCGGTGATCGAAGCCGTTTTGAATGCGATAGGTGACCGCCCTCTCGGTATACAACGATGCCCAGCACTTGCTGACGTGCTTTAGGATCGCCTCCTCTCCAATGATGTTCAAATACGTATCCTGCTGGCCCGCAAAAGAGGCCGTCGGTAAATCCTCAGCAGTTGCGCTGGATCGTACTGCATAAGCATTTTCTTCTCCAAGCCTGGAGAGATGGTGGGCGAGCTCCTCACGAATGTCTTCAGGGATGGCTATCCCTTCGACGAGCCTGCGAATCTCACCGCTGAGCTCACTGATTTTATTCCGGTCTTCCACCTTTAGAAGCGATAACTGATCCAGTAATTGGTTAATCGACGGCGTTTCCCCAAGGATTTTCCTAAAGGCTTCGGTGGAAATACAAAAGCCATCCGGAACGCATATTCCATCAACCTTGGAGATTTCCCCCAGGTTCGCGCCTTTACCACCAACCGCCATGATTCTTGTCTTGTCGATGGTCTGAAAACCGAGCACATAGGAACTCATAGGTTTACCTCCTTGACAATCATTGTGAAATCTCCCGCTCGGTTCACCAGACTCCGCTGACAACAATCAACCCGAGGTGATGACCTTTTCCCTGGATGAGTTCCTGCGACGCTTCCGGTTACATCTTGCTGCCCAAAGGCTTCGTCCGCATTCGCCACTTCGGCTTCCTGGCTAACCGGCGGCGCGCCACTCTCTTGCCGCTTTGCTTTCCAGTGCTCAACGCGGCACAGCCATCACACATTCGAATCCGAGGCCTCCCTTGCCAAGGAACCGACCCCGCTTTGGCCCTGTCCCAAAAGTGGCTGCCCCAAGGCGGTCATCGAAAGACTTACGCCTGCCCAGCTCCAACTGCGTTCTCCACCCTTTCTCGCCGGAGCCGCCGCATGAAACTACAAATCCACGCCCTCTGTTGGCGCGCTGTTCTTGCCCCAAACAAGGCTCTCCGCTTCCAATTTCCGCTCAAAGGCTTGCTCCCACCACGTGCAACTACTACCCAACCAAACCTGCCTGCCCTCTTGCTTCGCTCCACGGCTTCTACCCGGTGCCATTCTCATCACGCCGACACCATTGCATTTGCATAAACAGCTCCCCACGGGCGGCTTCTAGCCTTTCCGGACAGCGTGACGAAGCGCTCAGGCACGGCCGGATTGACCTCCGGAAATCGGGGGTCTCGCGCCGTGGCTTGCTCTTTGCGGACTACTCACCCGGAATTGTCGTCCGCTGGCCGACGCAGAGGTGAAACGTGAGCATCGCGGTATGTGCAACCACCGATGCGCTCTTCTGCGCCTTTGCATCTTCTTAGCCGTGATTATGACGTGGCACTGGAGATTTTTGTACCATTTGCGGAGTAAAATCTGAACCATTAGTCATGAGTCTTCAAACTGGTTTCGCAAGTTTTCTCAACCTTCCACGTGGGGACGCCGGACTTAACCGTGAGGTGATTGAGCATGCCTGAGAAAGTTGGCACTATCGGCATTCCATCGGACGACGACATATTGAAGAGCGCCGCGCGGCGAAACTTTATTAAAGGAGTGATCGCCGGCGGCGTGGCTGCCTCCTCTGCGAGTTATCTGTTTCGGGCTTCGACGCTTTTGGGACAGCAGCCGCCTGGTCTTGGAGACAGGCTCATTACCCTGAACGTCAACGGCCAGCAGCGCCGTGTGGACGTCATGAAGCAGGAGACCCTGGCCTGGACCCTGCGCTACAAACTAGGACTCACCGGCACCAAGCTGGGGTGTGACCGCGCCGAGTGCGGTGCGTGTACGGTTCTGATTGATGACGTGCCTCACTACTCCTGTTCCGTCCTGACCCACACCGTGCGTGAAAGGAAAGTTGTAACCATCGAAGGGCTGGCGAGTTCGGACGGCACCCTCCATCCGGTGCAGCAGGGCGTACTCGACGAGCAGGGATTCCAGTGCGCATTTTGCATGTCCGGGTTCATCATGTCGGCGGTCGGTTTTCTCAAAACGAATCCCAATCCGACTCGGTCGCAGATGGCCCACGGGCTATCCGGCAATCTATGCCGCTGCCAGGATTACGACAAAATCCTCACCGCAATGATGCGCGGCGCGGAAAACATGAGGAAGGTTCATCATGTCTAAGTCAGAGTGGAAGCCCAACCAGCAGATATTTGGATCGCAATACAAACTGATCGGCAAGAACTACCCGACTCCGGATCTGTACGCGAAGGTGACTGGTAAAGCGAAATATGCCGAGGATTTTCGCGTCGATGGCATGTTGTTCTGCAAGTTGCTGCTGAGTCCCGTGCCCCACGGGCGCGCGAAACATCTGGACGTGAGCAAGGCGCTGGCGATGCCGGGAGTGAAAGCGATTCTTACCCAGGCTGATCTTCCCGCGCCGGCCGACAGCGTGACCGATCTGGGCGTCGTGATCAAGGCCAACAAGCAAGGCGAAAAAGCGCTCACCTTGGAGCCGCTCTATCAGGGCGAACCGGTCCTGGCCGTCGCAGCCGTGGACGAATATACGGCCGCGGAAGCGATCGAAGCGATCGACATCGAGTTCGAACCCCTTCCGTTTGCCATCGATCCGCTGGATACGCTGCGTCCGGGCGGGCCCAACCCGCGCGTGGACGGGAACGTCTGGGTGCGGCCGCAGATGCCGCAGCCCAAGCCGGGAGAGAAACCGCCGAGCCCGCCACCACCCCAGGTCGGAGAACTCAAGTGGACTGACGCCGACTTCGCAGAAGCCAAACACGGCCGTTTGCCCATGGGGAAGGCGCAGGACGAGTGGAGTTTCGGCGATCTGGATGCTGGTTTCAAGAATGCCGCGCTGGTTCTCGACGAAACATTTGTCACTCCCGACACCAGCCACGAAACGCTCGAGCCCCGCACCACGCTGGCGTACTGGCAGAACGGAAAGGTCTTCGTTCACATGGGAACCCAGAGCACAGTACAAACGCTGGCCAGCTTGGGGCGCTGGTTGAATATGGATCCCAGCCAGATCGTGCTAATCAGCGAGTACACCGGAGGCGGCTTCGGCAGCAAGGCCACCGGTTATATCTTCGCGATTATCCCAGCGCTGTTGTCGAAGAAAGCGAATGCGCCTGTGATGATGCGCATCAGCCGCGAGGAAGAGCATTTCATCGGGCGCGCGCGTCCCGGCTTCCATGGCCGGATGAAGGTCGGCTTCGCTGCAGACGGGCGGGTTACGGCGCTGGACATGTTCGTCATCTGCAACAACGGGCCCTATGACGCGGTTGGTGATGCGGGCACGTCGGGGAATATTGTGTCGCTGTTGTATCAGCCTCTCGCGATGCGCTGGCGCGGCACAACTGTTCTCACGAACACTCCGCCGCGTGGGGCGCAGAGTTCCCCCGGCGGCATGCAGGGAATCGTGATCATGGAAACGATTGTTTCCAAGGCCGCGCGCAAGCTTTCGCTGGACCAAGTCGCCATTCGCCGAATCAATTGCCCCGAGGGCAAATCGCCGGTCGGGCCGGTGAGGAATGGAACGCGGGCACATTGCACCAGCGCGTTCCTGAAAGAGGCGTTTGACCGCGGCGTCGAGCAGTTCCAATGGAAGGAGCGCATTTCGCGGCCCAAACGAAGCGGGACGAAAGTGCGCGGAGTGGGCGTGTCGTCGAGTTGTTTCGTCGGAGGCTCGGTCGGATACGACGGGCTCTTTGTGATCCAACCGGACGGCCGGATCGCGATTCAATCGGGAATCGGCAACCTGGGAACCGAGTCGATCACCGATGTGCACCGCGTCGTAGCCGAAGTTCTGGGTGTGCCTTGGGAAAAATGTGATGTCACCTGGGGCAATACTTCCAAGAATCTCCCGTGGACCTGCGTCTCCGGAGGAAGCCAGACCACCCATGCCATGACCCGCGCGGCGCACGCGGCTGCGATGGATGGAAAAAAGAAGCTCCAGGAGATCGCCGCCAAGACTCTCGGGGGAAAGCCGGAGCAGTACGAAGTTGCGAACGAGCGAGTCTTTCACAAGGGCGGCGCCCGGGGCATGAGCTTGGCCCAGGCGGCCCAGCGCGCCATTCAACTGGGCGGCATCTACGACGGCCATGAGGCTCCCGATGACGTGAACAAATACACCAAAGCCTCGATCGCGGCGTTGGCGGGACAAGGTTTGGTCGCAGCCGCCAAGGATCGATACCCGCGCGATGGACAGACGTTCTCTTACGTGGCCAGCTTCGCAGAGATCGAAGTCGATGTTGAAACCGGCAAGTACGACATCACGGATTTCCTGGCCGTGGCGGACGTTGGCACCGTGCTTCATCCCAAGGCGCTCTCCGGACAAATCCTCGGCAGGTCGACCTTGGGCATTGGCCACGCGATCGGCCAGAAGTGGGTATACGATCCGCACTACGGCCACACCGTCTCGCTGCGCTTCTACCACACCAAGCCGCCAACCATCCTGGATGTCCCGGTCAACATGCAGTGGGCCGCGCTCGACATTCCTGATCCGGAGACGCCGGTGGGCGCTCGCGGTATTGGCGAGCCGCCAGTGGGTGGCGGCTGCGGTGCGATTTTGAATGCGCTCTCCGATGCCCTGGGCGATGAGATTTTCCGTCGCGCACCGGTCAACCTGGACACGATTCTGACGGCGCTCGAAGCGGGGCGGCCCATGCAGGATCCCCTGACCGCGCATATCTAGCGGATTCGAATCATGGAGCATTTATGGCAGTCATCCGAGATGTGATGCCGGCATTTCAGTTGTATCAGCCGACCTCAGTTGTCGATGCGGAGAAGCTTCTCCAACAGCATGGAGAAGAAGCCTGGGTGCTGGCGGGCGGAATGGACAGCTTCGATTGGCTCAAGGACCGTATCAAAAAGCCCCGGGTTGTCATCGAACTGAGTGGAGTCGAAGAACTCAAAGGGATTCGCGCAATCGCCGAGGGAGTTGAAATCGGAGCTATGACCACGCTCACCAATGTCGTGCAGCATCCCGTCATTCGGCAGAAATATGGGGTGCTAGCGCAGGCGGCGGAACTGGTGGCTTCTCCGCAGATTCGCAACCAGGGCACGATCGGCGGCAACGTTTCCCAGGACGCGCGCTGCTGGTACTACCGCGCGGGTTGGCCCTGCTATCGCGCCGGAGGAAACATCTGTTACGCCGACACTCCCGTGGGCCGAAATCGGGAGCATGCGATTCTGCAAGCGGAGCGATGCGTGGCCGTGAATCCTTCGGACACGGCCCCAGCTTTCATTGCGCTGGACGCCAAGTTCGTGGTTTTGACTCCGAAAGGCCAGGAGGTGATGGACGCCGAAGAGTACTTTATCGGCCCGGACGTCGACATCACGCGCATGAATATTCTTCGTCCCGGTTATCTCCTCACCGCGATTCGCATTCCTTCCACCTGGGCCAACGCCCAGTTCTACTTCGAAAAAGTACGGGACCGCAACGTGTGGGATTTTCCCCTGATGAACGTGGCTTCGGCCATGAAATTGTCCGGCGGAACGATTCAAGACATTCGGATTGCGGTGAACGCCGTTGCCGCCCGGCCCCTGCGGCTGAAGACCGTGGAAGATTCTGTGCGCGGCAAGCCGCGCGACGGCGCAACCGGCGAGGCGGCGGGAAAGCTCGCCATCCAAGGTGCTGTTCCGCTGCAGTTCAACGCCTACAAAATTCCGCTCATGCGAAACCTGGTGAAGCGCTCGATTAGCGGAGTGCAGGAGGCGGCATGGGCGTCATAGAGTGGGCTACAAGTCCGTTCGGGCAAAGGGTTCCGATTCACATTGCCTGGTTCCTGATCTGGGTGGCGCTGATCGTAGGCCTGGTGTTTCTGGTTATGCATGCGATCTACGTTCGCTACGTCGCGAAAGAAAAGGGATTCGTGTCCGATTCTTCGGTAGAGAATGTGAAACTACCCGCGCGCATTCCGCGGCATTCGCTGGCCGCGAGATTGTTTCACTGGATTATGGCAAGCGCCATGTTCGTGCTGCTGTTTACCGCGTTCTTGCCCAAGGTCGGCTTCCAGTTTAACTGGGTGGCTTATCACTGGATTGCCGGCTCGGTGCTCACTGTCTCGATTCTTTTTCACATCATCCACGCGACTTTCTACATGGACTTCTGGTCGATTTGGCCGGACCGCGCCGACCTGGAAGATGCATGGAAGCGGTTCCAGCGCTTCATGGGAAAGCCGGCGGCCCCGCCGCGAAAGTATGCCAAGTACCCGCTGGAGAACAAGCTCTATCATGGCGTCGTG
>Ga0210402_10003681_pt1 | contig 14269 bp, 15 predicted proteins | sample IncBWC7MmetaG_FD_161055 | JGI IMG/M metagenome (GOLD analysis project Ga0210402, IMG submission 161055) | Forest soil microbial communities from Barre Woods Harvard Forest LTER site, Petersham, Massachusetts, United States - Inc-BW-C-7-M | ecosystem: Environmental > Terrestrial > Soil >...
CGGAGCTTGGGAGACCAGACCCCGCGACCAAGAGAGGCAAAGCAATTTTAACATCGAGGTTGTGCAGTGAAGGAACAAGGAACAGTGAAGTGGTTCAATGCTTCGAAGGGCTACGGGTTCATCCAACGCCAGACCGGGGAAGATGTTTTCGTCCACTTCTCCGCCATTCAGATGGATGGGTACAAGGCCCTGAATGAAGGCCAGGCGGTGGAATTCGAAGTAAAGAAGGGCCCGAAGGGCCTTCAGGCAGAGAACGTCACAAGCCTCTAGCCTGTAGATTGGGAGAGGCTGCCGAGGGGTCGGGAACCTCTCCTCTTCGACAAGAAGAAGGATTTCCGAAAACAGCAAGCGCAGTCTAAGGAGGCAGTTGTGCAAGTAATGCAGGAAGGCCAAACCATCAAGCACGAGCAGTACGGACTGGGGATCGTCACGGCCTCGGATCCGGAACGCACGGCCATTGATTTCGACGACCATGGACCCAAGCTTTTCGTGACCAGCATCTTCGTGGCAGAACTCATTGGGGAGGCGCCAGCTACCCCGCCCAAGACCAAGCGCCGCCGCAAGGCATCCACCGCCGCAAAAGCCACCAAGAAAGCCGCAGCTGCAGCCGCCGCGAAGTAAGTAGAGCAATTCCGTAGGACAACACCCAGTTGAAGCGCCAGAAATGGCGCACGGGTGTGTCTGAACGCATCAAAACCTGGCTTACTTCTTCCGCCATGAAGCAGGTGAAAATTGCAGATAGTTTGGGGACTGATTTAGCGGATGGCGGATTCGGCCTGGTCGAAGGCGTGGTAAGAAGAGCGCACCAGTGGGCCGGATTCCACATGTTTAAAGCCCATTTTCTCGCCCAGCACCTTGTACTCGGCAAATTCGTTGGGATGAACAAAACGGATGACCGGCAAATGTTCCCGCGTGGGCTGCAGATACTGGCCAAGCGTCAGAATGTCCGTTCCCTGGGCGGCGAGGTCCTGCATCGTCGCCAGCACTTCTTCTTTTTCTTCGCCGAGACCGAGCATCATGCCCGTCTTCGTAGGCACGTCCGGATGCATTTCCTTGGCGCGGCGCAGCAACTCCAGAGACCGTTCGTAAAGCGCACCCTTGCGCACCTGGCGATACAGCCGCGGAACCGTTTCCGTGTTGTGGTTCAGGATGTCCGGCTTTACGGCCAGCACTGCGTTCAGCGCATTCCAGTCTCCGCGAAAATCAGGAATTAGCACTTCTACCTTGCAGTCCGGCACGCGCTTGCGAATTTCTTGAATCGTGCGTGCAAAGATGTGCGCCCCGCCATCGGGTTGATCGTCGCGATTCACGCTGGTGACCACTGCATACCGCAAACCCATCGAAGCGACCGCCTCGGCCACGCGGAATGGTTCTTCCTCATCCGGAGGGCCAACCGGCTTGCCCGAAGGCACAGCGCAGAAGCCGCAAGCCCGGGTGCAGATATCGCCCAGAATCATGAATGTCGCGGTCCCGTGCTCCCAGCACTCGCCCATGTTCGGACAGCGCGCCGATTCGCAAACGGTGTGGAGATCCAATGTGCGCATGATGCGCTTCAGGTCCTGGTAGCGCTCGCCACCGAAGAATTTCACGCGGAGCCAATCCGGCCGCGGATGAGCGTTGGGCGCGGGGAGGTGCGGCGCGGCACCGTTCGAGATGATGTTAAAGGGAGAGGCCATGTGGCTGGTCCAGAGCCTCTAGTTTACGGGAAAAGCGCCTGGGAAGAAACTCTCGGGAACCTACGGCATTCACAGGTGTCCAATAAACAGTCCCCGGAGAGGTGCCTATGCTTCGCGCAACTTTCCTTTTTCTGAGTCTTGTCTCCTTTGCGCCCTCCTCGCCAGCGCAAACTTCCGATCCCCAGACACGCACCATGGAAGCCCTACTGTCCGAGATCCGCCAACTACGCCAGGACTTGCAAGCCGCGGCGACAGCCACGCGAAAGGCGCAGATCATCATCTACCGGCTGCATGTGCAGGCAGGCGCAGTTGAGCGCGCAACAGAACGTCTGGAGCATGTTAGAAATGGGCTTGCCCAGATGGAATCGCAAAAGAAATACCTGACCGAGCAACTTAAGCGATTTGAGGAGATGAAAGATCAGACCGAGACCGAGCAGCAGAGAAAACGAGTCGAAGAAAACATCCTCGAGTTCAAGGCGAGTCTGGAAACAATAGGTCCCGAAGTGCAAGAACTTGAGGCAAAACGAATGGAACTGGAAACTGACTTGCGGACCGAGCAGGCCAAGTGGGATCGCCTCCAGGATGAGTTGGACCGGCTGGAGAATTCACTGGGGAATTCTGCGTTACAGGCGAGTGATCGGCGTTAGAAATGAGAATTCGCTGTTACGAACCAGCGTCCACCCGCATGCATCGCGAAGGCCTACTGGGTCTTCTTCGTGACACGAGCGACCAATTCGTCCAATCGCGAAAGCAAAAGCTTTAGGATGTGAGAATCGTTCGATTTTTTGTAGCCGAGGACCAACTCGATCGTCGGCGTGTCTCCCTTGAGAGGACGACTCGTTACAGAAGAAGGGAGAAAGTTCTGTGCGTAAGCAGGCAAAAGCCCTACGCCGCGTGTCGACGCTATTAAGGAAATTCCCATAGCGAGGTGGTCCGCCTCGTGAGCTGGCCTGATATTGGTTCCGGACCGCTTCAGATAATCGTCGATGACCACGCGCAGTACAGGAGCCGTCTCCGACACGGTCACGAACGTCTCGCCGACTAGATCCCGCGGACCGATGGTCTTGAGCGCAGCGAGACGGTGATCACCCGGAAGGATCGCCATCAATGGCTCCTTGGCGAGAACACGGTACGCCAACTCGGGCACCCCTTTTTCCCGCCGAAGAAAAGCTGCATCGACGGTTCCCTTCAAAAGTGCCTTCGCGAGCAGTGGCGAGTATTGGCTCGATATCATCACATCGATGTTAGGCAGTTCGTCGCGCAAGATCCGCAGGGCTTCGGGCATCCACGTCCATTCATGCCCTGTCAGAAAGCCGATTGCGAAGCATGGCTTGGAGGGATGAGCGACCCGGCGCGCAGCTTCGGCCGCCGCTTCAACCTGCGATAGAACCCCGCGGGCGTGATCGAGAAAGGCTCGACCTGCCGGCGTCAGTTCGATGCCTCGAGGGCTGCGCGCCAGCAATTGGGCTCCGACCTCGTCTTCCAAGTCGCGGATCTGCCGACTCAACGACGGTTGCGACATATGCAGCTTTTGCTCCGCAGCCACGGTAAGGCTTCCCGCCTCCGCCACCGCCACGAAGTACCGAAGATGCCGCAATTCCATTTGCTCCCCCGATGCCTGGCAGGCATTGCTCCCAGCTTACAAAGTCTACATCGCGCCCTATAGGCTCCGCATCAGACTTGTCGAAACGAGCGTAACCAAACCAGCTGGATATCTTAGCCATGCTCAGCATGTAGGACCAGCTGGTTTATGAGGGAGAACTCTCTTTAGATACAAGGAGAAAGCCAATGTCCAGGAAACTTGAAGGAAAGATTGTACTCATTACTGGCGGCTCGCGTGGTATTGGAGCCGCAATCGCAAAGCGTCTGGCCGCGGACGGAGCAAACGTGGCCATCACCTACACGAAAAGTGCCGACGCGGCCGCGTCGCTCGTCAAGGACATTGAACGCGGTGGCCGAAAGGCGATCGCCATTCAGGCGGACGCTGCCAACGTCGAAGCAGTCAAAGCCGCGGTCGAAAAGACCGTCGCGACCTTCGGCCGGCTTGATGTGCTTGTGAACAATGCTGGCACGGCCATTCCGAAACCGTTCGAGGAGACGACACTGGAAGAGATGGATCGCGTGATTGCCATCAATGTCCGTGGAGTATTCGTCGCGACGCAGGCCGCGCTGAAGCACATGAAGAGCGGCGGCCGCGTCATCATGATCGGTTCGGCCGTGGGTGAGCGTGTCGCGGCGCCCGGGCTTGTGCCGTACGCGGCCACAAAGGGAGCCGTCAAGATGTTCACTCAGGCGCTGGCCCGAGAGATCGGCGGCCGGGGCATCACGGTCAACAACGTGCAGCCCGGTCCGATCGACACGGAATTGAATCCCGCCGCGGGCGACTGGGCGGTGCCACAGAAGGCCGCCACAGCACTCGACCGTTACGGGCACGTTGATGAGGTCGCTGCGCTGGTAGCGTTTGTCGCCGGTCCGGAGTCCTCGTACATTACCGGTGCGAATCTTACCGTGGACGGCGGAATGAACGCCTGAACCGCCGCCTAACCGCAAGTGACCTTCGAGGAGGTACAGTGAGCGAAATAAAACATCGCACGGCCTTCGACACACTGTTTAACAAACGGGACTATGCAGCGGCCGAGCGCTACTGGTCGCCCAACTGCATCCAGGGCCCATATCGAGCCTGGTCGTGACGGCCTCTTTACGCTCATCAAGAGCATCCCTCCGACACTGAAGTACGAACCGGGAACGATTGTAGCCGAAAAAGATTTAGGGCCGAGCGACGACATTGACGTGCAAAGGAGAAAGGCCATGAATGGAAGGGCCTCTAGGAAAAAAGAGTTGTCGAAGCGTGCTGAAAAGCCGAGCACTTACCGCCGCGTAGTGACGGAAAATGCAACCGGGAAGTCTGTCGTTCAAAGCGACGAATCGCTACTGGCCTACGAGTTCAAGACTGTCACCGGCTACGAGCACACGCTTGTCTGGGTAAACCCGACGACCCCGGACCTTCGCGAGGAGCAACGGTTTGACCGCTATCCCGACTCCGTCGTTCCGGGACCTGGCGGCACCAGTCTTCACTTCGTGACATTTCCACCGAGTTCGGTTTTTGCGGACCCGTCGTTTGACGGTGAAGCTGCTCGCAGCGAGGCTCTGATTCGCCTCAGAGGGCTAGCCGATCACTTTGAAAAAGAAGATCCGGCAATGCACAAGACCAACACGGTCGACTACGCAGTAGTGTACGACGGTGAGATTTGGCTGGAGCTTGATGATGCTAAGACCATTCATCTCAAGCGCGGCGATGTCGTCGTGCAAAACGGTACCCGCCACGCGTGGCGAAACAAAGGCACGAAGCCCGTTACGATGCTCTTTTTCCTGAATGGCGCAAGAGCATGAAGAACCTGTTAGAGCTTGCTCTTGAAGCGCATGGAGGGCTGACCCCGTGGTCGCAACTGAAAACGGTAACCGCTGATCTCTCGGTGACCGGTGCTCTCTCCGCAGATCAAAGGACAGGCCGGGGCATTGCATGAAGCGCCGAGTCTATTCCTTCGACAGGATAAACGAAAGATGCGGATCCGGCGCTGGTCGCCATCGATATCCCCGAAATCGCTTTTAGCTAGCCCGTTGTCTCCTCACCGGGACACGTCTTACACCTTCGAGGCTCGCGGCTACACCGATTATCCGTTCTATGAAGAGCAGTCGGAGTCGGTTGGTTCAACTTCGCGGGGGGGGGAGCAGTCGGGACTATAGAGGTTGGCGGGAAGAGCGCACAAAATCGCGCAGCACGGTGACGTTCGGGCCGTAGGCTCCGATGCGCCCGGCGTCGACCGGCAGGCCCAGGCTTTCGGCCATGTCCAGGTCCACGCCCGCGTCGTCCAATTCTGAAAGGCTGAAACCGGCGGCAGGCAGAACCCGGTTAAATCCGGAAGGGTACACTGGCCGCGGCGGGCGATGGCGCTGCCAGGGGCGACGCGCCAGTTCGTAGAATTGCTTCCAATCTCGTTTGTGCCACGTATTCATCGGTTGATTCAAACTGCAGCCCTCAATTGGATGCTAACGCTGGCGTTAAGGTTCATCCACACTCCGTCTAGAGTCATCTCAAACTTGCCGCCAAACCTGCGCAAGTACCTCTTGGTATATCCCAAGCCGCCACGAATGAAAGAGTTTCTTGGCCTGTTGTATCAAACACGTCAACCCGCTGAATGTTTCGGCGGCAAGGAGCGCGGGAAAGCGAGCGCCGAAGGGCGGGGACGCGAGCTGCGATGAATTCAAATTGCAGCGTACGGCCAATTGGCGGGGATACTACACGGAAGGCCGTAGCTTGGCCAGAACAAATTCCGGAAGGCTGTGAATTTTGTGGGCCACCTTGCTGTTTAAAAACAAAAGACTTCGGGCACAAAAATAGTGCACCGGAAGTCAAGGAAGACTCAATGACAAATCGGAAAATTACCAGCGGTTGCCGCGGTCCCCACGGTCGCCACGATCTCCGCCGCGCCCGCCACCGCCGCCACGACCACCGCCGCCACGATCGCCACCACGGCCTCCGCCGCCGCCACCGCCGCCATACCCTCCGCGCCCACCGCCGCCACCCGACCGCTCGGTCTGGGGACGCGCTTCATTTACTACCAGGTTCCGGCCACCAAAATTCTGACCGTTTAGATTGGCGACCGCGCGATCCGCTTCTTCATCGTTCGTAATTTCGATGAACGCAAAACCCCGCGATTGGCCCGTGAACCGATCCCGAATCAAATTGATTGCGGACGGGTTGACCCCGACCTGTCCGAACCACTCCTGCAACTGCTCTTCAGATGCAGAGAACGGGAGATTACCGACGTAAAGCTTCTTCACCTGGGGACTCCTTCTGTCCGGAACCTAAACACGATTGCGGAGCGCACTGAGATACCAATACCGCCAAGAGGGCAAACCGGTGGGCGTGCCGCGGGCGGGGGTGTTTCAGTGGTCCCGGAGATACTCTCGAAAATCGTTACCTTTTGCAACCAGAAAAGGTTTGGGGACAGCCGGCGGAAAAAGTCGCCTGGCAATCGCGCCGGCGTCGAAAAGTGGTAGGATTCGCGAACCAGCAAGCGGAGAACCGCATGACAATTCCCGGCACGATGATGAATTTTCCGTTAACGCTCCCGACCATTCTGGAGCGCGCCGGACATCTCTTTCCAAGCGTTGAAGTCGTCTCCCGCAGGCCGGACTGCAGCATCACACGAAGCTGTTATGGAGAAATGTATCAACGCGCGAGGCGATTCGCGGGGGCGCTCAAGAAACTGGGAATCGAAGGCGGCGACCGAGTGGCTTCGCTGATGTGGAATCATTCGGGGCACCTCGAGGCATTCTGGGGCACGCCTTGCGCCGGCGGCATCCTGCACACGCTCAACCTGCGGCTGCATCCGCACGAAATCGCCGCCATTGTTCACCACGCGAAGGATCGTTTTCTGATTGTGGACGACGTTTTGTTTCCGTTGTACGAAAAGTTTGCAGACCAGGTTTCCTTCGAGCGGGTGATTGTGGTGCCGTTCGGATTTGCCAGCGTTCCTGAAGGGTTCCTGAACTACGAAGAACTCCTGGCCGATGAAAAGGACGATTTTTCGTATCCGCCGATGGACGAAAATCAAGGCGCATTAATGTGCTACACGTCGGGAACCACGGGCTGTTCGAAGGGCGTCATTTATTCCCACCGAGCCCTGGTAATGCATTCGTTCAGCCTCGGACTCCAGGAAGTCTTCGGCCTCAGCTGTAAAGACACTATGTTGCCAATGGTGCCGATGTTCCACGCCAACGCTTGGGGCATTCCGATTGCTGCACCCATGCTGGGAACCAGACAGGTTTTGCCCGGACCGCATCTCGACGGAGTCAACCTTTTGAATTTGATGGAGCAGGAAAAAGTGAACAAGGCTTGCGGCGTACCGACCGTCTGGGCCGGAGTGTTAGCGGAACTTGAGAAAAACCCCGGACGCTGGAAACTTCCCCCGCATATCTTCGGTGCCTGCGGAGGCTCCGCGCCTCCCCTGGAAATGATCCGGCGCCTAGACCGCTTCGGGATTGAGATTAAACATCTGTGGGGCATGACGGAAACTACTCCGGTCGGCACGGGCGGCACATTCAAGGCCCACATGCTGGACTGGCCGGCGGAGAAAAAATACGAAGTGCGTGCCAAGCAGGGCTGGCCTGCGCCGTTCGTGGAAGCGCGCATCGTGAAGGAGGGCGTCATTGCGCCCTGGGATGGCGAGACGCCCGGAGAACTGGAAGTGCGCGGGCCGTGGGTTGCCGGAAGCTATTACGAAGCGCCGGACCAGGCAAAACGCTGGAGCGACGACGGGTGGTTTCGCACCGGCGACATCGCCACGATCGACGCCGAAGGATATATAAAACTTGTCGACCGCGCGAAAGACCTCGTGAAATCCGGCGGGGAGTGGATCAGCTCAGTGGACCTGGAAAACACCCTGATGGCGCATCCTGCCGTGAAGGAAGCCTGCGTAATCGGGTTGCCACACCCGAAGTGGCAAGAGCGGCCGCTGGCAGCTGTAGTTCTGCGCGACGGCGCCAGCGCCACTGATCAAGAACTGCGCGAGTTTTTAGGAAAATCCTTCGCCAGTTGGCAACTGCCGGACGCGTTCGTATTCATGGAAGCAATCCCGCGAACCAGCGTCGGCAAATTCAAAAAAATCGCCCTGCGCGAACAGTTCGCTGGCTGGCAATGGAAAACCTGACTTACGTTCGGTAACTCGCGTTGATCCGCACATACTCCGCGGTGAAATCACATGTCCAATAACTGGCCGCGGCCCGCCCCGCATGCAAATCCATCAAAATTTTCACGTGCTTTTCCAGCAGCCGATTGCTGGCCACACGCTCGTTGAAATCCATTGGCTGGCCACGGCGCAACACCGGAATCCCCGCCATCTGGATATCCACCAGATCCGGATTGAACTTAACGCCCGAACGCCCGGCAGCCGCAAAGATGCGTCCCCAGTTGGGATCGCCACCGGCGAATGCAGTCTTGACGAGCGGAGAAGTGGCGATGGTCTGCGCGATCTGCCGCGCCGCTGCTTCGGTTTTCGCGCCGCGCACCACAATTTCAATCACACGCTGCGCCCCTTCGCCATCGGCCACAATCTGCAGCGCCAGCGAGTGGCACACCTCTTCGAGCGCCTTCCTGAACGCCCGATGTGCGCTTGAATTCGCGTGAATCGCCGGCGCGCCGGATTCGCCGTTGGCGAGAACCAGCAACGTGTCGTTCGTAGAAGTGTCGCCATCAATGCTGATCGAGTTGAACGTGCGTTGCGTAACCTCTCGCAAAGTCTTCTGCAGCAGCGAAGGCGAAATGGCGGCATCGGTCACAACGAAAGCCAGCGTCGTAGCCATGTTCGGATGAATCATCCCTGCGCCTTTGGCGCAGCCGACCAGATGCACACGCTTGCCGGCCATTTTGAAAGAGACCGAGGCAGTCTTGGGGCGCGTGTCTGTGGTGCAGATGGCGAGCGACAACTCCGCGAACGACCGCGCCGAGGGTCGCCGGTTCTGCACGATGCCGGGCAGCGCTCGAAGAATTTTTTCGATCGGCAGCGGCACGCCGATCACGCCGGTGGAACAGACAAACAGTTCGCTTGGATGGCACCGCAGCCGGCGCGCGGTTTCTTCCACGGTCCTAACGGAAACAGCGTAGCCCGCATCGCCCGTCGCGCAATTCGCATTGCCCGCATTCACGATCACCCCGCGCATGCGACCTTTGGAGGCAATTAGATTCGCCTTCGAGACAACCACGGGCGCCGCGACGACCAGGTTTTTCGTGAAGACGGCGGCGGAGGAGGCGGGAACATCACTCGAGAGCAGGGCGAGGTCCAGCGCCCCGGTTTTCTTCAGGCCACATGCTGTGGCCGAAAAGCGGAATCCCAGCGGGAGAGCGGCTTCAGAGAGGGCATGCTTCATGGAATCAGGATCCGCCAACCGGGAACGACGCTCACGGAAGGGACCTCCGATCCTCCGTGCGATGCGATACGGCTTGTAGCGTAAAGATGCTAGACGTCAGGCCCATGGTTTGTTCTCCAGTTGTCCAGTTTTAGTTCGAGCTGCGCGATGGCAGCGCGAACGGATTCTTCCGCCGTGCCTCCTGGAACAACTTTCGAGGCGATGGCGCTCTCGACGGAAGGGCCTTGCAGGAAATCCTTTTCGAAGAACGGCGAAATTTTCTGGACGTCTTCCAGCGAAAGTTGCGTCCAGGGTTTGTGTTGCTTTTCGGCTTCGCGCAACATTTTGCCGACAAGATCGTGCGCCTGGCGAAACGGCACGTCGCGATGAACCAGGTAATCGGCCGCGTCCGTGGCAAAAAGCGCGGGATTCGAAGCCGCGGCGCACAGTCTGTCCGTACGAAACTTCGTCGCGCTCAAAGCGCCATGGGCAACCCAGATCATATCTTCCATCTGATCGTGAGCGGCAAAGAGTGCTTCTTTGTCTTCCTGCAAGTCGCGTTGGTAGCTGGAGGGCAAGCCTTTAAGCGTGGTGAAGAGGCTGAATAGCGCCGCGGTGATACGGCCTGTCTTACCGCGCAAAAGTTCCCACGCATCGGGATTCTTCTTCTGCGGCATCAGGCTGCTGCCGGTCGAGTATTCATCCGGCAAAATGACGTAAGAAAACTCCTGCGACGCGAAGAGCACAAAGTCTTCCGCAAGACGCGAGAGGTGCGTCGCAATGCCCGCCAGCGCAAAAAGATAGTCGAGCGCAAAGTCACGGTCGCTCACCGCGTCGAGGCTGTTCGCCGTGATGCGTGAAAACCCGAGTTCCTTTGCAAGAGTGACGCGATCAATCGGAAAGGAGCAACCCGCCAGAGCGCCCGATCCCATCGGGCAAGCATCTGCCCCCGCTGCCGCATTTTGCAGACGGGTCAGGTCGCGCGAAAACGCTTCCGCATGAGCCATCAGGAAATGGGAAAGCAGAATCGGCTGGGCATGCTGCATGTGCGTCATCCCAGCCATGGGAACCTTCAGATTTGCCTTGGCCTGCAGCAGAAAGCCATTAATCAGCGCAAGCAGACCATTGCGTGTTCCCGCAGCCGCATCAATAACGAATAGGCGGAAATCCGTAGCAACGAGTTCGTTGCGGCTACGGCCGGTGTGGAGTTTCCAACCGAGCGGACCGAGTTCTTCGACGAGAGCTTTTTCAACGAAGTGGTGCACGTCTTCCACGCCTGCACGCTTCCCTTCCAGCCAGACAGAATCACTCTCGAACAGCAGCCGGATCTTATTCAGCGCATCGAGGGTCAACTTCAATTCTTCGGCTGTGAAAACTCCAATCGCTGCCAGAGCCTTTGCCCACGCGCAGTCCACCTTGATCTCGTACAAGGTTAGCCGTTCGTCGAACGTGAAGGACCGCTGGAAGGCGTCGAAGCGCGCGTCCGGCGCGTTTTCGAAACGTCCTCCCCACAACCGATCGTCTTTGCGTTCAGGCATGTGACAGTCCTAAGTAATAGGTAATCTGTTTTCAGTCGATCCGGTATGGAGTTTCAGCATCTGTTCTCGGCCGGCTCCCAGCGCGAACATTTGTTTTGCCGGAGTATCTACTTACTTATAACTGTGAACCAGGAACTGAAAACTCTCTCTACGACTTGCTGCCTTCGGCTTTCGCTTTCGGTCGCACGGTGACCGGCAAGGCAAAAAGGTTGATGAAACCTTCGGCGTCTTTGGGGTTGTAGCGGCCCATGGTGAAGCTGGCGAGGTCCGCGCGATAAAGCGAGTAGGGCGAAAGCCGCTTGGTGACGTTGAGGGTGCCCTTCCACAGCTTCAGGCCGACCGAGCCGGTGACGCGCTGCTGCGCCACATCGAAGAAACCGTCCAGCGCCTCGCGCAGCGGCGAAAACCACAAGCCGTTGTAAACAAGTTCCGCATAGCGCACCGAAAGCGCCTGCTGGAAGTGCGCGGTCTCCCGGTCAACGGTAAGCCGTTCCAATTCCTGGTGCGCGGTAACCAGCAGCGTGCCGCCCGGTGTTTCATAAGCCCCGCGCGACTTCATGCCCACCAGGCGGTTTTCCACCAGATCCGTGCGCCCGATGCCATGCTTCGCAGCAATTTCGTTCAGCGTGTTCAACAACTCAATCGGTCCAAGCTTCTTCCCGTTCACGGAAACCGGCGTGCCCGCTTCAAATCCGATTTCGACTTCTTCCGCCTTGTCCGCAGCCTTTTCCGGCGAAACGACCCACTGCCACATGGCCTCGTTCGGCGCGTTGGCGGGATCTTCCAGTTCGCCGCCTTCGTGGCTCAGGTGCCAGATGTTGCGGTCGCGGCTGTAAATGTTTTTCTTGCTCTGCTCCACGGGAACCTTGTGTTTTTCCGCGTAAGCGATGGCATCTTCTCGCGAATCAATATCCCACTCGCGCCAGGGAGCGATGATTTGCACATTCGGCGCGATGGCCTTGTACGCCAGCTCAAAGCGCACCTGGTCGTTGCCCTTGCCGGTGCAGCCGTGCGAAAGCCCGTCCGCTCCAAGCTGCAGCGCGAGCTCCGCCTGCCGCTTCGCAATCACCGGCCGCGCCATCGAAGTGCCAAGCAAATAGGTGTGTTCATACACCGCGCCGGCCCGCAACGTCGGCCAGATGTAGTCGCGCACAAACTCTTCGCGCAGGTCCTCGATGTACGCCGAGGATGCGCCGGTAGCAAGAGCTTTCTTGTGAGCAGCCTCGAGATCTTCCTGCTGGCCAACATCGCCGATCATGGCGATCACTTCGCAGCCATAATTCTCGCGCAGCCAGGGAATGATGATCGAAGTATCCAGTCCGCCCGAATAGGCGAGCACAACTTTCTTGGGTTTTTGCGCTTGCGGTTTCACTCTGTGATTTCTCCTTGGCGACAGAACACGATATCAAGTAAACAGCGCGTGCAGAATGGCCTTCTGCACGTACATCCGATTTTCCGATTGCTGCAGCACCACGGAAGTCGGCCCGTCGAGCACTTCGTCCGTCGCTTCCTGACCGCGGTGCGCCGGAAGGCAGTGCATGAAAAGCGCGCCCGGCCCGGCCTGCTCCATAAGCTTGCGATTCACCTGGTACGGCTTGAAAATCTGGCGCCGCATCTTTTCTTCCGCCTCAAACCCCATGCTGGTCCATGAATCGGTGTAGACCGCCTGCGTGCCTTCCACCGCTTCCGCCGGATCGGTGAAAAGTTCAATCTTCGCGCGCGTCTCTTTCGCCAGGCGCTTGGCATCAGCAAGCACGTCCTGCGCCGGAGCATAGCTTGCCGGAGTCGCCATCCGGAGATTCACGCCCAGGCGCGCGGCTAGGAAAATCAGCGAATTGCAGACGTTGTTGCCGTCGCCCACATACGCGAGCTTCAGCCCTTTCAATGAACCGAATTTCTCTTCCAGAGTGAAGAAGTCCGCCAGCGCCTGGCAGGGATGGAATTTGTCGGAAAGCGCGTTAATCACCGGAATCGAAATATTCTGGGCCAGTTCCTCCAGCACCCGTTGCTCGTAAACGCGGGCAACAATCCCCTGCACCCAGCATTGTAAATTCCGTGCGACGTCCGGGATGGATTCGCGCTCGCCGAGCCGGGCCTGTGTATGATCCAGAAACACCACAAACCCGCCCATGCTCTGGATGCCGACCTCAAACGTGACGCGCGTGCGCAATGACGGTTTCTCGAAAATCAGCGCGATATGTTTGCCGCGAAGTGTGGAAGCGTAGCGCGCAGGGCGCGCTTTGATCTCCGCCGTGCGCTGCAGCAGGTCGCGAGCGTCCGCGGAACTCCACTCCGCCCCGGTCAGGAGGTCCTTGGTTACGGCAACAGGAAGCGTGATCGTCGTAGTCATCGATTTCTCCAAATTTCTCCTGTGGCTAAACTGCCGCGCTGGCAGAATGCCCAGCGGAAGAAAACTCCCGGAACACTCGCGTTCCAGGAAGCTCGAGAGATGAAGTGATTTTAGTGGGAGCTGCAACAAACCGGCTGGGAGCCAACGCGGCGGAGGCGGAATTTCCACCAACAATGTGCACTTCGCGAACCCCGGACTGCAGCGCCCGCTTCGCCGCCTCCAGCTTCAGGATCATGCCGCCCGAAACCACGCGCGAATGAATCAGCTGGTCGATCTCTTCGCAGGAAATGGCCGAAAGTACTTTTTCGCCGTCCAGCACCCCGGCAACGTCCGTGAGATAAATCAGATGATCGGCTTCAGCAAACTCAGCGCAAGCCGCGGCCATGTGGTCGGCATTGATGTTGTAAAGCTCGTTGTCCGCCCCCAGTCCCAGGCAAGCGGCCACAGGCAACAACTTTGCTCGCCAGAGCGACTCAAGAAAACGAACATTCACGCTCGTCAGATATCCGACATAGCCGAGGCCCCCTTCGACATCGTTGTGCACCAGCGGTGCAGCCGAAAAACACGCTGCATCCGCTGCGCAGATGCCGAGGGCCGGCTGCCCCTCTGCGGTGATAGCCGCGGAGAGTTGCTTGTTCAGCACGCCGGCGAACACCATCACCGCCGCATCGCGCGTTTCCTTATCCGTGACGCGCAAGCCGCCCACAAACTTGCTCTCAATGCCCAGGCGTTTCAGGGTGGCAGTAAAAATCTTTCCCCCGCCGTGGACTACCAGAATTTCGTGCTTGGCAGGCCAG
>Ga0210402_10003682_pt1 | contig 14268 bp, 5 predicted proteins | sample IncBWC7MmetaG_FD_161055 | JGI IMG/M metagenome (GOLD analysis project Ga0210402, IMG submission 161055) | Forest soil microbial communities from Barre Woods Harvard Forest LTER site, Petersham, Massachusetts, United States - Inc-BW-C-7-M | ecosystem: Environmental > Terrestrial > Soil >...
CAGTGCCGGAACCAGGGTGTTTGCCAGCAACACACTCATTCCCGCCACCAGAACTCCAGCGATCCCGATGGAACGGACCTCGCTGATGGGGACGGTCATGAGGGCTACAAATCCGATGGCTACAGTCGAGGCTGAAATCAGTAGGGTACGACCTGCCTGACGAGCCGCGATGGCCGAAGCTTTGAGCCCGTTTTGCTCGCTGGCAATCGCTTCCCGGAAGCGGCTGACCATCAGGAGCGCGTAGTCGATTCCCAGGCCTAGCCCCAGCATCGTGGACAGATTCTGAACCAGAATGGACAAGTGCCAACGCAGGGCCAGGAATCCCGCAATGGCGAGAGCCGTCGCGATGGCAAACTGACCGACCGCCACCGGAATCAGGGCAGCAACCAAGCTGCCGAAAGCCACCAGCAGAAGCGCGAGTGTTCCCGGAATCACGAGACTCTCGGCGTGTTGCACATCGTCGGCGCTGGCCTTCCGAATGTCGAAATTGAGTGGGGTTTCTCCGGTCAGTTCGAGCTTCACCGCCGGATAGCGGCCCCGCAGTTGGTCTTGCAGAGAGTTGTCGATGGCGTGAAGCTTTGGGACGAGCGTCTCCACCGGACCGTCGGTCGGAGCGAGTCCCACCAAAACAAAGGTACCCCCTCCCTTACCCAGGAAAATCGGGTCGCGAAAATCAAGATGGGAAACGACTCCGGACACGCCGGGTTCTTCTTTCAGTTTCTCCTCAATTGTCGCTAAGGCTTGCTCGCCCTCTTCCGAATCGACAGGAGGGAGTCCTTGAATCACCAGGACCACGCGGTCAACGAAAGGCGAATGAAAGCGAGTGGCCAACTCTTGCGGGATTCTTCCCGCCTCGCTACCGTCGATGCGGGTCGCGGTTTCCAGATGGCGCTCGGCGTGAAAGGAAAATGGGAGCAGCGCGAGGACGGCGGCAAGGACTACTCCGGCCGGCCAGAAACGGCGCACATGCATGAGATTCATAGTGTCATGCCGAATCGGGGAGTGGGTTAAGTCTTCCCCGTTTGGCTTGTGGTAATTTGAAATCCTAGAGGATCGAGGGAAAGATCAGCAACAGAGAACTAGCCACTACTCAACATCGTTACCGTTAACGAGATTCCCATCCTACGCGGAGCCAGGTTTCGTATTATTTTAATGTGTGGTAAGGATACATGGTTTCCCGGAGGACGATTGCATAAACTCGTGCTGCTTGGTTTGATTGCCGCCGCGCAACTTGGCGCCGCCGACCCCCGCATCGGCTCCTGGACGCTCACCTCTGCGCAGTCTTCCCTGGATCCACCTAACAAGCTCTCCATCACACGTCTACAGCGTGAAGTGCACATCGTGATGACAGGCGATACCCACGTCGATTTTAGCGCGAAGTTGGACGGCCACGAAGCGCCCGTACCCGGCAATCCGGCATTTAATCAAATCGAGCTGCGGCGGATCGACAAGCATCAAGTCGAAATCATCGAGAAGAAGGATGGAGCCCTGGTGGCGACGATTCACGACAAGCTGTCGAACGACGGCAACGAGTTAACCAGCCGGACTTCGCAGACTGGCCGCGCCGACCGGATCACCGTGTGGACACGGAGCGGGGGAAAGAGGGCGGCCAATGACTTATTCGCCGGTGAGTGGACGCAGGATCGGAGTAAGACCCGGTTGCGGCAAGGCATGACGCTCAAGATCGAGGCAGACGGGAAAGATGGGGTCCGCTTCTCGGGTGACTTCAGCTACAGCGCGCGCTTTGACGGTAAGGAATACGACCTGAAAAACTCCAGCAACGATACCGTGAGCCTCCAACTTGTCGACGCTCACACAGTCGATTCGATTTACCGGCGGGACGATCAAATCGCTCAAAAAGATCGGTGGGTCGGTTCCGCCGACGGAGCAGAGATGACGCTAACCACGACGGGCAAGTTGGAAACGGGTCAAGAAGCAAAAGAGACCCTGGTATTTCGGAAACAATGATCTATCGCTGGGCCACGCCCGCGGCACCCGCGGTCGAGCCGCCGACCGGCAAGTTACCCACGGCGTTGAACTCGCGGGTCGCAACCGAGATGATTCCTTTTCGTTGCATGAATCGCAGGATGCCGTTGACGGTTTCCTCAAGAGATGGATCGGGCTTGCCCCATGCGGAGGCATCCCGAGCTGCCTGATAGCAGGAACTGTCGTAGCGCTTGAACTCCATCGATGAGATGTTGTCCACCGAGTTCACCAGAAAGTCCAGCAGCGGAAATAGAAGATCTTCCTTCCTGCATCTCCGGATCAGCTCGGGAACGAAGTCGGGAAGGCTGAATATTTCGAATTGCCGGCCGGTCGCCTTGGTAATCAGGCCGGTAATATCCAGCATGTTCGCGTAGTCGTCCCTCACTACGTGATAATCCCTGTTCTCCGTGCCCGGAGTTGTGGAAATCGCAACGATGTTGTTGGCCGTGATGTCCGCCGGAACGAAACTGACCTGGTTCAGGGCATCGACGCCAATGCCGTGATTCACCATGAATGCGACAAGACGCACGGCAATGTCGAAGTTATTCCCGCCCCCTGTAATGGAGGGACTGACCAGGGCGGGCCGGAATATCCGCGTTTGCAGCCCGTTGCGGCGCGCATCCATAACGACTTGCTCCGACACCCACTTGGACTGGCTGTAGCCGAAATCGAGAAGCTCCATATTCTCGTTGAAGTCGGTCTCATAGAGAACTTTCTTCACGGCCCAGCCGAATATGAAGGTGGTCGAGACGTAGTTGAAGCTCTTGGACCGTCCTTCGAACGCCAGTTTCAAGATCTCATTCGTCCCCAGCACGTTCGCGTCGCGCATCCGGTCGTAGTTGAGCAGGTAGTTTACGGTTGCGCCGTTATGGAACACCGTGTCGATTTCATTCGCGAGGAAATCCCACACTCCCTGGGTTAATCCCAGTTCCTTCTGGCCAAGATCTCCGCAAACGGGATGCACCCGAGCCTCGAACATGTGCATCAGGTCGGTTGGGCAAGGCCCCATCGATTCCATCGCGGCCCTCAGCCTCTGCTTGCCCTGACACTCATCGGAAGCCCGGACGAGAACGTGGATCTTCGCGTGTGTTTGTTCGAGCAGACTTTTCACCAGGAACGGCCCGATGAAGCCGGTGCCGCCGGTGAGCAGAACATGATTCAGGATTGGTGTTTCCGGCGATAAGGCAGGCGCCGAAGGCTCGAAGATGAGCTTTCGGTCGTTTTTCATCATCAGCTGTTCCGCCGAGCGTTGCTCTTCGCGGAAAGCCGCCAGGGACTGCCGCAGGGGAACCAGCGCTTCTTCAGGAGCTCGCTCCAACTGTTCGGCCAGCTGAAAGAGTTCGGCCACGCTTACACGCTGAATGAGACCGACATCCACCTGCCTCGCCAGCATCTCGGCGCCTTTATCTTTCAAAAGTTCCTTGATCTCATGCATGAAGACAACAAGGTCGAGGGAATCCAGGCCGGCTTCGATGAGGTTGTACGATTCCGTGCCCGTCAGGTTGTAACGGGCTTTCAATACGTCGAAGGGCGACTGGCCTACAGAGCCGGAAGCCGAGGATCCATCGTCCTTTTCCCGCGAAAACACCGAGAGAACGGTAAATTGACCTTGCAGCCACATGTGCTTGGTCTTATGGCGCATGATCTTGCCGGAACTGGTTCTCGGTATGGCACGGGGAGCGATGAAACAAATCAGCGCCACTTCCACGTTGAGGTAATTCCTGACGGCGGCTGAAATCTTCAGCGCGTCCGGAAGCACAAGAGCCTTTGGATTCTTCACCTCAGCGACGATCGCCAGCGCTGGATCGGTGTCTTCATTGATCTGGAACGCGGCAACGCAATTCGCCCGGATCAGGCCGGACGCTTTCTCCACCACTGCCTCGATATCCTGCGGGTAGTAGTTTTGCCCGCGGATAATGATCATGTCCTTGATGCGGCCGCACACGAAAAGTTCACCGTTGTGGAAGAAGCCCATATCGCCGGTGCGAAGGTAGCCATCGTCATAGGGACTATCATCCACGAGCCGGGCGTGAAACAGCTTCAGCGTCAGTTCCGGATTGTTCCAGAACCCCGGGCACTTACTCCCTCCGGCAATCCAAATCTCACCGATTCGACCCGGCTCCAAAGCGAGGTGCTTCTCCGGATCCACGATCTTTACCGTCATGCCGGGCAGAGGAGTTCCGCAACTTACAATCTGAGTGGCTCCGCCGACTTCGGAGACTTCCGTCGTCATCCGAGCCTTCCCTAGCGCGACGGCGTTCTTGTTGACCGAAATAATATTGCGGCCACGGAGCGAAACCGCGAGAGTATTCTCCGCCAGCCCGTACGCGACAAAAAAGCTCTCGGATCGAAGCCCGTAGGGCTGAAAGGCCTGCAGGAACCGGGTGTATGTGTCCGGTTTGACGGGTTCCGCGGCCACCATCAGCAATCGGAGCGAGCTAAGATCGCAGCTCTCCAAACTCTCTTTCGAAAGCCGCCCGGCGCGCAAGCAATAGTCGTAAGCGAAGTTTGGCGCCGCCGAGGCGCTGGCCTCATAAGTCTTGATCGCGTCGAACCACAGAGTCGGGCGCTGAATAAAATCCGTGGGAGCGAAGCCGTAGGTCGTGCCGCCGGTAAGTGCAGGGTACAAATAGCACCCGATCAGTCCCATATCGTGATACTGCGGAAGCCAGGAAACGACTACCGGCGCGTCATGGTCGATCACGAGCGGGCAGTTATGCAATATGTTCTCATGGGTGACCATCACGCCTTTAGGATCACGAGTCGACCCCGACGTGTACTGCAGAAACAGAATTTTCGAATTGCCGTTGGAGGCGCCGTTAGAGCCGCCGTTAAACGATCCGTTCGAAACCAGATCGACGAAGTCTTCCGTGACAACCCAACGCAGTCCAGAGATGTAGTCGACGTCAACTCCCGATGAAGAGACTCCGCTTCTGGCAAGATTTGTCCTCAGGGATCCCAGATAGTCTTTGCTGGTTAGAATGCCGGCGGCCTGACAGTCCTTTGCGATGTGGACCATTTTGTACAGGGCGCTCTGGAAGCCACGAGAACTAGGGGGATAGACAGGGACGGGGATCAACCCCGCGCGCACGCAGCCAAAAAAGGCGCAAATCATTTCGAGCCCCGGCGGGTAGGCGAGCAGAAGACGGTCCCCCGAGGCGAAACCGTGCTCCTTGCGCAGGTGGCCGGCGATCACATTCGTGCGGTGGAGAAACGACTCATAGGAGTAGCCTCCAATCTGATTGCCGTTCACGTCAATATACGAATAGAGAAGCCTGTGCGGGTGCTGATCCCCTAGACTATCCAGCTTGTCCAAAATCGAAGCCATCATAGATCGGATCGGTACTCGTGGCGGTGGCACCGCCATTCGTCAACCTCCTACGTTGAATGGAAAAGCTCCGTAATAAGAAAACAAAGTCTCGCTGCTTCCCGTGCACAGGGAACAGAGTGACTTCGAGAATACAGGCATAGCCGCTCCTAAGGCCATGCTTTCTCGGTCCAGTGAAGACAGCCCCGCCCCGGCGCCGGATCATCCCGACTTAAACCATCTTCGCTCGATATCACTGAGCCGTCGATGGTAACAGAGATTTGGAACGCTGGGAAGAAGCGCGTCGTTGTCACTTCGTAGACCATCCGCGTTACGCCCGGTTCCGTTAATCGGAAATTCCCTTGATCTTGCGCAAGTTTTAGAGCTAACATCAAGTTTCCTGACACTTACGCCCGAGGCGGTGTCTGGGCAACACAAGTCCGCCGCTGGCCGGTTGATCCTTGGCAAACCCTGCCGGGATGCCTCGGCCAGAGCTAACATCATTTGCGCCGGTAACTTCGAGACGAGGCGGCTATTAATCTGAACCCGGAGATTGAAGATCTTGTGCCATCGGAGGCCGCGTTGCGGCACTCCGTTCCCGATCAGGCGTGTGCCTCTTCCTTCCCGAAAGTCTTGCGCCGGCGCCTCGACGATTTCTTTTCCGAAGGCAACATTTCTCCTAAAGCCGACCGCGCCATGTGGGTCAAGATCGCGGTGGGGCTGGCAGTGCTGGCGGGCAGTTGGATCGCTCTTTACGCGTTCAAGCCGGATTCATGGAGGTTCGTCGGACTCTACCTTCTAAATGCCATCGCGCAAACGTTTCTTTTGTTGAACATTGCGCATGACAGCAACCACAACGCCATCTCGTCGGTGCGGTCTGTAAACAAATCCCTGAACTACGTTTTCGACGTCTGCGGAATCAGCTCCTACATGTGGCGTATTCTCCATCATCGAGGCCACCACTCCTGCATCAATCTCCATGGTGAAGACGACGCGCTTACCGGACGCGGCATCCTTCGCTTTACGCCTCACGAACCCCGGGCGCCTCTGCAGCGGTTCCAACACATCTATGCGCTGTTCCTTTACGCGGTGTTCTCTCTCGACTATGTGTTCGTGAGGGACTTTGAGTGCTTTTTCTTCCCGTCCCACGACTATCTGAAACAAACGAAGCATCCGGTGCGGGAATACGTCATCCTCTTTGCGGGGAAGGCTTTCTACCTCACCTACATGCTGATCTTGCCGCTCGTGTTGCTGGGGAAATCGCCGCTGCTGGTCGGCGTGTCTTTCTTGCTCGCCCACTTGATCATCGGTTTGAGCGTCGCCCTCGTATTCCAGACCACCCACTGTGTTGACGGAACTTACTTTCCCCTGAGCCGCGACGAGTTTGACAACGGGATCTATCACATTTTCGCGACAACAGCCGACTACGCGACGACCAGCCCGATTGTCGGTTGGCTTGCGGGCGGACTCAACCACCATATCGTCCATCATCTGTGCCCTTTTGTATGCCACACTCACTATGCTCCACTGACCCGGATTGTGAAGGAGACAGCCGAGGAATACGGCGTTGCCTACCGGCAACATCCCACCATGAGCCGGGCGATCAAACATCATCTGCTACTTTTGAAGCAACTGGGAAACCAGGATCAGTTCTCAGTACCTGATTTGCACCTATGACTACGGCATCTATTCAGGCAAGTCATTCGACATTCTCCACTGTTCTGCGCAACCGCCTGGATAGCGAGGCGTGACCGTGCCGCAAAGCGTGCCCGCGGTCTCTCGATTCCAATCCTTCCTGGATTCGCGCGCCATGGCCCGCAATCCCGTGCGGGTTCTCACGAAGTACACCGAACTTCATGGTGAAACCTTCCGGTTCTATTTCGGCGGCGTCAAGGAGGCGATTGTCACCACAAATCCCGTCGTCATTCAGCATGTGCTGAAGACGAATTCGGAGAACTACCACAAGTCTGAAATCCAAAAGAAGCGGATGGGCCATTTCCTGGGCAAGGGTCTGCTCACCACGGAAGGGGAAGCCTGGCGGACGCAACGGCGCCTCATCCAGACGGGATTTGAACGGAAGCAACTCGAAGTTCTGTCGTCGATCATGCAGGACTCGCTTACCGACTCGCTGCGGGATTTCGACAGACAGGCTCGGATCGGCCCAGTCGACATCTACCCCCTCATGATGAAGATTACCTTCGCAATGGTCGGCAGGTCTTTGTTTGGCGCCCGGTTGAAAGAGGAAGACATCGACCTCATCAGCCTGGCCATCTCGACCGTCCAGGAATTCATGGTTCGGCAGACGATCCAGCCCTATCTGAATCCTTGGTTTGCCGTATCGGGCGAACTGCGCAAGCACTGGGACCTTCGAAGCCGCGCTTTCGGCGTGCTGGACGAATACCTGCAGCGGCGCCGCAAGGAAGCTCCCGGCCACGATCTGCTGCAGATTTTGATGGATGCTCGCTACAGCGACGGCCAGGGTATGCCCGATGAATTGATCCTCAGCGAGAGCATGCAACTGCTGGTCGCCGGCCATGAAACGTCGTCGAACGCTTTATCGTGGCTTCTCTACTTGTTGAGCTCGCGCCCGGATTGTGTCGAGAGGGTACGGCAGGAGTTCGATTCTGTGCTGGGCGAAAGGCCTTTGAGTTACTCGGACGTTTCGAAGTTCGAGTTTACGACTCAGGTCATACTGGAGGCGTTGCGCCTTTATCCGCCGTTTTGGATGGTGGATCGAATGGCTCTCGCAGACGACCGCGCCGGCGATCTCGCCATTCCCCGGGGCTCGACGGTCGTCGTGTTCATTTACGGCGTGCAGCATTCGCCGAAATACTGGGAGAACCCGGAAAGTTTCGACGAGGAACGCTTCTCCAAGGCGAAGGAGAAGCTGCACACGCCTTTCGCCCATTTACCCTTCGGGGCTGGACCTCGGGGCTGTATCGGCGGCAATTACGCCATGCTGCAGATGCTCATGATTCTGAGTGTTTTGCTCAGAAAATATGATTTCTCGCTGGTGCCGGGCCAGACCATCGAAGCGCGCCCCATGGTGATCTTGCGACCCGAGCACGGAATCCGCATGACCTTCACCGAGGCAATCCCACGCGATGCCGACAAACTGTCCGGCTGCTTACGCTGATCGAGCATTTGGCGCCCGCTCGCTACTCCGCTGTAACGGGGCCGAACGCTGGTGAACAAGACGCGACTCTCGAGCGGCGTCGTGGCCTGAGTTCCCGCCCAAGGCCAGTGGCGTTTGTCGTGAGCAATCGCGAAGCAATGCACCCATAAGCTCGTGACGCACCGCGTTCCGGGTGCACTTGGACTTTCTGCGGGTATATACTCGATGCACTTTTGCCCTTTGCGGAGAGTTTTGGGCCCTTCTGTCTGGTCCCAGCCAGGCGACCTATGCACAACCGGGATTCGCGATTTGATCCTCACGACCGAGAGAAAGGGACCAGTCCGCCGGGGGTGAGTGTTCCCGTAAAAGGGGACAGTGCCAGTTCTAACCCGCCACTGGACCCCGACGCAACCGTAGTTGATTTTTCTCAGTCCTACTTGGATGCCGGGGCCACTCTGCCGCCTGACGACGCGACCTTAGTCGACGCGATCTCGCCGCCCCGCCGCACGGCTCCCGGATCCGTCCGGGTGCAGACCAGTGCGCCGGAGCTGAAACCGGGTGACGTACTGGGTGGCCGCTACGACATCCTGCAGCTACTGGGTGAAGGCGGGATGGGCGCGGTGTACAAGGCGATGGACCGGGAGTTGAACCGCCCGGTCGCTCTGAAGCTCATCCGGCCGCAACTGGCGGCGAACCCCTCGATCCTGGCGCGCTTCAAGCAGGAACTCCTGTTGGCACACCAGGTCACGCATAGGAACGTCATCCGTATCTATGATCTGGGCGACGCCGAGGGCGTGAAATTCATCACCATGGAGTTTGTCGAAGGCGTGGACCTGCGCGCCCTGATCCAGGAGAAGAAAAAATTCGCGCCGGAGGAAGCCGTCGAGATTACCGAGCAGATCTGCCGCGCTCTCGAGGCCACGCACAATGTGGGCGTGATTCACCGCGATCTGAAGCCCCAAAACATCATGCGCGATCAATCCGGCAGGATCCTGCTGATGGATTTTGGCCTGGCCCGCACCGTCGAAGGCGACGGCATGACCCAAAGCGGAGCCTTGGTCGGGACGATGGAATACATGTCTCCCGAGCAGGCACTGGCCAAGAACCTGGACCAGCGCTCCGACCTGTTCACGCTGGGCTTAATCCTCTACGAACTGCTTACGGGGAAAACTCCGTACTCGGCTGAAAGCGTTGTCGCCAGTTTGATTAAGCGGACCCAGGAAAGAGCGATTCCGGTCTCGGATCACGATGGGACGATCCCGGCGCCGCTCAGCAACATCGTGAGCAAATGCCTGGAGCGCGATCCTAATCTGCGCTATCAAAATGCGGCCGAGTTGTTGCGCGCTTTGGATTCTTATTCGGGCAAGGGAGCAGCGGCGAATTTGCAGTTCCAACCCGCCGTCGAGCCCTGGGGGCGAACCATTCACTGGCCGCTGGTGACCGGGATTGTCACGGTGGTAGTGCTTGCAATTGTGGGCTACGCGTTCCGTGGGCCGCTTTTCTCCCCTTCGGCCAAGAAAGTGGCGCAGACGCAGGCGCTATCGCTGGCCGTGATGCCATTTCAAAACAGGTCGGGGGATGCGTCCTGGGACTGGTTGGGGCCCAGTCTCGCCGACATGTTGAGCACGGATGTAGGACAATCCACGCACCTGCGCGCCGTATCTTCCGACCGCGTACAGCAGGTCTTCCATGATCTGCGAATCACTCCCAACGCCGGCGTCGATACGTTGACCCTCGGCCGAGTCGCCGAGTTCACGAATGCCGACACCCTAGTCTGGGGGCAATACACCAAGCTGGGGGAACAGATCCGCATCGACGCGACGCTTCAGGATCGGAAGCATAATCGCACGATCCAGGTGAAGACAGAAGCCGTCAATCAACAGGACCTGTCGGCGGCGGTGGACCGGCTCGCGGCGATGATCCGGCAGAACCTCGCCCTATCGCCCGATCTGGTCAAGGAACTTCAGGCGCAATCCTTCAAGCCGAACTCGACCTCGGTGGATGCGTTGCGCGATTACAACCAGGGACTGCAGTTGTTGCGCCAAGGCAATAATCTCGAAGCGAAGAAGCAGTTTGAGGCTGCGACCAAAGAAGATCCTCAGTTTGCGGTAGCTTATTCGCGGCTGGGAGAAGCCCTTTCTGCCTTGGGGTACGACGCGGACGCCGAGCAGTCGTCGCGGCATGCGGTGGATTTGAGCCAGAGTCTTCCGTTAGCCCAGAGATATTTTATCGAGGCGAGTCTGGCGCGCATCACAAAGGACAACCAGAAGGCTGTCGCGGCCTACGAGAATCTCGCCAAGAGTTTCCCCGACAACCTCGATGTGCAATTCGCGCTGGGAAGCCTCTATGAAGACGCCGGTGATTTGGACAAGGCGCGATCGAACTACGCGAACGTGCTGAAGGCCGACGGCAAGAATCTCGACGCCCTGTTGGCCATGGGTCGAGTGGAGATCAAAGCCGGCAATCCGCAGAAGGGACTCGATCCGCTCGATCAAGGCCGTCACATTGCGATTGATCTGGACAATCAGGAGCAGCAGGCGCTCATCCTGCAGGCCACGGGCATTGCCTACAAGCTAATGAGCAAGCCCACAGAGGCGCTTCGTAACTATGAAGACTCGATGGCGATCAACCAGCGCCTAGGGCAGAAGCGCGGGGTCGCAGCGAGCCTGGAGGAAATCGCGGAAGTGCAGCTCTCGCTGGGCAAACCCGACGACGCGTTGAAGGCTTACAACGATGCTCTGAAGATCCGGCAGGAAATCGGCGCCAAGAAGGAAGCCGGGGACACACTCAACGACCTGGGTGATTTCTACCTGGAACGCGGGCAGCCCGACAAAGCACTCCAAATGTTTAAGGAGTCACTGCAGATTCAGCGCGACGCGGGGGATCAGGCCAACCAGGCCCTTTGCCTGAGCAACATCGGCGCCGCCTATCTGCAAAAGAGCGAGAACGAGGATGCTCTCACCTACCTGCAGCAAGCCCTGCAGATCCGCGAGAAGTTGAACATCCCGAGCAATCTTGCGCAAGCCCTGGGTAATGTCGGGGGTGCGTACGCGAGCCTCGGACAGTATGACCAGGCGATGACTTCTTATATGCGTGGGCTCGACCTGTACCGCAAGTCCGACGATAAGATGGGCATCGCCGCGATGTCGAATAGCGTGGGACTGGTCTTTGAGGAGCAAGGGCGTCTGGGTCCGGCGGTGGCTGCGTTGCAGGATGCGGTGCAGTCGTTCCGCGATGCCGGCGACCGAAGCGGGACCATGGCACAAGCCCTGACCGATCTGGCGGGCGCACTTGCGAGGACCGGAAGAGGACAAGAGTCCACCAAACTACTCGAAGAGGCGCAGGGTCTTGCCCGGGACCTAAAGAACGACACACTGTCTGCCAGTCTTCTGAATACCGAAGGGGATGTCCACTTCTATCGGGGCGATCTGAAGCTGGCGAAGGATTCGTATCAGCAAGCGCAGCGCGTGGCGTCGCACAGCACCGACAAGAATGGCTTGCTCACGTCAAAGCTGAATCTGGCGAGGGTCGCCGTTGGCGAAGGGCATTCTCAGTCCGCAGCCGCGGATTTGCGGGCGCTTGGGCAGCAGGCCGACTCCCTCGGTAAGAAGTACATCGCGGTGGTCTCTTCGACACTCATGGGCCAAGCCCTGATCGATAGTAAGGACTATTCACGCGCCCGGCAGGAGTTGCAGCGCACCCTGAGCAGGAGCGAAAAGCTCGGGCTTCGACTGGAGAACGCAAAGATTCACTACCTGTTAGGAAGAGCTCTCCGGCTTTCGGGGACCCCGTCGGAAGCGGCGGTTCAGTATCGCGAGGCGCTCCGACTGCTTGACGAGATCCGCAAAGAGCCCGGAGCGGAGCCGATTATCGAGCGTTATGATCTGAAACCTATCTACGGTGACGCCACAAAGTTCGCGCAATAAATGAGCCTTCAGTTTTCTGAATACCCTCCAAACGATACGGAATGAAATAGAAGAGGGCGGCGGGATTCGAGAATCCCGCCCTTCCTGTTTTTCCGCGAGATCGACCTAGTGGCCTTTCTTGCCCACGGTCCCAGTCAGGGGTACTGCCTGTGGGCTACCCGGGGCGTTGTCCGTGATGTTCAGGGTTGCCGAGCGCGTACCCGAATCGTCGGCATTGAACTTAACGGTGATGCTGCAGTTGTTGCCGGCAGAGAGCGACGAGCCGCAGGTGCTCGTAAAGGTGAAGTCGTCACTGTCTGATCCTGGGCCGGTCGAAATCGCAATCCTCGTAATGCTTAGAGTGGCATTGCCAAGGTTAGAAACCGTTACCGTTTGCGTGGCAGTTTTCCCGGAGGCCACGGTCCCGAAGTTGATGCTGCTCGGCGATACGCCGATCGCGGGCTGGGTCACCAGCAGCGTTACTTGTGCGCTTGCCTGCGTGTAATCCACCGAATCCGACGGCGTAAACGTCACCGACAATGTTTGATTGCCGGCCGCAAGCACCGTACCCGCGGAAGGTGTATACACGAACGTTCCCGGCACGTTCGCAGCGGCGTTGAGTTGGGTCGAACTCAGTGGCGTCCCATAGGAGATGGGCGCCGGAGCCGGCCAGGTGATGGTCGGTATTGCTTTGTTCACCACCAACAGGACTGTGGCCGTTGCGCTTCCGTAGTCGGCCGTGTCGGTTGGCGTGAACGTGGTCGAAAGCGCCTGCGTCCCGGCGCCCAGCACGGTTCCCGGAGCCGGAGAGTAAACGAACGTACCTGCTACGTTTGCGGAGGCATTGAGCTCCGCCGCGCCGAGCGACGTCCCGTAGGTGATCGCGGACGGCGCCGTCCAAGTGATCGTCGGGGTTGCTTGTGCGACCGTATAGCTCACTGGGCTCGAGCTTGCATTGCCGACGAGATCCTGCGAATAGGCGGTGAACGTATGGGGTCCGACTGTAGTGGTATCCACCGGGCTGGTCATCGTGATCGAGGACGTGGGCGGAATTTGTGCGTATTGCTTTGTCGGTGCGCACAACACGACGCCAGAGCCGCCATCGGCACAGGTGTAGGTGGCCGTGACCGACTGGCCGAATACCGGGCTCGATACAGACAGGCTCGGCGTGCCGATCGTCGGCGCTTTCTTGTCGACCTGGAACGGGCCGAAGGGACCCTGGGTCGTGGAGTTCCCGGCTACGTCGGAGACTGTCACGATCGGAATGGTGACGCTGCCCGTTTCCGTGCCAGCAGGCACATTGGTCGAAAGCGTAAAGCTCGACTGGCTCGAGTTGGCCAGGCCAGATCCGCCAGCATTGTCATTCGCCGTGCAGCTGTAGAGAACGTCGGCAGCCTGCCATCCGGTGGGTGGCGGATTTGGTCCGATGCAGTTGGCGGTGGGGGCAGTTTTGTCGACCTGGATTGTGAAGGTTGGCGTGGCGCTGCTCACCGTATTGGCACCGCTGTTGTTGGTGACGATGGTCTCAACCGTTCCAGCGCTGTCGGTGGCGAAGAACGTTACCACGGTCGTCCCCTCAACCGTGCCGGGAATCGTGATTGTTCCAGTGGACCCCTGTAGGCTTCCTGACGCCGGAGTGGGAAGGTTCGCTCCGCTCGCGCTATACGTAATGTTGGTGACGGTCGGCAGAGAGGACGGCGGGTTGTGATTATTGCCGGGCACCGTCTCAACGCTGTTGAAATTCAGCGCGACGCTGCCATTCGTCCAACCGCTGTTCAGAGCAGGAGTGGTAGTCGGCGCTGTGGTCGGCTGCACGACGCCAAGAATTGGAATAAGGACGGAGTTGAAGTTATTCGTTTTTCCGCCCTGGTTCATTAAATCACCGCTAACGCTAGTGAAAATGTTGACCAACCCCTTGCAGGTGTTATCCCCGGAGGCTCCGCAACTGAGAGCCG
>Ga0210402_10003683_pt1 | contig 14267 bp, 13 predicted proteins | sample IncBWC7MmetaG_FD_161055 | JGI IMG/M metagenome (GOLD analysis project Ga0210402, IMG submission 161055) | Forest soil microbial communities from Barre Woods Harvard Forest LTER site, Petersham, Massachusetts, United States - Inc-BW-C-7-M | ecosystem: Environmental > Terrestrial > Soil >...
CAGACCGACGCGGCACGAACTGAAGCGGAGGTAGATCAACGGTTTGCAATCGGGTTGGCGGGCAAACCGTGCCGGCGTAAACCGGGCCCGCATGGCAGTGAGGTGACGTGTGGAGCGGGTGGACTGCGTCGTGGTGGGAGCCGGTGTTGTCGGGCTGGCTGTGGCGCGCGCCCTCGCGCTGGCTGGCCGCGACGTGATCATTCTGGAATCCGCGGCAGGCATCGGCACCGAGACTTCGTCGCGCAACAGCGAGGTGATTCACGCCGGCATTTATTATCCGGCCGGTAGCCTCATGGCGCGGTTCTGCGTCGCTGGTCGCAAGGCGTTGTGCACCTATTGCGCAGAGAAGGGCGTGCCGCACGCGAACTGCGGCAAGCTGATCGTGGCGACCAACGCCGAAGAGGACGCGATGCTGGCCGGCATCAAGCGCCGCGCCGGGGCGAACGGGGTGGAGGGCATGCGCGTGCTCAACGCTGCTGAGGCGATCGCGATGGAGCCGAACCTGTCGTGCACCAGCGCGTTGCTGTCTCCCGTCACCGGCATCATTGACAGCCACGCCTTCATGCTGGCGTTGCAGGGCGACGCAGAGAATGCCGGAGCGACACCGGTGTTTCTGTGCCCGGTTACCGGCGGGCGCGTTGTGCAAGGCGGCGTGGAGATCGATGTTGGCGGCGTGGACCCGATGACCTTGCGTTGCCGGCTGCTGGTGAATTCCGCCGGCCTGCATGCGCCTGGCCTCGCGGCGCAGATTGCCGGCATGCCGCACGACCGCATTCCCCCGACGTGTTACGCCAAGGGCAACTACTTCACGCTGTCGGGGCGTTCGCCGTTCTCGCGATTGATCTATCCGGTGCCGGTGCCGGGCGGCCTCGGCGTGCATCTGACCATCGACCTCGGCGGGCAGGCACGGTTCGGCCCCGATGTGCAATGGATCGACGCGATCGATTACACGGTCGATCCCGCGCGCGCCGACGGTTTCTATGCGGCTGTGCGGAAATACTGGCCGGCGCTGAAGGATGGTGCGCTGCAACCGGGCTACGCAGGCATCCGTCCCAAGATCGTGCCGCGCGGTGCGCCGGCGCAGGATTTCGTCGTGCAGGGTCCGCGGACCCATGGCGTGCCAGGGCTGATCAATCTGTTCGGCATCGAAAGCCCGGGCCTGACCGCGTCACTGGCGCTGGCGGGTCATGTGGTGGAGGTCGCTGCCACTGGCTGAAGGTGTTCGCATCGATCCTTGACGGCCGTCTTACCTGATCTTACTACTGCGCTCCATGCAGACCACTCGGCTTTCCTCGAAGGGCCAGATCATCCTGCCGAAATCGGTACGCGATGAACACCACTGGGAGCCCGGCACAGAGTTTTCTGTCGAACCCGCGGGAGACGGCGTACTGCTACGGCCAGTGAAATCAGTTGTCCACAGCCGCCTCGCCGACGTGGCGGGCTGTTTGCGCGTGACCGGACCCGGGCGTTCGATCGCCGAGATGGACGCCGCGGTCATTGCGGAATTGCGTAGGCGCCGTGATCGCGGTCGATACTAATGTCGTGGTCCGGTTGCTGACCGGAGACGACCCCGCGCAGTTTGCGCGCGTTCACAAACTGTTTGAAACCGAGACCATCTTCCTGCCAAAGACGGTGGCGCTGGAAACCGAGTGGGTCCTGAGAAGCCTCTACGGTCTTCCAGCCCAGGACATTGTGGGCGCGCTTTCTGCTCTGGTAGCGCTGCCGCAGGTCCACTCCGAGGATGCATCCGCCATCGCCGAGGCGCTGGAGCTTTCGCGCCGGGGTCTCGACTTTGCCGATGCATTGCACATCGCGTCCAGCCGGATGGCGGAGCGCTTCGCTACGTTCGACAGGACTCTGATCCGCCGTGCGAGGGCATCTGCGACTCACGTCGTTGTCGCATCCCCTTGAGCGGCAATATGACATCGGGCAGTCAACTGCCGTGGGAGAATGCGATGCAAACATCGATATGCCGAACCTTCAGCCTGTTCGCTGTGCTGATGATCGCGGCGACGGTGGCAGATGCCGATCCAATTCCGGCAGTGGCGGAAGCCAGCAACATGCAGATCATCGGCCACAGCGACCTGATGGGCGCCGGAAAGGGCGGCGAAGGGCTCGCGCTGCGGCAATATCCAAATGGCCAACGCGTGCTGTTCCTCGCCCATGAATCCGCGCCGATGTGCTTCACCGCGATCGACGTGACGAAACCTGAAGACCCGACGGTCATCGCCCAGGTTCCGGTGGAGGCCGAGTTCGCGCGCTGCAACTCGCTCGGCCTGTCCGGCACGACGCTGGCGGTCGCGCATCAGGTCGAGGCGGTGGGGCAGCCCTATGCCGGCATGGACGTGTATGATGTCGCCGATCCCGTGCATCCAAAGAAGTTGTCGCACTTCGACACCGCGGGTCCGCATTCGCGCGGCGTGCATTATCTGTCGTTTGACGATGGCCAGTACGCCTATCTTTCGACCGGAGCAAACGACTTCACGCCGCGCAACAAGGAAGACGATCAGTTCCTGATGATCGTCGATATGCGGGATCCCGCGCTGCCGAAGGAGGCCGGCCGCTGGTGGCTGCCCGGCACGCGCGACGGCGACGCGGAGCCGTCGCCACTGCGGGTGAAGCCGTTCGATGCGGGCATCCGCATGCACACACCCGCCGTGTCGCCGGAGCGGCCGGACCGTGCTTATATCGGCTGGATCGACGGCGGCGTGGTGATCCTCGATATCGCCGACAAGGCACATCCCAAATTGGTCGCACGCCGCTCGTGGCAGTCGCTCGGCAACGGCTTCGCGCACACGGTGCTGCCGATCGTCTCGCGCAATCTGCTGGTGCAGACCGAGGAGGCGACAACGGCAAACTGCAAGGATTGGCCGAAGCGCAATTGGGTCTGGGACATGAGCGACGAGAACACTCCCGTTCCGCTCGCGGTGTTTCCGCCGCCTGCGGACTTCGCTGCTCTATGCAAGGCGGGCGGACGGTTCGGTGCGCACAACATCCACATGAACCGGCCGACCAGCACCTCGCGCACACTGAGCAGAACGGTGGTCGGCAGCTTCTTCAATGGCGGCATCCGCGCCTATTCGATCGAGGATCCCTACCATCCGGTGGAGATCGGCTACCTGGTCGAAGCGCCGCCGCCGGGGAACGCCACGCACACGATCCAGATCAACGATGTTTACGTCGATGAGAATGGTTTGATCTACGCCAACGACCGACTGAGCGGCGGGTTGGACATTGTCAAATACACCGGATCGGTGCCGCTGCAGTAAGCAAACGACCAAGTTCCTCCGTCGTCTTCACCATGGCGCGGGGCGAGGGTTGATCAGCTCCGCGCCTGGTCCGGCCGGAAGCGCACGCCCTTCCGCGCATAACCCCCGCCGAGCCCGATCGGCGTCCCGTCGGCGCGCCAACACGCCGCGCCGGTCATCGTGCCGTCCGCATCAAACTGGATCGCGCTCATACCGCCGCCGACATTGCCGACCGCCGCGACATCGTGCCCGCGGTCGCGCAGCGCGGCGAGCACATCGGACGGCACGGCGTTCTCCACCTCCACGCCGAAGCCCTGGGTCCAGAGGCGCGGCGCCTCCACTGCCTCCTGCACGCTCATGCCGTGGTCGATCAGGTTCGACAGCGCCTGCATCACCGAGGGGAAGATACGCAACCCGCCCGGCAGGCCGAGCGCGTAGCACGGCTTGCCGTCGCGCAGCACGATCACCGGCGACATCGACGACGTGATGCGCTTGCCCGGCGCCACGGAATTCACGCGGCCCGGATATGGCGTGAACACGAACATGTAGTTGTTCGGGATCATCCCAGTGCCCGGCACGATATAGCGCGCGCCGAACAACGAATTGATGGTCTGGGTGCTGGCAACGATGTTGCCCATGCCGTCAGCCACTGTCAGATGCGTGGTATGCGCGCCCTCGCCCGGCGCCACATCGGCACCCCAGGTCTGCGCGCGCGCAAGGTCGATGCGCGCCCGGCGGTCGGCGGCGTAGGATTTCGACAGCAGCTTCGCCACCGGTACCTTGACGAACGCCGGATCCGCGGTCGCGGCGGCACGGTCGGCGAACGCGATCTTCAGCACCTCGGCCAGCAGATGCAGCGTGTCGGCGGATCCAAAACCAAGTGCGCCGATGTCGTAACCTTCCAGGATGTTCAGCATCTGGATGATGTGCAACGGCCCAGATGACGGCGGCGGTGGCCCCACGATGTCATAACCGCGATACATACCGCGCAACGCATCGCGATCGATCGTGCGGTAGCCGGTCAGGTCGGCCCGCGTGATGTAGCCGCCGGCCTTCGACATATGGTCAGCGTAAGTCCCGCCGAGCGCCCCGGTATAAAGCACATCCGGCCCTTCGCGGGCGATGCTCCGCAGCGTCTCGGCGTAATCGCCGGTGACCAGGCGCGTGCCGGGCTGGATCGGCGCACCTCCCGGCAGATAAAGCCGCGAAATCTCCGCGTCGTGCGCCATGTCCGCCGCACAGTCGGTGACGCATTCATGTAGATACGGCGTAACGCGGAACCCGCGCGAGGCGTGCCGGATCGCCGGCTCCATCACATCGGCCAGCGGGAAGGTGCCAAACCGGGACAGCGCCTCGCACCAGCCTTTCAGATTGCCGGGTGCGGCCACCGCGGTCGGACCCAGCGCGTTCTTCCGCCCGATCGCGTCCATCGTGCCGGGCGCAGCGTTTGGGTCGGGCGTGTACGTGGTCGGGCCGGTCGCGAGCGGCGCGGTGCTCTGACCGTCGATCACCACATGGCGGCCATCGCCGACGCGGATGTGCGCCATGCCGCCGCCCAGGATCCCGACCATCATCGGTTCCACCACGGTCAGCGCGAAGAACGCCGCGATCGCCGCGTCGATGGCGTTGCCGCCGGCCGCCAGCATCTCCGCACCGGCCGCCGATGCGAGCGGATGGTTGGTGACCACCATGCCGCGCGTGCCGGTCGCCGGCTGCTTCTCGCAGCGGAATGTCGTGCCCGCGCGGGTGCGCCAGTCGATCTCGGGCATGGCCGGTCCTTTCGTGCGATGATCCGGAGATCAGGATGCGCTGGCCGCTCCGACGCGGCAATCTGCGCCATCCTGTGGTTGGCCGGGAGGATCGGGGTGGCGTTTGATCCATACACGGCTGCGGGCTTCGTCGGGGTCGCGCTGATCGTGGCGGCCTATTTCACCAATCAACAGGATTGGCTGGGTTCTGAGGACTGGCGGTTTCCGGCGGCGAACCTGGCCGGCTCGCTGCTGATCCTGGCATCGCTCTACACGGCGTGGAATTTTCCGTCCGCCGTGATCGAGGTGATCTGGGCCGCGATCAGCCTCTATGGGCTGAGCCGACGTTTGCGCGGACGCTAGACTGCCTCGGCGCTGAACCGGCGAGGCGCGGCGCAACAGGCGCAGCCGCCGGGGTGGGAGCGGAACGGCGTGGCAGCGGCCGGCTCGGCACGCCCCCCGCCGATCGCTGGGCTGGTCAGTGCGCGCGGTGCCGCATCGCCGCAGGCCGGGCAGGCTTGCGGCAGCGCGAACTCCGCCATCGGGTGCGATTCACTGAACGGGCCGCAGCGTCCGCAATCGTAGTCATAGGTAGGCATTCGGGCCTCGTGGGTCGGAACTTGTCGGAACCGAGTTTGCCACCACCGGGCGTCATCGGTCCAGCGAGCCGGACGACCTCTAGTAAGGACAACCATAGCGGGTGTAGCTATGTCGAATGCAATCTAATATTGGGTGAAGCAGCCATGGATTGCCGACTGGGCTCACGATATGAAAGCCCGATGCCGATCGAACCGGGACTGTTCTCGTGATCGACGCCGGGCAGCCCGTGCAGGGCCAGACCGCGGCCCGTTTGGGCGAGTGCAGCCGAGAGCTTGACGGTCAACTCTGGTCAGGCTGGCGCCGCGCGCCGGCACGGCCGCCGTGAACGAGGCGGCCGATCCTCTGGTTGACGATCACGACGCGGCGGAGATGATCCACGTGCGCGGACTGGTGCAAGGCGTCGGCTTCCGGCCGACCGTATGGCGTCTTGCACGGCGTTACGGGCTGTGCGGCTGGGTGGCCAACGACGGCGACGGCGTCAGCATTCGACTGCGCGGCCCGACAGCGGCGATCGGGCGTTTTGTTGACAGTCTTGCCTGCGAAGCGCCGCCGCTGGCCCGGATTGATCGGATTGAACGCGCGACGAGCCCGCCGTCAGCCGATGACACCACATTTTGGATTGCTGACAGCATCGCGACACGGCCGCGCACCGGTGTGGTGCCTGACGCCGCGACCTGTGCGCAATGTCGCGCCGAGGTGCTCGACACCCGCGAGCGGCGCTACCGCTACCCGTTCACCAACTGCACCCATTGTGGGCCGCGCCTGTCGATCATCGAGGGGATCCCGTATGACCGGCAGGCCACCACGATGCGGCTGTTCGATCTTTGCCCCATGTGTGCCGGAGAATACCAAAGGCCGGACGACCGACGCTTCCACGCGCAGCCGATCGCCTGCCATGCGTGTGGCCCGCACGCCTGGCTGGAACACGGCAATGGAAATTCATTCGCCAGGGATGCCATCGTATCGCCCGACGACATCGACGCCGCGGCAACACTGCTGATGCGGGGGCAGATCCTTGCGATCAAGGGCATCGGCGGCTTTCAACTCGCCTGCGACGCGACCGACCCGGCGGCCGTGGCGCGCCTGCGGGAACGCAAGCGGCGCGCATGCAAGCCGCTCGCCATGATGGTGCGCGATCTCGAAGTCGCCCGGGCCTGCTGCGGGATCACTGAACCGGAGGCGGCGGTCCTGAACAGCGCCGCCGCGCCGATTGTAATCACAGGAGTGCGCGCCTTCGGTGGCATTGTTGCCGAGAATGTTGCGCCGGGTGTCGGCACGTTTGGTGTCATGCTGCCGAACACACCGCTGCACCATCTGATGTTGCAGCGGATCGACCGGCCCATCGTGCTGACCAGCGGCAATCTGTCCGACGAGCCGCAATGCATCGACAACGAGGAAGCGCGCCGGACGCTGGGAGGCATCGCCGATTACTTCCTGTTGCACGATCGCGATATCGCCCGTCGGGTCGATGATTCCATCGTTCGGATCATCGGCGACAAGCCGCGCATCATACGCCGCGCGCGCGGCTACGCCCCGGCCCCTTTGACCCTGCCCGACGGATTCGCCGATGCGCCCCCGGTGCTGGCGATGGGTGGTGAGCTGAAGGGTGCGTTCTGTCTGCTGCGCGGCGGCCAGGCCATCCTGTCGCACCACATGGGCGATCTGGAGCACGCCAAGACCTTCGCCGAATACACGCGGTCGATCGACGAGTATCAGACACTGTTCGAACACGAGCCGGCGATCGTCGCTGTCGATTGCCATCCGGAATACCTGTCCACCAAACTGGGGCACGACCTTGCGGGGCGCCAGCAGTTGGGCGTTGTCGAGGTCCAGCACCATCACGCCCATATCGCCGCGTGCCTGGCGGAAAACGGCGTCGCGCCGGATGCCGGTCCGGTGATCGGGGTCGCGCTGGACGGGCTTGGCTATGGCCTCGACGGCACGCTATGGGGCGGCGAATTCCTGTTGGCCGATTACCGCGATTGCCAAAGACTGGCGACCTTCAAACCGGTTGCCATGCCAGGCGGCGGCCAAGCGATCCGCGAACCCTGGCGCAACTCTTACGCGCATCTGGTGGCCGGGATAGGCTGGGCGCGCTTTGCCAAGGAGTATGCCGAGACGCCATTGCACCGGTTCCTGCAGGCGAAGCCACGTGTGGTGCTCGACGGCATGATCGCCCGCGGCGTCAACAGTCCGCTGGCCAGTTCATGCGGCCGCCTGTTCGATGCCGCGGCAGCGGCAGTCGGCATATGTCGCGAGCGCGCGGACTATGAAGGCCAGGCGGCCGTGGAGTTCGAGGCGTTGGTGGATGCTCGTATGCTCGTGGACGAGGACGAAAGTCTCGCTTACCCGTTCGCGATCGCGCGGCTGCCGTCGAGCAATCTGCCCTATGTAGAACCGCGGCCGATGTGGCAGGCGCTGCTGGATGATCTGATCGACGACACGCCTGCGCCGGTGATCGCCGCGCGATTCCACAAGGGGCTCGCAATTGTGGTCACGCGCATGATCGACAGGCTGCGACAGCGTCATCCCAACGGGGAGCCGGTCTCGACCGTCGCGTTGTCCGGTGGTGTATTGCAGAACCGCGTTCTGCTCGAACAGCTGATCGGCCGGTTGGAAGCGCTGGGCTTGCGCGTCCTGTCCCACGCGCTGGTGCCTGCCAATGACGGCGGGCTTGCACTCGGCCAGGCGGTGATCGCCGCCGCGCGGGCATTGGCACCGCCCTGATGGACACTGCGCCATGACCAAAGATCGCCCGCTTCAAAAACTGTACCCGTTCCTGCATGGCGACAAACAGGATGCGGGCAAGCTGCGCGGCGCGTTGCTCGAGTCGGTCCGCCGGAAGGCGCGTGACAGCATTGAGGCTAAGGAACGCTTCTTCGCTGCGAACGGCCCGGCCGTAGTCTCGGCAGCGGAGGCGATCGCCGCGGTTTATCGCAAACGCGGCCGGCTGTTCAGCATGGGCAATGGCGGATCGAGTTGCGATGCCGCCCATTTCGCGGTGGAATTCCTGCATCCTGTTACCGCCGGCCGTCCCGCGCTGACCGCGATCAACCTCACCGCCGATATCGCGATGCTGACGGCGGTCGGGAACGATGTCGGCTTCAGCCACATTTTCGTCCGTCAGCTGATCGCGCAGGCCCACCCTGGCGACGGACTGGTTGGCTTCTCCACCAGCGGCAATTCTGAGAACTTGCTGGCGGCGTTTGCCAAGGCAAGGGAACTCGGCGTCGTGACGATCGGCTTTACCGGCAACGACGGCGGCAAGATGGCGTGTGGCCACAACGTCGATCATTGCCTTGTAGTGGGAACCGACAGCATCCACCGGATCCAGGAGACGCACGTGGCGATCTACCACATCCTTTGGGACCTGGTGCATACGCTGCTGGCCGAGGATCGCGGCGGGCTGACCAGCGAGGCGGTGTCATGAAGTATATCGACGAGTTCCGCGACCCGGTAAAGGCGCAGGCGCTGCTTGGCGAGATCCGCGGGCTCACCGCCACGATCAGCCGGACGCGGACGCAACCGCTCCAGATCATGGAGGTGTGCGGCGGCCACACGCACTCAATATTCCGCTACGGCATTCAACAGATGCTGCCCGACGAACTGGAATTCGTTCACGGGCCGGGCTGTCCGGTCTGCGTCCTGCCGATGGGCCGCGTGGACGACTGCGTGGCGCTAGCCGAACGCCCCGATGTGATCTTCAGCACGTTTGGCGACGCGATGCGTGTGCCCGGTTCGCGCAAGAGCCTGCTGAAGGCGAAGGCGGACGGTGCCGATGTGCGCATGGTCTATTCACCGCTCGACGCTCTGACGATCGCAAGGAAGCACCCCGAGCGCGAAGTGATCTTCTTCGGACTGGGGTTCGAAACCACGATGCCGAGCACCGCACTGACCGTTATCGAGGCGCGCAGGCAGGGCATCCGAAATTTCTCGCTATTTTGCAACCACATCACGATCGTGCCGACGATCAAAGCCATTTTGGACTCGCCCGATCTGCGCCTGGACGGGTTTCTCGGTCCGGGCCATGTCAGCATGGTCATCGGCACGACGATTTACGAATTCGTCGCGCGGCACTACCACAAGCCGATCACCATCGCGGGGTTCGAGCCACTGGATGTACTCCACGCGCTTTGGATGGTGCTGAAGCAGATCGCCGAGGGCCGCTGCGAGGTGGAAAACCAATACGGCCGTGTCGTCCCTGCGGGAGGCAACCCGCGCGCATTGGCCGCAATCAACGAAGTCTACGAACTTCGGGAATTCTTCGAGTGGCGCGGTTTAGGTTCGATCGATCACTCCGGCGTACGGCTGCGCGAAAACTATGCCGAGTACGATGCGGAACGAAAGTTTGGCGTGCCCAATATCAGAATCGCGGACCCCAAGGCGTGCCAATGCGGTGAGGTGCTGAAAGGCGTGATCAAGCCGCGTCAATGCAAGGTATTCGGCGCCGCCTGCACGCCGGAAACGCCGCTCGGCTCGTTGATGGTTTCCAGCGAAGGTGCCTGCGCAGCATACTACAACTACGGCCGGATCAACGCCGCAGAACCGTTGGCCGATGTGGATGTGGACGCATGAACGTTTTGGCGCACGCCGCCCCGCACTGGGCCGGCAGGTTGAACGATGCGCGCATCAATATGTCGCATGGCAGCGGCGGCAGGGCGATGCGCGCCCTGATCGAGGATGTGTTCGTCGCCGCATTTGACAATCCCTCGCTGAACGCACTGGAGGATCAGGCACAAATATCCCTGGCGGACCTGGCGCGGCACGGTGACCGCCTCGCGTTCACCACCGACACCTTTGTGGTCGATCCGCTGTTCTTTCCCGGCGGCGACATCGGAACGCTCGCAGTGGCGGGCACGGTCAACGATCTGGCGATGAGCGGCGCGCGCCCGCTGTTTCTGTCATGCAGCGTCGTGTTGGAAGAAGGGCTCGACGTCGACATCCTGCGCCGCGTGGTCGCCAGCATGAAACAGGTCGCCGACCAGGCCGGCGTTGCCATCGTGACCGGCGACACGAAGGTCGTCGAGCGCGGCGCTGCCGACAAATTGTTCGTCAACACAGCCGGGATCGGTGTCGTGCCGAGCGGTGTGACGATCTCGGCGAGCCAGGCGCGTCCTGGAGACGTCATAATCGTCAACGGCGTGCTCGGCGACCATGGCACGGCGATCCTGATCGCGCGCAATCAGCTTGCACTGGAAGCCGACGTGGCCAGTGACTGCCAGCCGCTGGACGGACTGGTCGCGGCGATGCTGGCGGCCTGCCCGGCGATCCACTGCCTCCGCGACGCAACGCGCGGTGGCGTTGCGACGGTGTTGAACGAGTTTGCGCAGGCGTCCAACGTCGGCATCCGCATCCGTGAGAACGCATTGCCGCTGCGCGAGGAAGTCAAAGGGGCCTGCGAGATTCTGGGCCTCGATCCACTGTATCTGGCGAACGAGGGCAAGCTGGTCGCGGTCGTCGCGGCAGCCGATGCCGACAGGGTTCTGACGGCGATGCGCGCGCATCCGGCCGGCAGCGGCGCGGTGGCGATCGGCGAGGTGACCGAACGCCCGGCCGGAATGGTGGTGCTGCAGACCGGCTTCGGCGGCGAACGCATCGTCGACATGCTGGTCGGCGAACAACTGCCACGGATTTGCTAGCGACCGCCCGCGATGCATGAACTCAGCATCACACACGGGATCGTGGCGATCTGCGCCGAACGTGCCGGCACGGAGCGCGTGACGTGCGTGCGGCTGGAGATCGGACAGTTGTCCGCGGTGTTGCCCGACGCGGTGCGATTCTGTTTCGACATCTGCGCCAAAGGCACCGTGGTCGAGGGTGCGATCCTGGAGATAATCGAAACTCCGGGCCGAGCGCTTTGTCGTGACTGCAACGGCGAAGTGGCGATGACACAGTTGTTCGGCCGCTGTCGCTGCGGCAGCGCCAATCTGCGCGTGATTGCCGGCGAGGAACTGAAGATCAGGGAAATGGAGCTCGCGTGATGTGCACGATATGCGGCTGCTCGGAAACGCAGGCTGCTACCTACACGGTGCCAGGCGCCCACGCCCACACACATGACCACGACCACGAGCACGGACACGCGCACGAACACGACCATGATCACGGCCACACGCATACGCACGCGCCGGCCGAAGACCCGCATGCGGTGCTGCATGCGGCCATGCACGGCCGCACCATCGCCCTGGAGCAGGACATTCTGGCCAAAAACAAGGTCCTGGCGGAGCGCAACCGCGGCTGGTTCGAGGGGCGTGAGGTACTGGCGCTGAACCTGATGAGTTCTCCGGGTTCCGGCAAGACCAGCCTGTTGGAACGCACCATCCACGCGTTGAAAAATGAGATGAACATCTACGTGGTGGAAGGTGATCAGGCCGGCACCAACGACGCCGAACGTATCCGCGCCACCGGCTGCGCGGTGATCCAGGTCAACACCGGCGCTGGTTGCCATCTCGAGGCCGACATGCTGGCGCGCAGCATGCAGCAACTCAATCCGCGCTCGGGTTCGCTGGTGCTGATCGAGAATGTTGGCAATCTGATCTGTCCGGCGTTGTTCGATCTCGGTGAACGGGCCAAGGTGGTGGTGATTTCGGTGACCGAGGGCGATGACAAGCCGACCAAGTATCCGCACATGTTCCGCGCCTGCCGGCTGATGCTGATCAACAAGATCGATCTGTTGCCACACGTCCGTTTCGACGTCGATCGATGCATCGCACGCGCCCGCGAGGTCAATCCCGACATTCATGTGTTGCAGGTATCGGCGGAAACCGGCCAGGGCATGGAGCCGTGGTACCAGTGGCTGCGGCGTGAGCTTGCCGGCCAGCCGACTTTTGCACCGACCTAGGCTGACCGGGGCGATGCTCTATGGCGCGCTGATCTCGGCCAATATTTCGGCGTGGACCTGGGCCTGGGCGGCGTTTCACGACCGCCCGACGCTGCTCGGCACGGCTTTGCTCGCGTGGGTGTTCGGGCTGCGTCACGCAGTCGATGCGGATCACATCGCGGCCATCGATAACGTGGTCCGCAAGCTGATGCAGGAGGGAAAACGTCCGCTGACGGCGGGTCTGTGGTTTTCGCTCGGCCACTCGACCATCGTCATACTGGCATCGCTCGCCATTGTCGTCGCGACTTCGGCCGTGCAGGACCGGCTGGATGCCGTCAAGGAGGTCGGTGGTCAGATTGGCACTTTAGTGTCGGCCGCCTTCCTGCTGGCCATCGCGGTCGCAAACCTCGCAATCTTGCGCGGCGTCTGGCGCAGCTTTCGCAAAGTGCGCAGCGGCGGAGATCTGGACGAAGACGCGCTCAACCTTCTGCTGGCGGGCCGAGGCATACTGGCTCGGCTGTTTCGCCCGCTGTTTCGGGCAATCTCAAAGACCTGGCACATGTATCCGCTCGGCTTTCTCTTCGGCCTCGGCTTCGATACGGCGACCGAAGTGGGTCTGCTTGGCATCTCCGCAACACAGGCGGCACAGGGCATGTCGCCTTGGCAGGCAATGGCGTTTCCCGCCCTGTTCACGGCGGGCATGGTGTTGGTGGACACGACTGACAGCGTCTTGATGGTCGGTGCCTACGGCTGGGCCTTCGTCAATCCGCTGCGCAAGCTTTGGTACAACCTCACCATGACAGCTGCCTCGGTACTGATCGCCGTTCTGATCGGCGGCATCGAGGCGCTCGGGCTGATCGGCAGCCAATACGCGCTGACCGGGCCGCTTTGGGACACGATCGGGAATCTGAACGACAGGCTCGGAAGCTTCGGGTTTGCCGTCATCGGCATTTTCCTCGGGTGCTGGGCAGTCTCGACGATAGTCTATCGCCTGAAGCGGTACGACTTGGCTGAGCAGGAGTAGTACCAATGGCCACGACGGTGAAGGAGGTCAGCTGGTATAAAACTGCGTGCCCTTAACCAGTGACTCGCCTCGTCGGTGGGGCGGAAGCAGGGGCGGTCCCACGTTCTGCAACCAGTTGCATGAGGACGCTGACGATCGCCGCCTGATGGTAGGGTTTTGAAATGACCGGCACGCCCGCCATTGTTTCGGGCATGGCGATCGCCTCGCCGTAGCCGGTGCTGAACGCTATCGGCACCTGCATGACTTGCAGCGCCCGGGCGACAGGCAGGCTGGTCTCCGAACCCAGGTTCACGTCCAGCAAGGCGAAGCTGATGCTTCGTTCGCCCAGTATGGCCAGCGCGTCCACTACTGATCTGGCAACCAGCACCGTTCCCGCTCCAAGTTTGCGCAGCAGATCCTCGGCGTCGATGGCGATGAACAGGTTGTCCTCGACGACGAGGGACGTGCTGAGCAGGCTGGTGAGCCCGGCTTTGTCCAATCCCTCGAGCGGATCGCCGGTTTGAGCCGTGGCATCGGCATACGCTTGAACAGGCTGTGCATCCGCCGGTGCGATGGCAGCCACCGCTGCCGGCAAGACCACATCGATGCAGAAACCGGCCGGAAGATACCTGGGCGTACTAAGTCCGTTGACCTCGAACGGAATCGCCTGCTCCAGAATCGTGGAGCCGAAGCCTCGGCGTGTTGGCGGCAATACGGGAGGTCCGCCCGTCTCGCGCCACGCCATGGTGACGTCGCCCGTATCGTCAACGCCGGTCTCGACAGTGACCTGGCCGCCCGCAGCCTTGAGGGCGCTATATTTGCGCGCATTGGTTGTAAGTTCGTGAATAACC
>Ga0210402_10003684_pt1 | contig 14264 bp, 9 predicted proteins | sample IncBWC7MmetaG_FD_161055 | JGI IMG/M metagenome (GOLD analysis project Ga0210402, IMG submission 161055) | Forest soil microbial communities from Barre Woods Harvard Forest LTER site, Petersham, Massachusetts, United States - Inc-BW-C-7-M | ecosystem: Environmental > Terrestrial > Soil >...
TCAGTTCCGGGATTGCCCGCCGCCGCCGCCAAAGAGGGATTGAAGCCGCTCGAATACATGCGCAAATACGGCGCCTACGAAGTTACCACCGATGTCTATAGATTGAACGAGAAGCCGGTGGCCGCCGCCGCTCTCTCTGGATCGAAAGTAGAAGCGAACGGCGTGATCACGAAAGATGGCAAAGCCGTAGGCGTGATGGTCGATGGCGAGCCGGTCGTCGGCTATAACACGCCGTCACGGAAACTGGAGTTGTTTTCGAAAACGATGGCGGATTGGCAATGGCCGGAATTCGCGCTTCCGGAATACTATCGCAGCCACATTCATCACTCCGCGCAAACAGCGTCGATGGGGAAATCCGGCGCAGGCGTCTACCCGGATATCGATCGCGATTTCGATGCCCGATACATGCCGCTGGTGGAGTGGCCAAAGGACGCAAATGGCGAGGTCTACACCCTGCTGCCAATCTTCCGGTTGCCACATCTTATCCACACGCGATCGGGAAACTCGAAATTTCTTTACGAAATCGCGCACAAGAATCCGCTCTGGCTAAATCCGGTGGACGCGCAGAAGTTAGGCGGCATTCGTACCGGCGATTTACTAAAGGTCCACACCGAAATCGGTTTTTTCGTGTTGCATGCCTGGGTTACCGAGGGTTTGGCCCCAGGTGTGGTGGCCTGCTCTCACCATATGGGACGTTGGCGTCTCAATAGAGAAGATCAGCTCGAACGCATGTCGAGCGCGTGGGTCAATCTGCAAGAGGTCGGTAAAGGACAGTGGAAGATGCGCCAGATCTCGGGAGTGGAGTCTTACGAAACGTCCGATCCCGATACCCACCGAGTGTGGTGGAGCGATGCTGGCGTGCATCAGAACCTTACATTCCCCGTGCATCCCGACCCCATCACCGGCATGCACTGCTGGCACCAGATGGTGCGCGTGGAGCGGGCTGGCGCCGACGACCGCTATGGGGATATTTTCGTCGATACGAATCTTTCCTTTGCGGTTTATCAGAAGTGGAAGGCGCTGACTCGTCCCGCTCCGGGGCCTGGGGGATTGCGGCGCCCGCTGTGGATACCGCGGATGAGACGACCGGAGGGAGCGGCGTTCTATGTCTCTAAGAAAGCCTGAGCCTGAGGCTTGACGTTGTAAAATGGAGTCATGCCGCTGCAACCCGGAAATCCCGCGTTCAACAAGAAGCGCACTCCGCCTCCGGATGAAACTTTTGAAGAGGCGGCCTATCTGAAGGCACTCGGGGAAAAGCAGAAGGTCGTGAGCCTGAAGCTGGCCGACGGCGAAGTGGTCCGGGGCTGGATCGAGTACTACGACAAGAATATGGTACGCGTGACGCGCGAGGATGGACCGAATCTGTTCATCTTCAAGCACGAGATTGTTTATATCGCGGAAGACAGCAAGAAGAAGTAGACGGCATTCGGCAATCAGCATTCAGCAACCATCCCCGAAAACGAGAGTCTAGAAGTCGAGATGACATCCCAGCAATCCTTGGATCTGATTTCTCCGATGCAGGCTATGGCTCGTGAGGCGGGCAGCCTGGTGATGGGATACTTTCGACAGCATGTGAAGATTGAATATAAGGGCGCCGTGGACCTGGTCACGGTGGCCGATCGAAAATCGGAAGCACTGATTCTGGAGCGCATTCGCAAACAGTTTCCGACGCATGATGTGATGGGTGAAGAGGGGACGCGGATCGAAACCGGTGGCGAGTACAAGTGGTACGTCGATCCGCTTGATGGCACTACGAACTTTGCGCATGGTTATCCGGTGTTTTGCGTTTCGCTCGCGGTGGAGCGCCTGGGACAACGGATCGCGGGAGTGATTTATGATCCGACGCGCGACGAGATGTTTGCCGCTGAACTTGGGAGTGGTGCGCGGCTGAACGACAAAGCGATCCACGTGTCGGCTACGGCGACACTGGGGGAGTGCCTGGTCGGAACGGGTTTCCCCAGTCAAAAGCGGCACAAGAACCCAAATATCTATTTCTATCATCAGCTCACGTTGCGCACCCACGGGGTTAGACGGGCGGGGTCGGCTGCGCTTGATCTGTGCAATGTTGCGTCGGGCCGGTTTGACGGCTTCTGGGAATTTAACCTCAACCCCTGGGATACGGCGGCGGGCGTGCTAATTGTCGAAGAAGCCGGCGGGAAGGTCACGGATTTTTCGGGGGGCGAATTCCAGATCGCAAGCCGCGAGACGCTGGCGACAAACGGGCTGGTGCACGACGCGCTGATACATGAATTTCAGGCGATCCTCGAAGGCCGGGGGTTGGAGGAGTTGCCGAGCCCGGTTGACTACGCGAGGGATCGAAGACTCTAGTGAAGCGCCGGGCGTCCCGCGCCCGGCCGCCCAACTGGCCGAGGACGGCGAGACGCCCGTCACTCCACCGTCACGGTGCAAGCGGTACAATTGTTTACGTGATTTCGTCTCTGCTGGAACGCAAGATCGAAAAGCGTCCTGACAAGGTTCGGCTGCACGGACGCATTCTGTTTCTCACCGAAGATCCGGAATTGATCAAGAAACAGCTGGCGGGCTGGGATATGCCCTGGGACACGAAGAATCCCGCCATCAATCCTAAACTCCGGGATGACATTTCCACCGACGAAATCACCCCTGCGCACTGCTGTTTCTACTTTGATCGGACGCTCGGCGAGATTCCGTACGTCGGCTTGAGGTGCGGCGACACGCTGCCGATTGGGCGCGGCGAGGTGAAGAAAGGCGGCTTCGTTTGCTCGGTGAGCGGAACGCGGCGGGGGAAAGGATCGAGTCGCGAGCAGTCTCCTTATGCTGAGATGTGCGCCGGGATTCAAGTTGCGATCGGGGAGAATATTGAGCGCATCTACAAGCAGAACTGCCAGAACCTCGGATTGCTGACGTCAACCAACTTTGCTTTGATTGACCGGATTCGCGCCGGGGAGGAAATTGCGCTCAGTGAATTTACCGCCGGGGAGGACGAGATCACTCGGCAGGTGATTGAGTATGGGGGTTTGTTCCCGTTCAATGTAGCGCGGATGCAGGGGAAGGTGTTTCTGCCGCCGATCGAGACTTCGGCGCGGGCGATGACTTTGGCGGAGAAGATTTTTGCGGCGCACATGTTGCCGGCAGCATCGGAGACGGCCGAGCTTCGTTCGGCTGGACAGCCGGGGGCGGCTGTCCCTACGCGTGCGGTTAAGCCGGGCGACACCGGGTTCACCCGCGTCGATTTGCGGTTCAGTCATGAGTACGTCACGCCGATGGCGTCCATTTTTTACGAGCAAAACGTCGGTTGGAACGTTCCGGTCAACGATGCCTCCAGCATCCGCTTCTTCCGCGACCATCTTACGTTTCTCGACGAAGTGATTTCCGAAGAAAAGAAGAAAATGGGGCTGCTCGACTTGGCCACGCAACTCAAGGTGAAGCAGGAGGATTTCGCCAAGCAGCAGGGAATCAAGCTGCACGGCGAACTTGCCGACCGGAAGGGCTCGGAGGGCATTTGTCACTCGGTCATGCTCGAGACTTACGCGCTGCCGGGGCAGGTGAACGTTGGGTCGGATTCGCATACTCCGCACGTCGGCGCCATCGGATGCATCGCTTTCGGCATCGGAACGACAGATGTGTTTAATTCCTGGATTACGAAAGATGTTCGCGTCAAGCTGCCGGAGTCGGTGAAGATCGTCATTCGGGGCAAGCGGCGTCCGAACGTCACAGCGAAAGATTTTATCCTGAAGATTCTTTCGCTCGATTACGTGCGCAGCGGCAAGGCGTTGGCGAAAGTGATGGAGTACGCGGGGGAAGCAGTGGAGGCGCTCTCGGTGGACGAGCGCGCCACCATGACGAATATGGCGGCCGAAATCGGAGGCTTTACCGGCATCGTGGCTCCGGATGAAAAGGTGGTCGAGTTTCTGATCGAGCGCCGGGGGATGAAGCGCGCGGAAATCGAGAAGATGATCGAAGGCCTCGAGAGCGATCCTAAAGCCGAATATGCTCAGGTGATCGAACTTGACGCGGCTGAAATCACGCCCATGGTTGCGACTCCGGGGGATCCGGGCAATGGCAAGTACATCCGCGAACTCAATGGCCGCGTGCCGATTGAAATCGCTTATGGTGGAACCTGTACGGCAGGGAAGAACGAAGACATGGACATGTACGCGTCGGTTCTCGCCGATGCTTTGAAGCAGGGAAAACGAGTTTCGAAAAATGTCGATTTCTGGATCCAGTTCGGCTCTCAGGAAACGCGCGAGTATTCGAAGCGCCGAGGCTACATCGAGATTTTCGAACTGGCGGGCGCACACGTGATCGAGCCTAGTTGTGGGGCGTGCATCAATGCGGGGCCGGGAGTTTCGACGCGTTCCGACCAAGTCGTCATCAGCGCGCAGAACCGAAACTTTCCCGGACGCAGCGGGCCGGGGCAGCTGTACCTGGCGTCGCCGCTGACCGTGGCCGCGAGCGCGGTGGCTGGCTACATTGTCGAGTATGAGCCCTCGCACGCGAGCGCCGGATCTTAAATTCCGACGTTAGTTCTACCTGCCCTCACGCTAACCAAAAATCATCACATCCAGCATGTTCGAGCATCACTGCGTGAACGCAAGAAAGTGTGAGACTCGTACAAGGGTATCGATGCGCTGCGACGAATCAATAGTTGCACCATCGGCGGGCCGCGATCCCGGTGTTACAATGTACGCTAGGGTACATTCAAACGAACGCTTCCAATCTTATAGGCGCCAGGTGAACTCGCCGCTCTGGCGTCGTCCATTGCATTGCTCCGCCAAGCAAGCGGCAAAGCCGCGCTCTGCCGAATCCCGAAAAACAAAACCATGAAAATTCTTCTCTATAACCCAGACAACGGTGTAACCCGTAATTTCATGCCGCACCTGTGGATGTTTTTGCTGCAGGCGCTCACTCCCGCTGGCCATGAAGTGCTGCTGGTGGATGGCAACGCGCAACCGATGGACGAGGCGGGGATCGCGAAGTTTGTGCGCGACAATAATATCGGATTGGTCGGCATCGGCGCCATGACCCGAATGATTGCCAAGGCGTATCGCATGGCGGATGCGGTTCGGGCCGCGGGAGTTCCGGTGGTGATGGGCGGACCGCACGTGACCGAGATGGCCGACGAGGCGCTCGGTCGAGATGGGGGGCCGCGCCATGCCGATGCCGTTGCCCTGGGGGAAGCCGACGCTACATGGCCCCGAATTGTTGAAGATGCTGCGCTTGGTCAGCTTAAGGACGTATATGCGCCGGTGGATGCTTTTGGGCAGGAGAGCAAGCCGTCGCTGAAAGAATATCCGGTGATTCCTTGGCAGTCGATCGATCTCAAGCAGTTCAATCTGGTGCCGAAGGCCGCGACCGGACTGTTACAGAAAATCGGGGAAGGCTGGGGGTCGTTTCGAATTATTCCGGTTGAATCGGGACGAGGATGCCCTTATGGGTGCGAATTTTGCACTGTGACCGGATTTTTTGGTGACTCGATTCGTTTCCGCACGAATGAGAGCGTCGTCAACGAACTCCTGTTGCTGAAGGCGCGCGCCCGTATCGAAAAGGGGCAGATGGCGGTCTTCTTTATCGACGATAATTTCGCCATCAACATCAAGCGGACGAAGTCGCTGCTGCGCGACATTATTGCGGCCGGCGCGCAATGCCACTGGGTGGCGCAGATCTCCGCTAATTTATTGCGCGACGAAGAACTGGTGGACCTGATTGCAGCTTCCGGAGGCAAATGGATTTTTATCGGCATGGAGTCCATCGACCCGGCCAATCTGAAAGACGTGAATAAAGGATTCAACAAGCCGGGTGAGTACGCGGCGGTGTTGGAGCGGCTGGCGCAACGCAATGTGTACGCCATCACGTCATTTATTTTTGGCATGGACAACGACACGGTCGGAGCCGCCGAGCGAACTCTCGAACAAGTTCGGACTTGGCCGCCGGGGCTGCCGATCTTTGGCCTACTGACTCCTTTGCCCGCAACGCCGCTTTACAAGCGACTGGAGAAGGCTGGGCGGCTGACACGGCCCAAGCATTGGCAGGAGTTCATCCCGTTTGCGATGGCCCACACGCCCTTGAAGATGACCATCGATGAAGCCCATGCTGAAGTGAATTACGGCTGGGCACAGGCGTACAGTCCGGAGGCGCTGGCGCATGCGGTTGAGTCGCTGAACGACCAGCCCCTGGGTTATCGCGTCAACATCTTCCTTGCGCGAATCTGTTTCCGCGGGATTTATTTCCCCATGATGGGGAAAATGGCATGGTTGAAGGTGATTGCGCAAAATCGGCGAACCATCTTCAAGCTTGTAAGGGAGGGGTTCAAGGCTGGCGCTTGGAGGGGCGCGCCTGCGCGGGTTCCTTCCATCCCCGTGCCGGAGGCGAGCGAAGCTATGGCGCAAGGAGCGGAGGGTTGAGCCAATTGATTGCCGGTGCCAACCGCGGATCCATATACTGAATCTGGATACTCTGAATCTGGATACGAGGTCCACCGATGATCGCTTCTCCTCTTTCCGGGAACATCCTTGGTTCAGTTGGCGATGCTTTCGTTATCGCGGAGTGGCAGGACGCGGGCGGTCCCGCTGAACCACCGCGGCTTATCGCGCCAGTGCATGTGCACCATCGCGACGACGAAGCATGGTATGTCCTTGAGGGAACCTTACGCGTTCTAGTGGGAAAGAACGAAGTCGAGGCTCATGCCGGCTCTGGTGTGTTCGTACCGCGGGGAACGGCGCACACCTATTGGAATCCGGGGCCCGGACGAGTCCGGTATCTGCTCATCATGACCTCGAATGTTTACTCCCTGATTAAGGAAATCCACGCGATGCAAAGTCGAACTCCCGCCGCCCTTCGAACAGTGTTTGGGAAATACGATTCCGACCTTCTGGACCAGTAAAGGCGACAACTGCATCGCCTCCGGGGCGGCGGGCGGGCGATTGGGCGGGCGATTGCGTTGCCCGTCAATCGAAAGTCGCTTATACTCTTTTCGACCGTGGAAAGCTGCGGCTCGGCGCTGCTGCCTGTACCGAGAGCTGGGTTCTTGCTAGAATAAAGTTGTATCATCACCACCCTTCGTGCGCCCGAGGAGCATGAGACTCTATGACCTACGTGATTGCCGAGCCCTGCATCGGAACCAAAGATACTGCCTGCGTTGACTCCTGTCCGGTGGATTGCATTCATCCCAAGAAAGACTCCGAGAAGTTCGGGACCGAGGAGATGCTGTATATCGATCCCGTGGAGTGCATCGACTGCGGCGCCTGCGTTCCGGTGTGTCCGGTCTCGGCCATCTTCGCCCTCGACGACCTTCCAGAAAAGTGGAAAGAGTACACCGAGCGGAATGCGAAGTACTTCGGGCGGTAGGGCAGCGTTCAGCCGTCAGCCACCAGGAGAAAACCGGTTCCGCAGGCAGCATCAAAGCTAGATGAGGCGTACGCCGCTAAGGCCTGTGCTTTTTTCCATGTGCTGCCCATAAAGTCTCAGGACATTCCGATTCCGACTGATGACTGATAGGCTGAGAGCTGAAAGCTGACGGCTGATAGCTCCTTCCATTACAATCATTGATTAACCTGTTGACCTTCCATGGCGCTGAAGGAGTCGGAAGCGATCGTTCTGCGCACGTATCCGCTGCGTGAGTCCGACCTGCTGGTCACGCTCTTTACCCGCATGGAAGGCAAGGTGAAGGGCGTGGCGCGCGCGGCCATGAAGTCGAGACGCCGCTTTGGAGGCGCGCTTGAGCCGCTCACGTATGTGCGGGCGTTTTACGACGACCGCGAGCGGCAGGAACTGGCGCGGCTTGATTCTTGTGAAGTGATCGAATCGCCGTTGTCAGGCGAGGTTGGTTATCCGCGGGCGGTGGCTCTCGCACATGTTGGTGAGTTGCTCGACGAGTTGATGCCCGACCGCGAGGCGAGCGACGCGGTGTTTCGGTTGAGCCTGGCGGTTTTGCAGGAGCTGCGCGGCCCGGTGTTGTGGATGCCGCTCACGTACTTTGAGCTGTGGATGACGCGGCTCATGGGATTTCTGCCGGAGTTTTCGGAGTGCGTTGTCTGCGGACGCGCGCTCGACGGCAGCAGGGCGTTCTATCACGCGCTCGCCGACGGCATGATGTGCCTGGACGACAAGCGCGTGGCGTCGTCGGAGCTGTCGTCCGAATCGAGAAAGATTGCGGCCCAGATGCTGCGTTCGCGCGTGTCCGAATTTTCCGGAATTGATTGGCCGAAAGCGGTGTGTGCGGACCTGCGCAAGTTTCTTCTCCAGATTCTGGAGCGGCACATCGAGAAGAAGTTGGTGACGGCGGGAATGCTGGAGAAGATCGGCAGTTAGCCATTAGCACTTAGCTTGTGGCCTGAGGGTTTTGCGCTAAGAGCTGAAGTGCGAGAACATCTTGTTATGAATTGTCATCTCGAGCGAAGCTCGGGATGACAAATCTCGTGAATTGAAAGAGCCGGATTCATTGTGTGGATTCATCCCAATCCAATTCGCTGACCTTCCAGCAGCTCATCCTCAAGCTGCAGGCTTTTTATGCTGAGCGTGGGGCGGTCATTCAGCAACCCTACGACGTTGAAGTTGGCGCGGGCACCATGACGCCGGAAACATTCCTGCGCGTGCTTGGGCCGAATCCCTATAAGGTTGCATATGTGCAGCCTTCGCGGCGTCCTGCGGATGGGCGCTACGGGGAGAATCCCAACCGGTTGTTCAAGCACTTGCAGTTGCAAGTGATTCTGAAGCCGCCGCCGGAGAACGTGCAGGAGCTCTACCTTGAGTCGCTCGGCTCAATCGGCATTGATCTGCGTCAGCACGACATCAAGTTCGAAGAAGATAACTGGGAGTCTCCGACGCTCGGCGCGTGGGGCATCGGATGGCAGGTCATGCTCGACGGCCTTGAGGTCACGCAATTCACCTACTTCCAGCAGTGTGGTGGCGTGGACCTCGACCCGATCTCCGCTGAACTCACCTACGGTCTGGAGCGGCTGTGCGCATTCCTGCAAGACGTGGATTCAATCTATGACATCGTGTGGGCGCGCGATCCGGAGACGGGGAGGGAAGTGAAATATGGAGACGTGCGTCTGGCCGACGAGCAGCAGTTCTCGGTGTACAACTTCGAGGCGGCGGATGTCGAAAAAACCTGGAAGCATTTCGAGTTGTGTGAGGCGGAGTGTAAAGCTTTGCTGGGAGAATACTCAGAGCTGATCCGGCTAGGTGCCGATCCCAAACAGAAGGTGGAAGTAGTACTCACGAAACTACAAGGAGAGGTAGAGTATCCGATTTCTGAACAAAAGAAGCGGTTCCCGCTGCTTGGCGCCTACGACCTGTGCCTGAAATGCTCGCATTACTTCAATATTCTCGATGCCCGGGGCGCGATTTCGGTAACCGAGCGCGTCGGTGTAATCGCGCGGGTGCGGGCGTTAGCCGTTGGGATCGCAAAGGCTTGGATGGACCAGCAGTACTCGACTGGGAGAAAACCGGAGAGCAATGACCAGGCGTCAAAGACTGGAGCTAAGGAAAAACGCGGCAAGCTTGCTCCGGTGGGATGAGAGCTTTACCACAGGGGGCACAGAGGTTCGCAGGGGAAATCTTTCTGCCCCGCCGAAACTCTGCTTGTGACCCCTGACATTTACGTGCTGTTAATTTTGAGACCATAGACTGAACTGCCTGATGCCTGACTTTTTACTCGAAATCGGATGCGAAGAAATCCCGGCGAGGATGATTGACGCCGCTTCTCGCGAGCTGCGGGAGCGCTTGAACACGCTGTTACAGCGAGAGCGCCTCCAACCTGCCGGGGCGATTTCGCATCTCGACACGCCGCGCCGGTTGGCCGTTCTCGCTTCCGGGATCCCTGCCTCCCAGCCGGACATTACCGAGCAGGTGAATGGCCCGTCAGCGCAGATCGCATATAAGGATGGGCAGCCGACGCCGGCAGCGCATTCGTTTGCCAAGAAAGTCGGTGTCGATGTCGGCAAGCTGGAGAACGTCAGCACTCCGAAGGGTGAATATCTGGCGGCTACGGTTACGCGAAAAGGCCGGAACGCCGCCGAAATTCTCGCCGAGACTCTCCCCAAAGAAATCTCTGCGCTCTACTGGCCCAAGAATATGTACTGGCGCCGGCGCGGGGAAATGTTCGTTCGTCCGGTGCGCTGGCTGGTGGCGATGCTCGATGAGCAGGTCGTCCCGCTGGAATTGTTCGGTCTCCGAGCCGGCAAGACTTCTCGCGGACACCGTATAATCTTTGGCAAGGCCGGCAGCGGAAGCGTCGCTATCTCCAAGCCCAGCGCCTACGTGGAGGCCTTGCGCGGCGCGAAGGTTCTGGGCGCGACCGAGCGCGAGCAGGTGATCCGCAAAGCGCTCGACTCGGCGACTCGCGCAATTCTCGGAGCGCGTTGGCGCGAGGACAAGCCGCTCGTTTCGACCGTTGTCAATCTGACGGAATTTCCCTCCGTTATTCGCGGCAGGTTCGATCCCGAGTTTCTCGATCTGCCGGAAGAGGTGTTGGTCACGGTGATGCGCGACCACCAGAAATATTTTGCCATCGAAGATGCGAATGGAAAACTGCTGCCGCACTTCCTGGCGGTGCTCAACACGGCTGGCGATTCGGACGGGTTGATCCGCCACGGCAACGAACGTGTGTTGCGTGCGCGCTTCAACGATGCCCGCTTTTTCTGGCAAACCGACCAGAAGCAGACCCTCCGCCAGCGCGTTGAATTGCTGCGCAACGTCACCTTCCAAAGAGATCTCGGCAGCTATTACGACAAGACGTTGCGCGTACAACGCATGGCCAGTTGGTTAGCCGAGACGGTGAAACAGAACGGCATGGCGGTTCGACCCGGCGTGGTCCACAAAGCCGCGCTGCTGGCTAAAACCGATCTGACTACGGAACTGGTAAAGGAATTCACCGAACTGCAGGGAATTGTCGGCGGTCTTTATACGCGAGCGCAACAACTCGACGAGGACATGAAGCCCGACGTGCAGCTGGAAGTTTCGCGGGCCATCTACGATCATTACAAGCCCGAGTCGATGGACGACAGCGCTCCTGCGACGATTGAGGGAGCAGTTCTCTCGATCGCCGACAAGTCCGATTCGATTGCGGGGATGTTCGCGCTCGGGCTGATTCCCAGCGGATCAAAGGATCCGTTCGCGTTACGCCGCCAGGCGAACGGGATTGTGAAGACGATCGCCGAGCATAAGCTGCCGTTCCGTCTCTCGGAGTTGATGGCCGATGCGCGCACTCGCTATCAGGGGTCCGAGGCGGAGAAGAAGTTCTCGAACGCCGCGTACTCCGAATCGGTGCGCAGCTTCTTCCGCGAGCGCCTCGAGTTCTACTTGAAGGATGCGCGCGGCTACACGTATGACGTCGTCAGTGCCGTGCTCGCTGTCGATTCCGACGATGTGGTGGACGCCGCCGCCCGTGCCGAGGCCGTGAGCAAAGTGCGGGGCTCGGCGGATTTCGAATCTATTTCGGGCGCCTTCAAGCGTATGAAGAATATTCTTCGCCAGGCTGCTGAAACGACTAAAGTTATCGCCATGCGTGTCGATTCCGCTGGGCTGCAGGAAGAGTCGGAAAAAGAGTTGGCCGCGCTGATCCCGCAGACGGTGGCGAGCGTCGCGAAACTGCGTGCGGGGCACGACTATGAAGGGGCGTTGCTTGAGATCGCAAAGCTGCGTCCCGCGATCGACAAGTTCTTCGACAAGGTAATGGTCATGGTTGACGATGACAATCTCCGCGCCAATCGCCTGGCTCTGTTGCAGACCGTGGTCAAGGAATTCTCGACGATCGCGGACTTTTCCGAGATCGTGACCGAGGGCAAGGAATCTAGGAAATAGCATCTACGAAATAAGGACAAGGAACCCAAATGGCAGCGACGACTCTCCCCGATACCGGAATCATCGCAACGAAACCCGCGGAAGCGAAACCCGCGATCACGAAACCTGCAACCACACAATATGTGTACTTCTTCGGCGGTGGCAAGGCCGACGGTAACGGCAAGATGAAAGACGTTCTCGGCGGCAAAGGCGCGGGGCTCGCTGAGATGACGAATGCGGGGCTCCCGGTGCCTCCGGGCTTCACCATCCAGACCGAGGCCTGTCGCGAATACATGCGCCTCAACGCGGTGTCGAAAGAAGTGGACCGCCAGATGGAAGAAGCGCTGGCCAAGCTCGAGAGTCTTCAGGGTCAGAAGCTCGGCACCGGCGAGAACCCTCTGCTGGTAAGCGTGCGCTCGGGCGCGAAGTTCTCGATGCCCGGCATGATGGACACGATCCTCAACCTCGGCCTGAACGACCAAAGTGTGGAAGCTCTCGCCCGCCGTACGAACAATCCACGCTTTGCTTATGACTCTTATCGCCGCCTGATTCAGATGTTCGGCAACGTCGTGCTCGACATCGAGAAACCGGTGTTCGACGAAATTTTCAACTTCAAGAAAAAACAGAGGAAAACCAAATTTGATACGGGTCTCGATGCCAAGGCGCTGCAAGAAGTCATCGCGGAATACAAGAAAGCGGTCAAGAAGCACGCCCACCGTGACTTCGCGCAGGACGCGCACGAACAGCTGGTGATGGCGCGCGATGCGGTCTTCCGCTCATGGCAGAACGATCGCGCCAAGACCTATCGCCGCCTCAACAATATCGATGACATGCTCGGCACTGCCGTAAACGTGCAGGCCATGGTCTTTGGCAACCTCGGTGACACCAGCGGCACGGGCGTTGGCTTCACGCGCAACCCCTCAACTGGCGCCAGGGAGTTCTATGGAGAATTTCTGCTGAACGCGCAGGGCGAGGACGTGGTCTCGGGCGTGCGTACGCCGGTTGAAATCCGCGAACTCGAAAAGATCATGCCGGATGTCTTCAAGCAACTCCGCGAAATCACCACTCGGCTGGAAAATCACTACAAAGACATGCAGGATTTTGAGTTCACGATTCAGGACCGCAAACTCTACATGTTGCAAACGCGCAACGGGAAACGCGCTGGCTTGGCGGCAGTGCGAATCGCCATCGAGATGATGGAGGAGGGCCTGATCACGAAAGAAGAAGCGATTTTCCGACCGGAACCTGACCAGCTTGTTTACTTTGTTGTTCCGCGGCTGGACGAAAAAGACGTGAAACTTGAGAACGTGCTGGCGAAAGGGTTGCCTGCGTCTCCGGGTGGTGCGGTGGGCCAGATCGCTTTCACCGCAGAGGATGCGGTGAAGATGGCGGGCAATGGCACCGAGAAGAATCCGGTGATTCTAGTGCGTGCGGAAACCTCGCCGGAAGATATTGAGGGCATGGTATCGGCAGCAGGTATTCTGACGTCTCGCGGCGGGATGACCAGCCACGCCGCAGTGGTTACACGAGGCATGGGGAAGTCCTGCGTTGCGGGCGCGCAGGAAATTGATGTGGACGAGAAGAAGCGCGAGATGCGTGTGAAAGGGCAGATTTTCAAGGAGGGCGACTGGATTTCGCTTGATGGATCCACTGGGCGCGTGATCAAAGGCAAAGTCAAAACAGTTCCACCCGATCCCAATGATCTGAAGTTGCTGGATAAATTTATGAGTTGGGCGGAACCCTACCGCACGATGAAGGTCCGTGCCAATGCCGACGTTCCGCGGGATGCGCTCAATGCGCGGAAGTTCGGCGCCGAAGGGATCGGCCTTTGCCGCACCGAGCACATGTTTTTCGGCGAAGAGAAAATCGCGCACATGCGATCCATGATTCTTGCCGACAACGAAAAAGATCGCCGCGCCGCACTCAAGAAACTGCTGCCGATGCAGCGCAAGGATTTTGACGGAGTATTCCGGGCAATGGACGGATTTCCCGTGACCATCCGCACGCTGGATCCGCCGCTGCACGAATTTCTGCCGCCTCGCGAAGAACTGATGGTTAATCTCGCGACCCTCCCGTACGCAGACGCGAAACAGAAAAAATCGCTGGTGTCGAAGTACCGCGACTATGGAGTGAAAGCGGCCAATGATTTGAAGAAGGTTTTACCGCTACTCCTAAAGCGCGTCGAGCAACTCCACGAGATCAACCCCATGCTCGGACACCGTGGATGCCGGCTCGGTATTACTTATCCGGAGATTACCGAGATGCAGGCACGCGCCATCTTCGAAGCGGCCGTTGCCGTCGCCAAAGACGGCGTCAAGGTTTTTCCCGAAGTAATGATCCCGCTTACTGCAACGCTGAATGAAATGGCGAACCAAGCGGCGATCGTTCACCGGGTGGCGAAACAAGTCTTCAAAGAAAAAGGACATACCGTTGAATATCTCGTCGGCACGATGATCGAGCTGCCGCGCGCCGCACTGATCGCCGGTGACATCGCCAAGGAA
>Ga0210402_10003685_pt1 | contig 14261 bp, 11 predicted proteins | sample IncBWC7MmetaG_FD_161055 | JGI IMG/M metagenome (GOLD analysis project Ga0210402, IMG submission 161055) | Forest soil microbial communities from Barre Woods Harvard Forest LTER site, Petersham, Massachusetts, United States - Inc-BW-C-7-M | ecosystem: Environmental > Terrestrial > Soil >...
CAGCGCCGCCCGCTGCTGGGGAAGTGCGTCCGGCGTGACAGTAACGGTGTAGGTAATGTTTCCTGCTGCCGCTGTGGGCGGCGCGATGGTGATGGCTGGAGCAAGCGAAAACGAAAGCTGATTCGTGGTCCTGCGGTACGTATCGTTTGGTCCTTGGACCAGGACCGCGATGGTGTAGAAACCAGCCGGCCACGCAGCCGGCTGATTCGGTATCCTGACGGTCACTTTCGTGGCCGTAGCTCCCGCTTCCGGAGCAATTTCTACCGGACTTGTCCACAGCGGGTGATTGAACTGCACGCCGAGGTTCTGGCCGTCCAGGTGGTGTCCATTCAGAGTCAGCAGGTCTCCTAGTTTGGCGCTCGGCTGATTGCCGGGCAGGACAACATCGTCAAGAGCTGGGTAAGGCGAAATAAGATCCGGGAATGACGAAATTCCCGAATCATTCTTGCCTCGGGTCAATATGGGTAGGGGAGCTCGTGCGGCTTGCGTACTTTCAATCAGGGCAACGGACGCCTGGTACGCGGCTGACAATCGATACTGCGTAGCGAAGCCGGTCCACATTTTCGAGATCTCTTCGAGCGATAACGGCTGCAGCGTAATGCGCACACGCTCGATTTGCCGGTCCAAATCGCTGTTGGGCAGCGATGTTGCGGTTGCGGCCTGAATGTCCGCCGGATTCAGAACGCTGTGGTCGTGCAGAAGGCTCATCGCCTTCCCGAGCACTTGATGACTGAACGGCTGGGTTACATCATCTTGCCGCCCAAACGCCGTGAGCAAATAGTGCAGGTCCAGTGGCAAGGGGGGCATCCCCGTTTCGTTCGGTTGCACCTGGCGGGGCATGTCGCGATTGCGGTAAGCCGCATTCGGCAGCACCTGGTACAGAAACAAATTGAGTTGATTTACGTTGTTCGTGCCGCGAGCCCGGTCTGGCGGAAGAGTGGTCACAATAGTGTCGCCAAGATCCGGATCCTTGGTGATCCCGTCGTGCAGGATGGATTGCAGCGTGGCCGTAACTGCTGCCAGGGCAATCGCGTTACTCATCGCCCCGTACCGCCTCTCTGTTTTCGCAAGTAGTCTTCCAGAGTCGTCACCGGCGTGGCGGCTGGTTCTCGTCTTTTCGGCGCCTCTACGGTTGTCGCCCGCACTTCCACTCGCCCAATCGTTACCTGAATGGCCGGTTCGGCTGGCTGCGCCCGCAGATCGTCTGGCTCTCGCCGCGCAAACGGTTTAGGAAGCACAGGCCTTGGCCCACGACTGAGGAGCCCAAACACAATACTTGTTGCCTCGAGATCGGAAGCCGTTCGGAGCTTCTGGACAACCGCACAGGCGCGCACGGCTTGGTAGCTCGGAGCGGAAAGCGACGCCACTGTCTTGTGAATTTGTTCGTTTGCTATGCCAGCCATCAGTTCGCCTGGACTGCGTTTCTGAAACGGGTGCCTCTCCGCCTCTTGTCTTTTCTGGGTTTCGGCTCCGGCAAAGTTGGATTGCGCAAATGGTGAATCTGGCTTCGCTGCCCGAGTCCCGCCTTGCTCTCCCGCAGGGACCTGCTCTCCCTCTGTGCCGGCTTGGAGAAACCGAGTGCCTATCCCTGGCGTCCGCGCAGGCTTTCCCCTCTCGCGAAACCCAGGGAACGAAGTTTCGCTCGTTAATCTTTCCGTGTTTGATTGCGCAGGTAGCGGATTGGCGTGCGTACTGTGGCTGGTCGGGGAGGGAGATCGTTCAGGAGTTCGCGGCATCAGTTCTTCGGGAAAAAGACCCCGGCCCATCGTGGGATCGTCCATACCGAACTCGCGCTGCTCAGAATCCGTGGAACTCGAGCCTCGTTTCTGCGGCTCGTAAAACCCGCGAACACGGGGTCGTGCGATCCCGGGCGAGCCTATGCTGCGCTCCACCAGCTGCGAGAAGTAGTCGCTCATGAGCGCACCGCCTCTAAGTAGAACTGGCGGCGCAATCCACTCAGAGCGAGGATTTCAGGTTCAGTCCAGCCGTACGCGGACGCAAGCTCATGAATCTCGCCGAGCAGGCGTGCCGCCCAAACTTCGATTTCCGTCCAGAAAAAAGAAGCAATGTCGAAAGCCGTAGTCCGGCAGTGCCCGCAGAACGCGCAGGAGACTGCAAGTTGCACATTCGTCTGCGAATCTAGCTCCGCCATTTGCTCTCCGGCTGCGGAGATAATTTCCGCTGGTAATTCGCTGATCGAGCGCCCGTCATGATTTGCCGAAATAAGACAGCGGTAAAAGAGTTCCTGACTTGCCTGCCCGAACGCGTTTTCGACGGCAGCCGCCAGATCAACGCTGTTCGGCGGCCGCACGCGAAGCTTGTACTCTCCAAGCTTCAAGTCGAATTCTGCAGGAGCCTCCTGAGCGCAGTACGCACGGATATCGCTTGCTCGAAACGTGAGCTCCAGCCGCTGGCCGCAACCTGCGCAATCCACAACGCTTTGCATCTCCGAACCTAGTGTTGCCTCCCGGAGCGCAAGGAGGGCCGCGTCGCGCTGCCCGATACTTCGTAGGGCAAGGGCTTCGCGAGGCTCTTCCGGGAAGGCCGCGGAAAGCATTTCCAGCGCGCGCTCGACTGGGCCTTTTCCTCTCCCGCGCTCCCACAGGTCCAGGAGCGCCGCTGCCGAGAGCCCGCGCATTGGCGGTTATCCCACTGCGGGAGCAGCGAAGCTAGGCTCGCTCGGCTCCGGGACTTCCACATCTCGCTCCCAACCTTCGTTCTCGAGCTTGATGTGTTGAATGGCGACGGCGTTGGCATTGGCGTCCAGGTCGGGGAGCGCCTGATACTCCGACACCCAGCAACGGTACACTTTGTACGTCAGGGCCAGTTGGCCCGCCTCGTTGTACACCTCGATTAGGATGTCCTTCCGAAAATCCTTTAGCGAGACCTCCACTCCCAACCCTGCTCCGATGTGCCAGACTTTGTTGGCCCAGCCCTCGAAGTCGACGTCGTGAGTCACGCCCCGCTCCAGCGTGATCGCATCGTATTCCGTGCGGCCCGGTGATTTCCGGCTGCTGGACGGATCGCCGCCTTCGCGGTGCTTAACGACTTCCGTGGTGCGTTTGACCATCCCAACCTTGCTGACTCCGGCGACGTATCGTCCATCCCACTTCACGCGAAACTTGAAGTTCTTGTACGGATCAAAGCGCTGCGCATTTACGGTGAATTCGGCCATGGTTTTCCTCCCTGCCTCAGGTCGCTATCTGTCCGGCCATCTGTTGGATCTGGATCACCACGAACTCCGCCGGCTTCAGCGGTGCAAAACCCACGATGATGTTTACGACGCCCAGGTTGATGTCCGTCTGCGTCGTGCTTTCCTTATCGCACTTCACGAAATAAGCGTCCTTTGGTGTCTGCCCCTGGAAGGCGCCCTGCCGGAACAGGTTGTGCATGAACGCGCCGACGTTGAGCCGGATTTGCGCCCACAACGGCTCATCGTTCGGTTCAAACACGACCCATTGCGTGCCCCGGTACAAACTCTCCTCAAGGAACAGCGCCAGCCGCCGCACGGGAACATACTTGTAGTCATCGGCCATCTGGTCGGCCCCGTTCAATGTCCGTGCGCCCCAGCAAACCGGCCCGTAAATAGGAAAAAACCGCAAGCAATTGATCGCCAGCGGATTCAGCACGCCGTTCTCCGGATCCGTCAGCTTGTATTCCAGTTTCTGCACGTTGGCCAGGGTTGCTTCGGTTCCCGCCGGCGCCTTCCAGACGCCGCGCGTGCCGTCAGTCCGCGCGCAGAGCCCCGCGATGGTTCCGCTCGGTGGCGTCGGGCGCGGCCGGAAGCCGTTCAACGGATCGGGAATGTCGATTCTAGGGAAATAGAGCGCGGCGTTTTTCGATCGCAGCGTGGCATTACTGCTGAGCCAGTTCATGATCGCATCCACTTTGTCGCGATTCCCGGCCTGCGGAACATCCAGCAGATAAAAGGCTCGTCTCGTCGTGCAAAGCGCTTCCGCCGCGGAGGCGACCGCTGCAGCATTCGTGTCTAGCAGGTTTGCCGTCACCGGCAGGCACAGTAAGTTGAAGATATCCACGTCCAACAGTGCGTACATCCCCGTCTTTTGATTCGGATCCCCGAGGATGCCGGCGGCAACGCCGCTCGCATCACCCGCTGGGTCCCAGGTGCCGTCGGAACCTGGAGCTTGGGCGGCCCCTGGTAGTACCTGCGCTTGCGCCGCTTTCCCGCCTAACACATATTGCTGAATATTCTGTCCTGCCTTCGCAAACCCGAGCTTTGTCGCCAGTCCTTTGCCAGCGTCGCTCAACACGAGCACGTCGGCCCACTTCCCGGAACCGGTCTTGGCCACAAGATAGGCATTTGTCGCCGAAGAGCCGACGACGCTGACCGTGGCGTTATCCAAGCCTTTTCCCGTCCCAATCGCTCGAATTTGGCTTTGGAGCAGCGAGGCGAGCGAGGCCATCGTGAAAGGCGGATCGGGCAATCCCGGCGTTGTCCCGATGGATGTCGTTCCAAGGGCCACATCTACGGTGTCCCCCTTTGCCAGTTGCGTGAGGTCGGGAGTAAGCGCGCTTACGGTTCCCGTTTGCGCCGGCAATTTGCCAGTTGCTCCCGTACCTTCCTTGACTGCTATCAGCTGTGATCCCGCCGTGACCACTGCCGCCGCGTCATTCGGTTGGGTGGGATCAACTACCAGGTTCCGGAACGTTTCCGTCGCCACCACCTGGGCGTTTCCGCCGACGATAGCCACCTCCGTCACCGTCAAATTGAAGAGCTTTGACGGATCGGTGGTCCCGTAGTCCACATCGAGTCTCAGGTTGCTTCCCCACGCGCCAGGGCTGCTGGCGGAAACCGTCAATAGCACGGATCCGCCGCTACTGTCCGCTGCCAGTCCTATCGCTGCGGACGCCGGTGCGTTCCCCGAAGTCGTCGAACCCACTCGGACCACATAAGCTTCCGTCCCGCCGTTCAGGAAGAACTGCTGGATCGCATAGCTGGCCTCGCTGCGGATGTCCAATCCACCGAACTGTTTTTCAAAATCCGAGAAACTCAGAATTCGCACCGCGGTGTTCATGGGTCCGGTCGGAAAATAGTCCACAAACGCGCCGATCGAGGTAGCCACTCCTGTGATCGTCCGAACGCCGCTCGGAATTTCCTCGATGTAAACGCCGGGATAAGTCACTGCAAGTGGCATAAGTTCCTCTCTTCCGCGCCGTTTGTACGGGCAGTTCCGGCTTCCGCGGCCGCAAGCACATGCCTCCGCGGGTTGGCCGCTTCCTCATCCGTCCTGGCCTTTGTCTTCGGTTCCGGCGGACCCTATTCACGAGCGTTCAGTGCGAGATGCACCACGGCCAGAGATATGCATCTTGTAGCAAGTGTGAATTGGCAACGGCTAGGACTTTCTTGCTTTCTAATGGGAATTTGTTGCGCGCGGCCTTTTTATCTCAGCGTTAACCCTGCGGGCCCCTACCGGCGCGACGTCTTCATTTCCCGGAGATAGTCGGAAGGGCAAAGGCCAACGTACCGGCGAAACATCTGCGCGAAGTGAGAAAGGTCATTGAAGCCCACGGCAAACGCCACGTCCGTGATAGACGCGCCGGGACGCGCAAGCAGGGGAATCGCCTTGTTGATGCGATGCACGATCAGGAATTCGCGAAACGTTCTCCCATGGACACGCTTGAAGATCCGACTGAATTCGTACCGCCCAATGCCACAAAGTCTCGCCACCACTCCGAGAGCCACTTTCTCCGAATAGTTTTCCTCGATATACGACAAAGCCGGAAGTAGCAGCTTTTGCCGGTCGTCCCGGGCTGTCCGCAGGGCAGATTCCGTTCCTCCTGGGAGTTCCGATCCGAGTATCACTTCGCGGACCGAACTCATCGCCCCCTCGCTAAGCAGCAGGGCGAGTCTCGCGGCCAGATCGCTCCTGCTGACCGGGAGCACCAAGTAGTCCCACACACGCATTCGCAGGGCCCAGACCGCAAGCTCTTCCGAGTGTTTGACCGTGAGCATGAGCACAGGAAGGTGGGGATACTCGAGTCTCGTGCTATGCAACGGCTCAAGTTGTTCCACCCCGGGCTCGTCGTACTCGTAGCAAGCTGCTTCGGGTGAATGAGTTGCCACTATCTTAGGGATTTCGCTCGGCTCGCGGACGTACGCCACACGGTGGATCGCCGAAACCTGGCTGCACAAGTCCGTGGTGAAAGGCCGGATCCTCAAGTCAACCCAGAGTAGCGTGCTGGGAGCCAATTGGGACTCCTTGAAGCTGGGAACAGGGAGTGGCAATTCAAGGCTTCCGTCAGAAAATACCCGAGGCCTTTGTTACTCTCCGTCGCACCTGCGTCGTCGCCTAATCTTTGCGCTCCGTCTATAACGAATCGTGCGTCCCCGGATGAAATCGTTTCATTGTTATTTGTCATATAACCATCCAACCCATAAATGCATGGTGACGAACTCGGTTAGGAGCCAAGTCTATGCACACGCTCAGCCAGATGGCCTGGTTTCTGTTGACGCGAACTGCAATCCATTCCGCTCGGCTAAGATTGACGGTGTGCGACGCAAGACCCAAGCGGAATACGAGGCAGTGGACGGCAGTCGGAGCAGATAATCGCGATCCTGGCACAGCTCGACAAACCGGAGTCCAGACTGGAATGGAAGCGTGCGCAAGTTCATGCAACTACTGCTCTTTGGCCCTGGCCTGCCGCCGAATCCGCAGGCCGGATCGTACGGCATTCGTATCTCCTGAGGGGGTTCCTTCAGCCGAAGAGAACCACCGCAAGAAGAGCCGCAGCGCTCGTAATAAGTAGTGGTCCGTTTTTTGATGGCATGAAACCTCCCGAAGCCAGGCGGACTTCTTTCGGATTCACGAAGCTGAATTTGGCCCGAGCCCTGGACCGAGGATCGTTGCATTCGACAACCATCCGAAGTCCCGGACGCACTGATTGGAGAAACCGGCGCTTGACGCCGGCTGATGTGTTGCCGCGCCGCTTTATGAAATTGTGATGGATGGCCCTGAAATGTTTCATCGCTTGCCGCCACTACTTGCACAGACGCAGAAGCCAGGTCGCCAAGAAGAAAAAGGGGAGAGAGCAATGTCGAAGGGCTTCGATGGCCTGAAGCATATCGTCGTGTTGATGATGGAGAACCGCTCGTTTGACCACATGCTCGGCGCGCTAAGCCTGGTCATGGAAAACGGCCAGAAGAAGTGCCCGAAGATCAACGGCCTGACCGGGAACGAATCAAACCCCGACAGGAAAGGCGTGATTGTCAAGGTTCAGCCCAACGCGCAATTTCAAAGTCAACTCGACCCCGACCGCGATCACCATTTCCCCGGAGTCGATCTGCAGATTTTCGGCGGGCATTTCACGCAGACGAACGACGTCACTTCTTGGAGGGAGCGGCCGGCCGTCTTTATATTGAGCACAAGAAACGGAATACCGGGAGAAATATTGTGGATCTAAACAACGCAATCCAGTTCGGGCAGCTCATCAACGCGGCCTATGCCGTGCCCCCGGAAAACCTTGCGAATCGGTCAGGCGCGATCATCCAAGCGGGGCTTCTTGGCGGGGGAACCGCCTTTGAAGTCATCACCACGATCTACGCCAACGATCTGGCAACCGACATGGACCCACTCCGAGGCAGCAATATTGTTTCTATCGGCCTCATCCTCCAGGCGACGACGGGAGCCAGCGTCATTGCGCTGCGGGGAACGGAAGGAATTATGGAGTGGATCCAGGACGCACGATTTCTCGCAGTCCCTTGTCCCTTTGTGCCGGGGGCAGGGAACACGGAAGATGGTTTTACTGCGATGTATAACTCATTGACGGTCTCGCCGAATACCGGCGGTGCGACATCCGTCATAAGATCCCTCGCGGGATTACCCTGGAATCGTCCCGTGACTTCCGTGACGATTTGCGGGCACAGCCTGGGAGGAGCATTGGCGACGCTAATGGCCTTCGATTTTGCAGCAAATGCAGTCGCTCCCTTCAAGGATTCCACGGTGTACACCTATGCCAGTCCAAAGACGGGTGATCCGCTTTTCGTGAGCACCTACAACCATCTGGTTCCGGACACTTCGCGGATTGCAAATCGATTGGATCTTGTGCCGAAGTTGCCGTTGCCACCGCTTTACGACCACGTCTTGGGGCTCTACGATTTGAATCCAATCAAATTTGGCATTCCACCAACCGTACTTGTGAAGTGCGACATTCCTTGCGAACACTCTCTCAAGAGCTATCTCTATCTCCTCTCGAAATTAGCAGGACAGGAGGTGCTTCCGCTCGACGCACAATGCGTGCCGTCTACAACGGCATCACATTAACTGTGCGTGTAATGTAGACGTTCAGGGGTCCGTCGCACGTGCAGACCTAGACCGGTCATCCGCTCCATTCTTTTTTCTCCACACTGAAACGATTTGTCACTCTCATTCACTACCCAGCTGGATAGTCAGGTTGCTTTGCATTCTATAAGGTAGCCTTGTGCTTGGCCGATGAAGAGAGAAGGAACAATTGCGGCAAGCTTTCTCGCCCTCGCGGCGGTGGTTGGGTTTGCTCTGCAATCTGGACCCAATCAGGAGGTGAGCCGGAAGGCGGATGGAACAAGTGCGATCAAGCGGTCCAAGCCCGCGGTAACAAAAGCTCTCACTCATGAATACCTGCCAGGTTGCAGTAGCCTGGAAAAAGAGCTCGAAGAATTCCTTGAAATCGATGAGTTGATTCCGCCCGAACAATGCTATGCACCAGGTGATGTGACTCGGATTAAGCCCGTGCAGGATCTGACGCAGACTACCGCGCAACTAAAGTTGGTCATCGCCATCCTGCCCGACCCAGTCCACACGCACTCTTCCGTTCTCTTCGACCAGTTTGCTGTTGCCATCCAGGAAGGCGCGCAAGACGAGAATTACGATTTCGACGGTTCCTGGCTCCCCTGGGATGATGATGATTCGCATTACGCGCTATTCACCGACGAGCAGGCTTCCAATCTGGAAAAGGAAGAGAGGGAGAATCAGCCCGGGATCATACTTTTTCGAAAGCCGCTGGACCCGAATCCTTATCGCAGTGGCTTGGTAGTTTTCGTTGTTGGGGACGAAGCGACTCACGGAATTCACAGGGAACAGTTCCGGAATGCCCTGTCGTGGATCAAGGCTTTACGGCCAAGCACGGATGTTCAGAGTAAACCGTTGGCCATTTTCGGCCCGACATTCTCAGGCTCTTTGCCCTCCGTGGAGCAAGTCCTCCGCGAACAAAAGATAACCGAGCAGTTGGATCTGCGTGTGACGCCAGGTGGTCCGCGGCTTGCCATTTACAGCGGCAGCGTGAGCGGCAACACTTCTGCACAAGCATTTCAAAACGAGTTCGAATCCCGGGTCGTATTTCACAGCTTCGTGCAAAATGACGACGAGATTCTTCAGCGATTCTGCAGGTACCTAGAGAAAGAACAAGGTGGATTTGACGCCGGCAGAGTCGCGATAATCTCCGAAGACGAAACCGCGTATGGTGGATCCGGGATGCAGTTAGGAAGGAGCAAAAGCGGCAAAGACGATGAAAACAACAACAACGATTGTCGTAACCAGGCCCTGAAGCTTTTCTACCCCCGAGACATCTCGGCACTGCGTGGGGCTTATCAAACCAAGTCGCTCTTCGCCATGGGCGCATCTTCGCAGCCCTCGGACACACAACGTAGAAATCTTCCCACCGATCTGGCCGATCCAACTGGGAAAGTACACGATTCGATCCGCAGCTACGGCGGAAATCAAACCCCGCTGGCTCAGGAGGCCTTCTTGTTGGAGATCGTGGCCGCGTTGCGTGAACTTCACGCTCGCTACATTCTTCTGCGGAGCAGCAATACTCTTGACCAGTTATTTCTGACCAACTTTCTTCGCCGAAGCTACCCTGATGGCCGCATTGTGATTTTCGGATCCGACCTGATGTTCATCCGGGAACGCGGTGCAACCGGACTTAGCGGGGCTATGACCCTCAGCACATATCCGCTTTTTCCCCTGGAGCGCGACTGGACAGAGCATCAATCACTCGCAGCGGCTGACCGGGTATTCAGTGGGGATGCCACCGAGGGCACCTATGTCGCCTTCCGCCTATTGCTCAACGACAAGAGCCTCAATGCCGGGAAGCCTGCTGCCGATCGATGTCATGTGCTGGACAAAGACGAAGAGACGATTTTTGTACCGTCCATAGCCTGTGCGGGAGATACGCCGATTCCAGACTATGCCCCTCCGTTTTGGACACTGCCCGATCAGTGCGGTGAAATGAGTACAGCAAATACCGGTGAGCAGTGTCCTTATCCCGGACCAGCGACTTGGTTGTCGGTCATTGGCGTCAACAGGTTTTGGCCAATGGCATCCCTGACAAAAAATACCCCCTCAATGCCTCCTCCGGACCAGAGGACAATTGGGCGGATGGGAGACAGGGGAAAGGAACCTGGTGGTCGGCCAGAAATACCCCTCGGAATGAAAGTATTTCTGTTGATCCTGTCGGCTTTCTCAGTTTTTCACGCGTGGTGTTGCTGGTCCGGGTCGTACACGGCCAAGCCTGCATTTCGAGCCCACTTCGCTAGCACAGGAGAATGGCGTCAAACCTTGTTGGTGTTCGGCGGGAGTTGTTGTATCGCGTTCTTGGCAATCGTTGCGGGTTGGGGCTCCGGTGTGTTTTTTTTCCCCGCCGCTGGATTAGCCTATCCCTGGTTTGCTTTTTGCGGCGTGACGTTTGTGTGTCTGATGGCCTGGGTGGCTATCCTCGCGAACAGTCTCACCGCATGGAAACTATCGCAGGACTTGCCGCCCGATCTCCCCAATTTGCCAAGAATGACCGACAAGGCTTTCACTTCTTGGAATTACCGGGCAACTGGGTTATTGATTGCCGCAATAATCCTATTTTGTCTCGTTTTCGTAGTTCCTATCGAACTCGCGCTTCTAAAAGAGAATCGCGTGTTGACCTATTGGCGAGCGATGCATCTCACGAGTGGTGTTTCTCCCCTTGTGCCAATTTTTGCAGTCCTTATAGGACTTTACCTGTCGTTCTGGTTTACGTTGCACGGATTGGCCTTATTTGGCCCAGATCGTCCTTGTCTTCCGCCGACAGGGCGGTTGGTGATCAAAGACGCGACGGGAAAAGAGAGAGATTTGCTAAGGATGTTCGGTCAAGAGGGTGCTGCAGCAAGGATTGAGCAGGCTGCGATGCCTTTGAACTGGAAGATTGTAACCATCAGTTTGAGTCTCTTTGTGCTGTTTCTCGTCGTAGCCTGCGTCATAGCGGGAGGGGTCCCGGTCCGCAGTTTGGGCGCGCAAAACTACGCGATTATTTTCCTCGTGTGGCTGGACCTTTGCTGCAGTCTATCGATTGTTGAAACTTGGCGGCTGTACCAAATATGGGATGAGCTCAGACGCCTTCTCACGTTTCTCGATCGTCTACCTCTGAGGCGCACGCTGGCGGCGCTTCGCGGTTTTTCCTGGGGAAGCGTATGGAGGATGAGTGGGAATGTGCTGGACGTACGCTATAAGGTTATTTCCAGGCAGATGGAATGCATGAATCATACAATCGCGAGTCTACAGGAATTCCTCAAGAATTCTTCCGACACCGGCGCCCAGAATTCCCTTGATGCTCTCACGGACATGCGGGAAGCGGGAGTGAAGTTTGCAGAATGGTATTCGACCAACTATGCAAATTCCCGGGTGGGAGATTTGACGAGTTTTAAGGACTTTCAGAAGAGTATTGCGGCCGCAAGTGGCACCCTATTGACGCAGTTGCTCGTGCCGGCCTGGCGGAATGAGAAAGAGTCTTTACTTGTTGCGTCCGCAACGGGCGAGAAAGACGAAGTCACTCCAGCTCCGCCTCCCCAGGCTATGAAGGAGCACATTCGCAATGCTGAGGAATTCGTTTGTCTGAACTATCTGAGTTTCATCCAGAATGTACTCGGTCGCTTGAGGACGATGGCCATGACCATCATGGTCCTGTTTTTGGCTTCCACCGTTGCGATGTCCACATATCCGTTTGACCCGCGCCAGGCTCTGAGCGGAATTTTGATCGCTCTGTTCATCATTGTAGGCGTCGTGATTGTAAAGGTGTATGCAGATATGCATCGCGATGCCACGTTAAGCCATGTGACCAACACGAGGCCTGGAGAGTTAGGGCCAGAATTCTGGTTCAAGATCGTTGGCTTTGGCTTTGCTCCTCTGGTTGGACTGCTGACCAGGGTATTCCCAGGCATAACGGATTTTGTCTTTTCGTGGCTGCAGCCTGGGATCTCATCCCTGAAGTAGACTAAGCAATAGTCAGCCGGCCGGAGAGCTACACTTTGGCCAGTATTTTGAGCTTATCCATCCAAGTTCCCCTTGAAGCGAGTATGGTCAACGTCTCCGCTGATTCCGTCTACGCTCCCCTTGTTGGTGTATTGCCAGAACGTCCAATCGTTCCAAGACGAAGGAATTCCTGGTTGAGGGGCCGCTGTGTAATGCGGGCAAGAGCGGATAGCCGCCTAATTCCTCGAGTCCGTTTCCCAGCAACGATTCGAGGCAATTCTGCCGGGAACAGATCATCGGCGCAAGGACCCCTGCCGTGACAGTCTAGGCATACGCGTATTATCAGCGACTTACGTTCTCTGCGGGGGCTGCCAGTCGCTGAAAGGGACCGTAGGACCCGTTCCCTGTGGGTAAATTTGTGGGTAAGAATTCTCGCGTTACAACGATTTTGAGCTTGGGAACTTACGAGCCGGAAGACGCGCCACTGACCACGCCGTGAGGGCGATCAGGCTTCGGTGTGCGGACGGGTTGCGAGATGCGAGCAGCATGAAAATGCCGAGCGTGACGTAAAGGCTCATCATCATCGCCAACGCAGGCTCTTGCTTCACAAACAACACCAAGGGATAGATCATTGCGGTAAGCAGCAATCCCACCAACACCAACACGATCTTGAGCGCACGTTCTCGCTTCATCGTCCCCTCCTCCCGGTCACAAACTTGTGAGCCATGCCGAGCAAGTCCCGCAGGACATCAGGTGTGATGCGGGACAAGCGAACCAGCACGGAGGTGTAGTTGAGATAGTGGTTAGTCACGTAGTAAACATCCGGGTCTGCGGCGAGCAGTTCGGCGCGGTTGTCGAAGTCAATGCGAACCACAAGTGAACCCGGCTCAGCCGAGCGATGAGAAGGCACACATGCCAAAAGTTTTCCATGAACCTTGAGCGCGGGTGACCCGTAGGCTGTGCTCTCTTCCACGCCGGGCAATGCCAAGCCGATCTTTCGCACGGTGTCGAAGTTGATTGTGCTTCTTGGCATGAGTGCGATTATCCGCGCAAACGATTGCGGTGCCTCCCTCCGATCAGTGTGCAATGGTCACCGAGGACAGCACCCTGACGGCATGAAGGGTCAGAAGGTGAAAATACCAGCAGTTTGGGCGCTTTCGCTTGCCGACCGCGTTTCAAAAGACTGAAAACCGCTACTTCAATTTCCGCGACCTTTCGTCCTCTGTTTCGCCTCGCCGGGAGATGGTCACCCAGCATATCTCGCTGACTAGTATCCACATCTTGAATTAATCGCATTTCCCTGTGGGGTAATCTGATCTCCTTCTGTGGGGCAGTATAATCACCGTGGACCCTAGAATTGTTGTACCGTTTCTATGCGGTCGCCGACTCGTGTGCAGACAACAAGGCGAACGACCAAGAACCGGATTGTAAGGTGACATCCATGGGTTCGCGGTTTGATCGACACAGTCCAGAACTTCGTGCTCAACGGTGGCATAAACAAAAGTTCGTGCTTTTGCTGCTGGCGTTCTTTCTCCTGATCCGAAACGTTACCCCAGCCGAGGTTAATAACGTCCGCCGCGTCTTGGTTTTAAACGACTTTGATCCCATCGCGTCACCCGGCGTCGCTTTGTTGGATCAAGCAATCTTCACTGCTGTTAGCCAATCAAGTTATCAAATCGAATGGTATGACGAGAGTCTGGGAGCTAACCTGTTTACAGACGAAACGTCCCAACGCCACATTCGCGAGTGGTACGCTCGCAAGTACCAGGACCGCAAGCCAAACTTGGTCATTGCGGTTGGGCCGGCGTCCCTCCAGTTCATGATTGAATCGCACGAGAGATTCTTCCCAGGAATTCCGATTATCTTCTGCGGCAGTTCGCAGGAAATGCTAGAAAGGCTGAAGCCGGACTCTCACTTTACGGGGGTTTGGGGAACAGTACGACCGGAGGAAACTTTCAAGGCGGCACTGCACTTGCAACCCACCACTAAGCATGTAGTCGTGGTAGGTGGTGTGGGAGCGTATGATCGGTATTTAGAGAGAATTGTCAA
>Ga0210402_10003688_pt1 | contig 14254 bp, 11 predicted proteins | sample IncBWC7MmetaG_FD_161055 | JGI IMG/M metagenome (GOLD analysis project Ga0210402, IMG submission 161055) | Forest soil microbial communities from Barre Woods Harvard Forest LTER site, Petersham, Massachusetts, United States - Inc-BW-C-7-M | ecosystem: Environmental > Terrestrial > Soil >...
GGGATCGTCTCATGCAGCATCTGAGACGACGCAGCCAACGGCCCTACCGTCCGCCGGAAGGGGTCAGTTTCTATGAGCAAATCCAGCGATTAGGGCTGGTGAAGCTGTAGAGGTTGACAGCCGTGCAACTGCCTGTGAATGCCTGCGGCAATACGTTTTCAGGAGAGCCGGATGTCGGGAACTCCGCTTGTCCGGTTCGACGAGGGGAGAGTGGGTCGCACCGCAAGTTGTCGCCCTCTCTCCTACTCTACCGTGAAATCTTGCCTTTTTGAATCCCACGTTCCAAGCCGATTCCCCTTACGCTAAACGCAAATTGTCCAGCTTATTGCTTGACTCCGCCTAAGGCGAGGCGCACTTTTATTTCATCTGGCGGCGCGCGATTTCTTCCTCATAGACTCTGTTAACGCGCGCGACTCGATCATACAGGCCACCGAATGCGACCTGCGGATTCATGGCACGAAGCTCCTCATCCGAGAGGGCTTCCAGATGCGTTTTCCACCCAGCTTCGAATTCCACGTTGAAGATCTCGCGTTCCAGCACGCTGGTGGCTCGCAGGTTCAGTTTGCCTGGCACCATCAGCCGCCATCGATGCGTCCCGTACGGCGAAAGGCTCTCCTCCCGCGGTATCTCGCAAAGATCCAAATAACAGGGGATGCCGGCGGCTTCTAACGCGTCGCGAGCGTTCACAGCATCCGGCGCGTGGGCGGTCGCGGACTGCACGGCGTATGAGTATACTTCAGCGGCTTCTTCCAGCCAGCCGGGCTCTTCTCCGGCGCCGTGCGTTTCGCCGTCAACCTCGGCTTCGTCAACCTCGGCCTCGTCATCGTCCGCCTCCTCATCGTCCGCCTCCTCATCGAGCGGATCCCCCTGCCTGGGAATAGTCGGCTGCCCGTGCCGGGTATCCCGTGGCGGAACCGGTTTTCGACGGCCGACCTCAAGATCGAAAATCACCTGGGCCATCTCGACCAGATCCGCGCGGTCGACCGCTAAGAGCGCCTGGTCGGATAGCGAGGCGTAGTGTTGGCGTAAATACTCGGGATCGAGCTGCATTCAATCACCTCACGCGCGAGAATGACCAGTCTAACGCGATGAGACGCCGCCGGCGGTATTCAGGTACAATCGGCATCATTATGTCGTTCTCACCCGCCACCAGGCTCGGCCCATACGAGATCCTCGCTCCCCTTGGCGCCGGTGGAATGGGCGAGGTTTACAAAGCCCGGGATACGCGGCTGAATCGAAACGTGGCGGTGAAGACGCTCCCGGAGTCGTTGGCTGCCGACAAGGGCCGGCTGCGTCGATTCACCCTGGAGGCGCAATCAGCCAGTTCCCTGAACCACCCGAACATTCTGGCCATATACGATATCGGCACGCATGAGGGTACGCCGTATCTGGTTTCGGAATTGCTGGAAGGCGAAACGCTGCGCGAAAGGATGAAGGACGGCAAACTGAGCGTAGGCAAGTCGGTGGATTACGCGCGCCAGATCTCGAACGGCCTGGCAGCCGCCCATGCCAAAGACATTACCCATCGCGACATCAAGCCCGAGAACATTTTCATCACCAGGGACGGGCGGGCCAAAATCCTCGACTTTGGCCTGGCCAAGATGAAGGCCGATGTGCCTGAGGAAGATGGGAGCACCCGTACCGCGACAGTTACCGCCGCGGGCACAGTGATGGGCACCGTGGGCTACATGGCTCCGGAGCAGGTGCGGGGGCTGGTTGCAGATGCACGTGCCGACATATTCAGTTTCGGCGTGGTTCTGTATGAGATGCTGGCGGGCAGAAGGGCCTTCCAGCGCGATACGGCGGCCGAGACCATGACGGCCATTCTGAAGGAGGATCCGCCGGATCTCTTGACCCTGGACAACTCGCTGCCCCCGGCCTTGGACCGTCTGGTACGCCACTGCCTGGAAAACAGTCCGGAGGAGCGATTCCAATCCGCCCGGGATATCGCCTTTGATCTGGAATCGATCGCACAGCCATCGGACAAACCGCCCGCGGGCCGTAAGACCGATTCCCGCCAGAACAGGATAGCGTGGGCGGTGGCTGCCGTAATGGCGCTTGGCCTGGCTTCGGTTTCGTACCTCTATTTTCGACCTCTGCCGGCCAAGTCCTTCCATCGTCTGACGTTCCGGCGGGGGAAGATTCACGCCACCCGGTTTACGCCGGATGGCAACGGGGTAGTTTACAGTGCGCAGTGGGAAGACGAGCCCAGTGAGCTGTTCAGCGCCCGCCTGGATAGTCCGGGAGCCCGCGCTCTAGGCTTCCCCGGCGTGGAACTGCGCGCCATTTCCGTTTCCGGCGAACTGGCTCTGGCGCAAAATGTGCGCGTGATAGGATCAGGCTTTGCTCCCGTGGGCATGCTCGCCCGGGTGCCTCTTTCCGGGACCGCTCTGCGTCCCGTGGAGGACAACATCAGTTTCGCGGACTGGTCTTCGGACGGCAAAGAATTGGCCGTAGTACGCGAGAGCGATCAAGTCTACCAACTGGAATATCCGTTAGGCAAGATTTTGTACCGCACGTCCGGCTACATCTCGCAACCGCGCATCTCACCGGATACCAAACACGTCGCTTTCCTGGACCATGCCTTAGCCGGCGACAATCGTGGCAGCGTGGCGATGGTGGACCGGGCGGGTATCAAGAAGACTCTGACCGGCGCATACCAAGCAGCCGAAGGCTTGGCGTGGTCGGCTCAGGGAGACGAAGTCTGGTTCAGCGCAGCCAGGACGGGAGCCAGATTTGACTTGCGCGCGGTGAAGCTGGGTGGGCGCGAACGAGTCGTGTACAGTGCGCCAGCCAGCATTGTGCTTCAGGACATCTTCCGGGACGGCCGGGTCCTGGTCACAACGGTGGAACAACGATGCAAGATGATGTTTCGGGGTGCGGCGGATTTGCATGACCGCGATCTTTCCTGGCTCGATTGGTCTCTGGTCAGCAGCTTGTCGCGCGACGGAAAACTGCTCACTTTCTTTGAATCCGGGGAAGGCGCCGGAGACACCACCCTTTCATACCTTCGCGATACCAATGGCTCCGCAGCGGTATCGCTGGGCGCCGGGTCTTACCCGTTTCTTTCGCCGGACGGACAATCCGTCGTAACGTTCGATCCCTCCACTTCTGTCGTGGTAATTTACCCGGTGGGTCCGGGCCAGCCGAGGCGAATCCCTCTGACTGGATTCACGCTTTCCTCCGCGGGCTTGCTGGCAGATGGCAAAGGGTTGTGGTTTAACGGCAGCGAGCCGTCACATGGCAGCCGGTATTATCTAACCGGCCTGGAACCGTCCCGGCCGCGCGCCATTACACCCGAAGGCGTGCGATTTTCTTCTCCGGGTCTCGTGCTTGATGGCAAATACCTGGCAGGGCCGGAGGGTCCTGTTTCCCGTGGCTGGCGGTGAACCGCGCCCCCTCCCGGGAGTCAGCGATCAGGAGCGGATCGGAGGTTGGAGCGACGACGGCCGGACGCTGTTCATTTATAAACGCAATGACCTTCCAGTCAAGGTGGAGCGCGTGGACCTGAACTCCGGAAAGCGTGAGCTGGCACGAGAGATCACGCCTTCGGACCGCGCAGGCCTGAGTGGAGGAATCAACGCCCTTCGAATGACCGCCGACGGCAAAACGTACGCCTACTCCTATCTTCAGCAGTTATCCGAACTGCAGTTGGTGGAGGGGCTGAAGTAGGCGCAAACCGTTGAGTGGGTGCCAAATGCCGCGGAACGGCGGGCAATCATGTTCAGACGGACACAATGCCGTTACGAAGTCTGTCGAGCGAGGCCGCGCCGCCGGGTTGGGCAAACGGCCTGGCTAATTCTTAATCGAACTGGCTAATTCTTTATCGAGAGGATCACTCCGTCCGGGGAGGTTGCTCCATTGACTGTGGCCTTGAGTGCGTAATCGCCATCCGCCATCCCAGCGGGCACCTGTATCGCGACCTGGTAGAGCCCCGCGAAGCTGGGCGCCAGCGCCGTGCCGAACACTTGGGCAGCCGTGGTCCCAATCGTGACGGTGACGGGGCTTGCATTGTATTGCCTGCCGTCCGTGGGCACCTGAATGCCGGCGGCGACTGGTGGGGTAGTGGGGCCGAAGCCGGTGCCCCATAGAATCAGCACGTCGCCGGGCTTGGCGGCAACCGTGGTAGCCCCGGGGAAGGTGCCGTTCTTAGCCGCTAGACTCGCGTCTGCATTACGGGTGGCCACCGCCTGATTGCTGGGCCAGAGGAAGAAAGCAGGAGACTGTGCCAGTACATTGGCCGTGACGGAGACGCTGGTGCCGCCGGGAGTGGTGACAGTCACAGGCACGGGGCCAGTGCCCACATTGGGCGCCTGCACGTTGATCTGCTTCGGGCTGATGAAGTAGACGAAGGCCGGTTGGCTGCCCACGGTGACGCTGACGCCATCGAGCGAGGTTGGCAGGTTACCATTCACGATGGCTTTGTCCCAAGTGTCCGACGCGACCGTACCCGAGAGGCCTGAGCCCGTGATGGTGAGCCAGGAGCCAGGTACGACGCCGGGCTGGAAACTGGCGCCGTTTACCACACCCGCCGGATCCACGGTGGGAACGGAGAGCGGGACGGTATCGGTCAGCGTCAGGCCACCGGCCAGATTAGAGCCGTAGGCGGCTATCAACGAGCGGGGAGCCGCCGGAGTTTGACCATACACCGCTCCTGTTTGACCATACACCACAATCAGTGCGGCTACGTACCACAGTACTTTAAGAAAATTCCTTTTCACGGCCACCTCTACAGACGATTATAAGGCCTCGGCGAGGCGGCTGCCAACGATCTCGCGGCAGAGTTTACTTCTGTTGTCGTAAACGCAGTTCTTGCAACGTTTCCGCGACTTCGGGATGTTTGCCGCCATCCAGGTCGGCGGCCAGGGCGGCTTCGCGCTCTGCTTCGTCGCCCCGCGATTCGAAGCCCAGTACTTGAGCCAGTGTCCAGTGTGGTTTGAACCACGTCGGATGGGCGGCAATGGCGGCGCGGAGGCAGCGTTCGGTGCCGGTGGCGTCGTTTTGGCCGGCACGGATGGTGGAGAGGCTGTACCAGGCGTTAAACGGGTCTTCCGCGGTGCGTGTGGCTCGTTCACCGGCGGCGGCGGCCAATTGGAACGCCGGGAATCGAACGGCCACGGTGGGCGCTTTCCCGGCGGTGGCCAGCAGGGCGCGCGAGTACCAAAGGTCGCTGGTATGGCCGGCGGACTCGTAATGACGGGCGGCGGCGGTGAGATTGCCGGCGGCGAGATCAAGCTGAGCTAGCGCCAGCGCGTGATCGGCCAAGGCAATGCGGAAGGCGAAATAGAGCAGCGGGAGGGCGAACGGGAAACGGCGGACTGGTTCGGCGGGGCATTCGTTGACGGTGCCGGCGGCCAGGCCAATTGCCATCGCAATGGTGGCGAAGAAGATCACGGCAGTGGGGATGGTGAACACCGTGAACTGCTGGCTGACCGTTCCGGCGGCGAGCGCGGCGGCCAGGCCCGCGGCCAGATCGGGGTGCTGGCCGCGGATCTCCCAGGCCGCGGCAAACCCGAGCGCGCACCAGGCGGCCAGCAGAAAAAAGCCGGCGATGCCTTGCGCCACAAACGCGTCGAGGAAGATGTTGTGCGGGGATTCGTGGGCGAAATCGGGATAGGCGCGAGCCAGTGCGACGGATTCGTAGTGCGGGAAGGCGGCAGTGAACGTTTCGGGTCCGTGTCCGGCCAGCGGGCGGGCAAAGCCCATCCGCAGGCTGTCGCGCCAGAGCAGCGGGCGGGCGCCGCCCCAGGGGTCCTCGGCGAACCAACGGGTGCGGCTGCGCAGGAGTTGACCCGCGGGCGAAATGTAGAAAACGAACGCGGCCAGCAGGGCTGCCCCGGCGAAAATCGCCGCCCGCCACAACGCGCGCCGCGGCAATCGCAGACCGCGCCAGAAAAGCCAGACCCCGGCGCCTGCCGCCAAGCCGAGGTATGCGGCGCGGGTACCGGTGAGCAACATCGCAATCAGGGCTATCGCTGTGCAGGTTTTGGCAAGCCGGCCAGGCAGGGCAAGGCTTAGGAAGACGACGAAGAGCAGCCAGGTGGCGAAGTAGCTCACGTAGCCGAGAGTGGAGGGTGGGCGCACGATGGTCCAGATGCCTTCGCCGACGTGGTACCGGGCAGCGGGCAGAATCGGGTCCCATCCCAGATATTGGGCGATTCCGTATACGGCGGTAAGTGCCCCGGCGGCGCTGACGGCGCGCAGGATCATGCCGGCCCGGTGGGTCTGAGTATAGAGCGCCCAGGCAAAGATTACCACCGCGGACTGGGTCAAGGCACCGTATTGCCGCCAGCGCGTGCCGTAAAAGGAGAGGGCCGGGTGCGGGCTGAGCGCGGTGGAGAGGGCCAGCGAGGCGATAGTGAGCATCACCAGTCCCATGAGTTTGGAACGCCGTACGGGAAACAGCGCCACCGCCGAGGCGAGTAGCAGCACCACTGCTTTCGGCGTAACGTCGAAGTAAAATAACCAACCAGGCGTTACAATTAACGCTATGAGGGCGACGGCCGCAGCCTGGATCATCAACATGTCAGGCTACACTATTTCAGGAATTCGGTGATGGCCGACTCGTTCGACGCATTTCGTTACATCGGTTACATGCGGTCCCGCTGGCCCTGGATCGCCGGCAGTTGCGGCGTGGCGGGCGTCCTGGCACTGGCCATCAGCCTGACCATGCCGCCGCAGTATACGGCCACGGCCCTCATCGCGATCGAACCGCCGGCAGGCAGCGACTTGCGTACCGCCATGACGGTAAGCCCGATTTATCTGGAATCGCTCAAGACCTACGAGCAATTCGCGACCAGCGACAGCCTTTTTCAAAACGCCATGGCCCACTTCGGACTGCGCAAGGTGTTGGGGACGGGCCCGATTGAAGGCATCAAGAAGCGCGTGCTGAAAGTCGACACCGCGCGCAACACCCGCATCCTGGAGATTTCCGTCACCATGCCCGATGCCGGGGCGTCCCAAAAGTTGGCGAGGTCTCTAGCCGAATCCACGGTGGAGATGAATCGCTCCATGGTTACCGAGAGTGATCGGGACCTGCTGCAAGGCATGAAGAAACAGGAGGGCGAAATCCATGCCCGGCTGCAGCAGACCGAAGCCGCCAAGGAAAACCTGTTTTCCCGGGAGCCGGTGGACGATCTGCAATCGGCGTTATCCCAATCGGCGGATTTGCGTTACAGCATCCAGCAGCAGATGCAAACTGTCGAGCTCGAACTGGCCGATGCCGCCGAGCGGGCCAAACACGCGTCGGCTGGCGAACTGGCCGAAATCGGCAAGGCGGAAAGCAGCGCGCGCGCCCGACTGCAGGAGCAGCAGAAGCAAGTCCAGGAGTTGGACCGTCGCAACGCGCAGCGCGAGCGCGAACTCGCTCTGCGGTGGGCGCATCGCGATCATGTGGAAACGGAGCGCCAATTGGTTCAGGACGAACTCACGGCGCTTCAGACCCGCCTGGGGGAACTCCACGGCGATGCGGGATTCCGGGGGGAGCGCCTGCGGCTCATCGACCCCGGCATTGTGCCCGAGCGGCCTTCGTCGCCCAACATCCCGCTCAACGTGCTGGCCGCGCTATTTCTGGGGCTGGTGCTGCCCGTGGTTTACCTGACGATGCAGATGAGCTACCAGGAGCAGCGGGCCGGTTCGCGCCGCAACGTTTTCCAGACGGTGGCCAAGGCCCCAGATTTGCGGGCGAGCGACGTACGGGCGGGCGATGTGCGGGCGAGCCGCGATGAGTAGCGCCGCCTGGCCCCAGCGCCGCAGCCAGGTTTTGGCGGCGCTATCGGCCGCGGTAATCTTCGGGTGCTGGGCAGCCGCCATCGCCACCGCGCGCAGTGTGGGCGCCAAAGCGCTACTGGCCGCTCCCGCCGTTCTGTTGCCCTTGGTTTGGTGGACGCTGCTGAAACCGGGGCGCTGGCTGGCCGGCTTTTTTGCAGCGGCGCTGCTGCTTCCGCCACTGCCGGTTCCGGCTGGCAATTCCGGTCCCCACGTCTGCCTCTTGTGGGCCGCGATGGGCCTGTTTTCGGGACTGCTGAGGCTCCCGGACTGGCGCATAGTGCCATGCGGGTTGAGCCGGGCGTTGCTGGCGCTCGGCGGCGCCATGTTGGCCAGCGTGGCATTTGCGGCAGCCTATTCCGGCGCCGCGGCGGCCGCCGGGAGCCTGGTACGCGTGCTGCTCTTCGCAGTCCCGGTGTACGTCTTCTTTCACACCGCTTATGGACCAGCGCGGGCATGGGACCTGTCGCCGGACGCGTTCCGTGCCACTCGCCGCCTCTTCTGGATCGCCGCGGCCTCGGCCCTTTTTGCGTGTGTGGATTTCTACTTCCAATTCCCGGCCCCGGCCGGATACGGGCCGCAGTTCATCTGGCTGGATTCGGGCGTTTTCCGGCGCGCCCAGGGGCTCTTCTATGAAGCCAGCACGCTGGGTAACTTCTGCGCCTTTTTCCTGGTGATGATCGCGGTGGCACTGGCGCGGCCGCGAACCGAATCGCCGGTGTCGCGCAAGGCGTTGGTGGCGGGCGGCGCGGTCTTGTTCGCGGCACTGGTGCTCTCCTTCTCGCGCGGCTCGCTGGTCAACGTCGCGGTGGCGCTGGCCGTGTTGGTGTGGGTCAATCGCCGGCGGCTCCGCTTCGCCAGGCTGGTTCCGGTGCTGGCGGCCTGCATTGGGGCGGCGGCATTGCTGACCTGGAAGCTGTTCCCGGCCTTCGCGGAGATGTATTGGCTGCGTCTTTCGGGCTCCGCCCAGTTTTTTTTCTCGGAGACCGAAGGCATACTTTCCGGCCGCGTGGCCAGTTGGCGCACGCTGCTGGATTGGATCGCCGCCAATCCCTGGCAGACACTGTTCGGCGTCGGCTATAAGACCTTGCCGTATACCACCTACCTGGGCAGCGCCGTGGTGGCGGACAACATGTATCTCAGCCTGCTGGTGGAGACCGGCGTCGCCGGCCTGGCGGCGCTGCTATGGCTGAACGTGTGCATCCTGCGGGATGCCGGCCGCGCTGCCCGTGCCGCCGACCCCCGCCGGTCGTTCTTCGGGACCTGGATGCTTTGCTTCTGGGCGGGCCAATCGGTGCAGATGCTTTCGGGCGACCTGTTGACCTATTGGCGGGTTCTGCCGGTATACTTCTGGGTTCTGGCGCTGGCAGTCCGGGTATGAACCTGCTTCTGCTGGATCAGTTCAGCCAGCCCGGCGGCGCCCAGCAGTGCTTGTTGGAACTGCTGCCGGCCATTCGCCGGCGCGGTTGGAAGAGCCTGGTCGGCCTGCCCGGCGAAGGCCCGCTTTTCGCGCGCATTCGCGAACTGGGTTTGGACAGCGCACGGATAGATTGCGGCCCTTACTCGTCGGGGACCAAATCCATGGCTGACGTCGCCCGTTTCGCGGCCGAAACGCCCAAACTGGCGCGCCAGATCCGCAGTCTGGTCGGCGACTTCAACGCCGATCTGGTCTATCTCAATGGCCCCCGCCTCATTCCTGCGGCTGCCTGGGCAAACCTGCGCTGCCCCGTGGTCTTTCACGCTCACAGCTTTCTGTTTCCGGGCGCCATCCGCACATTTACCGGATTCAGTCTTCGCCGCCTCAAGGCCTGGGTCATCGCCGCCTGCCGTTTCGTGGCCGAACCATGGACGCGCTACGTTCCTGCCGAACGGCGATCGGTGATCTACAACGGCGTCGCCGGTCCGCCCGTGGTGGCGGGAAGCGAGAGGGCGGGGCCATGGGTGGGACAGCCACAGGTGGGGCCGCCACCTGTAGGGCCGCAACGGGTGGGGCCGCAACGGGTAGGCTGCCTGGGCCGCATCGCCCCCGAAAAAGGCCAGCGCGAATTCCTGGCCGCGGCCGCCATCATCCACCGGGCGGTGCCGGACTGCCGTTTCGTCATCTACGGAGCGCCATTGTTTTCGGGCTCGCAATATGCCGGGGAAGTGCGCGCGGCCGCCACGGGTCTGCCGGTTGAATTCGCCGGCTGGGTGCAGGATGTCTATCCGGCGTTGGCGGAACTCGACCTGGTGCTGGTTCCCTCCGCCGGGCACGAAGGCACCACCCGCGTGATTCCGGAGGCATTCGCGGCGGGCGTGCCGGTGGTGGCGTTCCGCTCCGGCGGCATCCCCGAGATCCTCGATCAAGGCTATGGCGGATGGCTGGCCGGGAACGTGGAGGAGATGGCGCGAACGGCAATCGAGTTTCTGACGGCGGGGCAGGCGGCGCGCGCCAGGGCGTCCGAAGCGGCCCGCGAGAATTGGCGCCGGAGATTCACGCTGGAGCGGTACCATCGGGAGCTGTTGGACAGTCTGGACAGGATTGCGACGTCAGCTTCGACTGAGCGGTGGCGCACCGGGAGTCTCACCAGACAATGCGAACAGCCGGATAAGACTGAATAATTGCATCGCAGGTTACCAGCGACAATCTTCGGTGCGGGCTTGAGCGACCAGCATCCGATCGAAGGGATCCTTGTGAATGTCCGGCAACCGTTCTTCGCGGATAGGAACTGTTTCCAAGTCGCTGAAAGGCAGTACACGCCTGATCCACCACTCTCCAATAGGAGACCACGCTCACTGCAATCAATCTGTTTGGGTCCTGCCAGATTGCTCTTGCTGTCTCCGAAAGGCGGCCCGGGTCCATGATCGCCCAGAGAAGCGTCGATGTGTCCAGGAGGTAAACATCAGGCGCGTACTTCCGCGAGTCTCGGGCGAAGTCGATTTCTTCAGCGCCCATTCAGAAAGTCATCCACTTCGTCGTCGTTCATAGGAGCCTCCCAACCATCCGGAAGGTGAAAGTCTCCGCTTCCGAATCCGAGTGGCCTTGGTTCGGAGCGCGGGTTTCGTCGAGGATTGATTCGGTGAAGAACGATCTTCGCTCCATCGGTACGAGCCAGAATCTCGTCTCCCGATCGCAGATCGAGACGGCTGATTAACGAGTGCGGCAGCGCCACGACGCCTTCCGCGCTCACCTGCAATCGGTCAATTTGCTGATTCATATTGCGTCCCCCGCCTGTTACTACGAATTCGCGGGCTCGCGGGATCGGGCCCCGGCCTAAACACAGCGAGCCCCCATGGGGGTAACGTGAAGGAAGCCGATGTCCCGCCTGCGCTGGCCACACGTCGATGTCAGGGAAGCTCAAGGATCTCGTAGATCTGCTCGTTGGTGAGATCGATCAGTTTGCCTGTGGAAGCGACGAGCGGCGGGTCGAGCTGGAGCCGACCGTGCAAATCAAGAGGAGGGTCCACGCTGGTCCGTATGGTAGTGGGCTTCACGCCTGACTTTCTCACAGCGACCTCAATAAGTCAACTGCCAGGAATAACCTGAATAACCTGCCCTACAGCCTTCCGAACAGCAGCGCGGCCACGCCCGCCAGCACGGCGGCGCCGGCCAGCACCGGGCCGTAACCGAACTGCACCAGCAGTTTCCCCGCGGCGAAAGCGGCCACTGCCTGGGCGCCGAAGGCAACCAGGAACGTAATGGCCGATGCCCCGGAACGCTCGCGTTCGTCCACATGGTTCATCAGCAGCGAGTTCAACCCCGGCTCGCTCATCCACTGGAAGGCCATGTAGGCGAAATAGGCCAGGATAGCGACAGTGCCGGCTGCTGCGCCAGGCGTCGGCGTGGCCAGACCGCCCAGCGCGAATGCCGTCGCGGCCATCATCCAGACGATTCCCGCCACCAGGCCGGCACGCCGGATCACCAGCGGCGCCAGCAGCACGGCGGCCACCTGGACCAGTTGCGATCCGGAGAAAATACTGCCGATCTGCGGGACCGTAAAACCGAGCCGCGCGAAGTACACGTTGTTGAACGGGTTGAAGGAGCCGGTGGCCAGGTGCCAGACTGCAAACGGAATCAGGAAGCGCCACAGGAATCGGCTGCGCGGATAAATACGCGCGCCCAGACTGGGAAGCGCACCGGTCTTGAGCCGCAGGGCCGGCAGCACGCCCACGGCAGTCATTGCCGCGGAGAGCAGCAGCACCGGGCGCTTGCCGTGCATCCAGAGCGGCAGCCAGCCGCCCACCCAATTGCCGGCCATGCCGGTGGCGAACATGCAAGCGAAGAAGAAGCTGAAGGCCGCCGGACGGCGTTTCTCATCCACCGTGCCGGCGACGATGGGGCCGAGAATCACAGCCCACAATGAAAAAACGCCGCCGCTGAGGAAGGCCAGGGCCGCCAATGGGAGTCGCGCGCCAACGGCCGCGCGCCCCACTTCCAGGGCGCCAAGGGTGACGATGGCGGCCAACAGGCATCGGCGCAGTCCGTAACGGTAGGCCAAAAAAGCGGCGGGAATCGTCCCCACCACTCCGCCTACGCGCGAGGCGCCGTTGACCACCCCCAGGAAATCCTCCTTGTACCCGAGGTCCGTCAGAAACAGGTTGTAGAGCAGGGCGAAAATGACCATCCCGAAATTGAACACCACCGCGGCCACCAGAAAAATCCAGAACTGCGGGCCCAGGCCGTTGGTTCGCCACCACCATCGGGCGCCCGAGGCGGCCGTCGGCCAGAGCGCAGCCGTGTGGTGTCGCAGCCTGGAAGCGATGAAAGCCGCGCGCCGCTTGCCTTTGAGCATGCGCCGCCGCCACGTCATCTGGCTCGCGGGGATATGGATGGCATCCACTGGGCCGGGCAGGTTGAGGGGCAACAAACGGCGGCGCGCCACGCTGAAGATGTCCGCGGGCCGATTCAAAAGGCTGATGTGCAGCCACAACTCGGCCTTGGATGGGGTGAACAGGCCACTCACCGGCGCCAGCGCGAAGTCTTCGAACCAGGCGCGGGTGGACGCCGGCAAGCGGTCCATTTCTTCCTGCGCCACTGGGCCAGCCAGGCAACCGAACCATGCCGAGGCAAACTGGAACCCGACGGCTTCCAGGCGGCGCATTTCGGGCGCATGAAGGCCGCGCCATTCCTCCCAAAACGCATCGTCGCCGGCGCGCGCGTCCAGGAAGCGGGCCAATTCGTAAACATGGAACGGCCGGGCGCTGCCTTGCAGGATGTGCCTCAGAAGATGCAGCGCGGAATACCCCAGGGCATCGGCCGGATGCAGCACCCCCAGCGCCGTGCCGGCGATCTGAGAAGTGAGCCGGCGGCTCCAGAACTCTTCCACGCCCGGCGCACGGAGCCGTTCGGTCCCCGGATTCCAAAAGCGGAAGTGCGGCTCCACGGTCAGCGGCATCTCCGGATCGAAGATGTTGCCGCGCCATTCCCAGCCGGTTTTGCGGACCATTGCCGGCAGGTGATCGGTGGGGAACTTTTCCATGTCCTCGATCGGTTCGAAGCCGAGCGCTAACAACACATCGCGTGCCGCATCCAGGGCCTCGCGGGGAGTCAGAATGTCGATGTCGTACTGCGCCCGCGTCTCCGGCGGCACGCCCACCCACTGGCATTGCGTCAGCCCCTTGAGCGCCAGAAACGGGATGCCCGCCGCGCCGAAGCGTTCGGCGATGGCGCGATATAGTTCCTCGGTGCGCCGCAGCCGCTCCAGGTTATCCTTGGCGTTCCGGTCCAGCCGTTCGCCCACGGCTTCGGGCATGGCAGCCCGCGCCTCACCCGGCAGCGCCACGCCGTGCAAGGTCACGCCTCGCAAGACCAACGTAAGCTGCGACCGGTCGGCGAAGTCCAGCGCCTCGCCCCACCCGCGTTCTTCCAGCGACGCCAACAGATCCAAACGCGGTTCGCCCAAATGCAGCGCAGCCAGAACGGCCGCCGCACCGGGCGGAAGCTTGGGACAATCCGGCCACGGGTTCGGCAACTAAAAATCGTACCGCAACGCGAACTGCATGCGGCGAGGTTCTCCGGATGTGGCAACCTCGCCGAACAAAGGGCCGAAGTCGGGGTTCGCTATGGGAATGCCCCAGTTGGGATGGTTAAACGTGTTGAATGTCTCGGCGCGGAACCGGATGGAGTGGCCTTCGCGCACCCGGAACTGGCGCTCCAGGGCGAAATCGAAGATGTTGTTGCCAGGGCCGGGGACGCTGTCGCGCGGCGCATCTCCGAACGTAAAAGGCGCGGGCGCCGTGAATGCATTGGTATTGAAAAAGTGGGTCGACGTGCGTTGATCGCGCGGCAGCACCACGCTCTGGCCGGGCACCAGGTTAGGCCGGTTGGGCGTGCCGGAGTTGGCGAAATCGATGGCGAAAAAGAACGAGTTCACCGGCGTTCCATCCTGCAGCGTCACGGTTCCGCTGAGCGACCAGCGGCGCAGCACGGGACCGGCGAAGCGCGCTTCCGGCAATCGAAAGACGTAGCCCGCGCTGATGCGGCGGCCCGGGTTTGAAAACGACAGGG
>Ga0210402_10003689_pt1 | contig 14251 bp, 10 predicted proteins | sample IncBWC7MmetaG_FD_161055 | JGI IMG/M metagenome (GOLD analysis project Ga0210402, IMG submission 161055) | Forest soil microbial communities from Barre Woods Harvard Forest LTER site, Petersham, Massachusetts, United States - Inc-BW-C-7-M | ecosystem: Environmental > Terrestrial > Soil >...
AGAGCTCCTACTGCCAGGAGGCTCGCTGATGGCGCTCACGCTGTGGTTTTATCGACGGAAGAGGGTTCCGGCCTTGCCCAGATCTCTCAATGCGATCCTATGATTGCGCTGTAGCGGATGCCGGGCGGGGATCATGAAACCGCAATCGGGCCGGTCAGATTTTAGGGCGCAGGTTTTGGGTGCAAGTGCCGGTTGATCAATTGCCGAAAGTACGCGCCGAGCTTCTGCTTGGGGTCCACGAGATCGACGATGTCCGTGGTAGCGAAGACGCCGTTGCCCCCGTTGACGAAGATGATCACGGCGTCTCCTGGCGCGTTCTTTGTGAAGTACGCGAGCGCATTCTCCCCAGAATCGTTTCCGTCTACCCACACAAGTTTGTCGGATCCGTAGTCGAACACTAGGTAGCCCAAGCCAAATCCATAGCGATCGGGGCAGATCAACGACGCATCGTCTTCGCATGCCCAGTCGTTCTCGCCTACGAATGACGAATGAACGGTCATCATGTCCGCCATCAATGACTTAGATACGCCCTCGTGCTTCATTAGGCTGATGAAGAACTTAGAATAGTCGTCGACGGTGACGAAGAAATCGGAAGCCGAACTCCACCCCCCGCGGTGCCAGTCTTCTTGGGTTGTGGTGTATGGCGCCTCGTAGACGCCTTGACTATTCATGGGAGTGGTAACCCGGGCATCGAACACCGCCTTTCGGCTCATCGACACACCGGTCATGCCAAGCGGACTGAATACCGTTTTGGCTACGAGCGTCTCGAAATCAGTGTGGAGTTTCTTCTCGAGAAAACGAGCAAGAATGTCGAACGCCGCGCCTGAGTATCCAAATTTAGCGTTCGGGTCGGCGACAAAAGCCAGCTTCTTGTCCTTGTAGTTGTATTCCCAGTTCAGGAGCCCGGTCCGGTGGGTCAGAATGATCCGCGGCGTCAGCGTCCGGTAACGAGGGTCCCCTGCGAGATCAGGATGGACGTAATAGGCGGCAATCGGCTCATCGAGCGACACTTTGCCCTCCGAGACCATTCTCAAGGTGGTCCACGCCGTAATCGACTTTGCAAGCGATGCCGTATTGAACATTGTATTTCGGTTGGCTGGGACTCCAGGACCTTGCTCACCGTAGTAGTTTGACCAGACGAGCCGATATCCGCGGATTACAGCGATCCCGACGCCCGCGATGCGCCGAGCCTTGATGATTGTCGGCACACCCCCATCCACCACGGCGGCGCGATCGAAAGCGCCTGAGGGCATAGCGCCGAGCGACTCGGTGCTGCCAACGGCAATGCTCAGTGCAGCGCCCAAAATGAGGGCCGCTGATTTCATGGAGGAGATGCGGAACAGTTGATGGGCCATAGTTTTCTTTCTTATATATAGGGGTGCTCGGGAGCACCCAATGTTAGTCGAAGTGGACGGGCGCAGCGAATAGCCTGAATTAAGCGTTCCTTAACACCTGGTCAGAGACTCCGTTTGTTGTGCATGCCTGGTCGGCGCACTCTGTTACCTGTTCGATCAGATCAGTTAACGGAGCATTCACATGGACACCATTCATCTTATTACGCGGGTCGGGCAGGGGCTGCTGGCGGTGGCCGCTACTGGCGTTACAGTCCTCGTCTTGCTGGTGTAAGGCAATGCGAGAACGCTCATGGACACGGAGCCTGGAAAGTATTCCACGGGTATGTCGATTTCAGGCCTCCGTGTTCCGTCCTTAAGTAAGTCAACAACAGTTCAGCAGATCGCGTCATGTCCTCATTCATCGTGTCGACAATCAAAGTCGGGCCAGCGCAAATCCTACGTTGTATGGGGCAAATAGATCCCGTACACACGCAGGCTGAACGCCTGGGCAACGGTTGCTTTTGCAACGTTCAAGAATCTTGCGCCCTATGCCGCGATAGAGCTCCTGCTGCCGGGAGGCTCGCTGATGGCGCTCACGCTGTGGTTTTATCGGCGGAAAAGGGTTCCGGCTATTGCCAGTTCTTAGCGCTGCGCCAGCCAGGCTTGCTCTTGCGCAAGCATTCCCTGCAACTCTTTATTTTGGGCATCGTTTAGGCCGGCGCGCTGACATTCTGCATAGAAATTCCGCATTTCCTCCATGCTGCCGCCCCAACGCGGCTCCAGGGTCACCATGTACTTGAGTCGAACGGCGTATGAGCTCGGATCAAGCGCAATCGCGCGATCAAAGAGTTCCCGCAAATTTTCCTTAGCGCCCACCGCCATGCCGATATCGAGCAGATGAAAGTAGCTCAAGAATGGCTTTGGACCCATGGTCAGAGAGGCTCGAAGATCTGCCACGGATTTCTCGAAGGCGGCAGTCATCGCGTCAATCTGGCTCTGGCTCGTTTCCTTAATGTACTTGGTGCCGCGCGCCTCGAAGCCGACTTTCTTGTAGTAGATGCCGCGCGCTACTCTTGCGACATAGGACTGCGGATACTGAGCAACCCACTCATCGAACTTCGGCCCCAGGGACCGGTCGGTGACATAGAAATCGCGAAACGCGACCCGCAGATCGTCCCCGGAGAGATCGCCGTTGTCGAAACGACGTTGAATAGCGGTGTAGCGACCATCGAGTTCTTGGTACCGCCCGGAGCGGAGCATAGGCGAAGCCGGGGAATCGGCAGCGGGCGAACTCGGAATCGGCGCCTGTCGCGAACATGCGGAGACTAGCGTCGCCAGTGAGATCAGAATCATCAAATATTTGCTTGATTTCATCACTCGAGCATCCATTCCACAGAGCTGATGAGATGTTATTCGCTCCTCATTTTAAGCAGCGTGAGCCAGCGCACAGTCCGCAGGCGCGAACAAGCGGGGAAGGATGGCGTGGTGGGCGATTCGCGCGCGATACTCGCTATGGTTGGCGCAATCTTTCAGGCGATATCCGGACTCGAGGTCTTGACCGATAGAGGACACTCACTTCTGCAAAAGCGGCCCTATCGTTCAAGAAGCCCGCGGAAGTTGTATGATCAATCGCACGTCACGCCGCAACGTCGGCCCCGCACCGATTGGGGAGCTCTAGTATGACGACCGCACTGGATACTCACGATCTGAAGTCAAGGTTTGGTGGGAAGTTGCTGCATCCCGAAGACCAAGGGTATGACACAGCGCGCAAAGTTTTTAACGCGATGATCGACAGACGACCCGGCCTGATTGCCCAATGCACGAGCCCCGAGGACGTGGTGCTCGTGGTCAACTTCGCGCGCGAGCGGCGCCTCCTGCTCTCGGTACGTTGCGCCGGCCACAACGTTGCCGGTTTCGCGGTTTGCGATGAGGGAGTCGTAGTCGACCTTTCCCTTATGAAGCACATCGCGGTCAATGCTGCCGCGCGCACGGTGCGCGTCGAGGCAGGAACCACGTGGGGAGAGGTCACCGATGCTCTGCAACCCTATGGGCTTGCGGCCACCGGCGGTTATGTCTCGGTCACCGGTGTTTCGGGACTGACATTGGGCGGAGGACTTGGCTGGCTCGCACGTAAGCATGGCCTTGCGATCGACAACTTGCTGTCTGCCGAAGTCGTGCTTGCGGATGGCAGGCAAGTGAACGCGAGTGCGGCGGAGAATGAAGACCTTTACTGGGCGTTACGTGGTGGCGGCGGCAATTTTGGGATCGTTACCTCGTTCACTTTTCAGGCGCATCCGGCGGGCATCGTGCTGGGCGGCATCGTCGTGCACCCATTTGCAATTGCAACGAGCCTGCTGCGCCACTGGCGTGATTTCGAAGAGACCGCACCCGAGGAGCTCACGGAAGGCGCAATGCTGTTTCACTTTGGGAATGACCCCGCCGTACCTGCGCCGCTGCGCGGGGTGAAGGTCGTCGCCGCGGGCGGTGTCTACGCCGGCGCGACCGAAGAGGGCGAGAAGGTTCTGGCTCCGCTCCGCGCCTTTGGCCCGCCCGTTGCGGACTTGTTCCAGCCAATGCCGTACAGCGCTGCCCAACGCCAGGCAGATTTTCTTTGGCCTCCAGGCCTGCTCAACTACTGGAAGTCGTGCTTTCTTGAAACCTTAAGCGACGCGGCGATTCGGGTCATCGCGGACTTCTTTTCGCGGGTCCCTTCAGCGAATACCGTGGTTCCTGAGGCCGCAACTGCTTTTGTGAACCGCCGCTACCCGTTCAATTTCCTGGTGACCTCGGCCTGGTCTGACGCCGCGGACACGGAAAAGAATATTCTCTGGACGAGGCAGTTCTTCGAGGCCATGGGGCCCTTCGCAGCCAAGGCATCCTACGTGAACTATATCGGTGATGAAGGGGTCGAGGGCGTGCGGGCTGCTTACGGCGATGAAAAATTTGCGCGGCTGGCTGCAATGAAGACGAAATTCGATCCCACGAACCTGTTCCGGATGAATCAGAATGTGACGCCTGCGTTCCGGTAAAAAGCGTTTCTACCGACGGCTATGTGGCGTCGGACAGACGAAGAAGTCGCTACCGGCTTGCGTTGGGACCTGTTCACTTGCACAAGCACCAATCCGGTGAGTCCCAAGAGGGCCCAGGGGCGAGGCCGGATGCCTCTTCGACGAGATGGGGTGAGCGACGGGATTCACGCGTTCTGACTCGATGTCAGAGCGCCGGCGCGAACGCCTGGCCAGGGATGGACAGGCCGGTACGCCGCGTAGCAGGATGCGGAGCGAGCGGCCGTCGAACCGGGTAACCACGACGGCCATTTGTAACGCAAACTATGGAAGCGTAGAGACACATAGAATGACCCGTGTTTCGTTGGTCTGCACCGTGCATGAAGAATCGGGGTGCGCTAGCGTCGCGGAACTGCGTGCAATCCTGGAGCACATTCAGCCAGAAGTCATTTTCTTGGAGGTCCCTCCCGCGGCTTTTAAAGATTACTTCGAGAATTCACAGAACCTCGAGGCAAAGGCGGTAAGGCAATATCGAGCGGGCCATCAGGTCGAACTCGTTCCCGTGGATCTGCCGACCCCAACGGGAGAATTCTTTTCGAATTTTGAAGAGTTGCGCCGAAGAATAAGGCTGGTAAGTCCCAACTACCGTCGGCTGATGCAGTGGGACGGCGATTGCATCCGCGAGTATGGATTCGTTTATCTCAATAGTGAGGAATGCAGCCAACTTTGGTTAAGCGTCTATAAAGAAATGCTAAGCACAATAGAGTGGCTGAAGGACTCCAGTCTATTGGCACCCTACGAATCATGGATAGAAACGAATAATCTCCGTGAAAATGCATGGATTGAGAACATACAGAAATATTGCGGGGACAAGACCTGCGATAAAGGTGCTTTTCTCGTTGGGGCAGCGCATAGACAGCCCATCATCGAGAAATCTAGAAAACAAACTGCGCCTGGCTCAACCAGAATACAGTGGGATTTTACTGACTGGATGGGCCAGGTACCTCGGGTAAGTGGCGCATAACAAGGCATCACCTCGCGGTGGCCTATCACTTCGCGAGACCGACAAGCTCTCAATTCACCATCACCTACTCGGTCGATGGCTGGTTTCCATCCCCCTTTCCTTCAGGGTTTGTCCGCTACCGGTGCAGGTGTCCGTGTACGGTATGTCAGAAGGAGTCTCTCGTCGAACCCGCTGAACGACAGACCAGGTATGGCGAGGGTCAGTTGGCTTTGTGGCCTAAAGCATCTGCATAACCAGGGTAATCGGCCGTATAATTAGCCTGCCAGTCAAGAAAGGCCATGCAGGATGCAGACAGGTCTAGGATGGAGATAAAAAAGAGCTCTCGGCACTCCAAAATAACGGGCGATTTTGCCGAGCGGCTGGTGCTGTATTGGCTCTCCAAATACGGGTTCGAGTCTGCCTATGTGGATCACGTAGGGGTCGACATCATCGCTCGGAACCCCAACAACAATGAATTAATGGGAATCTCCGTTAAGTCTCGATCCCGTACGGTAGGGTCGGAACGCGTGGTCATACGCATTGAGCGCAGCCACTTCGAGAAGCTGGAACGCGCCTGTACCGCATTTGACTGCATACCGTATCTTGCGATAGTGGTGGACGCGGCAACAACAATCACCGTCTTTATTGTCAGTGCAAAGCACTTCCTAAAACATTTTTCACCGAGCGCAACGCGCGGCGCTTATTGGAAGATGACCGCAGCCGCGCTAAAGCAGTATGAGGGCGATCCTGAGGTTCGCAGCTTCCGGTTCACGGCCGAGACATTGCGTTGGTGGTCGGCAGCCGCCAAGGCGCGAAGCCAGTCCGGAAGTGAAAGATGAGTGTCGAAAAGGTTGAAATTCGCAATTACCGGTGTTTTACAGATGACGCTCCGCTCGTCATTCCTTTGGACCAATCTGTAATAGCATTTGTGGGTCCAAACAATGCGGGAAAGACAGCTGCATTGAAGGCGTTCTATGAACTGAGGCCATTGTGGCAGCTATGTACGCCACCAAGTATTGTGAGCGGCCTTGGCAAGAACGCGGCTGTCGGCAATTTCCTCGGTGTAAAGGACAACAGCGAAGTATTCTGTAACGCCCGCACTGGACCGCTCGCGATTGACTGGGAATTGAGCCGACCATCAAAATCGGACGAAGTGGCATCGTCGGTCAAAAGAATCCGCGTATCTATTGATCAGGCTCAGCGCACTGTCACAATTCGAATCATATTGTGGAGTGGCGAAGAAATTCCGCAAAACGCCTCGTTGAGCTGGGACGAAAGGCATGAGGCCTTCTCCTGGACAAACGACAAAGGGGCGTTGGTGGCGTCCGCTCCAAGCTATGCGACAGCAGCAGCTCGATATGGCTCGTGTAAATTCATCCCAGCGACACGCAGCGCTTCTGAACATGCTCAAGGGAATCTATACGACGTTCCCCAGGGAGCAGCGTTAGCCGCTGAGTGGCAGACTCTGAAAACCGGGGATTTGAAGCGAGGAAACAATATTGCGGAAGAAGTGGAACGCATCCTTCAGAGACTATTTGGCTTTCGTAGTCTGCAAATCAATGTCACCACCGCCAATGCATTCTCCATAAAGATTGATGGAATGACCTATCGCCTCTCGGAGATCGGAAACGGCTTTTCGCATATGCTGTACGCAGCGATTGATGTTGTGAATCGGCCGAGTGGACTAATATTGATCGATGAGCCGGAGACCGGGTTGCACCCCGCTCTTCAGCGCGAAATGTTGACCTTCTTGGCAGAAAAGGCGGGAGGCCATTTATACTTTGCCACACATTCTATCGGACTGGCTCGATCATTTTCAGACCTAGTGATAGGTATCCACAGAGACCATGGTCGGCTAGAGGTAAGGCCGATCGAGAAGCTTGCCAATTACGCAGAATGGCTCGGAGAGTTGAGTTTTTCGACATGGAGCGAGATTGGCTTTGAGGCAATCATATTGGTCGAGGGACCAACAGAACTTAGAGCGCTACCCAGCTTATTGCGAGAACTCAAGCTCGATTCAAGGGTTGTTCTTATGTCTCTGGGCGGCTCAGATTTCATAAATGCTTCGAGTAGTGTGGCACTCGCCGAATTTAAGAGAATGAACTGCCCAGTGTTTGTTCTGATTGATAGCGAGCGGCCTTCCGACAATGCGCCGTTATCCAGGGACCGAGCAGCTTTTGTAGAGAGCTGCAAACACATGGGTTACGTGGTTCACGTACTTCAGCGCCGGGCACTCGATAACTACGTTACGGAGGAGGCCGTCAAGAAGGTGTGTCGAAACCAAGATGGTCGCGCACTTGGTGCTTTTGAGCGAATGAGAGATTCTGACGTTGGTTGGCCGAAGGCGCAAGTACCACAAATGATCGCCGCTATGACGTTCTCGGATCTTGCTGCAACTGACTTGGGCGAATTCCTGTCGCGTGTCGTGAGCTCTGTGAAGCAGAAAAATATAGACGAGGCAGGTAGTCTATGAAGGAATTGCAGACTGACTTCGGATTCCTTTCACAACACGACGAGCAGTTAGTGCGGCTCGGGCGGTTGGCGGAACGCTATTTCCCGGAAGACCCCAATACTTGTCTCTTAAAACTGCGGCAGCTGTCCGAACTGTTAGCACAGCTGACGGCGACGCGGGTGGGTGTGTACCAATCGGCGAAAGGGGACCATTTTTTAACTGACTTCGTATCAGTAGTGAGGACCGACCGGAAGCAGGACCTAAGTGAGTTCGCTTCGTTGCAACCGTAGGCAAAGCGCAAAATGTTGGAGTCAATCACACTTCGGGCGGCATCTTCGGCAACTGCGTCGGCTGTTCCATTGGTGTTAACTCCGATAACAGTATTCGTTGGCCCGAACAATTCCGGCAAAAGTCGTTTGCTTGGAGAGGTTGCGCAGTTTTGCGGGTCTGGAGCAACAAATGCGTCATCTCTTGTTCTGGCCGACGCCTCTTTGTCGAGTCTATCGACGAGGGAAATAGATCAGATCATAGCTGCGATGACGGCGCCAATGACATCCTCTGCCAGTCTTGGTGCCGGCAACATAATGTTGCAGTTTAGACGGAATCAATTCCAAGTTTCGGAAGTGGACTTTAGGGATTGCCTGTCGAGTCCAAATTCGCCGCCGCGAAATATTGGCAACGCTTGTCGTTGGTATCTTGGCTATCACACGTTGACTCTGGATGCCCTAACGCGGATGTCATTGATTAACGAGGGGCCTGGCGGCGATCTCTTGGCTGAGGGCACTACCCCGATCCAAGTACTCTTCCGGAAAGACAGTTTGCGCACCAACTTGCGCGACAAAATCCTTCAAGCATTCGGCCTATTTTTCACAATTGATCCAACAAACTTTCAAAATTTGCGCATCAAGCTGTCTGAATCCGCGCCACCATCGTCGATGATCGAGCGCGGGTGGACTCAGGAGTCGGTGGACTTCCATTCAAAATCGCGCGAGATTCAGCAATTTAGCGACGGAGTTAAGGCGTTTACTGGCATTCTCATGGCGGTCACAGCCGGCGACCCGCAGGTGATCCTAATTGACGAGCCCGAAGCATTCTTGCATCCAGCGCTCGCGTTCAAGCTTGGTAAGAATATCGCAGATACAACAGTCGGGACCAAGAAACGCCTGCTTGTTGCCACTCACAGCGCCGATTTTGTTATGGGATGCATTCAATCAGGTGCTCCCATCAACATAGTTCGTCTGACGTATCGATCGAATATTGCTAGCGCCAGAGTACTCGCAAGCGAAAAGCTCCTGCGGCTTATGCGAAATCCATTGTTGCGGTCGACAGGAGTGCTATCCGCCCTGTTCTACGAATTTGTGGTGGTTTCTGAGGCGGGCACAGATCGTGCATTTTATCAGGAGGTCAACGAACGGCTGACTATGGTGGGGCGTGGAGTTCCCAATACACTCTGGCTAAATGCCCAAAATAGGCAGACTGTTGACCAAATCATTCAACCTCTGCGAGAGCTCGGGATTCCGGCGGCTGCCATCGTCGATATCGATGTGGTGAAAGAAGGTGGGCAGGTGTTCACTCGGCTGCTAGATGCAGCGTCAGTGCCAGACATCACTCAGCAATCGTTGGCGACTGCCAGAGCCCACATTAATAATACGTTTAAGGTTACCGGCCGTGACCCGGTGGTTTCTGGAGGTACCGGTCTTTTGCAAGGTGCGGACCTTGCCGCCGCTAAGGATTTCTTGGAGAAATTGGCCGAATATGGTGTCTTCGTTGTCGAAAGAGGGGCACTCGAGAGTTGGCTGCCTCAACTGGGTGGTTCCTTCTATAAAGATGAGTGGCTTCCGAAGGTGTTTGAATTGATGGGTGAAGACCCTGCGTCAGCGGGCTACATTAGGCCAGGGTACGATGATGTCTGGCAATTCATCGATGTGGTTGCTGGTTGGCTACGTAATCCGAACAGAAAAGGCATACCGGCGTAAGACGCATGACACATCTCTTGTGCAAACGTGAAATTGTGGAAAATATGAGAAGCCTGAAGTGACACCGCCAGTTCTACCGAGAGGCCCCTCGGAGGCTGCAACCCGAGCAAACCTCATTGACCCTGAGTTGAGCCGGGCGGGTTGGAATATCGGTGATCGAACGCAGGTGCGTTTCGAAGTGCCTGTGGATGGATATGATGCGGAGCCGTGGAACGGCGTAACTGATTACTGTCTCTACGAGGCAGGCGGGCAGGTAATCGCGGTCATCGAGGCGAAGCGAACTTCCCGAAATCCCAGAGAGGGAGAGGAACAACTCCGTCTATACGTAGAATGGATCGCGGCGCGGCAGGCATTTAGGCCGTTCGGGTTCATGACAAACGGGTTTGTGATGTACTTCTGGGATGTTGGCGACGCGCATCCTAGGTTGGTCGCTGGGATGTTTTCACCGAACGATCTGGATCGGTTGCGGTTTATACGCGAAAACGCGGTGCCCCTCGCAAGTTTAGCCATCAACCCGGACATCGCGGGTCGGGCAGAGCAGCAGGAAGCCATTCGGCGGGTGTGCGAGACGTTTGCAACAGGGCAGCGACGCGCGCTTATTGTTATGGCGACCGGGACCGGTAAGACTCGGACTACGATGGCGCTCGTGGACCTTTTCCTTCGTGCTCGGGCAGCGCAGAAGGTTCTGTTTCTGGCGGATCGAGACGCGCTCGTCGAGCAGGCACTTGCGGATGGATTTCACGCGTTTCTGCCGAACGAGCCGCGCGACCGAATTTTTACTCGCAACCTCGACCGGGATAAGCGACTGTATGTCGCCACCCTACATACCATAAGCCGTTGTTTCGAGCAGTTTGGACCAGGATTCTTTGACTTGATCGTGTTCGACGAGGCTCATCGGTCGATCTTCAATAAGTTCGGCGAGATTATTGAGTACTTTGATGCGCGAATGGTGGGGCTGACCGCAACACCTGCGAACTTTATAGCGCGAGATACTTTTATAACGTTTGGCTGCCTTAACCAGACGCCAACGTTTCTTTATACGTATGAACAGGCGATCGCAGGTAAGCGGCTCGTCGATTTTCGGCTCTATCAGGCCCAGACGGGATTTCAGCGCCAGGGAATCAAAGGCTCCGACCTGGACGACGAAGAGCGAGATCTTCTTATCGCTCAAGGGTTGGACCCGGACGCAATCGACTATTCAGGAACGGATCTTGAAGTACTTGTCAGCAATAAAGACACATTGCGCCGGCAGTGGGAAGAGATTATGGACGTCTGCATCAAGGATCGCAGCGCCAGTCTCCCGGGCAAAACCATGATTTTCGCGATGTCCAAGGAGCATGCGCGACGAATTGAAGAAGTCTTCGAGGAAATGTATCCACAGCACGTCGGACTGTTGCAGCTCGTTTATGACGGAATAGAGAGGGTCCACAATGGGTCCTATGGCGATGGGTTAATCACCAAGTTCAAAAAGTTAGATAAGCCAAGAATCGCAGTGTCGGTCGATATGCTGGACACCGGAATCGATGTGCCCGAGGTCGTGAATCTGGTGTTTATGAAGCCGGTGCAGTCGAGAATCAAATTGTGGCAAATGGTCGGTCGCGGTACGCGCAGCCAGGAGGCATGCAAATTCTACGATCGACTACCGGATGGACAGAAAACTGAGTTCTTGATTGTTGATTTTTGGCAGAACGATTTCGGACGAGGCACAGACCAGCGGGTGCCCGCCGAGGTCCCGCTGCTGATTCGGCTATTTAATACTCGGCTCGACATTCTTGTCGCTACACTGCACGACCGCGCCGGGGAAGCGCATCGGCAGGCAGTTATCGATTGCCGTAAAATGCTCTCTAGGATTCCAAAGGAATCGTTTCCAGTTCGCAAGGTGTGGGGTGACGTGGAAATCGCCTGGAAGGACACCTTTTGGACATACTTGAGCGACGATAAACTTCAGCTTCTGAGGCTCCGGGTTGGACCGCTGCTGCGTTTTGCTCCGGATGTTGATGTCTTGGCGGAGACGTTTACCCATAAGGTGGAGAGGCTGAAACTTCAAGGGCTCACTGGACCCGTTAAACCCGAACTCCTGCAATCTATTGCGGAGGATGTGAGTCGATTGCCAACATACGTGGTCGAGACGCCTTCCAAAGCTGGATCCGCTCAACTTGCGCTGTCGGTTGATCTGGCCCAAAGCAGCGTTTCGCAGTTGACGCGGCTAATTGAAGACTTGGCACCGGAAATGAAGAATAAGCGGCAGCATGAGTCCGGGTTTCTTAAAATTGACCTTCCGGATTTTATTGCAGGACGTCATTTCGTACTAATAGGTCCGCAGCGAGAACAAGTCCACGTTGAGGCATATCGGCAGCGCGTTGAGATGAGGATTCAGACGGCGGCTGAGAATCATCCGGCGCTTGTTGCCATCAGGGAAGGCCGAACCCCTACCGAGGCCCAGCTCATTGATTTGGAGCGAGTTCTGCACAACGAGTTGACATCCGCCGATCTCGGACTGACCGAGAAAGTCGCGAGGCAGGCGTTTGGCGCAAAACTCGACAATCGCGGTGGGTTTCTGGGGTTCCTACGGTTTATGCTGGGGCTCGATGCGTTGCCGGACTATTCCGCGGTAGTCGCCAAGAGCTTCGAGGATCATGTTGCGCAGAATCGATACTCGGGTGACCAAATTCGTTTCCTTCGGGCGGTTCAGGACGTTTTTTTAGCGAAACGGCGCCTAGCGATTACCGACCTATATGATGCGCCCCTTACCAATTTTGGCCGCAACGCGGTCGATCGCTTCTTTACGCCGGATCAAGTGAAAAACCTTGTTCAGCTTACCGATAGCTTAGCTGCCTAGGATGTCATGCTGACCGATACGCAACTTCGTTCGAAAGTCGATGCCTTGTGGGACAAACTGTGGTCCAGGGGTCTCTCAAACCCTCTGGATGCCATTGAGCAACTCTCCTACTTGTTGTTTCTTAAGCAACTTGATGAGCGCGAGCAGGACGCGGAGCGCCGAGCGCGCATGCGGGGCGAAACCTACCAACCGTTGATAGCTGACCCAAAACTACGATGGTCACAGTGGAGCCAATTGCCAGCCGCGGAAGCGTTGAAGGCGGTTCGCGAGGAGGTATTTCCGTTCCTCAAGAAGTTGGGCTCGAAGGCGGGCTCTTTCGGCGAGCAAATGGAGAATGCGGAGTTCAAGATTAACAAGCCCGCATTGCTCATTGAAGCTTGTCGCTCGATAGAAGCGATGCAGGTATCCGCCCAGAACCAAGATGTGCAGGGCGATCTTTACGAATACTTGCTTGGAAAGCTCAATACGGCGGGTACCAACGGGCAGTTCCGGACTCCCCGACACATCATTCGAATGATGGTGAAAATGGTCGACCCAAAGTTCGGCGAACGTGTTGTTGATCCGGCGGCGGGTACTTGTGGTTTTCTAGTCAACGCGTGGCAGCACTTGCTAGAGACTCACACGAATCCGGCTGACCTTACGATTGACGAGGATGGGTTCCCGCACGGACTGACCGGCAGCGAATTGACCAAGGAACAATACGAGTTTGCACAGCGGGAGGGATTCACGGGCTACGACAGCGACTCGGGAATGACGATGCTGCGAATCGGTAGTATGAATCTCATGCTGCACGGGTTGACGACCCCACAGTTTCACTATACCGACACCCTTTCTAAGACGTTCAACGAAGAATCGAAATATGACGTGGTGCTCGCGAATCCTCCGTTTAAAGGTGCAATAGATGCAGCTGACGTCAATCCCACGCTGCCGACGCGCGTCAAGAAGACGGAAATCCTGTTTATCCATCTATTCTTGCGATTGCTCGAGAACGGCGGCCGGGCTGCGGTTATCGTTCCCGATGGTGTGTTGTTCGGTTCCTCCAACGCACACGGTGAGGCGCGCCGCAAACTCATCGAGGACAATCGTCTCGACGGCGTAATCTCTATGCCGTCTGGTGTATTTCGCCCCTATGCAGGTGTTTCTACTGCGGTGCTGTTGTTCACCAAAGGCGCTTCAACGGAGCGGATCTGGTTCTATGACATGGAACATGACGGGTTTTCGCTCGATGACAAGCGGCAGCGCGTACCCGAGAGCGACATTCCTGACCTTCTCTCATGTTGGGCGAAGCGATTTGATCCCGAATTTCAATCGACGCGGGATTACCGGCTTACCGAACTCAGGGCCCGAATAACGCCGCTAAAGCAAGACAGACTTGAACATCACCAGATCATTCATCGGCTGACGTATGAAGAAATAATCGCTGAGGGTGGACAGGCCGATGTGGCCAGGACAGCAAGGGAGAAGGCTGAGGCAGGGCTTGCTGAGTTACAAGCCAAGATGACGCCGCTACAGGACGAGATCAATCAATTGGGACGGCAATTTTGGGTGAAGAAGGAGCAGGTGGTCGCACAGAAATATGATCTGTCCGCTAGCCGATACCGCGATGTGGAGCAAGATGCAGTGTTCTACGAGAAAGCCGCCG
>Ga0210402_10003690_pt1 | contig 14251 bp, 9 predicted proteins | sample IncBWC7MmetaG_FD_161055 | JGI IMG/M metagenome (GOLD analysis project Ga0210402, IMG submission 161055) | Forest soil microbial communities from Barre Woods Harvard Forest LTER site, Petersham, Massachusetts, United States - Inc-BW-C-7-M | ecosystem: Environmental > Terrestrial > Soil >...
CATCAGATCACGTTTGCGCCACACGTTCCATCGGACTGGACATCTTTTGCGATTCGCCATGTGCACGTCGCGGGGGTCGGCGTGGACTTTCAATATCACAAGACCGCCGACAGTGTGCTGCTCGAAGCGAAACGGATCGGGACCGGTGATTGTTGGGTCGACTTTTCTCCGTCCTTCAGTCTGCGCACCCAGGTGGTCAGCGTCCACTTGAATGGGCAGCCGTTGCCCTTCAAAATGCAACCCAACAGCAATGACCAGCATTTATCCGTGCGGTTTCCGGTGGTTGGCGGCTCGAATAGTTTGGTCATTCGGCTTAAGAACGATTTCGGACTGGCGTTGTCGAACGAGCTGCCGCCCCTGGGAAGCGCGAGCCGCGGCCTTCGCGTCGTCTCTGAATCATGGAATGCGGCGAAGACTCAAATGACCCTGGAAGTTTCAGGACTGCCCGGAAGCCGCTACCAGTTGGATGTTTGGAACCCCGGGCAGATCGCTTCCGTAGAAGGCGGGGAACTCGTCCAGGGAAAACTGGAACTCCGAATGCCGCCTGCAGCGACTGATTCCTATGTGCAGCAGAAAGTCGTGATTCACTTCGGGCGCCCCTGAGGAATGGCACACCTGTCTTCCGATTCCGCAGGCAGGATCAGAAAAGGTTTACACTCAGGCAGATCGACGCCTTCGTCAAGTTCGCCGTTACGGCAACTGAACGAATGCCCTACATCATCCACTCTGGCCGAGAGTTTGCGAAATGCTCTTCGAGGAGTCATCGCCATGCCACGTAAGACCTCCTGGATTTCGGTATTTGTGTTTCTGTCTCTGTCACTACTGGGCGCGACCGCTCAAACTGCAGGCAAAGCCGCCGCGAGCAAAACGACTGCAAACAAGACCGTGGATGCGGAGGGTCACCAATGGTGGCAGCATGCGGTGTTCTATGAAATTTATCCCCGCAGCTTTGCCGACAGCAACAATGACGGAATTGGCGATCTCAAAGGAATTACGTCGAAGCTCGACTATTTGAAAGACCTGGGCGTGGACGCGATCTGGATCTCGCCCTGCTTCCCGTCACCGCAAGTGGACTTCGGCTACGATGTTTCCGACTATATCGACATCGATCCGATGTATGGTTCACTGACCGATTTCGATATGCTGGCCAGCGAAAGCAAGAAGCACGGCATACGCATCATCCTCGATTTCGTGGTGAATCATTCTTCTGACCAACACAAATGGTTTCTGGATTCGAAGTCGTCGAAAACTTCCGAGCATCGCGACTGGTACGTCTGGCGCGACGGCAAGGGACCCGGAAAGCCCCCCAACAATTGGACTTCTGATTTCGGCGGTTCGGCGTGGAAGTTCGATCCCACGACGAATCAGTATTACTACCATTATTTTTATGCCGAGCAGCCGGACCTGAACTGGCGCAATCCGGCCGTGAAGGACGCGATGTTTGATGTGGCGCGCTGGTGGTATAAGCGCGGCGTGTCGGGTTTTCGCCTGGACGCGGTGGATACACTTTTTGAAGACCCCAATCTGCACGACAATCCCATTGAGCCCGGAACGAATGCCTTTGGCGATCCTATCGAGGAGAACAAATACAACACCAAGTTGCCCGAGGTGCACGAAACGCTGCGCGAATTGCGCAAAGTGACGGACGAATACAACGGTGTGTTGATCGGCGAAACCTGGACCGCCGACATCGCGGAACTGAATAAGTATTACGGCGAAGGCAATAACGAACTGCAGTTGCCCATGGATTTTCTTTTCACCACCGTCAACAAGCTCTCGCCCGCCGATTTCCGCAAGCAGGTTGCCGCGGTCGACTCCGCGTCTGGTTGGCCGACGTTCGTCGTCAGCAACCACGACATCATGCGCTCATTTGACCGTTACGGCGATGGGCGGCACAACGATCAGATTGCAAAGTTAATCGCGGGCCTGTATCTGACGCTGCGCGGAACTCCGATCATGTATTACGGCGAAGAGATTGGGATGAAGACCACACCGCCGATTCGGAAAGAGGACGTGAAGGACCCGATCGGCCGCACCGGCTGGCCCAAAGAGAAAGGGCGGGATGGCGAGCGCACACCCATGCAATGGGACGGGAGTGAGAACGCGGGCTTCTCCAAGGCTGCGCCTTGGCTTCCCGTGCCTGCCGCGGCAAAGACTCACAACGTCGCCGAAGAGTCCAAAGATCCAGAATCGGTGCTCAACTTCTACAAAAAGGTGCTCAAGCTGCGCCACACGAACAAGGCACTCCTGGATGGGAGCTATGTTCCGCTCAACCAGAACGACCAGAACGTGCTGTCGTACATGCGAGCGTATAAGGATCAGACGGTTCTGGTGGTACTGAACATGTCTGGAGCGGAGCAGCGAGTGAACTTTGAACTAAACCAGCGTGGGTTCACTTCGACGAAGAGTCTGGTCGCGACCGGAAAATCTTCGGCGACGGGCGATGTGGTCACAGTGGAGCCCTACGGAGTTTTCATCGGACAGCTTTCAAAGTGAACGGAGCCGCTCACTCTCCGTTAAGAAGTCTCCACGCTTCGCGGCCGGTGAGCACTACATTCTGGATTCCCTTCACGGCGTTCTGATACTGAGCTCGCTCGAACGCTCCCGGGTCAGGGCAGCGCATCTGGCTGAGGTTGCCCTTCAGATTGGCGACCGACTCGTAGTCGTGCTTCTCCATCCAGTGACGCAGTCCGGCCTCGAGCTTGCCGATATGCCCGATTCCATGGCGCAACAGGGCCGAGCACATCATGGTCACGTCGGCGCCGACCAGCAGCAATTTCAGGACGTCATCGGGTGTGTGAACGCCACTCGATCCGGCAAGATTTGCCTTGATGCGGCCGCAGAGCATGCCGATCCATGTGAGTGGAAGGCGAAGCGCCTCCGAAGTGCTGAGCAGGACGTTGGGCTGAATGTCCAGGGCCTCGAGGTTCATGTCGGGCTGGTAGAAACGATTGAACAGAACCAGCCCGTCCGCACCGACCGCGTCGAAGCGCTTGGCCATGTTGGTCATGCTGGTGAAGAACGGCGTGAGCTTGGCCGCCACAGGGATGTCCACGGCCGCTTTCGCCACTTTTACGAACTCCACATATTTTTGTTCCAGTGCGGCGCCGCTCACGTCCATCTGGCTGGGAACCTGATAGAGGTTGAGTTCTAGGGCATTCGCGCCCGCCTGCTCGATCTGCTGAGCATATTCCGTCCACCCATCCAGCGTCGTGGCGCACAGGCTTGCGATCACGGGCACGTGGATAGATTCTTTTGCCTTCTGTAGCAGGCTCAGGTAACGATCACGCGCGGGGCGCGCAGGCGCCGCCTTAGCGTCCTGGGGAAGCTCTTCGAAGAGAGAATGAAAAACGATGGCGGAAGCTCCCGCCTCTTCCAGGCGGCGGATGCCGTCGATGTCCTGCGTCAGAGGAGAAGCGGAAGAAACCAGGGGAGTGCGCAGCTTCAGTCCTAAGTAGGTCGTGGAGAGATCAAGCATATTGTCCTCGCGGGGAGTCTAATCGACTGGGGCGGAAAGCAGTTTCCGCGGGTTCTCCGGCAAATTGGAGAACTGGGGATCATACTCTCCGCCGCGAGAATCGTCTATGACTCGCATCATAACGCTTCTCTCAATCCGGTATAGAATACGCTCGACGCAGGATGCACGAACTGTCGATTGCGATGAGCATTGTGGACGCCGCAGTGGAAGAGGCGCAGCGTCGCGGCGTGCAGGTCAGCGCAGTACATCTCAGGCTGGGCGCGCTTTCGGGCGTGGTCAAAGACGCGCTACTGTTCTCGTTTGAGGTTGCGTGTCAGGACACTCCGCTAGAGGGATCGCAACTGATCGTCGAGGATTTGCCGGTGATTGTCTTTTGTGCGCACTGCAAGGGGACGCGGACATTGGAGTCGGTACAGATGTTTCAGTGTCCGGAATGCGGGACGCCGACGATGGACGTGCGACAGGGCAAGGAGCTTGAAGTGTTTGCCTTGGAGGTAAAAGAATGAGCGAGCCGCGCCTGGTTGAAGTGCGTCGAAATGTACTGAAGCAGAACGACGTGATCGCGCGCGGTTTGCGCGAACAATTCCGGGCAGCGGGAGTATTTGTGGTGAGCCTGGTTTCGAGTCCGGGCTCGGGCAAGACTGCTTTTCTGGAGAAGACACTCACGCTGCTGCAGCCCCGCTATCGAGTTGCCGCGCTGGTGGGAGATCTGGCGACCGAAAACGATGCGGTGCGTCTGGCGAGAAGCAAGGCCCCGGTGAAGCAGATCACGACCGGCACTTTGTGCCATCTGGAGGCGGCGATGGTGCAGAACGCGCTCGACGGATGGGATCTGCATGAGCTGGATTTCCTGTTCATCGAGAATGTGGGCAATTTGGTGTGCCCGTCTTCATACGATCTAGGGGAAAATCTTCGCCTGGTGTTGATGTCGGTGACCGAGGGAGAAGACAAGCCGCTGAAGTATCCGACTATTTTCAATAGCGCGGACGTCGCCATCATCAGCAAGAACGAACTGGCGGCTGCGGTTGAGTTCGATTGGGAGGTTGCGCGGAAAAGCATTCATGCCGTGCGTCCGGGAATGCAGATCTTCCGGCTCTCGGCGAAAACGGGCGAGGGGATGGACGAGTACCTGAAGTTCCTCTCGCAGCAACTCACCGAACAGAGAGCGGTCGCGCACACTTAAAAGGGTCCGTTGCCGAGACGTACGACACCCTGCACCCTGCCGGCCCTAGGTCGCCTAGAAGCCGTACCTGGCTACGATTTTCTTCTCTTTCTTCCCCACTACTGCAATGGCAGCGTGCTCGGCGGGTAGAGTGAACGCCAGCGGAACGCCCGTGGCCTGATCGCGGAGACTGATATTTGTGTCGTTCGCCGAGTCAGAGACAAAGACGTAGAGCACGGAGTCTGCCAGCACCGTCGGAAATACCAGCACTCCCGGCGGCAGCGGCGACTGCTGGCTAAACATAGGCGCGAGGTTCAGTCGGGCGGCGACATAGGCGTACAGATCAGAGGTCGAGCGCAAGTCTTCGGAGAGTTCCACCGGGTACGACGCCCAGAAAACGCGGCCCTTGCCGTGAACGATCTCTTTCAGCGAGGAGCCATCTTCGAAGCGCAGCGAGTCGAGCCAATTCTGCTGGGGCTGGCCAAAGGCAAGTTCGAGCGAGCGGCTTCCGAGGTTGATGGCGGCGTTGTGATAGGTGAGCGTTTCCACGTGAGCCGCAACGCCAAGGTCGGCCGCGCGGTGAACGACCTGCCAGTGCTGGTCGCGATCCACGGGGCCGGTGACAAGGAGATTTCCTCCGGCGTCAACGTACTTCAGCAAGGCTTGCCATGCGGCATCGCTTAACGCCTGCGGGGATGGCAGGATCGCCAGCTTGGGTGAGCCTAACTTCGGCGAGCCTAGCTTCTCTATCTGATTTTCCGCGATCACGTATGCGGGCAAGTGAACATCATAGGCGAGGGCGCGGACTGCATGCTGCTGTGCCGTCACCTGGAAGTCGGCGAGGGCCGAGTACTGTGCGGCTTGCGACGTGACGATTGCGATTGCAGGCAGCTGCGGCTCGCGCAGATGCTCTTGCAGCGATGGAGCGAATTGGGCGAAGGCGCGCAGCAGCGTGGCTTCCGGCTTTTCGGTGTAATCGGTGCGCACCGCGCCGATGGGAGTTTCGTTGCTCTCCGTCATATCGGAGTTCGTGTTCCATAACCATTCGATGGCGCCGGCGCCTTGGATGAAAGAGGTCGCGATCTTTCGTTCGAGGAGAGCGGCTTCGCTATCCGTCGTGCGGCGGGCGGTCTCGTCGAGGTTTAGCTCGCGCTGCAGACCGGTCTCCTGAATCAACATGGCTTGGCCGGGCTGCTTGGCGGCGAGAGAATCCCACAGGATGTTGTCGTTGAGCCACCATGAGTGGTTCGTCGTGAAGTCGACCGATCGGCCCCAGAAGGCGGGAGAGAGGCGATCCTGGATGCCGCCTTCGTCCTGGCCCACGGTGACGAGTTGTTGCGAGCCCGTGGCGCGAATAGTCTCGCGCATCGTGCTCGCCCAGTGGGCGAAAGATTCCTGCGCGAACAAGAAATAGTCGTTCAGTCGGAGCGAGGTGGTTCCGGTGTACATGCCACGCGGAGAAAATTCGTCTTCGGTTGGAAGACTAATCATGCCCGCAACGGATCCAGGAGAAACATTCCAGAGCGCAGCCAGCTTTGCGCGATCGGGATAGCGCTGGCTCACCCATTGATTCCAGGCTGCGAGTTCAATGGGATCGCCGTTGGGCCGAGTCCTCCACAAGTGCTGGGAAAAGCTGGGTTCGTTGATCAGATCCCACGCGAGGTAAGGCACGTCGTGAAAGCGAGCTACCACGGACGAAATCAGAGTCTGCTGACGACGGACGGCCGCGGGATCGAGAAATGCGTTGGCGCCTCCGAGCACGTCGGGGAGGAAAGCGAAGAAGTTGAACTGCACGGGCAAGCCGTACTTGCGCGAAGTCATCAGATAGGCTTCGAGGGTGCGCAGGGTGCGCTCGTAGGGTTGACCGTTCTCGTCGCAGAATTTGTCCCAACCCGTCCACCATCCGGTGCGGATCATGTTCAGTCCGGCATCGTGAATCTGTCCTAGATCCTGGTTCCACACGTACACGTTGGGATGCTCGAAGAAAAGACGCTGCACCTCGCTCGACATATACGTGGTGCCGACGACCGCGAGGGGCCTGCCATCGAGTTCGAAATAGTCGCGGTTGACGCCGAGATGCGGGCCGGATCGAAGGAACGATTCGTCGCGGATCCAGAATCCTGAATGGTAGATGGCTCGGACGCGATCGCCTTCCAGCAGTTGCGCCTCGATGAAGTAAAGACCTTTTCCTTCTGGAGCGGGCAGAACGACGGGTTCGCTGGCTGTGACCGGCGCAGCGATGGTCGCACGATTCGATGGTTGGGCTTCGGGGTAGGTAGTGATCTTCAGGGAAACGGGCGCTTTGGTTTGTGCGGCTGCGTGCCATTGCACTTGCAGCTCTATGGGCTCGCCGTGGACGTAGAGCGGCAACGCCGGGCGCACGGTGAATTCCTCGGCGCCCTGCAAGGCCCGTTCCGCAAGCGATTGGACCAGGGCAGTGTTGTCGAAGAATTCTCGCTGAAGTTCGGCGTTCACGAAGATCCAGCGTCCGCCGTCGAAGCCGTTGCGGTAATGATCGACCTGGAGTACCGGAGCGGATAGCTTGCGGCCATTCTTGATTCCCCAGGCGAGAGTGTCGAGGCGCGCGTCGAGGGATCCGGCAGCGCCTCCCCGGTGATAGAGATCGACCGCGCTGAGACGAATCACGGGGCTGAAAGCGCGCTTCCACGCGAACGCGGAAAGTTGTAAAGACAGCTCAGGATTCGGCTGGAATTGAAGACCGTCGGAGCCGGGAGTTTCCTGGTACTGGTCGATCATCAGCGGTCGGATGAAGCGGACACTGTATTGGCGAAGATGCCAGCCTTTGGAATCGCGATAGCCGGCACGCGTGAAAGGCATTCCGCCGAAAACCAGAAGATTGCCGCCGCGGTCGAGGAAGCGCTTGATATCTGGCCATGAGTCCTCGGGGAACGCCGAGCCGTTGGGAAGAACCAGAAGGCGCGTTGCAGGCGCGGCGAGGGCGTCTCGAAGGTGGTCGGCTCCAGCCAGCTGCGACCCGGGCAACATTGCCGCCATTTGCTGAGTGGAAGCGACGGCAGAGTCAGCAACGGGAAATCCGGGTTCGCTGAACACGACTACGGCCGACATGTTGCCTTGGGCCTGGAGCGCAGATTCGCCGATCATAACAAAGAAAGCGGCGACCGCGAAGAATGCAGTTTTGCGCATGAGTATGACCTGATGAGGAGATTCGACAGGCGGAAACGATTGCAGTCTCGGGCAAGGGCGCGGGAATGTCAAGCTTAGAGAAACGATTTTCTAGGGTATCAATTCGATCTCAGGCGAAGAAAAATGCGTAAAACCGCGCTCAGGCGATGCTATGATGGCCGCGTTCTTTGATTCGAACAGTCAGGTTTTGAACGATCCGGTCGAACGATTCGGTTCGGGCGATCCGGTTCGGACAATCGAGTTCGAATCATCAGGTTCGCATACTCTCTGAAGGGTGGACTCCTGCACTCATGGCGATCGCGGCCCCCAACACTTCCCTAACATCGACAGCGCCGAGCACGGGGCAAAGCTACGGCGCTCCGTTGGCTACGGTGACCACGCTTTTCTTCATGTGGGGATTTCTCACCTGCCTGAATGACATTCTGGTGCCCCACCTGAAATCGATTTTCGACTTGAACTATCTCCAGTCCCAGTTAATTCAGTTCGCGTTCTTTGGCGCGTATTTTATCTTCTCTCTACCCTCCGCCAAACTCGTTGACTGGATGGGCTACCAGAGGTCGATGGTGGTGGGGCTCCTAACCATGGGGGTCGGGGCCTTCTTGTTCGTGCCGGCAGCCAGTGTTCCCTCGTATCCGTTATTTCTGGGCGCACTGATCGTTCTCGCGGCCGGGATCACCTGCCTGCAGGTGGCCGCGAATCCTTACGTCACCGTGTTGGGAAAGCCTGAGACGGCGTCGAGCCGGCTGAATCTGACGCAGGCGTTTAACTCGCTCGGCACCACCTTAGCACCTTATTTCGGTGGAGCGCTGATTCTGAGCGCAGCCCCAAAGGCTATTGAAGAGATACGAGCCATGGCGCCCGATGCCCTGCAAGCCTACCGGCTGCATGAAGCCGCGTCGGTAAAGGCGCCCTATGTGGGGTTAGGCATCGCGCTAGTTGTGCTGGCGGTCGCCATCGGCAGTTTCAAGCTCCCGACCATTGCTCACGCGCAGCACAAAGTCGGAGAGAAAGTGAACGACTCTATCTGGAAGCACCCCAGTTTAATTTTTGGGGCCATCGGCATTTTTGTCTATGTGGGTGGCGAAGTTTCCATTGGAAGTTTCCTCGTCAACTATTTCACTCAGCCCGAGATTGGCGGACTGACGGCGAAGGTAGCAGCCAGCTTCGTCACCTTCTATTGGGGTGGCGCAATGGTCGGCCGCTTCATCGGATCGGCGATCCTGCAAAAGGTGAGTACTCGAGGGCTGCTTGGGATTTGCGCCGTTTGCGCGGCTTCACTGGTCGCAATCTCCATGCTGACTACGGGACACTTCGCGATGTACAGCATCATCCTGGTCGGTTTCTTTAATTCGATCATGTTCCCCAGCATTTTCACGCTGGGCGTGGCCGAGCTCGGTCCGCTGACCGGGGACGGTTCCGGAATTATGATCATGGCGATTGTGGGGGGAGCCATTATACCGGTGGCGCAAGGCTGGATTGCCGACCGTATCGGCATTCATCACGCGTTCTTCCTGCCAGTTGTCTGCTACCTGTACATTCTGTACTTTGCGTTGAGTGGATCGAAGCCGAACAGCGAACGCTATGCCAAGGCGTGACGGCCGCCAGGACCTGCGGAAGCGTATAGAGAAGGCGTATGAAAGCTCTGACGTGCTAGCATTTGGTAAGATATCGGCGTGGAGTTCAACTAAAGCGATTTACTAGACCATGGGTCCAATCAAAAAGAATGGCCAACGACCCGAGGCAATAACCCTCAAAGCCGTCGCCCAGCATATAGGCCTTACTCCCGGAACGGTGTCGGCGGTTCTAAACGATTCGCCGTCGGCTCGTTCCATTCCGCAAGACACCAAGAACCGGATCCACGCGGCCGCCAAGGAACTCAACTACCGGCCCAATTTTTTTGCCCGCACCCTGCGCAACAAACGCACCTACACCATCGGAGTGATTGCGGAAGAAATTGGCGATTCTTATAGTTCGCCGATCATCAGCGGCATCGAGCAGTATTTGAGGAAGCGCGACTACTTCTTTCTGACCGTGGTCCACCGGCACGATCCCGTGCTGCTGAATCGATACTCGCAATTGTTGTCGGAGCGTGGAGTCGAAGGCATCATCACCGTGGATACCACAGTGCAGGAGGCGCCCGCGGTTCCGACCGTTGCCGTCGCCGGCCACAAGAAGCTGAGAGGCGTCACCAACATAACCCTCGATCACGTCAGGGCGGCTGTCCTGGCTCTGAACCACTTGAAAGAGCTGTCCCACGAACGCATCGCGTTTATGAAGGGGAATCCGTTGAGTTCGGATGCGAAGGACCGCTGGGATGCGATCTGCCGGGTGGCCGCAGAGATTGGTGTGAAGATCGATCCTGAGTTGACAGTGCAGATCGATACCGACGATCCGACGCCAATGCTGGGTTATCCGTTTGCCAAGCAACTGCTGGCTCAGAAGAAGCCGTTTACCGCGCTGTTTGCCTACAACGATATTTCGGCGATCGGCGCGATTCGAGCCATACAGGAGCAGGGACTGCGAGTTCCCCAGGATATTTCGGTGATGGGGTTCGACGATATTCCGGGAGCCGCGTTTCACACGCCGAGTCTAACCACGGTGCAACAGCCGTTGAATCGGATGGGCGAGGTCGCGGCGCAGGTCCTGTTGGAACGCATCGAGGGGAAGAAAGAGTATCCCTGTGAGATCGCGATTGAGCCGGCGCTGGTGGTGCGGGAATCGACGGCGAAAGCACACGGCTCTGACTAGCCCCGCCGTTCCTATATAGTAGCCGCAGAGCCTGCCTCCCCATTCATGTCTCCGGCTGCCCCACCCAACGCTTCAACCTCCGCCAAAGCGCTCACATTCGCGGCCTACGCATCGTTCGTGCCCATCGGAATCGCAACCGTCCTGCTGGGCCCGATGCTGCCGACGTTGTCGGCGCGATGGTCGTTGAACTATTCCCAGGCGGGCGCTTTATTCACGGCGCAGTACCTGGCTTCCACTTTGGCGGTCGCCCTCTCGGGTGTGTTGGTTTCCCGCTGGGGATATCGGTTCGCGATGAAGACTGGACTCGTGCTCATGAGTGTGGGTGTGGGCCTGCTGCTGGCCGGTCCGAAGGCCTTGGGGATCGTTTGCATTGGAGCATACGGAGGCGGCCTGGGCCTGGCAGTTCCGGCCGCGAATCTGCTGGTGGCGGAGGTGAATCCGAGGCAGCGCAGCGCCACGCTGAACCTGCTGAACTTCTGTTGGAGCACGGGAGCTGTGTCATGTCCAGTCCTGGTGGCAGCGGCCGTGAAGAGCCATCAGGTTCCGCTGTTCCTGGCAGTCGTAGCGGGGTTCGCGCTCCTGGTGGCGATTGGGATCGCGGCCATGCCAGCGTCTATCGTCGAGCCTTCGGCTGCAAGGCAAGCCGGCGGGACGGCGGCCCCGTCGATTCCGTGGAGCAGCACCGCTTTGTGGATTTTGGCGGCGCTCTTTTTTCTTTATGTCGGCGTCGAGAACGGCTTCGGAGGATGGGTGGCATCGTATGCCAAGAGTCTGGAGCTGACGCCCGCTCTTGCGCTGATGACTCCTTCGTTTTTTCATGCGGCGCTAATGCTGGGGAGATGGCTGGCGCCTCTGTTTTTGCGGAGGATCGAAGAAATTCGGCTGGTGCAGGTGGGATTGCTGGTTGCGTGCGCGGGCATGGCCGGGCTGATTCTGTCGCATGGTTTGCGTGGCGTGGTGGCAAGTGCCTGCCTGGCGGGTCTGGGACTCTCTTGTGTGTATCCCATCACGATCTCGCTCCTGTCGCGGGAATTTGGCTCGGCGCCAGCCCGGCTTGGGTCGGTCATGTTCTTCCTGTCGAACATTGGAGGGGGGCTGCTGCCGTGGACGGTTGGCGTGTCGTCGAGCTATTTCGGTAGCCTGAAGGCGGGGCTGGCTGTTCCACTGATCGGGTGCGCGGCAATGTATGGACTCTATCTTCGAAGGTGGAAAGCGGTGTCGGAAGCCGAAGTATAGTGTGGCGGAGCCGCTGCAGAGATGTATTTCGAGGGCTGAAGCCCTCGTCGAGAAGAAGAGCTTGATCGCAGCGCTGAAAGCGCCACCCAAACCCTACCACCCTTGCCGCGAGATCGTCAGGCGTCGAAACTTTCGCTTACCAGCGAACGAATCTCGCCGCCAGGCGCGAGAGCCGGACCATCCGGTACAGCGGGAACAGTGGCCCGGGGAGACGCACAGCCTGCCATTCGCCGGGGCCGGAAGTAAAGACCAGACGGCGCAGAAAGCGGCGGCGATCAGCAGAACGTTCCCGCAGGTCCATCATGAGGCGGAAGTAGGCCACCGACTCCACGTTATACGAGGCTTCGCTGACAATATGAGTTTGAATCGCGGTCGCCAAGGCCGGCGCCGCGGGATCCACGGGGAGTCTTGCTTGCGTCGCCACCGGGATGGCCGCTCCTAAGAGGCGGTTCGCCAGTAGCATGGTGACGCGCACGATCCGCACAATTCCGAGGGCCTTCGCCTTATCTCCGATCCAATTCCAGTCCAGAGTGGGAAGGCTCATGATCCGCGCCAGATCGCACAGCCAGACTAGTCGCGCCCAGACGTGTTTGGCCGCGTGCGCCGACAGCACCAGAAGTAAATCCTCAGGTGATGGCGTCTTCGTCGTGTGGCCAGCCACAGTGACTCTGACTGCGCGCTGGAACAGCAGGTTCATGTCAAAGTCGATGGCATAGAAGCGCGGCTGGATCGCCCACTGCACCTCGAGAAGATTGAGCCCGGAAGTACCGTCGAACGCACATTCATACCCTGATTCCAGATACGCCCGTTCCTCCACTTTGGACAACGCCAGATGCGGCGTGTATCCCAGCTCGCGGACGGCGTCGCGGACGCGCGGAAAATCTCGCGGGCGGATCAGCAAATCGATGTCGCCGGCGGGGCGCATCGCGATGTCTCTGTAGATCAATTCCGCAAGTGCCAGGCCCTTGTAGGGCATGACGTCGAGGCCGAGAGCAGACAAGTGATCGACGATGCGGATCAACTCGCGCGAAAGAAATAAAGACTTGTGCAGATTAGTCTGATAGCGCTGCTCCAGCGCGGACACTTGCTCAGCAGGAACAGCATCCTCAACTCCGTCATTACTACTAACGAGAGCCTGATAAAGAAGGGGCTGAGTGCCGTGCCGGTCGGCGAGATCGAATAAATGTTTCCAGCGAATGGGTTGGCGGGACAGGAGACGGATGCGATCCGTCTTTTCCTGGCTGGGGATTTCGGAACATGCGGCGAGCAGTAAAGACCACTCGGCTTCGAGTGCGGCGCTAGTCCCGGGCATGTTCTCGCCGAAAGCGAATCCAGATCACACAGTAGCGCTCGCCAAAGCCGGGAGCGCTTGAATCTGTATGAGATTTGTGTGCCCCGTCGGCATCGGGTTGGCCCCGGCGCGTTGCTTGGCCAGCATATTTGCCGAGGGAACTCCGGTTCGGGCGTACGATTTCTGGCAATCTTGCGATGAAGGCCCGCGCATATTGCCTTCCATGAAGGCCAGACCGGGACAGCGCGTGCAGCTGCCAACGTGAGTGCATGACGGGCACGTGGTCAGGTCCTTGAGCCGGATCGAGCGTACGTCGTTCATCTGATCCGAGTGGCGCCAGATGTCGACAAAACGCTGTTGCCGCACGTTTCCCGTAGGCAGAGGAAACTGGACGCAGGGGAAAACTTCCCCATAGGGCGAAACGTAGCAGGCGGTGTGGCCGGCGCTGCAGGGCGTGGCGTCGAGTTCGTCCTCGCCGGGTTTCGCGGGGATGGCGCAGAACTCGTCGACGTCGCCAACCAAAGATGCATCGCGGAAAACTTGCCGCAGCGCGCCTTGGTCAACTCCCAGGTTCACGGTCGACCGGTTGCCGTCCATCATCGGCGTTACCGTAGGGTCGAGAGTGCACTCAACGCCAAGTTCCGCGGCCAGAGCACGCACGCCGGGATAGTCCTGCATATTCTGGGTCATCAGGACGTTGGCGATGATGACTTTTAAGCCTTGAGATTTCAAAAAGCGGATTGCATCCACCGAGCGCTTGAGCGAGCCGGGAATCAGCGTGATGGCGTCGTGCACTTCAGGGCGATGCGAGTAGATGCTGATCTGAATGGATTCGACGCCGAGATCGCGGAGTCGGGCCGCTTCGCGTTCACGGATGAGGACAGCGTTGGTCTTGAGCTTCACGCAAAACATTAGCCGCCGGGCGTGTTCAAGAAGGTCGAAAAAATCCTTGCGCAGAAAAATCTCGCCGCCACTGAGAGTCAGAATGAAGACGCCGGCGTCGGCCATCTCGTCGAGCAGGTGCTTGATTTCCGCGGTAGTCATCTCACCATGATCGTCATGATCGAGATAGCAGTGCACGCAGCGCTCGTTGCAGCGGTAAGTCAGGTCGAGCTGGACGCTGAGCGGAATGTTCAGCTTCAGCGCCTTCTCCGACATTTCCTGCAGGAGT
>Ga0210402_10003691_pt1 | contig 14249 bp, 11 predicted proteins | sample IncBWC7MmetaG_FD_161055 | JGI IMG/M metagenome (GOLD analysis project Ga0210402, IMG submission 161055) | Forest soil microbial communities from Barre Woods Harvard Forest LTER site, Petersham, Massachusetts, United States - Inc-BW-C-7-M | ecosystem: Environmental > Terrestrial > Soil >...
AACATTGGCAACATCGGTGAGGCGAACGGGGGCACCGTTGCGGTAGGCGATGATGACGTTGCGATAGGAATCGCCAGAAATGAGCTGGTCGTTGGCGGCGATGGTGACGGCTTGTTGTGGCCCGTCGAAAGTTCCCTTTGCCAGATTGACGTTGGCGGTGCCGAGGACGGTGCGCATGTCCTCGAGGCTCAAACCATAGGAGGCAAGTGCAGTGGGGTTGGCCTGGATGCGAACGGCGGGGCGCTGGCCACCACTGATACTGACGAGCCCGACACCGGGAAGCTGAGAAATTTTTTGCGCGAGATTTGTGTCCGCCAGATCCTCGACACTGTAAAGAGGAAGCGACTTGGAGCTGAGCGCGAGCGTGAGAATCGGAGCGTCCGCCGGATTGACTTTGCTGTAGATAGGCGGATTGGGAAGGCCCTGCGGGAGAAGATTCGAGGCAGAGTTGATGGAGGCCTGAACTTCCTGCTCGGCAATATCAATGTTGAGGTCGAGGTTGAATTGAAGCGTGATGAGCGAGCTGCCGAAGGAGCTCGTGGACGTCATTTGATTGAGACCAGGAATTTGTCCGAACTGGCGCTCGAGAGGAGCAGTGACGGAGGAGGCCATCACGTCCGGGCTCGCGCCCGGATAGAAAGTTTGAATCTGGATCGTGGGGTAATCCACCTGCGGCAGTGCGGACACCGGCAACTGCCGGTAGGCGACCCAGCCGACGAGAAGGACGGCCACCATCAAGAGCGTGGTGGCGACCGGCCGCAGAATAAACGGCCGAGAAAGACTCATTGCTTCTTGCCTCCCGCCTGGCCGGACTTACCTTGACGCGAAGGACTCTGCTGCTGTGCGGGCGATTGCGGCACAGAAGAATCCGTAGAAGCATCTCCCGTGGGCGAGGTGTTGGGAACGACTTTGCCGCCGTCCTGTAACTTATCCTGGCCATCGATGACAACAACTTCGCCTTGCTTTAAGCCGGCGGAAAGGCCGGCGATATTGCCGGTGGTCTGGGCAATAGTGACTTGACGGATGTTGACTGTATTTCCCTGGCCTACGACATAGACGTACGTACCCTGCGGGCCGCGCTGTATAGCAGGAACGGGAACTATCGTTAAACCGTGCTTCATATCCACAAGAAGGTGAACGTTGACGAATTGATTGGGGAAGAGCGCGTTATCTTTATTGTCGAAAATCGACTTGAGTTTGTAAGTTCCAGTGGTGAGGTCAATCTGGTTGTCGATAGTGAGTAACTTGCCGGAGGTAATTTTGTAGGTGTTGTCTCGATCGAAGGCTTCGACACCCAACTGAACGCCTTTGCGCAGTTTGTCGTTGACCTGCGGGAGTTGATCCTGGGGTAGCGCGAAAACAACGGCGATTGGCTGCACCTCCGTGATGACCAGGAGACCGGTAGCATCGGTGGCATGAATGATGTTGCCCGGGTCCACGAGACGAAGACCGACACGGCCGGAAATGGGAGCAGTGATGCGGCAATAGGTGAGCTGGAGTTTTGCGTTATCAATCTGCGCCTGATCGGATTTTATGGAGCCGTCAAATTCACCGACCTGCGCTTGTTGCGTATCAAGCTGCTGCTTCGGAATCACGCCTTCGTTGAAAAGAAGTTTGAAGCGCTCGAAGTTGACTTCGGCATCGCGGCGTTGCGCTTCATCTTTGGCAAGCTGGCCTTGCGCCTGTTCCAACTGAACCTGAAATGGACGGGGGTCAATTTCCGCCAAGAGGTCGCCTTGCTTGACGAATTGGCCTTCCTTGAAGGCAACGCTGATGAGCTGGCCATCCACGCGGCTGCGGACTGTGACGGTATTTAGCGGAGTGACGCTACCCAGGCCGTTGAAATAAACGGGCAGGTCGCCGGATTGTGCGGTGGCAACGACAACCGGCACGGCATAGTTTCCAGCACCGCCGGCTCCCTTTCCTTTGGCGGCTCCGCCGGCAGCGGCTGCGGAATCCTGCGCCTTGTTGTGGGCGCTACGGTAATACCAATAGCCGCCTGCAGCAATTACGAGAAGGAGGACCCAAATCCACCAGCGTCCGCTGGAGGCGGTGCTGCCGTTCGCGCGGCTCCCGGTGGCGCTACCCGGCTCGGGTAGGTCTAAGGAATTCAACTGACTCATTCTTAGGCTCCTGTATCTCGGGTAGCGGAATGTGGGCGCGTCTGCCGGAGGCAGTACGACCGTCCCTCTGCGCCGTGGATATACCTTCTTAAGGAAGGCAGACTACCGCAAAAAGTCGTCCACGCCTAGATTGGACGGGGGGTAAAGGGGAATGGTTACGGGGAGAGGAATTTACCTGGCGTACAGGTTGGATGAGATATAGTGCTGCGCAAAAGGAGACCCACGAATGTTGAAAGGGCTGATTTGGGGGATATTGATTGGAGTGCTGCTGGTTGCGGGAGGGCTCTTTTCCTATTTTGCCACAGGCCGCGCACCCGTAGCAGTAACCGCGCCGGAAATGCCGTTTGAACACAAGATGGCGCACATGGCACTGGACGCATACCTGAAGAAGCTGCCCCATCCCGCGCCGCAAGTTCCCTTCGACGACAAGAACATGCTCGAAGGCGCGAAAGTTTATAAGGAAAACTGTTCGGTTTGTCATGGATTGCCTGGGCAAACTCCAACGGCAATTGCGGAAGGAATGGCGCCGCGGCCACCGCAACTTTTCAAGGGAACGGGCGTAACAGACGACGAGGAGTGGGAGTCGTATTGGAAAATTGAGGGCGGAATTCGCATGACCGGCATGCCTGGGTTCAAGGGCAGACTGACGGAAACCCAAATCTGGCAGGCGGCGGTGCTGGTCAAAAACGCGGACAAGATTTCGGCTGCGGTGAGGGCGGAGCTTACGCCGAGTCCGGCGGCTCCAGCTCCCTCTCCAGCCCCTGCGAAATAAATGGTCTGTAAAATGAGACATTCTTTAGAATTCGCCGTCTATGCAGATGGTGGGCCCTGTTCTTTTGATTCGTGGTAAGGAAGAAGATTGAGAAAGAGCACTCGGTGTACAATGCCGTGCGGGGTAGGGTTGTGGATTTTGCGGTTCACCGCTTCACCGAATAGGAAATCTGCAGAATATTCATTTGAGGGGCATGAACGATGCTGACTCGTCGAATCCGGTCTGTCGTTTTAGGTGTGGTCGCGTGCTTGTGCTGCGCGGGAATGGCAGCGGCACAAACGAAATTGCTGCGGTTCCCCGATGTGCATGGGGACAAGGTGGTGTTCACGTACGGCGGCGATTTATGGACTGCTTCCACGTCCGGAGGAACGGCCACGCGGCTGACGTCGCATCCTGGAATCGAAGTTTTTGGGAAGTTCTCGCCGGACGGAAAATGGATCGCGTTCACGGGTCAGTACGACGGCGATGAGCAGGTTTATGTAATTCCCTCAACTGGCGGCGTGCCGAAGCAATTGACGTTTTATCCGGCGCGCGGTCCGCTGACCCCGCGCTGGGGCTACGACAATCAAGTGTACGGGTGGAGTCCGGATGGAAAGTCCGTGCTGTTTCGTTCGCTGCGCGAACATTTTGACCTTGGCGACAGCCGGCTCTATACGGTGAGCGTGGATGGCGGGATGCCGCAGGCGTTGCCCATGCCGAAATCGGGCGCGGGAGATTTCGCGCCGGATGGTAAGAAAGTTGTGTACTCGCCGCTGTTCCGGGATTTTCGCACGTGGAAGCGGTATTCGGGCGGATGGGCGCAGCAGCTTTACATTTTTGATTTGAGTTCGCATGCGGCTGAAAAAATTACGGACGATCCCCGTGCGCACCGCGATCCTATGTGGATTGGCGGCAAGATTTTTTATTCGTCGGATAAAGACGACACGCTGAATTTGTACGTTTACGATCCAGCGACTAAAAAAACCGATCAACTAACGCACGGCAAGAAGTGGGATTTGCGCTGGCCGAGCACGGATCACAAGAATCAGATCGTGTACGAACTGGAAGGAGAGCTGAACGTATTCAATACGGAGACCGGCAAAACGAGCCACATTTCCATCAACGTGCCAACGGATGCGCTCGGGATGCGGCCTTCGAGGGTTTCCGCGGCGGGAGAAATTGAAAACTTCGCGTTGAGCCCGAAGGGCGAACGTGCGTTGTTTGTGGCGCGCGGAGATGTGTTTACGGCGCCGATTGAAAAAGGACCGACGCGCAACCTGACGAACTCTTCGAGCGCGCACGACAAGTGGGCACGGTGGTCGCCTGATGGCGCAAAAATTTCCTACATTTCCGATGCGGATGGCGAGGATGAAGTTTACGTCGTCAATCAAGACGGATCAGGGAAAGCGGAGGAGCTGACACACGGCCTTCAAGCGATGATTTACGCGCCGGAGTGGGCGCCGGACGGCAAACGAATTGCATTTTCCGACAAGGACGGAAAGCTGTACGTGCTGACGCTGGAAGACAAGAAGGTTGTGCAGGTCGCGCAAGATCCGAGCGGTAGATTGCGGGATTACATCTGGTCTGCTGACGGTGGCCAGCTGGCGTTCACGCTGAATAATCCAAACAATTTCCGTTCCATTCATGTGTGGAGCGTCGCGGATGGACAGCTCCACCGCGTGACGGGCGATCTCTTTGACGTCACGGACATCGCATGGGACACGGAAGGTAATTATCTGTACTACATTGCGGTACACGATTTTGCGCCGCTCATCAGCCAGACGGAATTCAACTTTGCGACGAACCGCGGACAGGATTTGTACGCGCTGGCACTACGCAAGGACGTAAAGAATCCTTTTCCGCCGGAGAGCGATGAAGTAACGATCGCCAAAGACGGCGACAAGAAGGATGAAAAGAAGGACGAGAAAAAAGACGAGAAGAAGGAAGAAAAGAAAAAAGAGTACATCAAGATTGATTTTGAGGGACTGGCAGACCGTGTGACGCGGGTGCCGGTGGGAGCAGACAACTACTTTGGGCTGGTGGTGACGAAGGACAGCCTGCTCTACGCGCGTGGTGGCGCGTTCTTTTATGGACGCGAACAGTTTCCCGAAACGAATTTGATTGTCTTTTCGATGAAAGATCGTAAGGAGAGCACGCTGGCGGAAAACGTTCAGGGATACGCGGTTTCCGACGACGGCAAGAAAGTCCTCGTGCGGCAGGAACATGGATTCAAGCTGTATGACGTGAAGCCAGACGGAAAAGGCAGCGGGAAAAACGTGTCAACTGACGGGCTGATGGTCGACCGTGTGCCGCATGACGAGTGGGTGGAAATTTTCAACGAAGTGTGGCGGCGGTACCGCGACTTTTTCTACGTGAAGAACATGCACGGATACGATTGGAACGGGCTGCGCGAGCAATACCGTCCGCTGGTGGACTACGTGGCGCACCGGTCAGATTTGAATTACGTGCTGGGCGAAATGGTTTCGGAATTGAGCGTGGGGCACGCGTATATCGAAGGCGGCGATTGGGAAATGCCGAAGCGTCCGCAAGTGGCACTGATGGGCGCGCGGTTTGCGCTGGATTCAGCGGCGGGACGCTACAAGATCAGCAAGATTTACAAAGGACAAAACGAAGAGGAACTCTACCGATCGCCGCTGACGGAAGTTGGCGTGAACGCGAAAGAAGGAAACTACATTCTGGCGATTGACGGGAAAGAGCTGAAGGCGAACGACAATCCGTATCAATTCTTGCTGAACAAGGCGAACCGGCCAGTGCAATTGACGCTGAACGATAAGCCGAGCTTTGAAGGCTCGTGGCAGACGAGCTACAAACCAATTACGCAGGAGCGAAACCTGGTTTATCTGGAATGGGTGACGCATAACCGCGAGTACGTAACGAAGGCTACAAACGGGCGCGTGGGATACATCCACATTCCGGACATGGGCGCGGCGGGGATTCGCGAATTCATCAAGTATTACTATCCACAGATTCGCAAAGAAGGAATGGTTGTGGATGTGCGCGGGAACGGCGGAGGAAACGTCTCGCAAATGCTGCTCGAACGCTTGCGGCGCGAATTGCTTGGGACGGAGTTCGACCGCGTGGATTCGTTCACGGGAACGTATCCGGGCGCAGTTTTCTACGGACCGAAAGTCTGCTTGATTAATGAGACGTCCGCTTCGGACGGCGACATTTTCCCCTACATGTTCAAACAAGCCGGACTGGGGCCGCTGATAGGAAAGCGGACCTGGGGCGGCGTGGTTGGGATTTCCGGACGCGGGCCGCTGCTGGATGGCGGAACCGTGTTCGTGCCGGAATTCGCGACCGCTTCCACTGCGGGCCAATACGTAATTGAAGGGCACGGCGTGGACCCCGACATCGTTGTGGAGAATGACGCCGCAGCTGTGATTGACGGAAAAGATCCGCAACTCGAGCGCGGCATCGCGGAAGTATTGAAGGCGATGGACGCGGCACCAAAGAAACTGCCCGGGCGACCGGCGGATCCGGTGAAGACGCCGAAGCGGTAGCGTAGAACTATTTCGGCGGGTGTGTGGAAAAATACTGATCGAGGGCGCCGGCAACTTCTCCGGCGGCGCGCTGGACATTACGATTTAGCGCCGCGACAACGGAAGCCACATCCTTGCCGGCAACAGGCTCGTCGTAGCTGTAGGTGTATGTCCAAATAGTCCCGCTCGTTTTGGTCTCGTGCAATTCGAGGTCAAAGCTAAGGCGAGCGACAAACGCTTTTCCCGAGACTTCTTTGAAGTCATATAGGCGTCCACGCAGAAGATAGTCGCCGCGCGCGCCGCTGCGCAAAGTGTTTACGTCACGGTAATGGCCGGAAGCGCGCAACTTTCGCAACAAAATAGTCTGCATCATTTCCACGGGCGGTTCGGACCAGCGTTCCGTTTCATAAGTGCCCATCTGCTCGTGTTCGGAACTATAAACGATGCGATCTTCGCGATAGAGATGCGACGTCATCATCGGGCCGAGAATCAGGGACACGGGAAGCGAATCCTGAACGGCAGTCGCTGTGGAGCCGGAAGGCGGAGTGAGCTGGTAATACTTGCTGGGCCGCGCGGCGCCACAGCCAGCGGCGAGTCCGATTGCGGCAGCCATTGAGCCTAGAGCGCAGAGTTTCTTCAGTCCGTTCATGGGAGCAACCTCACGTTTAGTAGCAGGCATGAAATTCGGTTTTGTTTGAATCATGGCTGACCCGGCTTGTGTTCTTTTGGAGTGGTCGAGCGAATCAGAGTAGACGGATGGGTCTTGATGATTTCTGTGAACTCGCGCAGATTTTCGCTGACGTGGCGCATATTTTCGAGAATTTCGTCAATATTTTCCGAATTCGTGTCCAGCGTGCTGTTCAGCTGGCCGGTGAGGCGCTGGAGCTGTGCGAGATTCTGGCGCAACTCGACAATCGCACTGTGAATTTCGGGCTTGTCCTCCGCTAGAAGTTCATCCACGTGTCCAATGGTTTTGTTTGCTTCGGCCGAAGTTTTGCGCAGGTCGTCGAGGAGCGGGCCGATTTTGTGGGACGCGGATTCGACCTGGCTCAGACTCGATTTTATGTTCGGACGATTTTCTTCGAGCATGCCGCGCGTGTTGGAAAGGGTTGCGGAAAGATTAGCGCGGTTTTGAGCGTTCAGCATGTCGTTGACCCGCGCGATGGTTTCCTGGAGTTCTGTGGTGCGCTGATTGAGAGTGGTAAGCAGTCTCTTCGCTTCAGGAGCGATGTCGTTCAGCTGAGCCGTGATTGCGTTGAAATCCGTGTACGGATCCGAAGGCAATGTGCTTCCCGGGGGAGCTGCCGCGGCCTGCTGTGTGCCGGGCATGATTTCCACATGATTTTCGCCGAGGGGGCTCATGCTCATGATGCGAAGTTTGCTGTCCGTTTTTATGGGCAAGCCCTGTTTGACACTGATGGTGATTTCCATGCGCGTGGAGTCTTTGGGATCAATGCGAAGCATTTCCACGCGGCCAATTTTTTCGCCGCCTGAATAGCGGACAGTCGCGCCAGGTTCGATGCCTCCCGCGAAAGAAAAATACGATTTGTAAGTAATCGGTGAGCTACTGAAAGCGCCGCCCAGCGCGAAAACCGTAAAGATCAAAAGTCCCGCGGCCACGATGACGAATAGTCCGACGGCTGCTTGTTCACGCCTGGCTTGCATCTTCCCTTCTCCTCTCGCTCAACGGCGAATGCCGTGGCGGTCCTCCGTCAGCATTTGAAGATAGTCCAATTCCTGAGAGACCGCCGGTTCGGCAATGCGGTCCAAAAACTGGCGCACGCGCGGGTGTGTGCTGGTGCGCATTTCCTCCGGAGTGCCAAGGGCGGTTACTTCGCCCTTGTTGATGAGGACCATGCGGTCTGCAATGAGGAAGGCGCTGGCCAGCTCATGCGTGACGACGATGATGGTCATGTGAAACGCCTGCTTGAGTTCGAGGATGAGTTCGTCAATGCCGGCAGCGATGATGGGATCGAGGCCTGCGGAGGGTTCGTCAAAGAAAAGAATTTCGGGGTCCATGGCAAGGGCACGCGCGACCGCGGCGCGTTTCTTCATGCCGCCGCTGAGCTGCGAAGGCGTGTAGTCCTCATAGCCGGAAAGTCCAACCTGATCGAGCTTGAGGCGCAGCATGATTTCGATGGTTGGATCTTCCAGCTTGGTATGTTCACGGAGAGGAAGCGCGACGTTTTCGCCGACCGTCATGGAACCGAAAAGCGCGCCGCCCTGAAAGGACATTCCCATGTGGCGGCGAATTTCGTCCAACTCGTCGTCCGAGATTGTGGCAATGTTTTTGCCCTTAATCCAGATTTCGCCGGAAGTAGGGCGTTCCAGTCCGACGAGAGTGCGGAGAAGGGTGCTTTTGCCCGAGCCGGAACCGCCGAGAATGACGAGCGTTTCGCCTTGCTGCACATCGAACGTGACGCCGTGCAAGATTTCACGCTCACCGTAACTTACGCGCAAATTCCGAAGAGAGATCGCGGGCACCTGCTGCCCCGCCGGGGATGAAATGGGGTTCCCCACTCTAGTGGCCTCCCAGGAAGAAAAAGAGCGTGGTGAAAACAAGGTCCACCAGGATCACAAGAAAGATCGACATAACGACCGCGGCAGTCGTGGAGCGGCCAACTTGTTCGGCACCGGCACCGGTGGAAAGACCTTCCTGACAGCCAACGGCGGTGATGGTTATACCGAACATGAAGCTTTTCACGAGGCCGCTGATGATATCGCGCAGAAATAGGGCGTCAATAGAAGCGTTGACGTATCCGGTGAACGTGAACCCAGCTTTGGCGACTCCGAAGACAGAGCCTCCGAAAATGCCCATGGCGTTGGCCCAGATGGTTAGGCACGGAAGCATGACCATCATAGCGATAAACTTGGGAGCGACGAGGAAGCGGATGGGATTGATGGCCATGGTTTCCAGTGCGTCCAGCTCTTCGGTAACTTTCATGGTGCCGATTTCCGCTGCGAAGGAAGAGCCGGAGCGGCCGATGACGACGATGGCCGTGATGAGCGGGCCGAGTTCGCGGCTCATGGAAATGGCGACGGCGCTGGCGACGAAATTGATGGCGCCAAATTTTCTGAGCTCATAGGCGGCCTGGAGAGCAAGAATCAAGCCAATGAAAAAGGTAATGAGAGAAAGAATGGGCAGCGCGCGGACGCCGACCTGCATGGCTTGCGAGATCGCCCGCTGAATGCGAACGGGCTTGCCCTGAAACGGGGCAATAAAAGTGAAATAACCCGCGCGGGCGCTGAGCGTCGCGAGAGAACCGAGATAAGCGAGGGCGTTGAGGACAGACTGCCCTATTTGAACCGTAAGTTCCACTAGCGCCCCTGAAGATGTATCACGAGATCAAGCGCTTTCGCCCGCAAGAGCCTGCTCTTCGTTTTCATAAATTTCAAAAAGCTTGAGAAGCCGCGAAAGCTGCAAAACTTCCCGCGCAGACTTGCTCAAGCCGAACAGAATAAAGCGCGCTTGCAAATCGCGAGAGGCTTTGAGGCCTTCCACGAGCGAAGCGATGCCGGAACTGTCTATATATTTGACTCCCTGAAGGTTCATGATGACGCGGGGAATTTTCTTTTCGCGGAGCTCGGTAAGCAGAGCTTTGCGGACGGCGGGCGAATTGGCAAGGTCAATATCACCGGTCACGTCGAATATCGTTATGTTTTCCAGACGCCGGGCAGTGATTTGCACCAGTGGGCTCCTCGTTAACATCCGTCAGCGAATAAACTTGACCATGCGGAGGCGGTTGGTTGAACCGACCCTTTTATGGACAACCGTGTCCATGCTTTGTCGCATGAAATGGAGTCCAAGTCCACCAGAACGAAGTTCGCCAGGGGGCAACCCCTTGAGCGCGCCGGGCTTGGGCTCTGCGCCGCGATCCGTCAGCAAGATTTCCAGGCCGGGCTTGTCCGCATTCACTCCGTTTACCTTGCTAAAACGAATTTCGATTTCACGGCCCACTTTGCCGCCATAGGCGTGGCGAATGACGTTGGTGATGGCTTCGTCCAAGGCGAGTGTAATGGCGCGGCAATCTTCTTCGCCAAAGCCGATGGCGCCGGCGATAGGCGCTACGGCACCTCGCACGCCACACAAGACTTCCGGATTGCTGTGGAGCTGAAGCCTTAGAAGGAGCTGCCGCCGGGCCAAGGACGAATCCTCCGAGGTGGGATTGTATCGAAAATGGGCAGAGGACCGCTATCGGCAAGACGCCTGCGGGACGCGACTTGCGACATTCGCCAGAATCAACGTCCCAGGTGACAGGCAGACAGTCTCGTACTAGTCTTGGGCCCCTTATCCAGCCGAAGTGGCCAGAGACTCAACTCGAGAAACGCCAATGAAGAAAAGAGCCGATTGCACCATGGGACGCTATTGCAAGAGATTGCTCGTAGTAGTGACTCTTCTTTCGTTCATCTTCCTGGCCAGTGCCAGCCAGGCTTCGGCGCAATGGTTGCCGCGGAATAGTGTTCTCGAAGCCGAACGTTTGCAGGATGGCGTCCTCGTAAAAATGGAAACCGGCTATCTGCGGTTTACCGTCTGCTCGGATTCGATTATCCATGTGGTCTATTCTCTGGAGCGAGAAGTCAAAACACATCCCGACTTCCTGATCGTCAAAAATACCTGGCCGAAAACTGATTTCACGTTTCAAAGCAGCGCCCCCAAGACTGTGACGTTGAGTACTTCCCTGCTCAAAATCGAAATTACAAAGGCAGACGGCTCCCTTATTTTTTATGACGCCGCGGGCCACAAACTAGCACAGGAAAATACACGGACTCTGACGCCCGTGGAGGTGAACGGAGAAAAGACGTTTCATGCGGAACGTTTCACCAACATGTGGGACACGCAGGAAGCGTTTTATGGACTGGGACAGCATCAAGCCGGAGTCTGGAACTATCGCGGCGAGGACGTAGAAATTTCGCAAGACAACACGAACATTTCGATTCCCCTTCTTCTTTCGAGCAAGGGGTACGGAATTTTTTGGAACAATGGCTCCCGCAGCCGAATGAATAATCGGTTCGTTCATGCCCTTTACCTGAGTTCAGAAGTCGCGGACGCTGTTGACTACTATTTTTTCTACGGACCGGACTTCGACAAGATCGTCGCGTCGTATCGTGAACTCACCGGTGCGGCCCCGCTTTTTGGCAAGTGGGCGTACGGCTACTGGCAGTGCAAGAATCGTTATGGCTCGCAAGAAGAGCTTTTGACGGTCGCCCAGAAATACCGCGACCTGCACATTCCACTCGACAACATCGTGCAGGACTGGTTCTGGTGGAACACCATGGGCGAACCCGTCTTCAACAAGAATTATCCGGACCCGAAGGGAATGATTGACGGGCTGCACGACAAGCACGTTCACCTGATGATTTCTGTCTGGCCGTACTTCCGCCCTGGCTCGCCCGTATATGAAGACATGGACAAGCGCGGCTTTTTCATCGATCGCACCAAAGTCGAAGGATTTCATCCAGCACGCATGGCGCTGTATGACGCCTTCTCCCCCGGAGCGCGCAAATACTACTGGGGCCTAATGCACGATGCGCTGTTCAAGATTGGAGCGGATGCCTGGTGGCTGGACACCACGGAACCGGAAACCGAGGGCCGCGAAACCAATCTTCTGGCCACAAACAAAGTGAACTTAGGCAACGGCGCCCGTTATGCGAACGAATTTCCGCTGCTCACTACGTCGGCTGTTCATGAAGGCCAACGCGAAGCCTCCGACAAAAAGCGCGTCTTCATTCTTTCGCGCTCCGCATATGCGGGAGCTCAGAGGAACGCGGCAGCCGTGTGGTCCGGCGACGTTGACCCCAACTGGGAAACATTTCGCCGCCAGATTCCGGCCGGTCTGAATTACTCAGTTTCCGGACTTCCCTACTGGACGACGGATATTGGTGGGTTTGTGGTCGCGAATCCAGATGACCCTGCGTATCGGGAGCTATACGTTCGTTGGTTTCAGTTCGGCACGTTTTGTCCGATATTTCGCGCTCACGGAACTCGCACAACGAATCAGAACGAGATCTGGTCCTACGGACCCGAGGCACAAAAAATTCTTGTTGCCTACGATAAGCTCCGATACCGGTTGATGCCCTATATCTATTCGCTTGCCTGGAAAACAACGCATGAGAGCTACACCATCATGCGGCCTCTGGTGATGGACTTCCGAGAGGATACTCGCGCACAAAATATCGGCGACCAGTTTCTGTTTGGTCCCGCGCTTCTCGTGAATCCTGTGACCGAGGCCGGCGCTGCTACACGTCATCTCTACCTACCAGAGGCAAAGTGGTATGACTTCTGGACTGGGACATCGGTGCAAGGTGGGCGAACAATTGATGCACCAGCACCTATGGACCGGCTTCCTCTCTATGTGAGGGCAGGATCGATTTTGCCGCTCGGACCTGACGTGGAATATGCTGCGGAAAAGCCTGCCTATCCGCTCGAACTCCGCGTTTACGCGGGTGCGAACGGCTCTTTCACTCTCTATGAGGATGAAAATGACACCTACAACTACGAAAAGGGCGCTTTCGCTACGATTTCGATGCAATGGGAGGAGAAATCCAAGACGCTGACTATTGGGGCTCGAAGCGGCTCATTCCCCGGCATGCTGGAGACGCGCACGCTCCGCATCGTCTATGTTCGTGAAGGCCATGGCGTCGGTGGAGAATTGACGCCTAATGCAGAAAAGGCTGTTGCCTACCAAGGGAAAAAAGTGGAAATCCATCTCGGCGGCATAGACTAGGCCAGCAAAACCAGACGCGGAATTTGAGCTTTCCTCCGACGAAGCGCGGAGGTACACTCCCCGTCCCCGACCAAGACTATCTAGGAGTGAGCTTCAAATGAATATCGAGATGACGAAACGGGCCCTTGCTGCGCGGGACGCGCATCTGGCTCTTGTGGACCTTAAGAGGATTGTTGACGAAGCGACGCAGTCAACCCACGCCGCCGAACTGGAAGCCGTTCATCTGGCGTTCAGCCCAAGGGCGGCCGGCGAAGTCTCTACCGCGTTGCGGGTAGTCATGGAACGCCTTGGATCTGCGAATCTAGAAGCAACGTTGAGCAAAGTGCGCGAAAACCTGGAAGTGGCGAGTTCCTAGTCAAAAAGCCGCGGCGCCGCCGTGTAAGAACGCAGCGAAACCCATCGAATCCGTTAGGCTGACGGATGCTTCAGAATCTCTGCCAATGCATGCAGTCGAGTCGCGTCCGCCGGACTTTTGGCGCCAGTAGCGTCCTTTTCGAGCAAGGGTGCGAAGGCCTTCAGCTTCGACACCTTGCCCTTGCTCATGTGCGAACTCTCCGCGTTATGGATTGCCTTTTGTAGCGCTGCGATGCGATTCCCCGGCAGGGCTTGCGACCGCGACAATTGGTCCAGATACGCTTTCGCCACAACCAACTTGTCAGCCCACTCCAACTTTTGTTGGTTCTGCACATTCAATTCGGAAACGTGAACCGTTTTCGCGGCGTCGATTTCATTCTGAGTCAGAAATTTCGTCGGCGTCAGTTCAAAAACGTCCAGGCCGCGCGCAATCTCGGAAGCATAAATGGTTCCGTTGTACCAATAGGCTGACCAGTCTCCGCCCAGCACCAGCATCTTCGGATCAATCGGCCCGCGGTCAAAGTACGCAATCTCGAACGGCTGGGCTGGATCTGTGAAATCCATGACGGAAACTCCGCCCTGATACCACGCCTGCACTTCGATATCGCGCCCAGGTACCGGAATCAGCGAGCCGTTGTGCGCCACGCAATTCTCAGTATCTCCCTGCGCGGCAGGCAGTTTGTAGTAATTCGCGAAGGTCAGCTTGTCGTCTTTCAAACGGAAGATCGCATCCGCGCCCCACTTGTTCGGGTCGTTTGCACGGCACCGGGCTCCTAGCCCGCCGCCCCACTCA
>Ga0210402_10003694_pt1 | contig 14237 bp, 16 predicted proteins | sample IncBWC7MmetaG_FD_161055 | JGI IMG/M metagenome (GOLD analysis project Ga0210402, IMG submission 161055) | Forest soil microbial communities from Barre Woods Harvard Forest LTER site, Petersham, Massachusetts, United States - Inc-BW-C-7-M | ecosystem: Environmental > Terrestrial > Soil >...
CGAGTGATCGTCTCCGGCATCCGCACTGAACAGTGCTGCGAGACAACGACGCGACATGCGTCGGACTCCGGCTACAGCGTAGATTATGTAACGAACGCGACCCTGACGTTTTCGATGACGGATCGCTGCGGACGAAAGTGGAGTTCGGACGAGATCAAGGAAAGAACCGAACTCGTTCTTGACGGACGCTTTGCCCGCATCGTCAGCGTCGAAGAGGTTTTTGCCGGCAGCACCGAGCAACTTGTAGTCTGATGGATACATCGGGAGCAGATCTTCGCGATTCCTCGGCGAGTCGTGCACGATCGACCGAAGCTGTAGGTTGGGAAGGCTTGATGAAGAAGTTGTCCGAGCCACGATTCCTTGAGAAAGACTTGGCAGGTGCAGGAATCGAGGACGTTCGACGTTTCCCGACAAACCAAATCACGAGCAATCAGGAAGCGCGGCGGATTCAAGTTTTCGTTGTGCTTCCCCCTCGCCTCCTGCTGTTGGATATTGCGGGCCCCCTCGAAGTGTTGCGCCAGGCCGGCCGAGTGCAACGGACGGTGCGGTTTGACGTACGGTACGTTGGACCAAGCTCTGAACTATTGACCTCCATCGGTATCAGGCTCGCTGCGATCGAGCCGCTCCCAAACAAACTCCCTTCAGAGGCTTGGATCGTGCTCGCCGGCGACGTGGAAAATGTGATGCTATCTGGAGGTCGGACAGGTCACGGCAAATCACGGGAGGATGAGGCCGATGAAGAAGTGATTGTTGCCTGGCTAACGCAAGTCATCCAGCCCGGCCACAAACTGATTTCGATTTGCACCGGCGCGTTGATGGCCGCACGGGCAGGCCTTCTTGATGGACATGCTTGCACAACACACCACCTTAGCTGCGCGGAACTTGCGACAATCGCTCCGAAAGCCAGAGTCTTAGAAAACCGTCTCTACGTCGAGGACGGCGAGCGTTACTCTAGTGCAGGGATCACGGCTGGCATCGACTTGATGTTGCATTTGGTCCATCAGTGTACCGATCAATCCTGTGCCATTGCGGTTGCACGATATCTAGTCGTTTATTTGCGCCGCAGCGGCGCCGATCCTCAGCTCTCGCCTTGGCTGGAAGGCCGTAATCACATACATCCAGCGGTGCACCGTTTACAAGACACGATCGCTAGCGATCTTACGAAATCCTGGACTCTTAGCCGGCTGGCGAAGATGACCGGTGTCAGCAACCGTCACTTGTCAAGACTATTTCACGAGCATGTGGGCGTGAGTATCGCCGAATACAGTGACCGTCTGCGCGTTGCATTTGCGCAAGAACTGCTTCGTGAGACAAACCTTGACATGGAGCAGGTGGCCGAGCAGGCGGGTTTTAGCTCCCCGCGTCAGCTACGTCGCGCATGGCGAAAGGTTTATAAGACGCCTCCACGTGAGGCGAGAGCACACGCTCAGCTTAGACCGATTTCTACCAAGCATTTCTGATCGCCGCCTGACATTCACTCACGGATCCTCCACACATTTCACTTGAGGCCGAGAGTGAGGTGACGCTTTCAGCAATTAGGAATTACGAGAATTACTCACGCATTCAGCCTAAACAAGGCCTTCTGTGGATCCGTATCATAGGATACAGTTTGGTTGATGAGCACCAAGATCATTGGTTGACGATTCTGAGAGGGGCACATGTCCATCCCATATCACAGGCTGTAGCGGCTCGCAGCCCCTTCGATCCAGCAAGGAAATCGAAGAGGCTGCTACTCTTGGTCCTACGCTGACCTCGACTAGGGGGTGGTTTGGCCGACGAATGACTGACACGAAACGTCGGGGTGCCAGTTTACAAATGCACCTTTGTGATTCTCCTTCCACGCCCAGACATGCAGAGTGTAGAACGCCGGAAGCCCGAAGCGGTTGGGAGACGGAAAGTAGTGAAAGATCTGTCCCATGAGCTGTGGCGTAACGCCCGGATGCTTCGCATCCCAAGCGTCGGCGAGGACCAGATAGTCGGCGCCAGTCAGTTTCAGCCCCCCGTTTGGTAGCGCCTCGTAGAGCACGATCTGGGGACGCGTGACGTCCACGACGCCGTTGCCGACGAGAATGTCATTCACATAGTGGAGGCCCATTGCCCCAAAGTCGTCTCCGCTCACGCAGCCGAATTCAAGGCGATATCCTTCGTTTTCCGCCGATTTTACATCCTGGAAGCGCGCCGTCGATTCCCGAACAATTTTTAGAAGCGCGCTCTGCCTGCTCTGCTGCTCTGCTATATCTTCTTGATCTTGTTGGGGCACGGTGTGCGAGTGGACTTCTTGTGCCGTGGCCCGCAAGGGACAGATACTCATGAGAACGAAAGCGATCATGAAATATTGAAATTGCGTGGCGAATCGTCTGATTTTCATCAGAATCTGCGGTGTACTCATTCAACTTATCTCCTCTTTTGAATCATTAGTGTGTCCTACAGGAGGGTGGTATTGACCTCCCTTGAGGCCGATCATCGGCTGGACATCAAGCCGTTACAATGAAGGCCGGATAACTTTTGTATATTTTTGGTGTAGTGGCGCCAGTCTCTGAATGCTTAGCGTGCAATGACTTCTTAAGGGAGACGTGGGAATGGGGCGTGCGAAACCAGCGAGGGGAGAGATCGAACTTGATTTGGGGCGCTACGAACTTCGCCGCTCCGGGCACCGCGTAAAGCTCGAGAAAAAACCGATGGAATTGCTGATTTACCTGGTTGGTCGGCGAGACCAGATGGTTTCACGCGAAGACATTGTAAAAAAACTATGGCGTTCGAATCTGTTTATTGATACTGAACGGAATGTAAACAATATCGTTCGTAAGATTCGAACAGCGCTCGGTGACAACTCCGCGAAACCTCAGTTCCTTGAGACTGTAGTTGGGAAAGGGTATCGATTCATCGGGCCGGTGCGGGTGGTCGACGCTCAATATTACCGCTCTGATTCAGTAGGAGCTTCTATACGCGCAGTTGGACAGGGGAGCCGCAGCGAATGGAGCGTGCGTTCCTCACTCGCTGTGTTGCCGCTGGTACCACTTGGGAAAGCTACCGACGACCATGGCATCTGCCTCGGATTTGCAGATGCCCTAGTTTCGCGTCTCGGGAATATCGGAAATCTGGACGTGCTGCCGACGTCAGCAATACTAAACCTCCCGCTTGAAGTGCCGGTTTCAAGAATCGCTTCGCGCCTCGGCATTCGTTTTGTGGTCCATGGCGCCATTCAAATGTCAAAAGGGCATCGGCACCTTTCGCTGGAAATGTTCGACACAGACTTGCAGGGGCCTCGCTGGACGAGGAAATGCGAGCTCGACGTGAGCCGGCTGTCCGAACTGGAGAGCGAGATCGCAAAGCAGATAGCAGGCGCATTGAACCGGCAGCTGGATCCTGCGATCGTCCAGCGACGCCCTCGATATAGCAAGGACACGCTGGCGTATGCGGAATTCATGCGGGGCTACCGACTCAGCGCTTCCAGTGATCAGGGCACCATGGAGAAAGCCATCAATCATCTGATTAACGCTGTTACTCGAGATCCTACTTTTGCCCTTGCCCACGCCACTCTTTCTTTTGCGTGCACGACCCGTCATTTCGAATTCGACCCAGCTAGAGTCTGGCTTGAAAAGGCTGAGTTTCACTGCCAACGCGCTCTTGAATTAGAACCAGAATTGCCTGAGGGACACGTCGCCCGCGCCTTTCTGTTATGGGGACCATCTAAAAACTTCCAGCATCTCGACGCAATTACCGCCCTCAAGCGCGCTCTCAGCTTACAAAGCAATCTGCCCCACGCTTACAACCGTCTCGGCACCATCCTGGCACATATTGGGCTGCTTGATCACGCCCGTGAAATGTACGAAAGGAGTCGAGCTTTCCATCCCAAGAAGGTCATTAGCCACAGCATCGTTCAAGTCTATATGTGGAATCAGGAATACGAACTCGCGACGGAAGAACTTCAGGCCTGGCGGGTGGAAAGCCCGAGCAACAAGTACGCGCTCTATTTTGGTCCGCAGCCGCACATGATGACAGGGAATTGGAAAGTGGCTAAGGCTTTGCTCGGTGAAGCGCTGCAACTTTTGCCAGAGGAACCACTCATCATTAGTCTTCAGGGCGTGCTACATGCTCTAACGGGTCGAATCGAACAGGCGCTAGATTGCATGACCAAGGCTTGCTCGAGTCCAAAATCATTTGGGCACGGGCATCATACGTATTATCAGATCGCCTGTATTCTCGCTCTGGCAGGGCAACGCGATACTGCCTTTGAATGGCTCGAGCGGAGCGTCAGCAGTGGATTCGCTTGCTGGCCTTTTTTCTTAAAGGACCGTTGTCTTCAGAGCCTCCGAGCACTCCCCGAGTTCGAACTCCTGGTGAGTTCTCTACAGACCGAGTATCCCGACCATCTGGGATTGCTCTAACAGTCGCGGTGTAGTCGTGACCGTGAGGACGCCGATGATCTTGCAGAACGCACTACGGTGCGTCCTTTCAAGCTTCACGGCCGTCCGCAGCGGTGAAGTTCGGGGTGTCCGAGGTCCAACTCAATTTCACTCACCGCACGCTCTGCGGCTTGCATAGACCTTTGTCCCGACGCGTTGTTTCTCAGGGTTCAGCAATTTAATCACGATATACGAAAGATATAAAAGCGTTATCTAATCCCCATTGAAATGGCTCCTTGGTTGAAGGAGTATGGTGATCGATCAGTATTAAATCCCACGACGGAGGCATTGTATGAAATGGCGCGGACATGGCACGGCCATCTTGGTCGCACTATTGTGCGGATTGTTTTTAGTGTTCACGAGCGGCGCGCAAAGCGGTTCTTCTGCGAAACACGCATTCACGCCCGATGACATTCCCTACCGTCCGGCGCCAGCATTTGTGCCCGCTGGGGCGCAACTCGCAGTTCTTGAGGGCAATCCCGGCGCTCCTAGCGGAGACTACACCGTGCGTTTGAAGATGCCTGACGGATATCGCATCGCGCCACATTGGCACCCGCAACGGGAAAACGTCACCGTCATCACGGGGATCTTCAAAGTCGGAATGGGAGATCACTTCGATGAAACCAAGATGGGGACTTTTCCAGCCGGCAGCTTTGCGTATCTCGATCCCGATATGCATCACTACGCGATGGCCAGTGGAGAAGTGGTGGTCCAAGTCCATGGCGCAGCTCCACTACAGTTCAATTACGTCAATCCTGGTGACGACCCAACCAAGAAATAATCGATTTGGTCGGAACCACAAGCGATGGGCAACAGCTTTGGATGGATGGTCAGCAAACCGAAGGTTTATCGCATACGAATCTCAACGAGCGCATAATCGCCAATGCACTCACCGAGAACAGAACGTGACCCACATGATTTCATAACACTGTCTGCTCCATTGAGGGCCGGTTAGACTCTGGAGCATCGACGACCGAAGGTTCGGGAGAAGGAGCCGAACATGATCATCATAGGAGTGGATTATCACCCAAGCGTTCAGCAGATAGCCTATGTCGATACAGAAACAGGCGAGACTTGTGAACGGCGATTGAACCACAGCGATGGAGAGGCAGAGCATTTCTATCGCGCTCTTGAACGAAGACAGGTCAGGGTGCGGGTAGGGATCGAGGCTACCGGACATGCACGCTGGTTTGAGCGGTTACTGGCGGAGTTGAAGTTCGAGCTATGGATTGGAAACGCGGCCGAGATCAAGGCGGCCCGGGTACGCAAGCAGAAGACGGATCGGCAGGACGCCCTGTTGTTGCTCAAGCTGCTGGTGGAGGATCGCTTTCCGCGCCTCTGGGTCCCGAGTCCGGAGAACCGTGATCTACGCCAGTTAATCTGGCATCGGCATCGCCTGGTGCAGATGCGCACGCGGGCCATGAACCAGATCCAGGCCACGGCCATGAACAGGGTGTACGACGCAAGAAGACGCTGTGGAGCAAGTCCGGACGTCGGCAACTGGAGTCATTGCTGCTGGCTCCATGGGCCACCCGCCGCCGCCAGGACCTGCTGGAACTGGTGGATCGATTGAACGGGACCATTGCTGAGCTCACCACCGCCATCGAGCAGGAGGCACACAAACGGCCCGAGGTCCTGCGGCTGATGACCCATCCCGGTGTCGGACCGATTACAGCACTGGCCTTCGTGCTGGTCATCGGGTCTCCCGATCGCTTCGCCTGCGGCAAGCAGATCGGGAGCTATCTCGGTCTCATTCCGTGTGAAGACTCCAGCGCCAACCGTCAGCGACTGGGGCACATCACCAAACAAGGAAGTTCTCTGTTGCGCTTTCTACTGGTGGAGGCAGCCCAGGCTGCTGTCCGCCGGGACCCCGACTGGCGACGTCGCTTCGTTCATCTGGCCATGCGTCGCGACCGCCGCATCGCCAAGGTGGCGATGGCCCGCAGGCTAGCCATCAGCCTCTACTGGATGTGGAGGAAGGGATATGACTATCAACAGAGTTTGAAGTTCGGTTCGCACGCGGGAGAGCCTGGATACAGACATGGTGTGAAGTAAATCACCGCCCACTTGATTGGGCATCCCGCTCCCTCACCAGGGAGTTCGAAGTAGTAATCATGGTCGAACGTGCGATCGGAGAGATGTTTGGGTCGGACCGAGTTCCGCCCGACAGATTACATGCGGGCCTTCGTCATCGATGATGAGTTCTTCAACCAAAGCGCTATCGAAGCAACTCCTCGGAGTTCGTGCCGTCCTACGCTCGAAAAACGCCTTGACACCGCAGACATTGTTAGAGATGTCTTTATAGTCCGCTTATCGGACACTTGAAAGTCAGCAGCAATGTGGCACCCACTACTCCGAGAAGTCGTTTATCGGCAACTTGCCGGGCCATTGCGTTTACCTGAGCATCACGATGCGCCACCGTGCAGTGTGAGGAATCTGATTCCCGATCACGACTTCACCAAGAGTTCGCTGTCGGTCTCGAGCCTCTGACCCCATAGAAGATGATGTACATATAACACAGAACCGGCAAAAGAAAGGCGTGATGCAGTCCAACGCGATCGGCGATTACTCCCTGGATTACTGGAATGATCGCGCCGCCTACAATCGCCATGTTCAATAGACCCGAGCCAGTTCCGGATAAAAAGCCTAGTTCGGCGAGACCATTGTCGGGATCAATCTTGGCGAGTGTAGCCGTCATCGTCGTGCGTCCGAATGTAATACGTACGTCGGTCCTGCCGACTTCCTTTTCAAGGACCAGTTGTTCCGAGTGAGAGCGTTCAAATGGTGAGGCCAGAGCAGCCGCTCCGGGTGTCGAACCCTCTGCCGCGCTGATGCGTGGATCCTGGGTAAAGAAAGCCTGCCCGATACTGAACGATGCTGAAGGCAGCCAATGTGCCGGACCGGTCCCGGGCGTCCAGGCCACTGTCGCCTTTGGGTTCTCGAAGCCCCGCCAAGCGTCATACGACTGCGATGGTTTGATCATATCGGTGTTGTTCATCTCGATTTGCTCATGTCGCAGGCCAGCATAGAAGTGAACATGGGGTCCAAGGTCTCCGCGCACGGCCACAAATGGGGCCACTTCCCGTATCGTGATGTCGTTTGCGAGTACCTTGAGAAACGGACCAAAGACATGGGGATCGGCAGAGAGATAGTGATCCAGGTTGTCGCGGCGAATGTCATCTTCGTTGTAGTCAAGGCCGCCCAACACTTCCAACTGAAGTGAACTTACGAGATTCGCGCACTTCTGCGCCCTCCACCGTGCGGAACTCACTCTGTCGGATCAGCCCCTCACCGAAGTTGGAGAACAGGGTGAGATTATAGGTGCGGAAGAAACCAGAGGAAGAAAGCTCATCGCGTGCCCCTATCTTCCAGATGTCATTCGCGGCCAGAATTCCTGTATGCGTCTGGTCTTGTTGCCGAGGGTCGATGGTGTCATTCACCAGCTCGCCATATCCTATCGGCACGAGGTTCCCCTCTTGGGAATATCCGTAGTAACCAATGCTGAGCAGGGCGATCTCGTGATTTCCGGGATCGAAGACACGCATCGCGTTCCACTTGTATTGCTGGCGATGTTCTAGAGTGCGCATCAAACCATTGCCATAGTTGGCTTCAATTGCGATCCATGCCTTCTTCGCCGGATCAACAGGGGATAAACCCGCAGTCAAATCGATGTCCCGATAGTCGCCGGTAAGAGTGATGAAGCGCCTCACCTGAGGCCGTAGACTATAGGTGGCAGCCAGATTTAATGAGTGATTGCCTTCCAACACATTGAAGGCACCGCCGTCAGTGCCGACGCTGCCCAGCACCGCCGAGACGTAGATATTGGGATCGGCATAGCCATTTCCGTGCGCGTTGGCGGAGAGATTGTTCGAAGCCAGATAGTTGCCGACTGCAACATACTGAGCAATCGGTTCTCCATGATCGCCAGCTACGCCAGACACAAAGTATTGAGGGGCCTTAATACCTCCGGCGGCGGTCTCAATGGGCATGCCCGGAATGGAGATGGGTGCTCCGGGTCTTCCTGGGTTGGCATCCAGCAACTCTTCGCGCACCATCACTTTTGTGAAGGATCGGGAGAGTCTAAGGAAATTTGTCCCAAATCTGTCGAAACAATCACGTCCTGAAAAGCCGAAGCCACGCGTTCCAGGCGTAGTGTCAGATTTCCCGCCGAAGCATTCAAATCGAACTGTTGTGTGATGGTTGCAAATCCCGTCGCCTCCACGTGAACCGTGTATGCCCCCCACGCGGGTAGTGAACGTGCAAATTCGCCGTCACTTCCGGTTGTCGCAGACAGCCTTGCGCCGGAAGCGGAATCGAACTCGACCTGCGCTCCGGCCAAAGGGAACCCGGCAGGGTCGAGCACGGTGCCGCCGACTTTAGCGATAGTGGATTGCGCCGTTGCGGTCAGCGCAAACGCTATGATCAGCAAGGTAAATAACATTGATCTAAATTTCGTGTTACTCGTATCCGTAAGAACAACTTCCTTAGGTTGGTGTTCATTGGTGGCTTGAGTCGAGACTCAGGGGCGATGGGGACGCCCACCTATCGCGGACGGGCGATGTGCAACCGAGAGACAGAACACCGCCCCGGTCCGGCATCGCGCGCCCTCGTCCACAGAAGTGGGTAGCTATGCATCTCGGGCTAGAAGTTCCGCAACCGAGCATGCGAGGCGTTCGCCATTCGCATCGGCGGCGGGATTCAATGGGAGGAAGATCGCGGTCTCGCTATAGCTCCGAGATTTCGGTCTTTAACGGTTACATGTCCACGCCGCCGCCGAACTACACCGATTACGAATACCAGTGGTTGGCCTTCGGGAATTCCGACCCAAATGCTCAGCACGCACAAGGCAGCACCACGACGTCGACTGCTTGCGATTCGCCGGTTCAGCCCGGCGGCTCCAGCTGCACCGTTACGTGCAGCTGGAACTTCAACAAGCAATAAATTTCGGGAATTAGGCAAACTAGCACCCTGTACACCGCACCGAGCTTGGATGAAGATCGGAAAGATCGCGATAACGTCGTTTGAGTGCCACCGTCTTTTCGAATTGCCCGAAAATCTGTAGGCGTTGCTAACTATCGGCCGCCAGTAATAGACACCTCTGGCTGAGCGGCATGCCGTTCACGTTTATCCAGTACCGGCGTTTCCCACGTGGCCAACCGGATGCTGTGCAATTCGTGCGTACCGTCGGATTCATTGTCGAATTTCAACGAGAGCCTTGCCATCTTGGGACTATAGTCCGCAGGAGAAGCGACCCACATAAAGCACTTTCTCGTATCGGTTTTACTCAGGAGGAGCAAAACGTTCTCGGTCGAGTCGAACTCCACCTGATATTTGCCCGCCGGAAATGTCTTCCCGTGAGTCTCGAAGCCGAAGGGCACATTGACGCTCATCGTTTCAGAACCAAAGGCTGCGGTCGCGCCTGCTGCGACGGCCGCGAGAACAAGCAAACGAATCATCGGTCGCATAGTTCTTCCTCTCTATGCAACACGCTACGAAATTCCTGAGTACCCTGCGTCAAATCGCCATCTAGTTCTCGTGAAGTCTGACGAAGCGTTCCTGAGGGGTGACGAACCGTCGCGAATCAGGTGATCAGGCGCCGATGGCCAATCAACTCCTTTTCAATCGCATAAGCCGCCTCAGCCGTCTACTCTGGGTACAAACGCGCTACACTAACTTCTCACTGGCACAAAACATCGGGCGATCCACGAGGAAGAGAGGTTAAAACAATGCCAACGGCCACAGAAATCGTTCGCGACTTCCACACCCTTTATTACGGATCGGATGTCTGGCGAAATACATTTTGGCAGTCTACTCCAGTCCTTAAATGCCCTCTCGACCTTTGGATGTATCAGGAGATTATGGCCCTTGTTCGTCCTGATCTGATTATCGAATGTGGAACTTGGGCCGGCGGCTCGAGTCTTTTCATGGCACACATGTTGGACATTCTCGGACAGGGAAGAATCATCACCATCGACATTCTTTCTGATGCCCAAGTGGAAGCCCACTATGCCGCGTATCTTCAAACTCAATCTTTTCCCATAACTGTCCGCCCCAAACACCACCGGATCAAGCAACTCGTCGGTTCAAGTACCAGCCCAAACATCGTCGCCGAAGTCCGTGCAGCAGCGCAGGATCAGTCGGTGGTTCTTATCGTGGCAGACTCGGACCACAGTTTTGAGCATACGCTCGCTGAACTTGACTCTTATTCTTCCTTAGTCACGCCCGGCAGCTATTTCATCATGGAAGACACGAACATTCCCACCCATGGACCTCGACAAGCAGTCGAAACTTTTCTCAGTCGACATCCCGAATTCCATGTCGCCCGCGAAATGGAGAAATTCCACCTGACCTTTAATCCTTCGGGCTACCTCCTTCGCCGCCCGGGGACGACATTTTGCTATCGATGACAGCGCTTCGCGCAGACCGTGCGAGTTTGATTGCTAAACCGCTATTAGGTGCGGAGTTTGCAGTTGCGCCGCACCTTCTATTCATGAGCGGCCTCTTGAGTGGAGGACTATTCCCAGCCCTCAAAATTAATGGTGAAGACGCAAAAGTCCAGTTCAAGGACTTCTTTACTGGGACTGTCACAGCCACCGATGCAAACTTTGCGAAATTGTTGGTCTGGTGCTTCATCGGAGGGTTCGCCGAGAGGCTCGTGCCAGACATTCTCGACCGTCTCGCCAATCAAGACAACCAAAAAAAATCGTAAGAATGAGAGATTTCAAAGCAGCTCGCAATTTAAATCCCGCCGCCCCCTGATTGGCACCGTGACGACCGACTTAGCAGTCTGGAGGCCTTTGTAGAGGCTCGCCGCACTTGTCTTCTAGATCAGTTCTCTTTGCATCCCCAAGGAAGGAGCAGCACTCATTATTTGACAACTTAGTTCCTGCCTATTTTTAGGAGTTGAGAGCACTGGCGACAGTCAATGGTGTCATTCATGATAAACGGCAGTTCAGAATGCGTCTGCCAAATCTCGCGGTGGTTGTATTCGCTAAACTTCACCCGCAACTTGTCTACAACCTCCTGCAGCAGCGATGGCCAGGGCTCTCCGGGCCGATCCCATCGATTTCGCCGCCCTTTTCACCCTGCATGTTGAACTGCAGCGCTGCGAAGCTGACCTGACTAAAAGGGAGGCGGACATGAAGCGCGCCGCCCTCTCCATGCGGGTGTCTACACTCGATCAGCATCCCGAAACCCGGCTCTATGACCTGCACCAGATGGCAGCTCAGCGCGACTACCGGATCGTCGAAGAATATACGGACACGATCAGCCAAGGCCAGGCGGCCCGGTCTGGACGGAATGATGCGTGACGTCCGCCGCGGACGTTTCGATGTGGTCCTGGTCTGGGCTTCGGATCGCATCGCCCGCTCCGTGAAACACTTCCTCGATGTGCTAGACGAACTGAACCGGCTCAACATCGAGTTCATCAGCTTCCGCGAGCGGATCGACACTGGCCGGCCATTAGGCCGGCCAGTTGTCGTCATCATCGGGGCCATCGCGGAACTGGAACGCAACCTAATCATCGAACGGGTGCGCGCCGGTAGCGCCGCGCACGCCTCGAAAGGACGCCACCTCGGCCGGCCTTCTCTGCCACTCGATCATGCCGCCATCCACCGCGACCATCAGCGCGGCCAGAGACTTGGCCAGTTGGCGAAGAGCTATCGCCTCTCCCGCACCACCATCTCTCGCGTAGTTGGCCGGACGTCACCGAAAGCTCCTACATGATCAGCCTGTTCCATAAGGAGTTCTAAAACAGCTCTTTCAACTCCTACAGAATCAAGAGCCGGAATCAAGGTCCGGCTGTTCCATAAGGTGTGGGTTAAAAACACCACCGCCGCCAGCCACAAACCACCTTTAGACGATAGACGGTGTCGTTTTACTGCACCGTGACGATGATCGTTGCTGAACTAGTGATATTCGTGTTCGTAGCATCAGTTTGCGGTCACTGTGAATATATAACTGCCCGCAGTTGTTGCGGGAGGACCAGATGGTGGCGAAGATGCTTGGCTACTGCCTCCACCACAACCGATTGCTCCAACAGCAGCAACTATCAACAGGAGGACAAACCCTGCCATCCGTAGGCGACGCTTCGCCGGGATGCCGAACAGCAGAACTGCAGCTAATGCAGAGCCCTCCCCGCCAAGCCAGCGAATCTCCTGATCAAAGGGCTGAAGAGAAGCAGCCCCGCTGCCGGCAGTTGTTTGAATTGTCAATGTGGAGGTTCCATTCCCACCCGGGGCGATGGTAATGCTGGCCGGACTCAAGCTGCAGGTAGGCAGACTCTGTGCACCCGACGGAGACGCAGTCAGTTTACAAGCAAGACTTGTCGTTCCTGAGTACGTGCTGCCGGCCAAAAAGGTCAGTGTCGTGGTTACACTGCCTCCGGGTGCCACAGCAGGCGGCGGCTGTGCAGAGATTACTATCTGGGAAACTGTGACGACGGTACTTCCGGTCGCAATGCCGTAGGTTCTGTCTCCCGAATTAACCGAGTGTCAGAGTATTAGCACCAGCACCCAAAGTTCCGGCCGGAATCGTGAATGTAGTGGCCCCACTGGCTAACGCCTGTGTGACGTTGTAGGCGCCATTCGCAAGAGACACAGATCCCGTGGGTGTTGGTTGGCTGCTGCCACCTCTAACGGAGACTGTTACACTCGCTGTCTGTTCATTGGTGATTGTTTGGGCAGACGGAGTTACCCATATTGTCGCAGTTGCTGTGCCGATTGAGGTAACTGTCACAGTTACGGATTGGGTCGCCGTAGTGTAGATTTCAGAGCCTGACGTGTCGGGAGTATAGGTCGCGGTGAGCGTATTGCTTCCCGTTGGAAGCGCTCCCGCTGGCAAGTTGAAGGTCGTCGACCCGATGACAGCGTCTGTTGTGCGTTAAAACTGCCGCTCTTCAGCGTTATGGTTCCAGTCGGAGTTGCTTTGCCGCTTCCCCCGTTAACAGCAACCGTTAGTGTCAACCCCTGCGCCGTTGTGATGCTGGATGTAGATGGCGTTATCGTTAAGCTGGGAGTGACCGGCAGATCGATGGTGTAAACCGCCGTGGCAACGGCGCTTTGTGTATACCCCGTGGCTATCGCGATAGCCTCCAGTTTCAGCTTCAGAAACAGTGATTGGCTGGTTATATACGCTAGAGCCAGTCGTTGGCGGGGTTCCATCGGTAGTGAAGTAAATGGTCGTGCCTTGCGTGGCATCTGTGATGGCCACTGTCTGTACGCTTGTATAGGTACCATCGGGAACACTGAAGACCGGGGTATCTGCGGCACCAGAAAACGCCACTTTCCGAATCCTCTTTCAACGACTCGACGGTTGGATCCAGCGACCTATCTGGCCGCACCGGTACCGGTGCTAGCGAAATCCGCCTGGAAACGGCTGCCTGTGGCCACGTTTTCGGCGAGTACAAGGTTTTTCGGGTGATCCGATCTAATTCCTCATTTGCGGCCTCGTTAACAACAGCTCGGGAACCAACTACATTATTGTGGTTCAACGAGAAATGCACTTTCGTTTCCTGCCTCGCCTGTGAACGCACACCCCGAGACCTGCACTGGTGGAGTGACTTCACTATCTAACCTGCGGCAGAGAATGCCGTCGAAAACACGTCTCGCGAGCCGCTTCCGACTTAGTGTTGCATCGTATGTTTCGGATAGGGCAGCATGTCCCATGTCTGCCAGAAACGCCGCATTTCCTCTGGACGCCCCAGAGAGACTCGGATGTATGTCCTCATTGGCACAAAACTCCTTCCGATCAAAACATTGTTCTTGCGGAAGTGCTGGATCACTTCTTCCGCCGGGTGAAAGGTATTCGTCATTACAAAGTTGGCGTGCGAAT
>Ga0210402_10003695_pt1 | contig 14237 bp, 14 predicted proteins | sample IncBWC7MmetaG_FD_161055 | JGI IMG/M metagenome (GOLD analysis project Ga0210402, IMG submission 161055) | Forest soil microbial communities from Barre Woods Harvard Forest LTER site, Petersham, Massachusetts, United States - Inc-BW-C-7-M | ecosystem: Environmental > Terrestrial > Soil >...
ACCAGAGGTAAAACGTCGGGTTATGACGAAATTTGGAAGATATTCATGTCAATTTTGCAAGACCGGATAAAAATCAAGCTAGGTCATACATAAAATGGGGCAATAGAGGCATATGTCATAGAGATTTAACTGATTAGATACGTACGCAGAGGGCGAACCGATGAAACATCTGATCCCACTCTGGATTTGGGGGAGGTTCACCTCACAGAAGATCATGTGGGTCGACAAACACAACGGTGGCTGTTGGTGGCACAGTGGCAGCATTGCCACCCGCCACAGCAGAACGAGAGTGGACTTGTGAGGATGGACAGTGGGTCAGACAATAGCGACTGGATGAGAGAAAAATAAGAAGATCAAGGGCATTTTCTGAATAGAAGTGGTTGCTTGTTTTGATTTAGCGGAGATTGAAAATCCTGTTACACACGCTACAGGAGTTGCTCTCACCGCCTAACGACTGTTAACTCTCTCGCCTCCTCTCTTCCCCTTTCTGCCCTTCCCTCCTCTGTCAGCATGGCTTCCGTCGCTGGCCGCAAAAAATCCATAGTCTCTAGCGCTGGCATTCAGATCGACACCCCTGTCGCACAAAACACTCTTCTCAATCAATCTGCCTCACAATCAACCTCTCTCTATCAACAATGTTCCTCCCTCCGTTCTCGTCTAATGCGCATTCGTGGTTTTCCAGACTACTTTGCACTCGCCTCTCCGCCTGACTCGCGCCAATCAACCGATACTGTCACACAGCTCTGGGACCTGTTCTCCTACGGCATTCCCTTATGCTATATTTTTGATCAACTCCCCGACGAAGGGGGGTTCAACAAAATCAACAATTCTGAATTCGATCCAGAGAAATACGAAGCCAACCCTGATCGTGCAAAGAAGCATGCGATTGCCCTCTTTGCCATGCAGATACGCACCCCAAAGGTAGAACAGACTATCCCTGGGTGCGAGCTCTTCACTGTAACAGACTTGTGGGATCGCAATTCTACCGATGGTCTCGTCAAGGTGCGTATCACTTCATAATAGCGTTATCACACAGTCGGCCTCATGTTCGAGATGCTAGGTAATCAACACAGTAACTGCGATAGTCAACTATCTGCCCCCCGATGCCTTCGACCAGTCTCCCCCTTCCCCTCCATCCCTCGCCTCACCACAAGATCCCTCTGATTCCCCCACATCCGACGCAACATCATCCATCGCTCCCGCAAACGCACAGGACGCCGCTCGGAATAACATCATCCGTGAAATGGTAGAGACCGAACGCAAATACGTCCAAGATCTCGAGATCATGCAGGTACGTCTCTTGTTCTTCTTATCACAAGCGCTGTTTGTCTAATCTAGTCGTAGAAATACTCCAACGCCTTGTCGCAAAGTAACCTGATCGATCAAGATACAATCCACCTCCTCTTTCCCAACCTCAACAAACTGCTGAATTTCCAACGGAAGTTCCTTATTCGATTAGAGAGTACTGCAGAGTTACCATGGCAAGACCAGCGATGGGGTCAACATTTTCTTGAAAATGTACGTCACCTTTCATTCCCATGCACCGATCCGGTGTTCCCATTGTGTTTGCTCATTGTCTTGTTCCTCCTGTGTCCTCTCCATTTCACTTCCGTCTACGACATTTTGGGAACAATAGGAAACAGATTTTATCGTCTATGAGCCGTACTGCGCCAATTACACCATTGCGACGGAGCTGATGCTTGCAAATGAACAAAACCTCGTGGTGAGTTTGACTTCCGTTGACTTTTGCCACATGTTGACCTGACAACACAAATTGGCATTTCCCTTCGGTAATTTGCGTGCTTACCAAATATTTGTCAATAGGCTCTCAATCACCTGATCAACGTAAAAGGCGAACTACCGGCTTTCCTAATCAAGCCAATCCAGCGTGTCTGCAAGTATCCGCTACTCCTTGATGTATGTATACGTGATTTTTGAAGCGTACTTTCCTCATGTTTTGCGTCATTTAGTCACTCATCAAAGCAGCTTCAGCTGCTGACTATCCACATTATGACGAGTTGAAAATGGGATCAGCAGCTGCTAAGCGCATCACGGACAAGATCAACGAAGCTCAGCGTCGCGCTGAAAATGATCAAACCGTCAAAAGCCTGCAGCACCGCATCGATGACTGGAAAGGTCATCATCTCGAAAATTTCGGCGAGCTTTTACTGGACGACATCTTTGTTGTCACTAAATCTGACATCGACCGGGAATATCACGTTTTTCTCTTCGAGAAGATTATTCTATGTTGTAAGGAGGCACTTTCGCCCCTTCCCAATGGCAACAGGAAAGTCAACAAGAGTAATTCCATTCTCAAGAAACAGTCAGCACCCTCACCGTCGCCACTGCCGGGTGGTGTTGGTCAGCCTCAGAAGAAGAACACACCACTTCTGCTGAAGGGGCGAATCTTCTTGGGCAATGTTACGCAGGCCGTTCCTGTCTCGCCCAGGAACTCTACAGGTTTGAATTATTTCGCATGCCATTTTGCCCTGTCTAACTCTGCAATTGACAGCTTCGTCCATTCCTACTCAATATCCACTCGCTGTTTGGTGGAAAGGGGACGACGACCTTGAATTTTTCACCCTTCGCTGTCGAAGAGAGGATCAGATGCGGCAATGGGAAGCCCAGATCAACCGCCTGATCAAGGAGGCTGCGGTGCGACGAGCATCAGATCGTGGAATGTCCAGAATTGCCCACAGCAATACCACCAATCTCGCCCAACCGACCCGGCAGGCTTCCACATCGTACTCTCACCACAATTCGACCTCCCATTCCGCTTATTTCGTTCCGAACCACTCCAATGGTCCAAATCGTCGCCCTAATCAGTATGGTAGTGATGAACAAGTCCCCAACGCAACGCCTAATGGATTGTACGGTAGTGGTCCTCAGGGTTACCCTCCTCATAACGGCTTCGAGGAAGACGCTGACGACGACGAGTTCGAGGACTATCCGCCTGCGAGCAACTACGGTTCGTCGGGTCGGGGGACACCGGTGGGATCACGAAGGGGTAACGCGATGAGTATGCCCCCCGAACGTGATGCCATTCCTGGTTACGATCGACCTCGAGCGCGGACAGCGGACACAAATGGCCTTCTTATGGCACAATGGAGAACCAACGGTCTGCCACCCCCACCTGCACCGTCTTCCTCCAGTGCATCGCGACCTGTTACCCCTCGGTTGAACTCGAACATGAGCACCGCAAGCTATGCGTCCGACACCAGCTTTGGTAACGGTGTCAAACCACGACAGCCATTGCGTAGTCAATTTAGCTCGACGAAACTTAAATCCGTTTACGACAGTGGAGACCTACGTAACAACAAGGCACCTACCCCTCCTGTCAACGTCAGTCCCTTACCCCCTATGAGCCGTTCACGCAGTGCCAGCCAGCCAAGCGCCTACGTTCCAAAAACCATCCCTCCGCCTTTGCCAACTGCAACACAGTGGAACCAGCGCTCCAACACGTCGATGGGCAACAACAAGCGAGGGAGTGGTTCCAGTCAGTCGACAGGCGACAGCTCAGAATATTCACCCAACAGCTCGTCACCCATCACTCCTTTCGGTTCCAGTGAATCGTCTTTGGGTGGAGTCGGTATCGGTGTTTCTCGTTCTCATACTTTCGAAAATGTTACGAATGGAAACAGTCATCACCACTTTCCGCCCCCTGTGAAAGTGAAGGTACATTTCCATGAAGATATCTTCGTCATCCAAGTATCTCGGACGACCGAGTACGATGAACTTGTCGAAAAAGTCGGCAGAAAGATACGTCTATGCGGTCCACGTCGTGACGATGGTCCATTGCGAGTCAAATACAAGGATGAAGATGGTGATATGGTGTCATTAGGATCGACCGAGGACGTGCAGATGGCTTTCGAGCAATATCGACCCGGCGGTCAGGTCACCCTCTTTGTGACATGGCCCGCCCCTTCATCTCCGATTTACTTCTGTATATCATCACAACACGCCGTACTCGAACCCACATCGTACTCGACCCCATTTCCAAGAACGCAATCGTCCCTCGCATCTCATCACTTATTATTTTCAATTCAGGGGACATTCTGGAGACACTCATCGTCACACATTCGTTCCGTCATCTCTGTATTAATGGCCTTGTCCGCTACCACCATCCTTTTACTCTTTCTTACCAGCATTCTGAACTGTATCCCTTCAATTCCACCCCGGGTTGAAGAAGTTTAATTACTTTCGCTCCTTGTGAGCATAGTTCTCCGCATCTATCAGTCATCTATTTTACTCCTGGATTTTTCGCCCTGGCACGCTGTCTGCTAAAGGAGAATTCGTTTTTCTTATGTAACTTTTATTAGAGCAATGCTACATTCGTATGGAATCAAAATGTGTCATTAACAAGGATTGGAATACCAACAGTAGGCTTGTGAGGTAGATTGCCATTGCAATTTCATTTCATTGAATGATTGTCGGCCCAAAAAACTACACTTGCATTATTCACGTCTAAGCTACAGGCTTCATTGTTATTTCGGTGCAAGGCATCCTTAAAAAGGTACAACTTGCGTGTACGTCTGTTGTTTTTACAAAGCATCAGGAGATATATCGCCAAGAGTGTTCAACTCGAAGGCGCTCATGTTGCTGAAGGCCGACTTGGCCTCGTCACCGAATTCTGAATGTGAATCTATGGTTTCCTGAGCAAAGCCAGTCAGTAAAATACCGGAAAAGAATATTTAAGCTCCACAAACATCGAAGTAGTGGTTCACAAGACTGCGCGGTGCTACGGAAGGAAGGATAACGATTAGGGCGATATCAGTGCTGGCATGATGGCCAAACAGACTTACTTCGCGGTGTTTTTGGCAAGCGACAGCTGACACCACTTTGCAGTATGTGATATGCGACAAGGCCAGACCTGCAACGACTTCTTTCAGCCACAAGGGCCCGGAGTATTCCCAGATACAACTCACCACCCAGTCTGATGTGATGCGCCAAGACCTCGACCGTTGTCAGCATGGAAAAACTGAAGGAAAGAGTAATATCAACACCAATGAAATGAACAATCCGAATGTGTTGTTTACTTCGTAAAACCAGACATAGTCGCGGAAGTGAGGGTCGTGGTCCAACTTGGGATTGCCACCATTGGTGGCTCGCCTGCCCTGCATATCACGGCCAAAGATGTGGATAATTCGATGTTGAATTTCTTCGGCGACGGCCACAAGATTCATATAATAACCACTTCCTGTAGGACATTCCACCTATCCAGAAATCAAATTGACACTTTGGAAAAACATCCGACAACATTGTACTCGCCTGGAGGTCATCACCATAATACTGGTAGAATCGTTGCAGACTCTCAATCAACAAGAAATTGGTAGCGAGCCCTGCGAGAGAGCCTGATGAGACACTGTGTAGGTTGAACGGAAGAAATACTCACAAATAGGTCCTCTCCAATTTGAATTTCCACCAAACATCCCAGATCGTGAATCTCCAGGCCAGTAGCCAACCTCGTATCGCTGACCGTTGACATCCATCCCCCACGGGTGTTCCTTGTGTCTCTTTGATAAACTGGAGGGTGAAGAGGGTAGGTAGAGTGAGGCGATTCCTCCGAAAAAGAACAACTCACGATCGGATACCATGCTCACTCAGGAATTCATCCTCATCCAACATTTTTTCCAAGATTTTGACAAGTCGCTCCTTGCTTGCCAACGCCAACAGCCTCCGTTGCTCCTTGCCACCAACTAACATCATCATAATAATAATCAGAGTAACAATAAGCGGAAATGAAGGAACTTAATATACCCTTCATGTTAGCCATGTTTCTGGTTGATATCTCAGGGCGGTTGTCGAGGAACCACTCGACGCGTTTTTTGAACCCAGGGAATCGTTTTAGTACTGATGGCTCGAGCACCAGCGTCCCATACAGAGGGATGAGACCGACAAGACTGTGAACAGGCAGCTGCATCGAGTTTCCTGGTCCGAAATGAATGGCATCGTAATACATGCCGTCGTCCTCGTTCCAAAGGCTGACTTCGTTGTCCCCCTCTTTGAATGTCATGGCATCTGCGATGAAGATGAAGTGCTGTAGGGAAACGAATGCCAGTTAGCATATGCGCGTAGAGATAGTGAACAAATTGACCTCAAAAAACTTAGAAGCGATATCTTCGTATACAGTATTATGTTTCGCCAATTCAAGAGCCATGTTCAACCTGGAACGTTGAACATGGAACCGTATCAGATGGACACAAAAACCAAAAATCTGACAATCCTCACATATTCAGACAATAAAACGCCATCCAAGCAGTCCCATCGGCCTGGCGCAAAGTTCCGCCCGTGGGCAAGGGTTCCGAGCGGTTGAATGCGCCTATATTATCCAGGCCGAGGAACCCTCCCTCAAAGACATTGTTCCCGCCTTGATCCTTGCGATTCACCCACCTGCGATAGACAGGAAAAAATTAGTGAATGGTGCAGGTGATGTTCAGATGGGCTGACCAAGTAAAGTTGAGCAACAACTTTTGGAAGACTCGTTCCAGGAAGGGAAGATCTTCTTTGCCAGTTAGCTTACGCTCGATCTTAAATACTCTAAAAGTAGCCCTGGAGAAAGACGACTTTTAGTAGCGTTCGACTTTACTCATGTTGGATCTGTGACACACCATGCGTGCACGGGAGGATTGACATCACTAAAGTTCCATTCGTACGCTGGGATCTGACCATCAGGTTTCATGTACCATTCCCTTGTGAGCAAATCGAGTTGCTTCTTTGCATACGCTGGATCAACCACGGCGAGGGGTATACAATGGAAAGCAGTATCCCATGCAGCGAAGAAAGGGTATTCCCATCTAAAATCGAAGGGAAAGGTTAGCACATGCAGAGAAGAGACCAAGGCTGAAATGCTGACTTATCGGGCATCGACAAAATATCCGCTATATGCATATGTCGCCACTCCTGGACAACAAAGTAATTCGTCAACCCGCCTGATCAGATTTGAACGAGAACATACCCTATTCCGAATATACTTGCGTTCAGGAGGGGGAGCAGGTTGTCCCGGGTCGCCCTCAATCCACTCCTTCTGGATGAACTTGTAATACTGTTTCGTCCATAACATCCCGCCCAAAGCCTGCCTCATAACCTGCTTTAGATCATCGCTGATCGGGCCAAATACAAGTGCACTATAAAACTCGTCCGCCTCCTGCCGACGAGCCTCGATCGCATCGTCAAATAGGATCTCGTCATCGAGACTCGGGTCTTTCTTCGGCGTGAGAGGCGTCAGCTTCAATCGCACAACGGCACACCCGCCTTGACCAGGAACGTCCCGGAAGATGTAGTGAGCGGCAGATTTGGTACCAGTTTTGGCTGGATTGACAAAGGTGGGAAGTGCCGGAAACGGGGTGCAAGGACCTTCTGCAACTTCTAGGGTTTCAGGACGCTCGGCGCCAAAGGAAGACGCGGTTCTGGTTCGAATTTTGGTAGAAAAGAAGCGCTCTTCCTCGTCATCGGAGGTCGAAGGACGATGAGCGTGGATGATGTGGTCGTGGAATGCATCTTTCACGTACGGAGTCTCGTTGTTACCACCGTAGAGTCGGCTAAAATTCGTGTTGTTTTCCGTAAAGAGAAGTTCGGGTTCAACCGCATCGATTTCTGGATCTAATTCAAAGTCGTCCGATGGTCCAACGGGTGGCGGAGAAGGAAGACAGTAGAGGTGGGTCTTGCCTAGTGTAGCGTGTTTTGCAGTGATACAATTGATATCACTACGTACGGAAGCATAGAGTGAGGGTATGGGTGGCTTTTCAAGAGGCCATGACCAGGTATTGGGAAACCAAAGTTGAGGAATGATGTGCAGAGTCGCAGGGTCGGGACCGCGATTGTACGACGTGATACGAATGTAAAGATTATCAGGGTCATCTTCATCTTTGGCATACTAAAATTATGCCAAATGTAAGGAATCGGTCTAAAGAGGGATGGAAAGCAAGTAATACTAACCTCAACAAAAACATCCCAATAACGATCTTCTTCGAATGCATCCGAATCCAAAATTTCATACTCGGAGACGTCACGACTACGATTCTGGTTCTCAGTCACAAGCTCCTCGTAAGGATAGCGTCGTTGAGGGTACTTGTAGAGAAACTTCATGTACGAATGAGTAGGAGTGGAGTCCAGGTAATAGTACAACTCTTTGACATCTTCACCGTGATTTCCTTGATGACCTGTAACGCCGAAAAGGCGTTCCTTGAGAATGGGGTCCTCACCATTCCAAAGGGAGAGCCCAAAGCAAAGGCGCTGATGGTTATCCGAGATTCCAGCGATCCCGTCTTCACCCCATCTGTAGGCGCGAGAACGCGCTTGCTCATGAGGAAAGTGGCTCCAGGCATCACCATTTCCGGAATAATCTTCGCGAACGGTAGCCTAAGTATGTGGATCAGTCAAATGGTCAGAATCGGACGTCCTCGGAGAACACACCCATTGTCTGTCACTGAGGTAAGGGCCCCATCGTTTCCAGTGTCTTTCCTTCTTTTCATCTTGGAGGAGCCGGTATCTTTCTGCACCCTTGTACTCCTCACCTAGACTCTGTGCTAGTCGTTCGCGATAAGACGTTATTCCTGCCTCCTCGATGTTCTTCGGAGACGGAATAGCTGGCTTGGAAAGTTTGGGAGGGGGTGTTGGGGTCGGTGGGGGTTTCGGGATGTTGATTGTGAGGCCTGGTTCGCGAGAATCGCCCTCTTGGAACTGCATAGTATCTATAGGGCCACCTCTAAACAATTTGCCTTGGACTTTTTTGATAGCGTCGGAGGCCATTATCAAGCTAGACGTTGAGGGCTATTAGATAGTACTACCCACTGGCAGGTGAGTGCTAATGGGCTTTACTGACATTCGTGTGTGCAACGTGTTTGTTATGTTGAGAATAGACGCTTCGGTAGGGTTAAGCTTGGAAGTTCCAGACGTGCCAGAACTTCAAGCTTCACGCTGCGATGATGACCTTGGCCAGTACTAGTTAGTGTACTAAGTGACGTTTGCTCACGTGGCACGGAAGGATTATTATGTTCCATTGAAGCGTCGAGCAAAATGTAAAGATGTAAAGTGTGGATGAGGTAGTGTACTGTGCAGAAATACGGTTGTATATATGTGATATCCAATGTGCATGGGCGACAACGTGCGGCCGGGAACATAGATGATAGAATGTAAATACATGCATGGGGGTCGAAAGCACGCAGGAAAAGGGTATGTTTTTAGATGAAGCCCAGCCACTATACAGCGATATGCACAAAAGGAAGGCCACATCGTGTCGTGCCAGCGATCGGGTGAACTTTAGAAATGCAGTAGCCCAGTGATTGCTAATTCGGATGCCGGATGTTCCAGCCGCCGTCCACATCGGCAGCCATGAGCACACTCTGTGTCCAATCCTCCTCATTGTTGTCATCGTCGAGCAGTCCCAAGTGATTAGATGACGCCGTCGATGATATGGAAGCCATGGACTGTTTGGACCGGAGCGTAGGCTGAAGGCGCGGGATTCTCAGTGGAGGCTGGGAGTTCGCCATCGAGGCGAGTGATAACACTGAACTGGATGCAGAGTGGTAGCGATCAGCGATGGGGGTTTCGCCAGGATTCAACGGGCGAGGAGCCGTTGCCGCGACATCAACTTTGACATCCGTTTTTTCCTCGTTTTGCTGTTTCTTGGGGATGGCCAGTGGCTGGGTATCCTCCAGGGCTATCCCTAATTCGAATTGAAGGGCAGAGGTCTCAATCGGTGTGTCCAGCTTTGGAGGTAATGTAAATGTACTGGACTGGGGTGCCGTAACTGCAGACACTGGTGTCGATACGGATGAATCAGAGGATGCCCGTGGGGGTTGCAAGTAAGGTCCAGAAATAAGGTGTGTGGAAGGCGAAATAAGGGGAGATGCCGAGCGTTTAGAGAAGAGAAGGCGTAATGAGGGCTTCTTGAGCCTTCGAATTCGCGGAGAGGAATTGGCTGAACTAGGTGACTGGGAATCCGAGATGGAGGCAAAATTGGGAAGGGATAGAGTAGGGATAAGCATTTTATGCGATAGTGGCGTGGTCGGGCTTGAGGGGGTGGTGAGAGGGAATTGAACTGGATCGCCGATGGGACCACTGATGACAGGCCTGCGGGGCGTAGGTGGCAAGGGCAGCTCTGTCGACTCAGCAATCACAGGTGCCCCGAGGGGTTGTAATTTGGTGCACGGGTCATTACCTAGAGGAAGATGGGAAAATGAAGGTCTACCAGACGACGTAGGCGGTGTGGCTAGTGATTCAGCCGAAGACGAGAGCGGCGGAGAGGGAGCATCGGGATGTGAAGTGGGAGAAGGTATCGAGTTGCCTTCGGATATTGACACATACGACACATCATCTTGCAAAGATGTCGTTTCGGAAGAAGGAGCAGCAGAAGGTGTTCTAGCGTGGGCTGCATTTGAGACCAGCATATTAGATAGCGAGTAGTCTTCAGCACCGCTCTCACTATCCAAGTATATTGTGGCCACCGGTACGGGTGCGCGCCTACCTCCTGACGGTCTGGGCCGCACCACATTCATCTCTCCGAGCTCTTCCTCCAAGGCAAGAGACTTCCAGGGGTTCATCTCCTCAGAGCTTTGGTGATCTGGCTCGGTTCCGTCCATAGCATCGCAGAACTGCTCGTCGTCATCATCTGCAACAACCTCTTCTTCTGGATCATGTTTCTTATCAATCGGACTGGGGGTAGAAGAGACACCTATATCAAGCATAGCACTATCCCCCTTGATATCCAGCACCGAAGGGTCCCCTTGGGAGTCATCCCAGATACCCTTGTCCTCACACAATACCCGCAGCAGTGGCGGGTTCATATTAAGACTGGGACAAAATACCAAAAGCAAGTTGCTTAACGGCATCTTAGTCTCCTTGCTCGCCTTGGCCGTAGCCTTGATGAGATCCGTGACTGTACGTATCAAGTCGCGGTTCTCTTGCGGAAGTTGGGCGATCAGTGATTTGATCGCATTCAACAAGGATTTGGAGGGTGGACGCATGCCAGTGAAGCTAGGCATTGCGAGCGTCGATAGGGACGGTGGTTTCCGCATCATCGGGAGACCACTCCGTGGGCCCAATGGCAAGGTTGGGCCTCGCCCACCAATGCGGGACAATTCCGTGCGTTCTTGAGGGTTCGAGTTGCTTTCAGCAGTCATGGCAGCATCGAAGAAAGGAATGAGAGCACGGGTTAGGATAGGCTCCGGCACTGAGACGCGGGTATGTTTGATCAGTACTGGTTGATGACGCTGAAACATCTGACTACTCACATTCCCGAAGGTAAGCCTTGAATATAGAAGCTACTGCATGAGGGTCAAGATCTCCTGGGCTGCACTCCATCATATCAAAATCCGCTCCTATTAGACGGCTTATTCAGTAGAACCAATGGATTATCCGCATAAAATTTCACAAACCTGTGTCAAATTCTGACCTCAGCTTCGCCACATGGGACGGACGTCCGCTAACACTGTGAAAAGAAGAGTGAGGACTTGGGGAAAAAACAAGATAAAAAGGATGTTGTGACTTACCGGAACAAACCTTCCTCTTGCAATCCCCAAATCAACAAATGTTGCGCGCACCTCACCACAAGAGCTGGTAACAACCTCTTCTCCAACACCATAAGGTCACTCTTATTCACATTCCCCCTCCTCGCATGGCTCACCCGTCTCACGACTTCACCCATGTCCACACTGGTCTTTCCAGCTTGGATAGCAGTCTCCCTCACAACCATCCTCAAATCCCTCCCAAACACAACCCCCCCAGCCACCCCAACCCCTCCCACCTTCATCCGCATCGGCCCCCGAAGGCGTGCACCCAGAACAGGCCCAGCAGGTGTCAAAAATGCATCAGAGTCCGAAAACGAACCTGAAGTAACAGATGAATTCACGCTCCACGATCCTGAAGGTGCATTTGGAGTTCGACGTGGTTTGCTCTTGCCAGAGGCCACGGCTGTGGCAGACTGGTCTGAACTGGTGCGCCCCAATGCGTGATCAAGGTGGGATACGCTCGAATAGGAGGAGGGTGCTGTCCCAGAAGAAGAAGACGAATATCCCGAGCTCGAGTTACCCGAACCCGAGCCGATCCCACCCCACGCTCGGCCCATCTTCTCAACAGCGCGCTTAGCTAGCCCTGCTGCGGGTGCGAATCCACTCGTGATGCTTATCGCTGTCTGTCTGAATGACGGCGGCGGCTGGGGCTGTCCGATAGTTAATATAGGACTCCGATGAGGATGCGCGGGAGGTATTTCCGGGAGATTACGGTCGTGTCGTGAGGGGGAAACGGACTGTTGAGAATTGTTGGTCGTGGCACTCCATGCTGCGAGATGGCCGCGGATGCTACTTCCTGTGGAGTGCATGCTGGTGTTCGCGGGTGCAATGATTCCATTTGCAGCCGCCCTTGTGAGTGTAGGTGTTTCACTCGAAGCAGAGGGGGATATGGGGACACCTTCAGAGATCGATTTTGAGGGGTACTTGATCTCAGCCACAGATGCACTCGTCGGAGACGCCACCTGGGCCTTTGCATAAATAGTGGATCCGAGATTGAGCGAGAGCGAACGTCTATTCTTCGTTCTCGGAGAAGGCTGTGGAGAAGCATTTTGCCACGACGCCATGCGGTCTTCCTCCGTTGATTTAAAAGAGTCGTCCTCCTCGAGCATGTCAAATTCAGCGCCAGCAACGAGTGCACTTAGTTGCTTATTAGCTGGGACAATAGTGTGATTAGACTGCAAGGATTCGGCCATCGACACTGGTCGTGGCGTCCGACTGCCAACGGTTGCACCAGGCCGGATGGTATGATGGCTCATAGTAGAGTCACTCTTGCGCCATCCCTCTTTCATCTCTCCCTTGTCAGGATTAGCCTTCTCGCTCTCCTGCTCTTTCTCCTCCCCCAGCGCCACAACGTGTTCCTGTTCTCGCTCTCTTTGCTCCTCACCGAGGCGCAGATAGTTCACCGCAGAAGAGATCCCGGGACTGATTGGGATGATCGACCCGCGGTTGTCGACAGTACTTGTATCGACAGGACCAGGAGGTGATTTCTTCGTAGCCTGCATTGCAACTGATTTCGGTGGCGGTGGTGGCGGAGGGGGTGATAATGGAGGGGGCGATAGCGACTGTCTCTGAGTCTTGGTTAATTTTTTACCGCCACTAACGACCTGCGACGCCAGCTGCAATGTCAGCTGCTTAGGGCCATTCCGAAATCGGGGCGATGGAGCAGTCACCTGAGCCTGCGCTGTTAGGGATGGAGCGGAGGATGAGGGAGCTGAAGACGTGGCTTCAATGCGTTCCCGCTCCTTTCCTTTCCCATTACTGAAGAACGCCTGAGAGGAGCCCTCCGAATGCTTTCGACGGGTGGCAAACACACGTTTTAGCTTGAAGCCAGTCGAAGCAGCAACATTACCCAGCTTCGATGTCGGCTGGGGGAGTACGGGCTCCAGGGTTGACGATGACGTAGGAGCCCGGCTGTAATTCTGGCCCATGGCAAGAGCTAAAGAGGAGGAGCGAGCTCGGGGAGAGATGGGAGAGACGGCGACCTCGTTGACAGGCCCCGGCGTGGTCGAAGCGGCGGAATGATCCGACCGGTTGTTGGAGTGGGACGCAGGGGCGGAATGAAGCGAGGCTGCGGATGACGAAAGCGAGGACGTGGTCATGTCATGCCAGCCTGGAGGGGGTGCAGCTTGAAGCTTGGACCCGACAGTAGACATTGATGCCGATAGCTGCGGATATATGAAGAGGAGAGAATTGATAAAGACCGAAGGTAGATTAGAGTGTGCTGACAGTAGAACGATAAGGGGATCAGATGAGACGTAACAATTGGAGTCTAGAGGGCAGCCAGGAGACAGCGAGGCAAGCCAGATAGCCAAACCTGTCGAGCTTTCGCTTGGTTTTCGTCGATGGCAAGGTTACAAGAAAGTGAAGGTTTTGAATCACTTATGATGGCACTGCTTGGCTAATCCAGGGAGAGTCAAAGCTGGTCGGTATCCGCACAGGTATTCATCCACACCGGTCGCTCCAGGTATTGGGTTGGGAGACAAGTGACTCGGAGTTACAGAGACATGTGGATCCAACTAGTCACCAGTGTAACGAACCGTGACCCTCTATTATCTCCTTCCCTACAGCTGTCACTCTCACATCTATCAACTGCAGCTGAAACGCTACGGTACCATGCACACCCCCATCCTGATGCAGAATATGTATATTTATCGATCAGTCCGCCATCTAGTACTCTATAGCTATGTTCCTGACACTATTATTGAAGATCCCTGACTGTTAAGATATATA
>Ga0210402_10003697_pt1 | contig 14232 bp, 11 predicted proteins | sample IncBWC7MmetaG_FD_161055 | JGI IMG/M metagenome (GOLD analysis project Ga0210402, IMG submission 161055) | Forest soil microbial communities from Barre Woods Harvard Forest LTER site, Petersham, Massachusetts, United States - Inc-BW-C-7-M | ecosystem: Environmental > Terrestrial > Soil >...
CCGGTCAATCATCTGGCTTGCATGAACGATATTCGCATCCCGAACATCTTTTGGTTGATGCAGCGTGACAAGTTCGATGTCTGGTCAAAGACGCACAAGCTCGAGGCGAGCGGGCACGGTCCGTCGCCGCAGTTGGGAACTCCTTACGGTCAGGCCATCTACATCTGGACCTCGCCGATCGGCGTGCCATGCAATCAGCCGCCCTATGGCACGATTACGGCCGTCGATCTGAATACGCATAAGGTGGCATGGCAAGTGCCGGCAGGGACTACTGAGCGGCTCGGGCCCTTTGGCATGGCATCACACTTGCCTATGCCCGCGGGCATGCCGACCTATGCGGGAACGATGACCACGGCGGGCGGCCTTGTGTTCTTTGCCGGCTTCCAGGATTACTACATCCGTGCCTACGATGCGCAGAATGGCAAACTCGTCTGGCAATACGCCTTGCCGGTTGGTTCTAGCGCCACGCCGATCTCCTACGTCTCGCCGGTGAGCGGCAAGCAGTACATCGTGCTCTCCGTGGGTGGAGCGGCGCATTCTCCCGACAATGGCGACTACGTAATGGCCTTCAGCCTGCCGGATAAGCAGAAGTAAGTATCGGGGACCGACGGTTCCGATCGTGAGAGAGCATTTGAGCGAGTGCCTCTACTCGTTTACCACTCAATCCGCTGGGTTTCATAGTATCGCGATGAAGTCTGGCTGGCTTCCAGCAGCAAAGGGTGAGCCGGGTATGGCGGTGAGCCCGCCATTCGCTGCATCAAACCTGTAGCCGGCAATATTTGCAGAACCTTCATTTCCTACGTAGAGAAACTGATTGGATGGGTCGACCGTAACCGAGTACGCATTGCTTCCTGACTCCACGGGGAAACCAGCGAGTGCAAAAGGCAATTCGGTTTTCAAACTGTACGCGAGCACGCCCGTGCCCGTCGCGACATACAAGTACAGCCCATTGAGATCAGTTCCGATGTAATTGCTCACCGGTACTGCAACCGGAGAACCGCTAAGCGGAATCAATGCTCCTGTATCCGTATCAACGCTGATTGCGGAGATCGTTGAACTGGTGCCATCGAAGTTGGCCGTGTAAAGATATGCGCCGCCCGGGCCACCATAATCCCAGGGTGATGGAAATGGCGTGAGCACCGCGCTGTGAGGGTTACCACCGGCGGCAAAGGGGGAGCCGGCCACAGGTGATAGCGCGCCCGTCCCGGCCGTGATCGCAAACACGGAGATGTCGTTAGAACCACCGTGGTTCGCTACAAACACGAACCGTCCGTCGGAGCTAACTGAAACAGCCGATGGGCCGGCACCGGTGGCGTAGGTGGCGGTTGAGAGCGGCGTCAATGCTCCGGTGCTGCCGTTGACTGCGTATGCGGAAAGATTGTCAGAGCCGTTGTTTGCAACGTAGAGATATGCGCCCGACGGGTCAAAGGATAGGGCCTGAGGATCCATACCTGCCGCGAACGGTGAGCTCGGGATCGCGGTCAACCCACCACTCGTCGCATTGACCGCATATACCGATATGTTGTTGGAGATCTCGTTAACCACGTAGAGGTACTGTCCATCCGGCCTGGCCGCTATCGCGTAGGGCGACGACCCTGTGGGAACGGGGCTGCCGACGGGGGTGAGCGCGCCCGTCGTCGAATTGATCGAGTACACCGAGATGGTATTGTCCCCGGCGTTTGCGGCATAGGCGAATCGCCCAACAGCCGTACAAGAGACCAGGACGTTCGTGACATTTTCGTCGGCGACCGTGCCGGGACTGCCGTAGACCACGCAATTCTGCGCCGGCGAGGAGGGCTGTGTTTTGACCGTCACTGCGTAGGCGGCACCGTTGGCAACACCGGCCGTGAAGGTAAATGCGCCTGCTGCGGAAACGGCGAGATCGTCTCCGGCGTTGTTCTGCAATACCAATCCTGAGCCGGTGAGTCCGGTGACCGTGCCGCCGACCATGTAGGTGCCCATCGGCGTGACGGTGGTCATCGGCGTGTGGGTGGTCATCGGCGATGAGCCACTGCCGCCGTCGCACGCAGTAAGCGCCATCAGCACGAGCCCGGGGAAGGTAAGTTGAAAGACGTCGCGTAGAGTTCTTTTCACACACCACCCCTTTTCAAAACGCCGCGGTTGAATCACGCTAAGGCGAGTCTCATCGGACCATGGGACATGAGCGCGGCAAGTTCAATCTTCGGCGAATACTCCGATCATGAATTGTTTATATCCGGCTAAATTGCTGATTCTTTAAGACAAAGATCCAGCGGCTAACCTGCCTGTGCGGCTCTTGGACGAACTTCGAATGACTGCGAGGTGGCGGAGTCTGCGCTCGCTAAGCAGGCCTCATCGCATCAGTTGGACGCGGCGTAAGAAATCCTGGAAGCGCTGATCCGACCGAAGGCTGTCAAACACGGGATCGACAGCGAGATACGACATCCACACCGCGCGATCGTCATAGGCATTTTGAAGCCATTTGAAGGTTTGTTCTTTATCGCTCAGAGCAGCGTAGATCTGCGCCAACCCGTACGGTGAAACATACCGCGTACTTGAAATGGCTTGTAGCTGAGCAACAATCTGAAGAGCCTCAGTCTTTCTACCCGCCGCAGCATGTGCGACCGCGACCTGCGCCAGATACAGCGGGCTGTCTCCGGACAGGCTGGCTGCGGTCTGCAACTCAGCGAGGCCTTGCTCGTGCAGTCCCACTTGGACGTAGTTTTCGCCGAGTAGGAGATGAGCCGCTGCGAAATGTGCGTCTAATTCGACGGTATTTCGGCCTTGCTCAATTGCGAGATCATATTTGCGGGCGAGATAGTAGCGTCGTCCCACCCAGGTGCCGATCATGAGGTTCAGCGGATCGAGTTCCAGCGCCTGCCGCGCCTCGAGCAGTGCCTCGTCATGCCGTCCCATTATTGACAAATAATCTCCGTACCAATGGTGTGCGTTCGCATAACGAGGGTCCAACCGCAGCGCACGCTTGAACTCAGCCTCGGCCCCGGTCCATTCCCATCGGTGGGTAAGAACGAGACCCAACGACGCGTGCGCTTCAGCGGATTGCGGATCGATTTCAATGGCTTTCAGCGCTGCTGCATTGGCCCTGGGAAGCGCCTCCGCCGGCGATTTGAAACCGTGCCATGCGAGTCCGCTATTGCAATCGGCCAATCCTGAGTAGGCTGCGCCGTAGGTCGGGTCCTTATTGATTGCCTGCTGAAAGTAAATTAGCGCTTTCTGCAGGCCGTCGCCGGTACGTTTGTTCCAGTAATAGCGACCCTTGAGATATGCCTCATAGGCCTCCGGATCCAGGTTCCTGCCCTGCAGCCGCGTTTGCTGTCCGGGTGTCAGGGTAATGTGGATTTGGTTGGCGATGGTTCGCGACACGGAATCCTGCAGTGTCAGTATGTCCTTCAGTTCGCGATCATAGCTTTCAGCCCAGAGATCGGTTTGGTCTCGGACCTGAATCAACTGAACGGTGATTCTTACGCGATCGGATGCGCGTCGAACGCTGCCTTGGACCAGGTAGTCGGCGTGCAATTCTCTACCAATTTGGTTTACAGCTAGGCGGCTATCTTTGTACTTTGCAACGGAACCACGCGCGATGACGGTGAGCCGCTCTGGATTCAGCTTACCGAGTTGGGCGATCATCTCCTCAGTCAAGCCATCGCTGAAGAACTCCTGGTCCGGGTCACGGCTTAGATTGTCAAACGGCAGAACCGCCAAGATCACCTTTTCAGGAGGAGCTCGGCTAGTCGATCCATGCCACGCCCAATATGCAAAAGCTGCTAGCAAAAAAGCGCCAAACAAGCCGATCAAAGCAGGTGCCCAGCGGGTGCGTAGGCCGGGACGGACTTGCGGTTCGGGAGGGCGCTGCGGCACTGCGCCTACGGGAGCAACAAAGCGGTAACCGTGTCTTGCGAGGGTCTCGATAAATCGGGGACTATCCGCAGAATCTCCCAACGCATCGCGGACTTTTTTGATGGCGTTGTTCAGGCCCTGATCAAAAGCCACATAGGCATCGGTCGGCCAAACTTTCTGCCGCAATTCCTCCCTCGTGACCACCTGACCGGCGCGGTCAACCAAAAGCGCAAGCACTCGAAACGGCTGCTCCTGCAATTTGACCTTTACGCCCGCCTTATGCAGTTCGCGCGCTTTCAGATCGAGCTGAAATATGCCGAAGTCAACAGTATCGCTGGTCGGGCTCGGTGCTTGCATGGTGCGTCGTTGAGGAAACCCTCTGTTAGCGCAAAAAAAACGTCGTCTACGAACTGCACAAGCAGGTTAGCGGATACGGCGTTGCCTTAGAGATTCAGCGACTTAGCCGGATATAAACAATTCATGATCGGAGTATTCGCAGAGGATTGAACTTGCGATGCCCGTGCAAGAAGGTCGGAGGCGTTCGAGCGATATACGCCTCCAGAAACAAGGAAAACCCTCATGAACAGGATCATTCGATGTAGCCTCTTTTCAACTGTTCTCGCAACCGTGTGGATGACGAATGCCAGAGCAGAAGACCCGGTCGCGGCTTGGAACCAGATCAGTGAGAACGCCGTGAAACTCGCCGGTCATCCGCCGCCAGTTGCTGCTCTAGATTTTGCTATCGTGCACTTGGCGATCTACGACGCCGTTGAGTCTATCGACCGCCGCTACGAGGGATATTACACGCAAGTGCCCAACGCGACCGGTTCGCTGAGCGCCGCGGCGGCCAAGGCTGGCCATGACGTGCTGCTCGGATTGTTTCCAGGGCAAAAGGCTCCGCTGGATGCGGCTTATGCAAGCTTCCTGGCAACGAACGGCGTTGATCCCGGTGATCCCGGGACGGCGGTGGGCGCCCTGGCCGCGGCCAATATCTTGGCCCTGCGCTCGAACGACGGCCGCTTCCCTCCCAACCAGCCACCCTTCCTTGGCAGCACCGCACCCGGCGAGTGGCGGCCAACGCCCTCGCTGTTGCCAGGGCCGCCGCTATCGTCCGCGCCGGGGCTTACTCCCTGGGTGGCCGACGTGCGGCCATTTACGCTCAAAAGCACCTCACAATTCCGCCCAGGCCCGCCTCCTGATCTAGCCAGCAAAGAATGGGCGCGCGACTACAAAGAAGTAAAATCGGTTGGTTCGCTGCTCAGCACGACACGTACCGCAGAACAAACTGACATTGGCTATTTCTGGGCGGATAGCGGTCCAGTGCTGTGGCAGAATGCCCTGCGGAACATCTCGGCTAACTACTTGAATGACGTCGGCGACTCGGCTCGCATGTATGCGTTGGCCGAAGCCGCCCTCGCCGACGCCCAGATCGCTTGCTGGGAAACCAAGTACTTTTACACGTTTTGGCGACCGATCACGGCTATTCGGCTGGGGGACCAGGACGGCAATCGAGCTACGGAAGTCGATCTGGATTGGCAGCCACTCATCAACACACCCAATTTTCCCGAGTACCCCTCGGGTCACGCCGCCATCAGCGGCGCGATTTCTCATGTGCTGCGACTATTCTTTCATAGTGATGTGCTGAGTTTTGAAATGACCACCACTAACCCGATGGCCCTGCAGAAGACTCGCAGCTTCACGCGCTTGTCGCAGGCGGAGCAAGAGGTTGTTGATGCGCGCGTGTACGTCGGAATCCATTACCGAAACTCAGACACCACCGCCCGCACGCAAGGCCGCCGTGTTTCGAATTGGGTCTTCAAGCACTATTTCCGTCCGGTTCGCAGGCACTCGGACGATGTCGACTCTGACAATTAGTCCAGACAAGCTCAACGCGGGCTGAGCGTCGGGGACGATGGCGTCCCCGGCGTTCGCGAGCGAACACGCTATCCGCGCCGCCAATAATCTCCCCCAAATCAGCTGCCGATGTTCAAGCGTATGGTCGCCGGCATGCGATTTGATCGAGCCGCAGCCGAAAATTAGCTTGTGGAAATCGGCATTTACCGGTAAATCAGACGAAGGCTCTTTCTGCGCGGAGCTGTAAACCAAAAACACGCGAGGGCTCCATGGCCTTTCTAGCATCAAAGCACACCGGCGGGGTGGCGGTTCTTGCCCTGAGCATCGGCGGTTGGATCGCTCTTTGCGGCGCTCCGGCATGGGCGGACGGCAAAGAGCCGCTCAGAATAGCCGTGATCGCGGAGGCGCAGTCGGTGGCCGGATCGTCAATTCCGGGTGCGGCACAATTGGCGGCCGATGAAATCAATTCCCACGGCGGCGTCGATGGCCGAAAGATCGAAATCACTACCTATGACAATCACTCCTCGGCGGCCGATTCGGTGCGGGCCTTTCAACGGGCGGTGAGCGAGGATCACGCCAATGCGGTGATCGCAAGCTACGTCAGTGAAGTGGTGTTGGCCTTGGAGCCCTGGGCGTCACGGCTAAAGACAGTGATGATCACGCCGGGCGCGGCGTCCGACGTCATTACCCAGAATATCGCCAAAGACTATGACGCTAATAAGTACACTTTTCACGGCTATTTGACCTCAAGCGCCATGGGCAGCCTCATCTGCGATGCCGCCAAAGATATGGCGATCAAAGCGCTGAAAATGAAGTCGGCGGTGATCATCAGCGAGGACGCAGCCTGGACCACGCCCCTGGACGCCAGCTATGAACAATGCCTGCCGGCGGTGGGGCTCAAGGTGTTGGACCATATCCGTTTTTCCCCCGACACGACGGATTTCACGCCGATCTACAACAAGGTCGAAGCTCTGAAGCCCGATGTGATTGTCACTGGCTGGTCGCATGTCGGTGTGCAGCCGACGGTGCAATGGCAGAGCCAGCAAGTGCCAATTCCGATTATCGGGCGTTCCAGTCAAGCGACGAATTCAGCTTTCTGGAAGGACACCAATGGCGCGGCCGAAGGTGTGATTTTCTGGGACCTCAATGGCCCCAACGTGGCGGTGACGCCGCGAAGCATTCCCTTCGCCGAAGCCTATAAGAACAAGTTTGGCAATTACCCGTCCTATTGCGGCTATACGGCCTATGACGAAGTCTATTACATCGCCGAAGCCGTCCACCGCGCGGGATCGTTGGACAGCGACAAGCTGGTGACGGCGCTCGAGCAGACCGATTTTGTAGGGACTGTCGGTCGCGTCCAGTTTCTCCCCAAGGGCGATCCGCATGTGCATGGGTTGCGCACCGGTGGCAATGGCATCAAGGGGTTGGTGATGCAATGGCAGAAAGGCAACGAAGTGACGGTGTGGCCGTCCAATCTGGCCAATGGCCAGATGATTTTCCCGTCTTTTGTGAAACTGCCCCATTGAGCTAGCGCCGATCGGCAATACGGGGACACGACATTCTCGCGCTCCAGATCCTAATCGACGGCTTCGCGATCGGGGCGTTGTATGCGCTTGGCGCCACCGGATTCACGCTGATCTTCGGCGTGTCCGGCGTGCTCAATCTATCCCATGGCGCGCTGATGGTTGCGGCCGCGGTAGCCGCCTGGGCCGCCAACAGTGCGTTGTCCGCGGGAAATTTCGGCGGCGCAGCTGTGGGTGTAGTAACCAGTTTGGTCCTGTCCCTGGTCACCTATGGCCTGATCGTGCGGCCCATCCAGAAATCCGCGGCGATTCGCAATGAAGAGCGGGAAATCTTCATCCTGACCGCGACCCTGTTATGGGGGATCATGATCCAGGAGATCATTGCCTTTCTCTTCACCAATAATGCCAAGACCGTCCTGCCCATTGTGGCCGGCGTGGTATCCATTTTCGGTGTGCGCACGCCCCGCAATGAGATTTTCACCGCTGTGGTCTGTTGCGCGGTGATCGGCTCGCTTTGGCTGTTGGTCAATCGCACCCGCATCGGCAAGTCGGTGCTCGCGGCCTCGATGAATCCGCGCGGCGCCACCATGCTCGGCATTGATCTGTCCCGAATCTACATTCTGGTCTGGGGGATCTATGGCGTCCTTGCGGGCATCGCCGGCGTTCTGCTCGGCATGTTCCTCGGCGTCTCCTCCTATTCGGTGGGCCCGCTCACCGCCAGCGCCTTTACTATCGTTGTATTGGGCGGCCTTGGCAGTGTCACCGGCTCGCTGCTGGCGGCCTTTATCATCGGCTATCTCGAAACCATAACCGCCTATGTGATATCGCCGGCGTATCGGTTCTTCCCCTCTTTGTTTCTGTTGCTGCTGGTGATGTACTTACGGCCACGCGGCTTGCTCGGGCGGCGCTGAATGATCCCCGCCACGATGCGTACCCCACGGTTTCTGGTAGTCGCCGTCATCATCGCGATCGCCGCGCTGCTGCCGCTTGGCGTTTCCGGCTATATCCTGGGTCTCCTGACGGTCGCCTATTATTTCGGTGTCTTTTCGATGTCCTGGGACCTGCTGTTTGGTTTTGCCAACGAAGTGAATTTCGGACCAACCTTTTTGGTGGGCCTCGGTGCCTACACCGCCGGTATTTTGGACAACCGCTACGGCCTGCCGATCTCGGTCTGCGTCGCGTTGGGGACGGTTGCCGCCGTGGTGGGCGGGCTGGTCTTGGCTTTGCCGGCGTTGCGCTTGTCTGGGCCCTATTTTGGGCTGACCACCTTGGTGGCAGTGCTGCTCTTGCAAAATCTCGTCGTCGTGTTTGCCGGCCTGACAGGAGGTGAGATCGGCCTTACCGTGCCAGACGTGATCTCGATCAGTGGATCCGTCAATTATTGGATTGCGCTCGCCTTCATGGTGGCAAGCGGCAGCGTTCTATATGTCTTGTCGCGGTCGGCGGCGGGTCTCATTTTGCAGGCCAGTGGTCAGGACAAGATCCAGGCTGGAGTGCTCGGCTTTAATGTGGTCAAACACAAACTCTTCGCCTTCGTCGTCAGCGCTCTGTTTTCCGGCCTGGCCGGTGCGCTCTTGGTGTTTTATCTCGGCACGGCGTCGGTCGGCACATTAATAGACATCACTGTCGGAGTGCAGATCATCATCGCCGCCATTCTCGGCGGTCGGCGTACCATAATTGGCGCAGCTATCGGCGCCATTTTCCTGATCGCCATGACCGAAGCCCTGCGCTCCACCGGCGAGCTCGCTACGTTCGTCGTGTCTGCCATCACGCTGCTGGTGGTGATGCTCTTTCCCAATGGCTTCATGGGTATCCTGTCGTGGCGACGCAGGTGACCGACGCACGGCAAGCCGTGGTCGAGGTGCGTGGGCTCACCAAGAAATTTGGCGGGTTGGTGGCGGTCAATCGGCTCGATTTTTCGTTGCGGCCGGCCGAGATCCTCGGTCTGATAGGACCCAACGGCTCCGGCAAATCGACGGCATTGAAACTAGTGATGGGCATCGAGCATCCGACGACGGGCTCGGTGCGCCTGGATGGGATTGAAACCGCCGGACTGCCCGCGCATCGCATCGCGCGCATGGGGGTGGCGCTGGTGTTCCAGCACTCTCGCCCGTTGGAGCGGCAGACGGTGCACGAGAATATTATGCTGGGTCTGTTGCCCGACAGCCTGTTCAAACTTCGAATCAGTAGGGAGATCAGGGAGCGGGCACGCGACATCGCCACGCAGGTCGGCTTAAGCGCAGTGCTTGAACGTCGGCCCTCGACTCTGCCTTTCGCTGACCTGCGGCGCTTGGAATTGGCCAAGGCCATCGCTCGCGATCCCAGGGTGATCCTGATCGACGAGCCGTTCGCCGGCCTGACGATGGCCGAGGCGGCTGTGTTTTCCGAATTATTCGCGGGCTTCCGACGCGACGGCAAGGCGGTGCTGCTGGTCGATCATAATGTGAAGAGTGTTGCGGCACTGGTCGACCGGGTGATTGCGCTTTGTTTGGGTGAAAAGATCGCCGAGGGAACCGCGACCGAGGTGATGGCCGATGAAACGGTACGCCGCGTCTATTTGGGCGGTTCAATCGAGACGGCGGCGCGACCAGAATCAAGCTTCGCTGATCGCGAGAAGCCCTTGCTCGATGTGCAGGATCTCAGTGTGTTCTATAGCAAGGCGCAGGCACTCGAAAAGGTGTCGCTGCATGTGCATCAACGAGAATTTGTCTCCGTGGTAGGCATTAACGGCGCCGGCAAGACGACGTTATTCAATGCCATTTGCGGCCTGCTGCCTTATCAAGGGAATATATTGTGGCAAGGGGCGCCGCTGGCGCGGGTGCCGCCGGCGCGAATTGTCCGCAATGGTGTTGCGCAATGTACCGAGACTCGCGATCTATTCGGCGAGATGAGCGTGCGCGAGAATCTCGATTTGGGCGGGCAGCATCAAAGCAAGGCGATAGCCAATGATCGCCTGGCCTGGTTGTTCGACCTGTTCCCCATCCTAAAATCGCGCCAACGCCAGAACGCAGCAACCTTGTCGGGCGGCGAGCAGCAAATGCTGGCCATCGCCCGCGCACTGATGACAAATCCGCGGTTGTTGATACTGGATGAGCCGACCTTGGGTTTGGCGCCGATTGTTCTCGAGCAACTATCGAAGGCGTTGGAATCGTTGCGACAAACCACGGAGATCACGGTGCTGCTCGGCGAACAGAACGTGACCTTTGCCCTGCCGCATGCCGATCGGGTCTACGTGCTAGATCACGCCCGAATCACGTGGGAGGGCGGTCCGGATCGTTTCGCACGCGAGGCGGGCAGTGGGTATCTCTAATGGAAAGCGCCCGCGTTCGTCATTGGACGACGCGGGCACTTCTCGGCCATTCTCCGATCGGCGTTGCCGTGACCCTCACCTTGATCGAGTGACCTCGGTACCCGTCAAAGTGACTTTCTGTGGGCTGTCGGGGGCGTTGTCCGTGATATTCAGTGTGGCAGTCTTGGTTCCCGCTTCATCGGCGAAGTAGAAAACATAGATCGCGCAGCTGTTGCCTGGGGCCAGCGATGAGCCGCAAAGACTCAAGAAGAACAGATCGTCCCAATCGGTCCCGGGACCACGGGTGAGCGAGATGTTGTTGATCGTCAGTTTGCCGGTGCCGGTGTTCTGCAGCGTCACCTTCGCCTTGGCCAAATTGAAAAAGCCCACCTTGCCGAAGTCGACGCTGGTGGGGCTGACGGCAGCGATCGGACCGCCGCTGTTAGCGCTGGATACGGTCAGGGTGAAGCTCTGGGTCGCGTCGGAGCCGATGCCGTTGCTCGCCGTGAAGCTGATCGCGAACGTACCGGAGGCGGACGGCGTGCCGCTGAGCGTACCTGTGCCGTTGTGGTTGTCGGTGAACAGGATGCCGCCCGGCAGCGCGCCGATTTCCTGCAAAGCGGGCGTCGGGATTCCTGTTGCAGTCACCGTAAAGGAGCCGGCAATACCCGAGGTGAAGCTCGCCGCGTTCGCGCTGGTGATGGCCGGCGCCTGATTTACGTTAAGCGTGAAGCTCTGTGTGGCGTCCGTGCCGACGCCGTTGTGCGCCGTGAAGATCAACGGAAATGTGCCGGCCACCGTGGGTGTGCCGCTCAACTCACCGCTTGATGCATTGAATGTGATACCGCTTGGCAATGCCCCTGACTCCCCGAGGGTCGGCGCGGGGAATCCGGTCGCCGCCACGGTGAACGAGCCCGCCGCGCCAACTGTGAACGTGGCGCTGCCCGCGCTGGTAATCGCCGGCGCCTGATTCTGCTGAACCGGCTTCACAAGGGCGAACGGTGAGAGCGAGTTGACGATGGTGCAAATGCCCGGCCCCGGTCCGGCCGTTTGATTCGGGTCCACTAGACCGTTGATGAAATGCAGCAATTGGGCACCGAAGGGCGCGGGGGCTATGCACACCGTGATTGGGCCGCTGTACAGCGCCGTCGTCACGATGTCGAAATATTCCGGCGGCACGCTGGCCAGCTCAAAGTTTGGCGGTATCGCCGGACCGGTGGGTCCGAGTACGACGGAGGTGACGCCCGCGCTCGTGACGTTGGAGAAAGTGACCGTGAGTCGTGTTTCGGGAGCCCCGTGCTGGTTCAGCGGCGTTACCGTCTGCGCGCCTGTCGGAGTTGGCGCGCCGTTGAGAATGGCGCGGATGACGTTGTTGTTGGTATCCGCGATGAAAAGGTTGCCGGCACTGCTGACTGCGATTCCGTGTGGGTTGTTGAAAGTGGCTAGCAGCGGATCCCCACCGTCGCCGCTGTATCCCCCCGTGGTGCCTCCCGCGATCAGCGTCTTGGTCATGGAGGGGCCATAGCCGCCTGGACCCAGCACCACCTTGGAGTACTCGCCCTCGATGGGCAGGTCTCCGGTTCGGAGCGCACCGCCGACAAAGAGATTTCCGGCGGTGTCGATCTTCAACTCGACTCCACCGCCAAGAGTGAAGTTGATGAATTGCTGCGTTTCATTGCCCGTCAACAGTGTTTGCCCGCCAAGCGGACTCGCGATGTTGAACCCTCTGAGGAAGCCAAAATCGGTGAACACGAGATTGCCGTTCGGATCGAACGCCATGCCAACGGTCTCCGAATCAACGTTGAAGTTGGTCGAAGCCATCGTGCCGGCGGCCGCATCGACGCGCAGAACAAGATTCTCGCAACCACCCTGGGAGGCCACGAAGAGGTTGCCGCCTGCGTCGATCGCGAGGGCGGCCGGACCGTCAATGGCAGCCTGATTCGCCGTCACGACGCCCTGGATGGTGTTGCAACCGGCGGTCGCTCCATTGCCCGCATAGTTGGAAATCGTTTCAGGGAGGGGATCGCTCGGGCCAACGATCAGTCCGTTCTGGCCGGCCGTCACTTTCCACACGACATGATCGCAGGCATCGGATATGAAGAGATTGCCGGCGGTGTCGAACGCCATCTGTGCCGGGCAGCCAAGCTGCGCCTGCGTCGCGGCACCGCCCATCCCTGAGAACCCGGAGACACCGGTCCCCGCCACCGTCGTGACCGCACCGCTCTGCGCGTCGATGCGCCGCACGCGTGAGCCGCCGTCGGAGACGAACAGGTTTTCGGATTTATCAAAAACGACGTATTGCGGCGTGTTGAATGGATCGCCGGCTGCGCCGGTCGAGGCCGTGGCGATCACTTGTTGGGCGGACGCCTGCCAACTGAGAAGGCCAAGGCACAGAATGGATCCCAAAAAGCTTGCCGCTCGGCCGAAAAGCCGGCGTCCCGCGGGTGAAATTGAATAGCTCATGGCAGTCTCCCGTTTGGTGTGTCTTTTGCGAGAGGGTTTCTCCCGTATAAGCGCTAACGCGCAAACGCGACGAAAAGCGGCTCACGGTAAGGTGGATCGGGTCAGCGAGCATTTATTTGGAGGGCTGCCGCCGTCGTGCAGCCTTGCTGGCGCTGTCGGAATTTTCCTTCTGCAAGGTCGACGCTGCACCTGTGCGCCTTTCTTTCCGCAGTCTGTAGTCATGCGCCTACATTTATTCATAACGCATTGATGCGTGGGCAATTCATCGCGGATTATTCGCGGGAACTTCGACCCGCTGCGGACATGTCTAAAAAAAGACATTAGGACTTGCCGGAGATTGTCATGCCCAAAACTCGGAGTTCGATGGCTGCACCTCGCCTCGTCTTGCTCACCGTGGCCGCGGCGGTCACGGGCTGCGCATCGAAGCACGACACGCGCGGCCCATTTGTGAACTCGGCTCCGTTCAGCAGAACGCTTTCCGGTTCTGGCGATGCGGTCTGTTGGAGCGTCAAGCGCGCACTGCTCGGCCAGGGGTACATGCTGGAGCGATCCAGCGAGTCCGGTGTCTTGACCGGTACACGGGACTCTCAGCCCGAGGAGAAGACTAATGTCACGGTGCGACTGCAAACCACCTGTGCCGACAATCGCAACGGCACGAGCATCGTTTTCGCCACGGCGGAACGGGAGGTCAGCAAGCTCCAGAGAATGAAGCAGTCCACGAGTGCGGGGATCGGGCCTGCCACGATCACAATGCCCGCGGGCTCGGCAAAGGTTCTTGGGGTCGTCCGACGGGAAACGATCGAGGACCCGAATTTCTACAACAGTTTTTTTACTCTGGTTGCAGGGTTCGTCGCGCAAGAAGGCCGACCGCGCGTGGAACAGCACGCTGAAATGTCCAAACAGGGCGACCAGGGCAACTAGTACGGCGAGCGGATGCCCATCCGCCAACGTCTATCACTTTCCAGCCGATAGAGAGGAGGTACTATGCACCGCAAGGCGCTAATTGCAATTGCCGTTGGATCAATTCTCGGCGCGACGCTGACAAGTGCGTACGCCGACCAACAGCCCGCTGCCGCACCGAGACAGGATGATCCGCAGCAGGCCACCCCGAACGCTGCTGCAGCCCAGGGTGCGGCTACGGCCGGCCGCGCCGACCGCGGCGGCGACGCCAAGGATCAGCGCGATGTGGTCCGCGATCAACGCGACATCAGAGCGGACCGCAAAGACATGCAGGCGGATCGCAAAGACATGCAGGCGGATCGCAAG
>Ga0210402_10003698_pt1 | contig 14232 bp, 11 predicted proteins | sample IncBWC7MmetaG_FD_161055 | JGI IMG/M metagenome (GOLD analysis project Ga0210402, IMG submission 161055) | Forest soil microbial communities from Barre Woods Harvard Forest LTER site, Petersham, Massachusetts, United States - Inc-BW-C-7-M | ecosystem: Environmental > Terrestrial > Soil >...
ATTCGACTGGGTCAATCGCATCATCGCTCCCCCCGAGAGCATTCAATCGTTGACGGATGATCAGGTGACGTTTCTGACCGGAACGGGCAAGCTGGTTACACGGGGTGAGGCACCGGGGGGAGTGCCTGTATTCTTTCCGCGCGACGAGCTCTTGAAGGCAGAACAAGGATTCGTTCACAGCCTGCTGCTGCGCAAACGAAGCGATTCGGCCATTCTCGCCAAAATCCGGGCGGCGCTGATCGCCACGGTCAAGTTTGAGCAAGCTCATCCGGCGCTTACCCCTACTGTGGATAATTTTGCCAGCAGCCGTCTTGCCGACGGGCCGCATGGCACTTTGCATAGCGCACGCGTCATGTTCTGGGCCGCATTTCTCGCCCAATTTCTCGCAGACGCCGAACGCGACAGAATGATGCCGGCCTTGATCGCTGCTGCTGCAATTCACGATCTTCGGCGAACCTCGAATGAGGCTAATGACATAGTTCATGGCGCAGCCTCCGTGGACTTGAATCGCGGCAAGATTGAGGCTGCGCTGGGCGATCCTGTGCTCGTCCGTTCGTGTCTCGAGGCCGTGCGGCTCCATTGTTTGCCAGACGATCAGTGCGCGAATCCCGACTTTACTTGGCAGATCCTCAAGGATGCCGATGCGCTGGATCGGGGCAGGTTTGACCGGCCAAACTCACCGGCAGGATGTGAAAAAAAGTTCTTTCGCACTGAGATTTTACGCACAGGCGATCCGCATCTAAACATTGCCTGGATGGCTTTTTACCTGCCGAAAATGACGCGCTACACCCCGACGGAACTGACGCCGTGCCGAAATCTTGAGCTCGCGGTTGATGAAGGGGTCAAGGCATTCGTCGCTTCACGCAAAGGTGCGTCGGTCAATGCCACAAAATCGGCCTCGTAGGCCTTCAGGCCAATCCGCTCGCTCTGCTCGACATCTGAATATGAGTTTCCTCGGGTTCATCGTTCCGACTTGATGTTGAACGGTGGCGCTAATTGTGCGCAAAGAGACATTTCCAGAACATCACGATTGGCGCAGTGATCCGGGCCGGGAAGCACCGTGTAAATAATCCGGGCATGCTGGCGCAGCGCGCGCAAGGCTACGTCTGGCTCAGAATACAAACCGCAATCCATAAGACCAAACTTTACCTGCCCGCCGTCATTGCGTTCGCCGCGAGTAAGATGCCCACGCCACCGTTGCTCGAGATCATGCGTTCGGCCAACATAGACCACGCCGTAGCCATCTCCAGTTAATGGAATGAGCGAGAACGCATAGTTAATTGTTGGGGCGTGGTGGGTGTGATGTGCGTGCAATGGAATCACGCGTGGCGGAGTGAACCACGCGCAAGGAAGAAGCACTGCATAAACACCGCCCTGCTCCACGACGTGGAACGCTGGGCCCCAATCAGACCATATCTGAACTCCACGGTCAGCGATGAATGATTTAGTTTCGATTGAGTGCCACCCCTCTCCCGGAAACGCCGCCGCCAATCGGCGAACGAGGGAGAGATCGAGCGTTGCAGGCATGGCTCAGGTGCCGGTGGAGGCACGTTGAAGAAGGGCGGGAACGATCCGGTCGAGTTCCGGTGTCACGACAGCGACCACATCGAAGGCCGGGCCAGACTGGTCGAAGCGGGCTTGGAGATCGTAAGCCATGATTTCGAGCGGATTGTTACGATAACCGCCGCTCAGGAGGTGACCCAGGGCGTAGGCCATGATGAATCGCTCAGGGCCGAGGTGGCGCCACTGGATCACATGCACAAGTTCATGGAAATGCAGCGACTCGTCGCGTTCATAGCCAAGCCGCACGAAAAAGGATGAGAGATAGGTGATGCCTGCGGCATTAAGGTTTTCAAATTCGCCGAAGCCGGTCAGTCCCATATGGGCCAGAGGTGGCACGGGCACCTGTGCAATCGGGATGACCATGGCCGAAGTCAGCAGAACTGTGGAATAGTATGAACCCAGCCGTGTGAAGCCTAGATCGGCGACGGGGCGTGCCCGAGCTGCGTGGGCCAATAGTGTACGGTCTATCCATGCTCTCACTTCTGGGAGCCTTTGCTGGAGTTGCTGCAGGCTCATGGTGAGCACGAGGAGAATAACTCCGACTGAGGTTTTGGTGCTGTTGGATGACCGAAGCCAGTCGGGATGTAACCTTTGCTGCGCATCCATGAGAGCGATTCCAGCCATTTTGTTTTGGGTATCTGAAGCTTGTCCGGATGCCAACGCTTGAGGACTTCGTCCAGAATGGTATCGTTGCTGACGGGCCGCTGCCAGATGATGAGATCGTTCCATGCCGCATAGAGCGTGGCGAAGCGCTCGCAGCGTTCGGTTTTCCATGTCTTCATCTCATCGATCAGACGACGGATAACAGCTGCTTGCTTGGGCCAAAGCTGCTCGAAGAAATTCCGGTGGCTACTGGCCTTGGCGAGCGGGCAATATTCGCTGCCATAGCCGCCTGAACGGGGAACGGCCTCGAACCATTCGCAGTCCTTCATTTTCGCTTCGACCTGTGCGATCAGACCGGGATCGTGAGGGCCGTTTTGGAAGCGGGCCGGGCGGCTGTCGATTTCTGCGAGCTGCGCGATGTGTTCGGTGAGATAGATAACCTTTTGAAATTTGATCTGTCCAAACGTTCGATCGCTATGCATTCGGTCGACGATTTCAGCTGCAAGCACGGCACGGATAAACTCGGGGCTGGAATGCAGTAGGATAATTTCAGCCTCGGGATCTTTTTCATCCATTTGAGCCATAGTGGCAGCAAAGCGTTGTTCAGCGGGGGCGAAGGTTTCTTTGAGGACGGCCTGGAGGAGGTGGTCGGCGTGGGTGCGGGAGTGCTCGATCTCCGCTTCCATCGCGCTACAGATCGTCATCAACGCCTCCACTCGCTCCACGACGGCGGCTTGCTCGGCAATGGGTGGAATGGGAATAAGAACATGGCGAACATTTGGCAAATTTAGCCCGGGCTTGTCGCCGCGAGAGAAACCGAGCAATTGCGCACGGGGTCCTGCCTCGGTTATCAACGCCTGATAAATCCATTTGGCTAAGTCTGTATCTATGAGACGAGTCAATGCAATATGTTGGCTCACATAAGCCTCATCAAATTCGTCTTCGATCAATGCAGTTTTCGCTAGATTGCCGCCTGTAATCGTAATGAGAAGGTCGTTTTTCTGAACCTTCGCACGAGTCCCTTCCGCTTTGTCTGGCAACTCAACGAATGTTTCGTCGTCGAGATTTAGATTGTCTGTCTTTATATTCTGAGCGCGGATAAAAAGTGCACCGCTATCAGCGTAGTATTGCTGCCATCCTCTTGAACCACTCGTCACGTATTCGCATAGATCGCCATAACGACACCATACCCAGCTCTTCGGAATCTCGAATTTGGTCTCAGCGCCAGTGATTTTAGGCAGTGGCTTTTCTGGGCGAAGTTTCTTGGCAGCGATGAGGCGGGCTTTCTCGGCTTGGATGCGGTGGATGAGCTGTTTCGCTGGTTCCACTTCAGGGTGAGCGGCACGCCAGCCGGCGGTCAGCTTGCCTTGAATCGCCTCATGCAGGACGGCTTGCTTGAGCTTGGCTAGGAGGGATTGCTGGTGGGTGATTTCGTGCTCAAGCTTTAGTTGTTCGAGCCGAAAGCGATTCAGCCGATTGGCGATCGTTATTTGCTCCGACAGTTTTGGGAGCTTCACCTTAAGGGGTAAAATGTGCTTTGGCTTCAGCTCGGTTTTGATACCGCCCGGAATTTGCTCTCTCAACAAATCGCTGAACTCGGGGCTTTTGAAGAACCACTTCAGGAATTCCACGGAGATGCGGCCTGAATTGAACTCGTAGGCGGAGTAGTGAATCGTTGCTAACACATCGTCCTCGCCGCCGTGGACAGCGATCGCACCTTTGGCCGCGTTGATACCCGAAATGACCAAATCTCCTCTCTTCACGCGGATCATGTCGGTCTTGGTGTCGGTCTCTGCATCAAGATGGATGTTTCCTGAAAAATCTATTTTCTTGATCCGCTGTAGGCCGAGCTGATTGGCATGCTCGTATTTGATTCGTCCGTCTCGCTCGGTGAGGAAATCGGAAAGCTTGGTGTGTTTCCAGTTCATCCGAGCTGCTTTTGAAGTTCGCTGAGAATATTGTGCGCCTTTTCTAGAGAACCATTCAGTCGCGCCATTACTTCTGCCGCCGAAAGATCCTTTTTCGATTCTTCGCGGTGTGGATTCTTCACATCCAAATCGAAGCCCTTCTTTAAATCACCGACCTTCACCCGCCAAGCGACTTCGTTTTCCTCGCGTTGATCCCACCATGCGATCATGGGTGTGAATTCGTCGAACTGGATGACCTTCGTTTTTGAATAGCTTTTCTGTCCCTCGGGCAGGCGGTGTTCGTAATACCAGATTTCCTTAGTGGGTGTGCCCTTTTGGAAGAACAGCAGATTCGTGGAGACAGTGGCGGGGTGGAAAGTGGACTGCGGAAGGCGGACGATGGTGTGGAGGTTGCAATCGGTGAGAAGTTTTTCGCGGATGCGCTCCTTGTAGCCATCGCCGGTAATGCAGCCGTCGGGCAGGACGATGGCGCAGCGGCCACCAGGTTTGAGCAATTGGAGCATGAGGATGACGAAAAGGTCGGCGGATTCCCGGCAGCGGAAGGATTGCGGGAAGTTAGTCTCCACGCCTTCGGCAATGCCTGCGCCGAACGGTGGGTTGGCGAGGATCACGTCCACTTGCTGCTTCGGCCCGATGGAGCTGTATTCGGTCTTGAGGCTGTCCTGGTAATGGTAGTCGGGCACGTCCATGCCGTGCAGGATGAGGTTGGTGAGGCCGAGGACGTAGGCGACGGGTTTGTATTCCCAACCGGTGATGGATTTCTGGAGGACGGCTTCGTCGTCGAGCGAGCGGACTTCTTTTTCGCGGATGAAATCAATGGCGGCGCTCAAGAAACCGCCCGTGCCGGCGGCGGGGTCGAGGACACGTTGGCCGAGCTTGGGCGCGGTCATCTGGGTCATGAGCCGGGTGATGGCGCGCGGGGTGTAATATTCACCCTTGTTGCCGGCGTCGCGCAGCTCGATGAGGATAGATTCGTAGATCGTCCCAAAGATATGGCGGTCGTCGGAATTATTGAAGTCGAAGCCGTTGAGCTGATTGATGACCTTACGCATCGCGTAGCCTGACTTCATGTAGTTGTTGGAGCCGTCGAAGACTTCACGGACGAGGGCGGCGCGTTGTGCGGCGCTGGTGGATTTCAACTCGCGCAGGCGGGCGAACAGACCGGCGCGGGCGTCGTTGATGAATTCGAGGAGTTCGTCGCCGGTGATGCCTTCGGGGTTGGCGGCCCAAGTGCGCCACTGGAATTTTTCTGGGACGACCGACTTGTAGCGGGCGCGGATGAGTTCGAGTTCCTGGTCTTTGTCATCGAGGATTTTCAGGAAGAGCATCCAGCCGAGCTGCTCAAGTCGTTGGGCGTCGCCGGAGATGCCTTGGTCTTCGTTCCGCATGATGTTGCGAACGTTTTTGACGATCGAGGAGATGTTGGGCATTCAGAATAAGGTCAGGCAATTTTGTAGAGTTCGTCAGTCAGCGTATGGATGACGGCATCATAGGCAGGCTTGCCACCGAAGGCGCGGATTATTTCGACTGGCGAGCCAAGCTTACTGAGGGGATCGAGCCGGATGATCTCCGGGTTCTCCAGATCAAGCGCACCGCCATCCGCATATTTGTCGAGCAGGGCGTTTATGACCTTGCGTGCGAAATCGCCGTATTTGGTGAAATAATCGCGCTTCTTCACCTGATCAGCACGCTCCTTGCGCGTGAGAGGTTTCTGGTCGTAGGCGACGTGGCAGATTAAATCGAACGGATCGAATGCCGACCCAATCTCCTCATTCAATGCAGCGAAGATCACACCCTGCTGTTCCAGCTCTTCAACAATGGCGCACTTCCTGTCGGCTTGCATCCAGGACGTGAGAAAAGAATCGAGCGAAGCGTAGGTTGTGCGGATGTTCTTGCGAGTGTAGTCGCGCAGGCTCTCGGTGATGATCTTGCCATCGTCGCCCATGTATTGGACGCGCTCTTTGATGACGGTGACTTCCACACCGTTGATAGTGACTTTGCGGCGAACCTGGTATTCGGCTTTGTCCTCGGAAAGGATTGAGACATCAGGTTTCTCTACCTGAGGGAAGACGATTTCGTCTCCGGTCAGATCATCGGTGACGGGCGTATCATCGGTCTCATTCTCCACGTCGGAAATATCGTCGGTTTCGCTGGCTTCCTTCACCCGGACTGGATCGCCGTCGAAATCCTTGTCCGCAAAGAGAGCGGTCACGTTCCGGAAATCCATAATTGTGAAGTAGTGTTTCCCGAAGTCCTCATTGATGCGGGTGCCACGCCCGATGATCTGCTTGAACTCAGTCATAGAGCCGATATTCGAGTCGAGTACGATAAGCTTACAGGTCTGCGCGTCTACACCGGTGGTCATGAGCTTCGACGTGGTGGCGATGACGGGATAGAGCTCGGTGGGGCTGATGAAGGCATCGAGGTGGCGTTTGCCCTCTTCGTTGTCTCCCGTAATCTGCATCACGTATTTGCTGTTGGTGGCGACGAGATCGGCGTTGGCGTTCGCCAGTTCCTTTCGCATCCCCTCAGCGTGCTCGATGTCCACGCAGAATACGATGGTCTTGGAAAAGCGATCGCTGCCTTTGAGAAACTCGGTGATTTTTTGCGCCACGAGCTGGCGACGCTCCTCGACGACAAGGTGCCGGTCGAAATCGGTGCGGTTGTAGAGGCGATCTTCAACGACCTTGCCGTCCTTGTCCTTGAATCCTTTGGGTGGCCGCCAACCTTCGGCGTCGATGTCGAGCGTGACCTTGACGACCTTGTAAGGCGCGAGGAAACCATCGTCGATGCCTTGTTTTAGTGAGTAAGTGTAGAGCGGGTCGCCGAAATACTCGGAGCTGGAGATTTCCTTGGTCTCTTTCGGCGTGGCGGTGAGGCCAATGTGAGTCGCGCCTTTGAAGTATTCCAGAATCTCCCGCCACTTGCTGTCTTCGCGGGCGCTGCCACGATGGCACTCATCAACGATGATGAGATCGAAGAATTCCGGACTGAACTGCTTGTAGGCGTCTGCGTCGTTGTTGTCGGAAAGCCCCTGATAGAGAGCAAGGTAGATGTTGTAGGCAGTGTCGATCTGCTTGTGCTTGATGACCGTCATCGCCTCTTTGAAATGGCGGAAGTCTCCACGAACCGTCTGGTCGATCAGCGCGGTGCGGTCAGCGAGAAAGAGGATGCGCTTTTTCAGACCGCTCTTCCATAAGCGATAGATTATTTGAAACGCCGTGTAGGTTTTCCCGGTGCCTGTCGCCATGACGAGGAGATGTCGATTGCTACCGGCGTTTCGCGCAATCGTCTCAATGGTGCGATTGATCGCGATCTGCTGGTAGTAGCGGGGTGAGCGATTCGTGGCGTCAGAAAAATAGTCCTGGGCGACAACGGGCTCAACCTCGTTGGTGATGCCCTTGAAGGCTTTATATTTTTGCCAGAGTCGGTCGGGGGATGGGAAGGCATTGAGAGCAAGTTCAGTCTCAATGGCTCCCGATTTCACCGTCTTGTCATGGAAGAGAAAAGCGTCGCCGTTGCTGCTGAAAACGAATGGAATGTCGAGGGATTGAGCGTAACCGAGTGCCTGCTGGATACCGGCGTTGACTGAGTGGTGGTTGTCTTTCACTTCGACGACGGCGATAGGGATGTTGGGCTTGTAGTAGAGGATGTAGTCAGCGCGCTTCTGCGCTCCACGCGCATGAATTTTCCCGCGGACATAAATTCGCCCATCAGTGAAGCCGACTTCTTCGCGAACCTGAGTGTCGATGTTCCAGCCGGTCGCCACGAGTGCAGGGGTGATGAATTTGGTGCAAATATCCCGCTCGCTGAGAAGTTTCTTATTCATGCGGCGCGGGTATTGGGTGGTTGAGGGCGGCCTTGTAATCCTGGACAACCCAGCCGCACGCAATGAGCTGTGCGTCGATCTTCTCCCTGGCCTGGGCTTCGGGCGTCATGCTGGGAAAGTAGTCCTAACCCCATGAGGCACATGGGGGCAAAGGTAAACTTCGCGATAACCGTCGCTTCACCCGGTTGACCAATGCGCACAGCAAGAAGGCCGAAAACCACGAACACGCTTTTGAAGGCTACTGCAGCTCTTTTTCGCCGGCCCGTAACGCATCCTCTAGGCTTAGATTACGGCCTTCCACGATTGCCCCTAAGATAAGAATCGCAGCGCCACAATGCTTCACGGTTTCAGCGTTGGCGTTGGCATCGCTAGGATCACCCTCCAGCCGTTTGATTGCTGCCGAAAGCTTGCCGCAATGGCTTGTTAAGGCGGCGAACAGCGTCTCACTGTCATCCCTCATGTCGGGGGCACTGATCGGCAATCGCCTTACGATGGTGAGTAAATCATCCGAACTCATGGTGCCCCTATGCTGGCCGGCTGGTGCCTCATGGGAAGAGAAAAAGCGTAATGATAGGTTGCTTTGGCCGTTAAGAATGCCATTGTTATGGCATTGTTATGGCAGGCCGAAAAAACAATGCCGTGAAATCGCAACAGCTCACAGTTTCAGTGAGCGTCCCGGTTTTTAATTTGCTCCGTGGAATCGCCCAGACCGGCTTTTCCGCACGAACCGAATCAGCGGTGGCCGAAGAGATGATCCGAAAAGGTCTAAATGCCGATGGGCTGCTCAGCGAAATTGTGAGAAAACGAGTGTTTAAAAAAGCCACCAATGGAAAAGCCGTTTAATCACGCCCCAAACCTCTCGCGCAAAAATGCGAATAACCTGTGAGAATCTTGTGAGCCAAAATTGTGAACCGAAAGTGGGGTTCTTTTGGTTCAAATTTCCAAAATAATCAGTCACGACATCATCCCTTCATATGAGCGAAAAAGTTCTAGCTGTCCCGCGTCCTGCAATTGAAAATTTCCTGAAACAAGGATTTTTTGAGTCCAATGGGGCCGACTTGATGGGCACCATTGCCGACCAATCGGTATTTCTTGATCGGAAGCAGGCCGAAGAAGACCCCTCCCATAAACAAATTATCCCGTATATCCTTGTCACCAACGATGGGCGTTTCTTGCTCTACAAACGAACGAAAAAGCAGGGCGAGAGTCGCCTACACAACAAGTTATCGCTCGGGTTTGGCGGTCACATTAACGACATCGATGGCAATCAAGAGACGGATACAAACTTGATTTTAGCGGCAATGATTCGAGAGCTGAACGAAGAAGTTTTCATTCCAAGCGTGCGGCAGGTGAGCATCGTAGGATTTATCAATGATGACTCAAACTTAGTGGGAAAGGTGCATCTTGGCGTCGCTTTCGTTGTGGAGGCGGCAAATGACCGGTTTGTTGTCAACGAGCCAGAGATGATTGAGGCCAAATGGTGCGACGCAAAAGCGATTGAAGAAATTTTCCCTAATTTGGAAACCTGGTCTCAACTTCTTTGGACAGAACATGCGAGACCGCGCACTGAAAGTGCTCGATCTAATGAGTCCGAAATGTTCGCTTCGCCTCTTTCCGTCGTCCCGCAGCACGCCTAGGAAACCTTCCGGTGTTCTCCATTTTGCGCGATCGTTGTCAGTGAGGAGAAATCAATTGCAGCACTGCCCCACGCGGGGCGCTACCGCGCGGGGTGGCCCCTTAAAATATTTGCCACGGATTTGTCAGCGGCCTTATTTCTGACTTGTTTTTGTTCGATTTCGTTGCACCTTTTTCTTTGTTCTATCGCACTCAATAACAACATAAAGCCCGCTTAACGAAGCCTTTCTGTTGTCAGGATTTCTGCCCTTCGAATCCCCGTGGGGACGCCATCGCATCTTTTTCGCCGCCGGCGGATGATTTCACGCGAGGGAATGGTTGCTGACTGAACCAGTCAGGTTCCCCCCCAACCAGTCGAGGAGCACCTTATGGAAGACCTCGGGCGCTTGAATTTGCGGCGAATGTCCCAGATCAGGGAATTCGATCAGACGCACGTGCGGGATTCGACTCGCGGCTTCCTTTCCGAGCTTCGGATAGTTGCCCAGAGTCGCGCGGACCGCGGGAGGCGCCGCATCTTTGCCGAAGGCAGTCGTATCCTTGTCGCCGATCACCAGCAGAACCGGCATTCGCAAGTCACCAAATTCATAAAGCACCGGCTGCGTATAGATCATGTCCGACAGGAGTGCCGCGTTCCACGCGACCAGCTCCCGTCCTGGACCACGGTATAATCCAGCCAGCATCTGCACCCACCGCTCGTATTCCGGTTTCCACGTTCCCGCGTAATAGGTGGTGCGCTCATATTCGCGGATGCGATCGGCGGTTGTCTGCAGTTCCTGTTGGTACAATGCATCGACGCTTTGCCAAGGCACGCCCTTGGCCTTCCAGTCCTCCAGCCCGATCGGATCGACGAGCACCAGCTGATCGATATTGTCAGGGAACATCAGCGCGTAGCGTACCCCGAGCATGCCGCCAGTCGAGTGCCCGACGACGGTGACGCGACTGATGCCGAGCGAAGCGAGAAGCGCGTGGGTGTTCCCGGCAAGCTGTTGAAAGGTGTATTGGTAGTGTGCAGGTTTGGTCGATTTGCCAAAGCCGATTTGGTCGGGAGCGATTACGCGATAACCCGCCTCGCTCAGCACCGCGACAGTGGCCTGCCAGGTCGCGGCCACATAGTTCTTTCCGTGCAACAGGATGACGACGCGTCCGTTTGGCGTCATGGGTTTGACGTCCATATACGCCATGTGCAGCGGAATGCCCTGGCAGACGAACTCGAAGTTCAGCACCGGCCAGGGGTACGAAAAACCCTCCAGTTCGGGGCCATAGGCCGGAGCTTCCTCAGCTGGCGTGAAGGGTCGGGCGGTCATGGACGTCACAGTAGTGCCGACGAGTGCGCCAAGCAAGACGCTAGCGCACGGCTCGGCGGCCGGGATCCCCCCTCGCGGGGGCGATAAAAGGCCTTGTGTGACACTGCACGGCACGAATAATTCTTTCAACAGTTCGTTGCGCGCCTGATTGAATGATCTCGGCTAAGAAATGACAACCACTGAGAGTGGGCGGCGGGCGCTTGATGGTGCGGCCTCATCCGCATATCCGAAGCGAAATCCAAAGATCGGCTCCCACCCGTTCCAGTTCCCCGGAAGCTTCAATAACCGGGCGAGGATATCCGATGGCCGGTGATTCGCAGCGTCATAGTCGATTATCTGGATGGGATGATTCAACGGCTGCATTCCTAACCCTCGGGTGGTTCCCTCAAGATGGATGCGCTGCCAGAGACGACCTGCCTCCAAATGAAGCCGATGATCGAATCTCGACCCACGAACCATGATCAGCCCGAAGTAAGCCGCCGTGGCGCAACTTTTTCGCATTCTCTCTACCGTCTGGGCGTCAGCCGCCCGAATGGAGGCATCAATATCTTTATCGGTAGAGCCCTTCGAAAGCCTTGCTCTTGTCTCTGAGTGAATAAGATCACCGAGAGCTGGAATCTCCAACTGCTGCTTCGTTGCCTCGATCATCACATCGCTGACCACCTTTCCTTCCGGGGAAGCAGAGTTGAGGAGCAGGACTTGCGTGTCTGGGGACGATGCCTGGTGGGTCAACGCGTCAATCGCTGCTCGATCAACAGGGCGATCAAGGCGGTAGGCGCTTCGATTTGTATGGCGAAGCCCAATCGCATCGTGGTGAGGATGCTTGACTGGATCCGTTGTCTGGAAATCCAAGATTGCGGCAAGCGTGGGGCGCGCCGGGTCAGGGAGAAGCGAAACTTTAGCTTTTAAGCCCTGCGAAGAAGCAGCCACGCAAGCGTTCTCAACGGCGCATCCGAGCCCGATGTAAAGTTCCCGCTGGACTGCGTCAAGCGCGCCAAGACGGAGTCCCACGCTGTCATCCGCCAAGACCTCCATCTGTCTGGGGTTAAGCCGGAAGAGCCAGGGCTGGATATCCCTGGGGTTCGCCGCCAAGATCGCAGCGGAAGCGAGCCGCACAACCCCGGCGCCTTCATTGGACAGCCAATAATTCCAGGGACCAATGCCGCCTTCATGAGGCAGTGCCGATAGCTGTTCGCCTGCTGTTAACGCGGCAATCCTGCCATTCGCTAATAGCAAGGTGACGAAGCCGCCGATGCCGCCTTTAATTAGGGCACGCCGAGAGATTTCAAAATGCTTCATGGGGGGGAATCATTTTACGACGCGTTGTTTGCCGGATCGGGGTTAGCCATTAATGTCTCCAGCCCTGTGTATATGTTCCCTTGGCAGATGGAAGTTCCATGTGTGGGGGGACAAATACCTCTCGGCTTCGACGCATCAAGAAATCGAATGTCTTCTGCTCCGACATGACGTGTAAGACGAGCTTGCATGATTCAAGTTTCACTATTCAGGCTGCGTCGGCCGGATACTTATTGCGGTCGTTTCGCTGGCGGATTGAAGTTTATTGATGTCGAAAAAGAGTCGAGCCAGGGCGGCTGCCGTTTCACGGCAAGTGGCGAGCGACGTTTCGCTGCCGACCGGGCCAAGCGCTTTTTTGGCCCGCTGGGGCATCCTCCTGGCCAGCGGCATCATCGTGTTCGCGGCGTTGGCCGCTTATCACAACAGCTTTGCCGGTTCGTTTGTGGCCGACGATTACGATGGAATCGTCGGCAACCCTTCGATCAGGCACTGGGCGAGTGCCTTGTCCCCGCCGTCTGACACGACCACCGGTGGCCGGCCGCTATTCAATCTGACTTTTGCCCTCAACTACGCTTTGGGCGGAATGAACCCGTGGGGTTATCACGCCTTCAACCTGCTGGTTCACACGATGGCAGGGCTCACGCTGTTTGGCATTGTGAGAAGAACTCTGGAATGTGGGCGGGGTGCGCTCACCCCGCGAGCGACTCAAATGCGGGGTGAGGGCACCCCGCCTACAGCATTGGCCCTGGCCGTGGCGGTGATCTGGGTCGTGCATCCATTGCTGACCCAGGCAGTGACATTCATTTCAGAACGGGCCGAGTCCCTTATGGGGCTTTTCTATTTGCTGACGCTTTACTGCTTCATTCGCAGTGTCGAAAGCTGTAGGTCGGGCTTCACGCCCGACTCGTCGGGGGTAAACCCCGACCTGCAATTGAAGCGTGGCGAACGGATCGGCTCTCAGCCCTCGACTCTCAGCTCTAGGCTATGGTTTGTGGCTTCCATCCTCAGCTGCCTGCTCGGCGCGCTGATCAAGGAGACCATCGTGACCGCGCCGGTGTTGGTGCTGCTTTATGATCGCACGTTTGTCGCCGGTTCCTTTCGCGAAGCCTGGCGGTTGCGCTGGCGGTATTACCTCGGGTTGGCAGCGACCTGGTTATTGCTGGCGCGCCTTATGTTTGAACTAAACCAGCGAGGTGCTGGTTTCGACGAGGGAGTGTCCTGGTGGAATTACGGGTTAACCTCATGCCGGTCTGTTGTATTGTATCTCAAGCTGGCGGTCTGGCCGCATCCCCTGGTGTTTGACTATGGCAGCAAAGCCATTGTCGTCCGGCACGCGGCCGAGGTCGTACCGCAGGCGGTGGCGCTTGTCGTATTGTTAGCGAGCACGGCGGTTGCGCTCTGGCGCTGGCCGGCGGTTGGATTTGCCGGGGCATGGTTTTTTGTGATTCTTGCCCCGACTTCCAGCGTGGTTCCGGTGGCCTTTCAACCGACGGCGGAATACCGGGTGTATTTGTCGCTGGCTGCAGTTGTCGCACTGGCGGTGCTTGGGCTTTATGCATGGGTCGGACGACGCAGCCTGATATTATTTGCCGCAGTGGCCGTGGGGCTGGGCTGGCTTTCTGTCCGTCGCAATGAAGACTACCGAAGCGAACTGGCCCTCTTGAGCGACACTGTGGCCAAGTGTCCGAACAATGCGAGGGCACACAACAATCTCGGGCTGGTATTGACGCACCTGGCCGGACGCGAGACGGATGCGGTCGCTGAGTGCGAAGCGGCGGTAAAGCTCGAACCTGATTCTGCCGGTTATCACACCGAACTGGGATCGGCACTGGCAAACTTCCCCGGCCGGCAGGCTGAGGCGATTGCCGAGTATCGAGCGGCGCTACGCATCAAGCCTGATTTTGCCGATGCGCACAATAACCTGGCCCTGTCTCTGGAGGACATGGGAAATGTTTCAGCCGCGGAGGCCGAATATAAAACAGCCTTGAAGCTCAGGCCCGCGGACGCCTGGGCGCATAACAACCTCGGCGCTCTTTTAGCCAGTATTCCCGGCCGGCAGGCTGAGGCGATTGCC
>Ga0210402_10003699_pt1 | contig 14230 bp, 8 predicted proteins | sample IncBWC7MmetaG_FD_161055 | JGI IMG/M metagenome (GOLD analysis project Ga0210402, IMG submission 161055) | Forest soil microbial communities from Barre Woods Harvard Forest LTER site, Petersham, Massachusetts, United States - Inc-BW-C-7-M | ecosystem: Environmental > Terrestrial > Soil >...
ATAATGTCGCCGACAGAGACCCGGCCAAGTTCCTCTCCGGTATGGACCCGCGCCACGCGGGCGCTTTGCTTGTGGGGCAGGTTGGTAACCTGCGGCGGATTGGTAATCCGCCCGCGCGATGCGGCAGCGAGCGGCCGTTGTGGGAAGTTTGCGCAAGCTCCCGGCAGGCGGATTGCCAATCCGCCGCAGGTTAACAACCTGCCCCACATACCAGCGTCCTAGCGTACGATATATGGTAATCGGGACTCGAAAATGGGATCCCGCGTTGGAGGGTTTTCTATGCGCTCTCTGTTGAGTGGTATGTTTTGTATCGTATTGTGGGCCGCGATCCCAGCCGCTCCCCAAACCACTACTGCTGAACTTTCCGGCTCCGTCACCGATCCTTCAGGGGCGGCCATCGGCAAGGTCAAGGTCACGGCCACCAACACCGGAACCGGCCTGAGCCACGAAGCCGTCACCGATGACGCCGGGAGTTATCTCATTACCCAACTGCCGCCCGGCTCCTACAATCTTTCCGCCGCGGCCCCCGGTTTCCGCAAGACCGTGCAGAATAACGTGACTCTGGAGGTGAGCCAGCGGGCCGGTGTGGATTTCAAAATGCAGCTCGGTCAGGTCAATGAGACGGTCGAAGTACAAGCTGCTCCGCCGCTGCTGGAAAGCCAGTCGTCCACGCTGGGCAACGTTGTTACGGAACGCCTGGTGGAGGATCTGCCGCTGAACGGCCGCAATTTTGTGACGCTGGCGATTCTAACGCCCGGCGTGAACGGTACCGGCTTCAGCACCGGCGGCACCATCATGAGCGGTACCCGGCCTGACGACCGCCGCCCCGGATCGGAGTTGTTTTCCAACGGCAATCGCGAAGGCGATAACAACTTTCTCTATGACGGAATCGATAACAACGAACGCCTGACCATCTCGATTGTGCTGCGGCCGGCAGTGGAGGCGGTGCGCGAATTTAAGGTACAAACCAGCCTGTACGCAGCCGACGTCGGGCGCAATTCCGGAGCGGTAGTGGATGTGGTGACTAAGTCCGGCACCAACGGGCTCCATGGCAGCGCGTTCGAATTTCTGCGCAACTCCGCCATGGACGCCCGCAGCTATTTCAACACGAAAGGCACGCCTTTTCCTTCATTCCGCTATAACCAGTTTGGGTTTTCGATTGGCGGCCCCGTGATGATTCCCCATGTTTATAACGGCAAGAATCGCACGTTCTTTTTCGCGGACTACGAAGGCTTCCGCCGGGACAGCTTGAATACCATCCTGGCGTCGGTGCCGACCGCGGCCATGCGTGTGGGCAATTTCAGCGGGATCGCCGGCCTGACCGGGGTCTTCGATCCGGTCTCCACCGTGCCCACCGGCAGCACTTACACACGGACACGCTTTCCCAACGACCTGATACCGCTGAACCGCTTCGATCCGGTGGCTCTAAAGCTGATCAACGCCTATCCCCTTCCGACCTCGCCCGGCATCGCCAACAATTATCTGGCCAACCTGACTCAGACGCAAAGCTGGAACCAAGGCGATGTGCGCATCGATCACCAGTTCACGAGCTCCGACAATTTCTTTGCCCGTTGGTCCTTCCAGCGAACGTCGACGTTCGTACCCAACACGTTCCCGGCCGTTCAGCTAGCCGGCATTGCGGCCCCCATCAAGTTGGGCAATGAAGACTCCTTCGCCGGCACCTCTTTTTCGCCGGACCAGCACGCCGTGGCGGATTACGTCCACATCTTCTCGCCAAGGCTGGTGAACGATCTCCGCGTCGGTTTCACCCGCTTTGTGCTGGACTACACGGCCGAGGGCTTCGCGCCCGACCTTGCCTTGGGCAACAAACTGGGCGTGCCGAACGCCAACACCAACCCGCTGCAGGAAATGATACCCATCTTTTCCCCCGCCAATTTTACGGGCATCGGCCAGAGCCGGTCCCTGCCGATCTTCCGGCGCGAAAATACCTTCCAGTACACCGATGGCGCGACGTGGACGCACGGCGCCCACACCTTCAAGTTCGGCGGCGACATCCGCCGGCGGCAGATCACCGAATATCAGACCAACCGCGGCAACGGCCGCTTTAATTTCAGTCCGGGCTTCACCGCCATGCCGGGTGTAGCCGGCTCCGGAAACTCAATGGCAAGTTTCGTTCTGGGCTACGCCACCTTGATCGAGCAGGATTTCACGCTTGCCTGGCCGGGCATGCGCGCCATCGAAAGCGGCCTTTATTTCGCCGACGACTGGCGCGTCACCAAGAAACTGACCCTCAATCTTGGTCTGCGCTGGGAGTATTACAGTCCCTATAGTGAGGTGGCCAACCGCTGGGCCAATTTTGACGCAGCCACCGGCGCAATTCTGGTCGCCGGCCGCAACGGCGTGAGCAGCAGCGCCGGCGTCCAGCGCGATTTCAAGGATTTCGCTCCGCGCTTCGGCTTTGCGTATCAGCTTGAGCAGCACACCGTGGTGCGCGGCGGGTATGGGATTTTCTACAACCCCAACGGCACTGGGGGCGCGGCATTGCGTCTGGACCGGCACCCGCCCTACGGACCGATCTACTCGGTAAGCCCCGGCGACGAGTTTGTGGCCACGCGCATCAGCGATGGATTCCCGGCCGCGCCGACACCCAACTTCGACGCGTTGACCAGCCCCGCCGGCAGCGTCATCGGCGTGATTCCGACCTTCAAGAGCGCCTATGCGCAACAGTTCAATCTAACGTTGGAGCACGAAATTGCTCCCGCCCACCTGCTCATTAAAACGGCTTATGTGGGCAACCTCGGAAGGCGGCTGGGCACTACCTACAACCTCAATCAACCGGTTCCAGGCCCCGGCGCCACCGGCCCGCGGCGTCCGTACTTCGCCAGCAATCCGGCGCTGGCGGACGTGACCTACCAGGTGTCCGATGGACTCAGCAACTATAACGCCCTCCAGGTCACGGCTGAGAAGCGTTTGTACCAAGGCCTGTCGATGCTGCTCGGCTACACCTGGAGTCACTCCATCGACACCACCGGCACGGAATTCGGCGGCGGCACCGGCACGCCGCAAGATCCGCGCTGCCGCTTTTGCGATCGCGGTAATTCGGCCACGGACCTTCGCCATCGGTTCACGGGCAGTTACACGTATAGCCTGCCGTTTGGTAAGGGACGGAACTTCCTGAACCGCGGCGGCGCGGCAAATTTCATTTTGGGCGGATGGCAGACCAATGGCTTCCTGACGGTCCAGACCGGCCTGCCTTTCACGCCGGTACTGCAAAGCCCCACGACGAACTGCTGCGGCAGCCGCCCGGACCGCATCGCCAGCGGCAATCTTGCTTCCGGCCAGAACATCAAGGACTGGTTCGACGTCACGGCTTTCACCACGCCGGCGCCGTTCACTTACGGAAACGCGGGCCGCGACATCCTGTTTGGACCGGGCCGCGTGAACTTCGACGCGTCGCTGTTCAAGGATTTCCCGATCCGCGAGACGGTAAAGTTGCAGTTCCGTGCCGAGTCGTTCAACGTTTTCAATACGCCGCAATTCGGCTTGCCAAACGGAACTATTGGTAACGCCCAGGCGCCGGTTATCAGCTCAATTGTGGGCAATCCGCGGCAGATGCAGGTAGCGCTGCGCTTGCAGTTCTAATCGCTGTTTTGTGGGGCAGGTTGCCAACCTGCGGCGGATTGGCAATCCGCCTGCCTCAATTGGACACACCGCTACGCCCAACGATCACCGCTCCGCCACCGGGATGACAAACCGTAACGCCGTTTGCGTCGCCGAAAAACTGGCGACCTTCGTGTCCTTCAACCCGGCCGCGCGCCCGGCCTCCAGCACTTCGATCTCGCGGATGGCCGGCACGCCCTTCGGATACACCACCCACAGCGCACCCGCCGGCTTGAGCCAACTCTTGAGCTTCACCACCCGCGCCAGATCCAGCGTGGCTTCGGCCCGAAAGAAGACGATGTCGGCCCTCCCTTTTTCCCCCATCGCGCAGCCCCGCAGTTCCTCCAAAAACCCAGCATCAAACTGGCCCGCCAGCCTTACCGCCAGCCCCGGCTTCAAGCCCAACTTGCCGGCCCGCGTAGGCGGATGCAGAATCTTCTGAGCCCACTTCTCCGCCGCCTTGCCCAACTCCAGCGCCGCCGGCCCGCCGGGAAATTCGATCTTCAACAGGCCGCCGTCGGTCTGCACCGCCGTGAGGTCCTTCAGCGCGATCTTCAGCCGCTCCTCGCCGCGAAACAGCAGGTATTCGGTTTCCAGATACGCCTTCCCCGCCAAAGTGCGTTGCTGGTATTGCAGCCTGCACTGGAGTTCTTGTCCCATGCCTAACCCTCCATCGTCACCAATTCACCCAGCTTCATTCCAAGATCCCGCAAGTAGCCCTCGATGCTGGCGGTGTACCCAAAGAAGAACCGCGCCATAAAACGAAAAATCACATTGTAGATCTCGCCGTCCTCGCTGATGCGCACTTCGGCGCCCTCCCCCGCGCGTGAAATCTCGAACGTCCACGTCCCGCCGAACGGCAGCCCCTGGTCTGCGATGCGAACCACGCGCCGCGTGGGTGGCCGGCTCTCCACCAGTTCGAAGGTAATCTTCTGGCCATGGCTGTCCTGCTCCCACCACTGTGTCCGCCCGTCCCGCGCGGGCAGCGGACCCCAGTCCTTGAGGTCGCGCCGCCAGTCCGGCGGGCCAATCAGCACTCCATAGATGGCCGTCGGCGGCTGCTGAAACCGGGCCTTCCGCGTGGCGTGATGGGCCCGCGGCAGCATCGCCCCGATCGCCGCCATCAGGGCAAACAACACCACCAGTCCCCCGCCAATCAACCAAACCCACTTCATGCCGCACCTCTCATGCCTGACCTGTCACGCCGCACCTGTCACGCCGCGCCGGGCTTCAAAATACGGTTCAGGTCGCCGGCCGCGATCATCTGGCGCGACGCCTCCGCCAGCAATTCCAGCCCTCGCAGCGCCTGCCGCCGCTTGCGCTCGTCCAGATGCGAAAGCACCGCCTGCACCAACTCCGGCTCCAGCACCTTTTGCTGCCGTTTGATCCGCACCCCCGCCGCCGTAAGCCGCAGGTCCACCCGCCGCCGGTCCTCGGTGCTGCGCTCCCTATTTACGTACCCGCCCCGCTCCAACCGGTCCACCGTCAGCGACATGGTGGAAGCCGTGACCCCCATATGCCGCGCCAGGTCGAACAGCGACGTCGCCGCCACATCGTCCAAATGGTCGAGCACGCTGGCCTGGTGGGCGCTCAGAACGGCCTGCGTCCGCTCATCCCGCACGTGCCGCCGGTGGCACGCAAAGTAGATCTGCGGATAGCACCGCAACACCGTCTCGACCTCGGCCAGGCCCATGCAGAGTCGAGTATACGGCAGTCTAATTTGATTTGTCAAAGCAAATTACTTGCCTGGACCCCCCTTCGCCCGCCCTGCGGTCCTGATGGCGCCTGGCGGGCACCAGGCCGAAGCCGGCTTCTGCGCGGCTAGCAGCTAGCCCTGGGCTTCCAGCATCTTCCTTAAGAACACCAACTGGCCCAGGTGATACGAATTATGGTCTGCCACCACCAGTGCTTCGCGGAGCAGCGTTTGCCCCGTACCGTGCGGCAACTTCGCTAAAAGGTCGTGGCTGGTATCCGCAATCAGGTCCTGCATCGCTTTCAAGTCATTTTGAAACTGCAGTATGCTCTGGGCCCACGCGTCCTCGCTCGGCGGCGCTTCGGTGGACGGCCAGTAGTCGTCCGGGAACTTCTTTTCCTGGTATTTCGGATTGCGGCTGAAATCCAGAATGTCCGCCTGCGCCATCCGCATGTGCTCCAGCAGTTGCCACGCCGTGTGCGGAGCCGACTGCGGCCTGGCGCCGCGCATCGCCACCGGAAAGTCCGCCACCGTTTCCACAAACTTCACGTGGGCACCCTTCATGTTCAGCAGAGTGGCCAGATGCTTCCGAAGGGACAAGGTTTCTTGCTTCGCCATACTTCCAGTCTCGCACTGCGGGCGCGCGCGGTCACAGGCCGCCAGATCCGCTGGCACCGGAGCAAAGCAGGCGGATTAGCGATCCGCAACAGATTCACATCGATTCACAATCTGCCCCACAATGGGGACATGGCGATCACCACGCAGCAGATTCTGGATTCCGGCGACCCCACACTCTTCGATGTCCGCTCCAAAGCTCCGGGCCCGCCAGGCTCGCTGCCCATCACTCCCGAGATGCTGTTGCAGCGGCCTTCGGGCGACTTGTTCGGATGGAGCCAGAACGCCGGCATGGGTTGGGACCCGTTGGCGCTCGGCGGCAAGGAATTCCTGATTCTCAGCACCCACGGCGGCATCCGCGCGGCTGATGGCACACCGGTCGCGCTCGGCTACCACACCGGCCACTGGGAGGTCGGTCTCCTCATGGATGCCGCAGCCAAGGAACTGAAATCGCTGGGCGCGGTCCCTTTCGCGGCCTATTGTACCGACCCCTGCGACGGCCGCACCCAGGGCACCACCGGCATGTTCGATTCCCTGCCCTACCGCAACGACGCGGCCTCGGTCTTCAAGCGCCTGATCCGCTCGCTGCCCACGCGCAGCGGCGTGCTGGGCGTCGCCACATGCGACAAGGGGCTGCCGGCGATGATGATGGCCCTGGCCGGCATGCACGACCTGCCTTGCGTCCTGATCCCCGGCGGCGTCACGCTGCTGGCCGAAGAGGGCGAGGACGCCGGCAAGATCCAATCCGTGGGTGCGCGCTACGCTCACCAACAGATCACCCTGGAGGCGGCCGCGCTGGACATGTGCCGCGCCTGCGCCACGCCGGGCGGCGGCTGCCAGTTTCTGGGAACCGCGGCCACGGCGCAGGTGGTCGGCGAGGCGCTGGGCATGTCGCTGACGCACTCCGCGCTCAGCCCATCCGGCCACCCTATCTGGACAGACATGGCGCGCCGCTCTGCCCGTGCCGCCCTGTCTCTGGAGGCGCGCGGTCTGGCGATGAAGGACATCCTGACGCCGGCTTCGCTAAACAACGCCATGGTGGTGCACGCGGCCTTCGGCGGTTCCACCAACCTGATTCTGCACCTTCCCGCCATCGCCTATTCCGCCGGATTGACCCGCCCCACGGTGGACGATTGGACGCGCATCAACCGCCTGACGCCGCGGCTGGTGGACGCCCTTCCCAACGGGCCGAAGATGCACCCCACTGTCCAGGTCTTCCTGGCCGGCGGCGTGCCCGAAACCATGCTGCACCTGCGGCGCGCCGGCCTGCTCGATACCGGCGCCCTCACCGTCAGCGGTCAGACGCTCGGCGCCATGCTCGATTGGTGGGAGCAATCCGAGCGGCGCACCAGCTTACGTCGCGTGCTTCACGAGCGCGATGGCGTGGACCCCGACGATGTCATCATGGACCCGGACCGCGCCCGTTTACGGGGCCTCACCCCCACGGTCACCTTCCCGAAAGGCAATCTGGCGCCGGGCGGTTGCGTCATCAAAAGCACCGCCATTGACCCCAGCGTGGTGGATGCCGACGGCGTCTACCGTAAAGCCGGCCCCGCCCGCGTCTTCCGCACCGAGGCCGCGGCGGTGGCCGCCATCAAGAGCCACGGCCCGGACCGCATCCAGCCCGGCGACGTCCTGGTGCTGATGTGCCGCGGCCCCATGGGTTCCGGCATGGAGGAGACCTACCAGATCACTTCGGCGCTCAAGTACGTGGATTTCGGCAAGCACGTGGCGGTGATCACCGACGCCCGCTTCAGCGGCGTCTCCACCGGCGCCTGCATCGGCCACGTCACGCCGGAAGCGTTGGCAGGCGGCCCCATCGGCAAGATCCAGGAGGGCGACCTGATCGAAATCGCGATCGACCGCGTGAACCTGGAGGGCTCCGTCAATCTGCTTGGCAACGGCAGCGCCGAAGAGGGATCGCGCATTTTGGCCGCACGCCCATTGCGCACCGACCTGGCGCCCGATCCGGCGCTGCCCCCGGAGACCCGTCTCTGGGCCGCCTTGCAGGACGTCAGCGGCGGCACCTGGGGCGGATGCGTGTTCGATGTCGAGGCGATCGCCAAGGCGCTGGGATACTGAGCGATGGCCGCCGCCCCAGCGGGCTGACCAAATCGATTCGGGACACAGTCAAACCGTGGCGAGGCAGTTGGGGGTGGTATGCGAGGATGGAGTTCTTTATCGACCGTCGAGAGGAGACACGAAATGACGCAACAGATGGAACTTGGCGGCAGCTTTACGCTGTCCGGCACATCGACCAGTTTGAAGCGAATGGGCTATGGCGCCATGCAGCTTGCGGGCCCGCAGGTATGGGGGCCGCCCGGTGATATGGACGCTGCCATCGCAGTTCTGCGACAAGCGTTGGCGGCAGGAGTCAACCACATCGATACCAGCGATTACTACGGTCCGCATGTGACGAATCAGATCATCAGACAGGCGCTGCATCCTTATGAAAAGGGACTGGTGATTGTCACGAAACTGGGCGCCCGGCGACTGGCCGACAAGTCGTGGGTCCATGCGCTTGCGCGTCAGGAACTGATCGATGGCGTTCACGATAATCTTCGAAATCTCGGACTCGATGCGCTGGACGTCGTCAACTTACGGGTAGGCGCGGTGCTGGGGCCTTCCGAGGGATCGATCGAAGAGCCGCTGACGGTGCTCGTGGAACTCCAGCGTCAAGGACTGATACGTCACCTCGGGCTGAGCAACGTGACTCGCGCTCAATTGGCCGAGGCCCAAGCGATCGCGGAAATTGTTTGCGTGCAGAACCTGTACAATGTGGCGCTCAGGCAGGATGACGGATTCATCGACGAGTTAGCACTTCGCGGCATCGCCTATGTGCCGTTTTTTCCGCTGGGAGGGTTCACCCCGCTGCAGTCTTCGGCGCTCGACCGGACGGCCGCAGCGCTCCGGGCGACCCCGATGCAGATAGCGCTGGCCTGGCTGCTGCAGCGCTCGCCTAACATTCTGCTGATCCCCGGCACATCGTCCGTCAAACATCTTCGCGAGAATCTCGAAGCGGCGACGCTGCGGATTCCTTCCGAAATCCTTTCTGAACTGGACTCAATCGCTGGAGACGACCACCCGAAACGCTAGAACTGAAACCGCACAGACATGGACATCTGGCGCGGGGGCAATGCCGCGGTGTAGCGGCCCAGGTTGGCGTTGGTCTGCTGCAAAATGCCCTGTTGCCAAAGGGGCCAGTTGTATGTGGGAGCGATGTTGGCCGCGGTGAACTGCGTGTGGTTGAAGATGTTGTACATCTCCGCCCGGAACATGAGTTGACGCCGCTCGCTCTTGATCGGGAAGACCTTGGTGAAGGTCATGTCAAAGTTGAACATCTGCGTACCGGGAATCGGGATCAGGCTGCCCGCTCCGGCGTTTCCGTAACAGGACAGGGATTGCCCCACGCCTTGCTGCGGCGTAGCCCCCGGCGTAAAGCTGCACGGGAATGGAATCACGAATGCGCTTTCATTGAGTAGTTGGTTGCCCGGGGTTCCGTTGGCATTGGCGCCGGGGGATTGAACAAGAGGCGTATTGCCGGCGAACGAAACCTGGCCGGATGGAAGCTGCGGGTTCCCAACCACGATCATCCTGGCCGCGTCGATCCCGCTGGCGTAACTACCGGTCCAATTCATCAGAGGGTTGGTGGAAGTGTTTCCGGAGAAGGAGATTCCCGGGACACCGACCCTGATATCACTGTGCCACTGGGTAATGCCGGATACAGCCCAATGGTCAGTAACCCATCCCAGCGGTTTGAGGTTGAGGTGCTGCCCGAGGTTCGGCACCTCGTAAACGTAGTTGACCACCAGGACGTGTGGAGTGGGCGAATATGCGGGCCCGTAGTCCCGTAACTTATCCGGGAAGTAGGCACTGCCGGCGGGAGAGTTTCCGGGAGGAAGAAATGCGCTCATTGTCTTGGACCATGTGTATGCCAGGCCATAAGACAGGCGCTTGGTAAAGTTGCGCCGGACGGTCACCTGCAGCGAGTTGTAACTGCTATTTCCCGAGAAGTCGATGGTTCTAAGCGCGCCCAATCCCGGCAGCGGCCGGAAATAATTGTCGTTGAGGGTCTTACCGGTTGTGTTGGGAGGCAGATATGCCACATTCGGGTTGTAGTTAGCGGGGTTGTATTGCGAGAACATCGCAACCGGATCGAGCGTCCGCGCCACCGGAAGGTGCTTGCTCAGATTGAATACGTAGGCTACCTCCAGCACCGTCCCGAAGCCAACCTTCTGCTGGACCATGAAGCTGCCGTTATAGGTCCCCTGGACTTTCTGATTGCCAACGGTCCCATCGGCGGTGATCGGTGTAATGCCGGCGGTGCTCGCCAGGCTTGGGATCTTGTCGACGCTGGAGAAATAAACCGCCCGGTTGTAGATATCAGGCGGATTGCCGGAGGAGTTCTGGGCTATCTGCGTCGAGCCGAGGTTGTAGAACTGCCCGAAGCCGGTACGGATGGCCGTCTTGCCATTGCCGAATACATCCCAGGCTACGCCGATACGGACAGCGGGAAGCACCGATTGCACGTTCCACAGCGTCAGCGGAAGGTCGGGGTTATTGGCGGCGGCCCTCTCCATGCCCGGCGCCGCGGTGGGCGTGGTGGAATAGCCGCCTACCGAAGCCGGCACTAAGGTGCCTGCCAGGGCGAAGAACGCAGTGGTTCCGGTTACCGGATCGACGGCAATCTGGTTGGCCGTGGGGCAGGCCTTGGCGGCCGTGGAAACCGTGCAGCCCGGGTAGTAGAGCCGCATGGCTTGCGCGGGATTATACGCGGAGCGGATAAAATCCGTCGTATTATTGTCCAGGTTCTCGGTGGGTAGCTGGTGATAGAAGCGGATGCCCAGATCGACAGTCACCCGCCGGCTGACACGCCAGTTATCCTGCACGAAGGCCTCTATGTCCGTATACCAGTAGTTGCCTACAACCCGCCCTCCTTCGTTGTAGTTGTTGAAATTCCCCAGGAAGGCGTTGGCGTATCCATCCTGGGTGTTGTTAGGCATGGCCGAGGTACTGGAGAAATCGTAAGCGCCCAGATAGGAGCTGGAGAATTGATTCTGCTCCACTTTGCCGGTGCGTTCGACGTAGAGCCCAGTCTTGATGTTGTGCTTGCCCCACGTCTTACTGAGAGTATCGTTGAAGCTGTAAATGTCGTTCCAGTTGGTGTAGGGGCATTGTCCGCTGCACGGGTCCGTGAAGTTGGCCTCATTGGGCAACTGGCCGCCGCCAAAGTTGAGATTCGGGATGCCGATCTGGATATTCTGGCTGCCGGGCGAGAGCCCGGGCCGCGCCTTGTTCTGGTCGGCCAGGAATTTCGGATCGGTGGCGAAGTTATCGAACGATGGCGGATTGCCCATTGTCGAACGGTCGATCTGGGACGGGTCATGGGCATAATAGTCCCAAGTGTTGTAGCTCTTGCCGAAGGTGAACTCGTTGACCATGGTGGGGCTGATGGTGTAGGTAATCCCGACCGCGTAACCATGGCCGGGGTTCGGGTGATCGAAGGCAAAAGGAGTGGACTGGCCCTGGGAGTTTTTCAGCCCGAAGCTATTGCTGGTAGGGGCGGCGGTATCCACGTCATAGTCGTTGATGTAGCGCGCCCAGGTGGTCAGCTTCGAGGTCGGGTTGTAATCGATTCGAACGGTATCGTTGCGCCGTGGATGCGTCTCATTGAAGCTCCAGTAATAGTTGCGCTGGTATTGTTGGGTGGCGAACTGGGCGTCCTGGATGCACCCCGAGGCGGGAACGCCCGGGTGGGCGCAAATGTTGGGCAAGGGCAGGGCGTTCAGAATCGCCTGGCCGGCCTTGGCCGCCGCTGGATTCAAAGCCGCCAGGCTGGCGATGTTATTGTTCGGAATTGGGTTGCCGGTGGTGGGGTCGGTAAGCGCAACCGGCACGCCGTTGCCGTCGGTGTAGCCAGAGAAGTCGCCCGCCCGCTGGGCCACCGTCGGCATATTTGCATAACCGCTCTGGGTGCCCGGCTTCTGCTTGGTGTACTCCTGCGACCAGAAGAAAAAAAGCTTCCTTTTATCCGTGTTGAACAGCTTCGGAATGTAGACCGGCCCGCCTATGCTGTAGCCCCAGACGAAAAACCGGTACAGGCTCTTCTGCTGGCCGTTGTAGTTCTGGAAGAAGCTCTTGGCATTGAACATCTCATGCCGCTTGTTGGCCCAGGCGCTGCCATGGAACCCCTGGCCGCCGCCCTTGGTCACCACGCTGATGATGCCGTTCGAGTTGCGGCCGTATTCAGCCTGGTAGTTCGCGGTGAGCACGCGCATTTCGGCGATCGAATCCATGTTCGGCTCGAAGTGAGAAGTCCCATTCGAGCCGGTGTCCAGGTTGGTGACTCCATCCACCGTGAAGTTGGCGCTACTGAAGGCTGCGCCATTGATGCGGACCGACCCGACCGTGCTCTCACTGGTGGTGTCTCTCTGCGTGACGTTCACGCCGGGCAGCGTCACCATGAGGCCGAACATATCGCGGCCCTTCAGGGTAATGTTCGCCAACTGGCTGCTGTCGATCAGCTTCGAGTTCTCGCTGGAGGAGGTCTGTGTCAACGTGGTGGTCGCGGTGACCGACACCTGTTCCGTTATCGCGCCCAGTGTCAGGGTAATCTTTCCTAAGTCGCGGACTTCGTTAGCGGTGACATCGATACTTGACTCCCTATAGGCCTTAAAACCGGCGCTGGGCGTAATGGTCAAGTTATATGTCGCGGGCTCCAGGCTATTGAAGCGGAAGATGCCCTCGGCCGCGGTCGTGGTCCTGGTGACCGCCCCGGTCGCGGTATTCGTCAATTCGACTCGTGCCCCTGCCACGGCGGCGTCACTGGGATCTGCCACGGTGCCGAGCAAAGTTCCCGTTGTGGTTTGGCCGAAAACGCAGCCGCATAGGAGCGCCAAGGCGCAGAGCGCGGGCGCGATTCGCGTAACAGTCATGACCGGATAACCCCCTTGTTCCCAAACGTCCCAATTGCCCCCAAACCCATAGGGCAGGGCAGCTTCGTGGTTCGGATTATATATCATTCCGCAACGAAATTGTGCAACGAACGTGCAGATGAGCGCCATGCGAAATCTCCTCGCCGCCGGATTGCGGCTGCGGTTCACTTCCGATACCAGGGCGGGCCAAAGAACAGGGTCTTCGGGTGTAATTGTACTTTTTATTTACACTCGGAAAACGTACTTGCTGCCGCTCCCTTTCCTCCGCTACCTTGAGTGCACCGTTTCACAAATACAGTCGTGTATTTCGACGAAACCGCTCCCTAATAACGGTCGCGGCTCTGATCGGAGCGGCTGTGATCGGAGCGGCTCTGATCGGAGCCGCGCGCGTTAGCAAGCGGTTTCCCGATACGTCGGCGTACTCCTGACGTGACCGACTCAGCGACGCCGCCGATTCAGCCCCCTCCGATACCGATGCCAATTTGGATGCACAAAAGTCTTCCCGGCACCGCCAGGCGCGCTGGTTGCCGGTTACCATCATTTGAGGTGACGCAGGCCTTCGGGATCGGCCGCCATCAATGCGGACAGCACTTCGCCCGCAATCTCCCATTGGGCGATCGACGGATAGGCAAGCAGCGCAAGCTGCGCCAGCGCGCACGAACCTTCGATCGAAGCGCGGATCGCGGTTCGCTCATAAGCCTTGACCGACAGCGTCAATCCGCGGACCTGTTCCGGCAGTTGCCCGGTACGACGCGGGCGGGCTCCTGACCTGTCTACATCGCACGGCACCTCGACGACGTCGTCGGCTTCGAGGTCGTCGATCGCGCCGCGGTTCATCACGTTGAGCACGATCTCGCGCGCACCGTCGGACAACAATCCGTTCATTACGTCGAGCGCGATGCGGTGGTAGCCCGTTGCCAGTTCGAATGGGTTCGGTTCATTCTCCACCGGAGTGAAAGCCGATCCGCCGAGACCCTCCAGCTTCATATAGGATGCGTTGCGTTGTTGCAGATAGCTGGTATAGGTAGCGAGGGCTTCCGAGTCGGTCTGGGCGCCGAGCCGTTCGAAGAGGCCGCTATTCATTCGTTGCAGTTCCTCGCCGCGGCTGGCGCCGGCACTAAGCTGATTCCGGTATGCCTTTCGCTGGCTGTAATAGAAGAACAGGTACTCGGTCGGAATGAGTCGCAGCGCCCGAATCAGCGCCGGATCGAACAAGCCGGCCGGATATAAACTGCGCAGGAGCATGGTGTCGCCGAGCACACGATCCGTGATTTCTTCCCCCCGCAGATGGACACGGCGCACCCAGCCAAGGTGATTCAGCCCGGCATAGTCGCACGCGACATCCGCGACAGGCGCTCCAACGGCC